>Ga0209231_1000100_pt1 | contig 62008 bp, 60 predicted proteins | sample Deesub45470m_DNA_FD_188086 | JGI IMG/M metagenome (GOLD analysis project Ga0209231, IMG submission 188086) | Deep subsurface microbial communities from North Pacific Ocean - 450_OLKR46/470m Metagenome (SPAdes) (version 2) | ecosystem: Environmental > Terrestrial > Deep subsurface > Unclassified ... | reverse complement strand
CTCGCCAAGGACTTTGAACAGACCATCGCATCGGCAACTGCGTGGCTGTTCATAGCTTCCATCCAGCTATTCGCGCGTCGCATCGCAAGACTATGAAATTTCATCGGATAATTATGAATCAGGCTCTAAGGCATCTGCCCTCGCATATCGTATGGACCCTTCACGCTACGAGCGGTGCAACGACGCCACTCTTGATGCATCATCCAAAATGGATGCGTGGAAATGGCGCGCTCCAACCTTCAAAGAGGTTGATGATTGCCGCCGCATGTATGACAGGATTGAGGATGACTTTGCCGCCAGGCAATCCCTATGGGACAACCTCATCAACGAACGAAACGCTGTGTCATCCTTCTTCTATTATGGGCTGCTGCCAGCAGGTATCGTACTGCTAATACTGGGGCTGTGGGATTGGATAGCTGCCACTTTCCTATATTATCTCAATTGGCTTAGGACAGGGAAAACCAAGGTGGGCGGTGATTGAATATGAACGCTCTTAGGTTGATCTTGGACCGACCCGCGAACGCCCGCAAGTGGGGCGTTTCCTGCCGAATGATTTTATACCGGGCGGCGTCAGCTATCGCCGGTCGTCTCCCCCAAAGCTGACCGACAGTTCTCCCCAAATCCCCCTTCCAATGTAGGAAATCCTCTGGTCTATCCTCATGGATGGACCAGCACCCCATCCAGCCGCGCCAGCCACCACCGATCGCGCCCGCTGGACGCCGGACAAGCAGCGGCTTTTCCTCGCCACTCTGCTCGCCACCGGCAATGTCACGCACGCTGCCCGCACCGCGGGCATGTCGCGCGCCAGCGCGCATCGGTTGCGGCAGCGGTTGGCGGGCACGCCGTTCGACCGGACATGGGACCGCGCGCTGGCGCTCCATGCGCAGAGCCTGGCCGATCCCTTCGCCCCGCCACCCGCCCCCAGGGCGGCGCGTCGCTGAGGCGTGGGTGGCGCGTCCCTGTCGCGTCGTTGTGACCCAACAGGCGTCACCGTCGCATCGCGGGGGCTTCATCGGCACTTTACGCCCCCATTCGCCCGAAAATAGGGTGCTGCAACGGTGTGAACTTCCCCGCCGTCGCGTGGCTGTGACCCTGATCGGCACGCGGACGGGCAGGGGACCGGCAACCGCCACCGCCGCCCGCAACCTTTGCCTGTCACTCTGTCCCATAGCGGGGCAGCACGCCATTAACCCCCTTCTCGCCTTGGTCGGCGCGTCGCCCGCGCCTATCGTGCGCGCCATGCGTATCTTGTCCACCAGCCTGCTCGTCTCCCTCGCCATCGCCTCGACCGCGCTGGCACAGGGCAATCCCGCCCCCTTCACGCTCGCCGAATCGGGCCGCGCCTTCGGGTCGCTGGCCGATGCGCTGGGCGCGATCGGTGACGGGCGGGGCACGGTGGTCGTGGCCCCAGGCACCTATCGCCAATGCGCCGTGCAGCAGGGCGGCGACGTCACCATCCGCGCCGCGACGCCGGGCAGCGTCATATTCGACGGCGTGCCGTGCGAGGGCAAGGGCGCCTTCGTGCTGCGCGGCCGGGCGAGCGTGGTGGATGGCATCATCTTCCAGAACATCCGCGTGCCCGATGGCAATGGCGCGGGCATCCGCCTCGAAAGCGGCAGCCTCACCGTCCGCAACAGCCTGTTCCGCAACAGCGAGGAAGGGATTTTGACCGGCGACTATGACGGCGGCCAGGTCAGCATCGACAAGTCGACCTTCCGCCATCTGGGCCGCTGCGACCGCGACCTGGATTGTGCGCATGGCATCTATATCGGGCGGCTCGACAGCCTGACCGTCACCAACAGCCGTTTCGACCTCGGCGACGGCGGCCATTATCTGAAAACGCGCACCGCCCGCGTCACCATCACCGGCAATAGTTTCGATGACAGCGGCGGCAAGCTGACCAACTATATGATCGACCTGTCCAACGGCGCGAGCGGCCTCATCCGGGGCAATGAAATGGTGCAGGGCAAGGATAAGGATAACTGGTCCGCCTTCATCACCGTCGCCCCCGAAGGCCGCGAACATGACAGCAGCGGGCTGGTGATCGAGGGCAACAAGGCCGGCTTCGTGCCCGGCCTGGAACGCGGCTCCACCTTCGTCGCCAACTTCACCGACGACGCGGTGAAGATCGGCGCGAACCAACTGGCTCCAAGCATGAAAGTGAAGGACCGGCGCTAACGAAAAGGCCGATCCTCGCCGGACCGGCCTCCCCTCAATCGAACAGCTCTTCCAGAAAGCTCTTCTTCCGCTTCTTTTGATAGCCCTGCCCATCGTCACGATAATCGCGATCCGGGCGATAGCTTGGCGGTGCCACCGGCGGCGCAACGACATTGCCCGGCCCCGATCGCTCGATGATCTTGTCCAGTTCGCCCCGGTCCAGCCACACGCCCCGGCATTGCGGGCAATAGTCGATTTCAACCCCCTGCCGGTCCGTCATCGCCAATCCGACATGACAGACCGGGCAGAGCATGGCGGAGACCGCCGCTTGATCACGCATAGATTTACTCCCGCTCGCCGGTCAGGCTGAGCAACATCTGGAACAGGTTGACAAAATTGAGGTACAGCGACAGCGCGCCCATGACCTGCATCTTGGCCGCCATTTCATGGCCTGCATAGGCGAAATAATCCGATTTGATGCGCTGCGTATCCCAGGCGGTCAGGCCGGTGAAGATGATGACGCCCAGGATCGAGATGACCATCTGCATCGCCGATGAGCCGATGAACAGGTTAATGAGGCTGGCGACGATGATGCCGATCAGGCCCATGATGAAGAAGCTGCCCATCTTCGTCAGGTCGCGCTGCGTGGTATAGCCCCACAGCGCCATGGCAAGGAACATGACCGCGGCCGAGAAGAAGGCCTGCGCGATGCTGCCACCGGTGAAGACCAGAAAGATGCTGGCCAGCGACACGCCCATCACGGCGGAGAAGGCGAAGAAGGCCAGCCGCGCGCCCGCCGTCGTCATCTTGTCGATGCGGAAGCTGAAGAAGAATACAAAGGCCAGCGGCGCGAAGATCGCCACCCATTTGAGCGGCGTGCCAAAGATCGCGGCGGCCAGCACCGGCGTATTGCCGATGAACGCGGCGACCAGGCCGGTGATCACCAGGCCCAGGCCCATATTGCGGAAAACGCCCAGCATATGCGCGCGCAGCCCGACGTCGGTCTGCGTCGTCCGGCTCGCGCCATAGCTCGGCATACGAACGGGATTATTCACGGCTACTCTTACTCCATCAAGACGGTGGATCGAGTGGCCCGGTGCGGTCTCTTGCGACATTGAGGGGGCAACTGCCGCAAAACCTGCACCGGGCGCACCCAATGCGGTCCGACATCACGACATGGACAAGGGGGAAATCCAGATCGTCAGAGGGGCCCGGCCCGCATCAAGCATATTGGTGGAGGAACGCGCCGGTGCAAGGGTCGGGCGCAGATGCAACATTTTATTACAAATATTCAAATCCTCCCCCGCCGGGGAGGGTTTCTTGTTGTTGACCCCCGCGCCGCTTCGCGCCATCGCTTTGCGCCATGTCCGACGACCAGCATATCACCGCGCCGCTGCGCCTGTTCAACAGCCTGACCCGCACGATCGAGCCGTTCGCGCCGATCGAGGACAGCCATGCGCGGATCTATAGCTGCGGGCCGACCGTCTATAATTATGCGCATCTGGGCAATTTGCGCGCCTATGTCTTCACCGACACGCTGCGCCGCACCCTGTTGTGGAAGGGGCTGTCGGTCACCCACATCATCAACATCACCGATGTCGGCCACCTAACGTCGGACGCCGATGCGGGCGATGACAAGATGGAGGCGGCGGCGCGCGCCAGCGCCAAGAGCATTTGGGACATCGCGGCCCATTATACCCAGGCGTTCAAGCAGAATATCGCGGACCTCAACATCCTCGCCCCCAGCGAGTGGACGGTCGCGACGGACTATGTGCCGCAGATGATCGAATTTGCGCAAAAGATCGCGCCGACCCATTGCTATGAGCTGGACAGCGGCCTCTATTTCGACAGTTCGACGGTGCCCGATTATGGCGCGCTGGCGGGCGGCCGCGACGATGCGGCGCATGCGCGGATCGATCCGGTCGCGGGCAAGCGCAACGCATCCGACTTCGCCATCTGGCGCAAATCGCCACCGGGTGAGCAGCGGCAGATGGAATGGGACAGCCCATGGGGCAAGGGCGCGCCGGGCTGGCATCTGGAATGTTCGGTGATGAGTCAGGCGCGCCTTGGCCATCCGTTCGACATCCACACCGGCGGCATCGACCATCGCGAAATCCATCATCCCAATGAGATTGCCCAGAATCAGGCGTTCCACGCCTGCTGCGGCGGCGATGTCGGCGCGGTGGAGGCGGGCTTCACCGGCGCGCGCTGGTGGATGCACAATAATTTCCTGGTCGATCGCAGCGGCAAGATGAGCAAGTCGAAGGGTGGCTTCACCACCCTCTTCTCGCTGATCGACGCGGGCGTGCATCCGCTCGCCTATCGCCTGCTCTGCCTGGGTGCCCATTATCGCAGCGAATTGGAGTTCAGCGCCGAGGGCGTGGCCGCTGCGTTGACGCGCCTCAAGCGGCTGGTGATGGGCGTCGAAGGGTTGAAGGCACGGGCCGAGGGCGTGACCTGGCAATCGCCGCGGCTCGATTATCTGCGCGCCAACCTCCACCCCAAGCTGGTGCCGTTGCTGGAGCAATTCGACGCAGCGATCGCCGACGATCTGATGACGCCCCGCGCCCTGCCGCTGCTGGAGGAAGCGATCGCGATCAAGAAGATCCCGGTGGATGAAAAGCTGTGCCTGATCGCCGCCTTCGACGCGGCACTGGGGTTGAACCTGATGACGCTCGGCCGCGCCGACCTGCGCCTGCAACCCAAACATGCCGCCATCACCCCCGACGCGATCGAGGCGGAGTTGGAGCGCCGTGCCACCGCCCGCGCCGACAAGGATTTCGCCCTGTCGGACGAGATCCGCGACGCCCTGATCGCACAGGGCGTCGATGTGATGGACGGCGATCCGCTACGCTGGGACTGGCGGCTGACGCTGGCGCAAGGATCGTAACGGCTGCGGTTGTGACTTGACGCGGCACTGCGCCGCGCGCCTATGCTGACGCCGGGGAATCCTTGGGGGCATGGGCATGAGGCTTTCGACGCGCGCAATCAGTCTGCTTCTGGCGCTGGCCGCGCCACAGGCGTTGGCCGCGCCGGACGCGATGCGCGGTTTCGAGCGCGACGATGCCCGCTATGCCAATCTGCGCGCGATGGAGACACGCGGCACGGCCCTGTTCGAAAATGACGATTTCGACAAGGCGATGGGCCCGGCGACGCGCGACGCCTGGCACAAGTTGGTTGCGGCAGCCAGCCGGGTCAAGGTGAACGGCCTGCCCCATCCGCTGGCGGCGGTGGCGACGATCAACCTGGCGTCGATGGACCAGATCGAGGGCAAGAATCCGCAGGCGCTGGCGATGGCGGAAAAAGGCCTGGCGCTGCTCGCCCCCTTTCGCGACGCCTATCCGATCCCTTGGATGCAGGGGCTGTCGATCAAGGGCTATATCCAGTCGATCAATGGCGACGTCGCGACCGGCGCGCAGACATTGGCGGATGGCAGCGCCTATGCCGACCGCCATTTCGCGCAGGTCGATCCCAAGACGTTGGACAAGGGCGATTATATGCTCAAGTCCAACATCGCCTTCTCGCTGGGACAAGCCTATTCGCGCCTTGGCCGCAACAGCGATGCGGTGGAGGCGCAAAAGCGCAGCATGGAGGCGCGGATCACCGGGCTTGGTCCCCATGATCCCGACACGGTCGCCTCCTATTATACTTATGCCCAGATGCTATTTCGCGCCGACCGCAATGCCGAGGCGGAACGCTATGCGCGCCAGGCAGTGGAGATCGCGACCGCCCATATCGACACCAAGCATCCAAGCTATGCCCGCGCGCTGGAAATGTTGGGCATCCTCCTGTCGCGCACCGGGCGGCGGGTGGAAAGCCTAGCCTATTTGCAGCGCGCGATCGCGATCAAGCGCGAAACGGTGGGGACCAAGAGCCTTTATTTCCACTACGGCCTCTATAATCTGGGCGGCATATTGCTGCCGCTGGAACGCTATGCCGATGCCGCGCCGCTCTATGTCGAGGCGGAAAAGGGGTTTCGCGCAGTGGAGGGCGAAGCCAGCCCGCAGGCGGCGCGATCGCTCGCTTTGCTGGGCCTGATCGACCAGGCCAGCGGACGGCCGGACGAGGCCGCAACGAAGCTGGAAACCGCTCTCGCCCGCGTGCGCGCGGCCACGACGCAGGACCGCGACATGGGCCAGCGTGTCTATCCGCATCTCATCCCGGTGCTGCTTGATCTGCAACAGCGGGATAAGGCAGCGGCGGCGGCGCGCGACTATGCCGCCGAAACCGCCGCGCTCGACAATAGCCCCGCCTTCGGGCTGGCCAATGCCGCGATGATGCAGCGCTGGGCCGATGGCGATCTGGCCCGCACCGCCGCCGCGGCCCAGCTTGCCGCCTTGCTGCGCGACGAGCAGAATCTGCGCGACGATGGCGAACTGGACGACGAACAGCGCGCGGCGCTCGATTCGATCCTCGCCATCGCGGCGGACAGCCAGGATGCGGCGCTGGCGCTCGACGCCATGGCGATCCTGGCGGGGTCGAAGATCGCGCAGGCCAACCGCCTCGTCACCGAAAGGCTGGTCGCTGATCCGGCGCTTGGCGAGCGGGTGCGGGCATTGCAGGACAAGGTGCGCGCGCTCCAGACCGCAGACCGCGCGATGCTGCGGGCGCTGGCGAGCGCAGGCGATGTCGCCGCCACCCGCAGCGCGCGCGACCGGCTCGATGCCGAAGTGAACGGCCTGCGCGCCGCGATCAGCCGCGACCATCCCCGCTGGGCCGAAGCGCGCGGCGGGGTGAAGCCCGATTTGGCGCAGGTGCAGGCGGGGCTTGGCAAGGATGAAGCGCTGCTGGCGGTCACGCCCGCCTTTGGCCATGTCTATCTGCTGGCGATCAGTCGCACCGGCGCGCGGGTCGAACGCACGGTGATGAGCCGCGCCGCCATGGTCGCGCTGGTCGATCGGCTGCGCGCGACGATGACGCCGGGCGGCATGGACCTGCCCGCCGCCCATACGCTCTATGGCCAGATCTTCACCCCCGCCATCCGCGCGACGCTGAGCAAGGCACGGTCATTGCGGATCGTACCGACCGGGGCCTTCGCCTCGTTGCCCTTCGCGCTGTTGCCTGAGCGGCCCGTCGCCGCCGTCGAGCGCGACACGCCCTGGCTGATCCGCCGCTATGCGCTGGCGGTGCAGCCCTCCTTCGCAATGGAGGCGGACAAGCGCCCCATGCAGGTCGCCGCATCCCGCTTCTTGGGCATCGGCGCGCCCCTGCCCTTCCCGGCGATGGGCAACGCCACGCCCCGTCCCGCGCTGATGGCCGCGAACCAATATTTCCGGGGCAGCGCGGCCGATGGCGAAGCGCTTTCCCACCTGCCGCCGCTACCGGGATCAGCCGACGAAGTACGCGGCGTCGCCAGCCGCTATGGCGCGCAAGGCGCGACCCTGATGCTCGGCGAAGCCGCCAGCGAAAGCGCCCTGCGCGCGCTCGACCTGTCCACCTATGGCGTCATCCTGTTCGCGACGCACGGCCTGGTGAGCGGGCAGATGGAGGGCGTGACCGAGCCCGCCTTGGTCCTCTCGCCCCCCGCCCCCGGCGCGACCGGCGAGGACGGGCTGCTCACCGCGTCCGAAGTCGCCGCGATGCGGATCGGCGCGGACTGGGTGATCCTGTCCGCCTGCAACACGGCGGCGGGCGACAGTGCGCAGGCCCCCGCTTATTCTGGGTTGGCGCAGGCGTTCCGCTATGCGGGCGCAGGTTCGCTGCTCGTCTCGCACTGGCCGGTGCGCGACGATGCCAGCGCCTTCGTCACGCTGGAAACGGTGAAGGGGGCGGAGCGTGGCCTACCCCGCGCGGTGGCGCTGCAACGCGCGATGCTCAAGCTGATGCGGTCAAAGCGCCCCGGCGCGACCCAGCCCTATATCTGGGCGCCCTTCATCCTCGTCGGACGCTGATCACTCGTCATCGTCAATCAGGATGCGCGCCGCCGCGCCATCGCTATCGTCGAACTGGCCGCTGCCCAATGCCCAGAAAAAAGCGGCAAGACCCAGCAGGCCGAGCGACAGGGCGATGGGGATAAGGACGGTGAGACCCGTCATCGCGCTGCGCCCTTGAGCCGCAGCGCATTGGCGATGACGATCAGCGAACTGGTCGACATGGCGACGGCGGCGACCAGCGGGGTGACATGGCCCGCGATCGCCAGCGGCACGGCAAAGACATTATAGCCGATCGCGAGCGCGAAATTCTGCTTCACCACCCGCACCGTCCGTCGTGCCGCGCGCACCGCCATCGCCACCGGGGCCAGCCGATCGCCCAGGAACACCGCGTCCGCCGCCAACTGGCTCGCGTCGCTCGCCGAGGCGGGTGCCATGCTGGCATGGCCTGCCGCAAGCGCGGGTCCATCGTTCAGCCCATCGCCGACCATCAGCACCCTATGTCCCGACGCGCGCAGCCGTTCGATCAGCGCCAGCTTGTCCTGCGGGCGCAGATGGCCGATCGCGGTCGTCTCGGTCTGGCGCGCAATCTCGGTCAAGGCTTCGGGCCGGTCGCCGCTGGCGATCAGCGTTTTGAGGCCGATGGCGCGCAGATCAGTGAGCGTTTCGACCGCGTCGGGCCGCAACGCATCGGTAAAGCGCAGCAGGACGGCACGATCGCCGCGCCGATATTGCGCCGCCAGATCGAACAGGGTGATGAGGCTGCGCGGACGGCCCAGCGTCACCGTCTCATCCCCCAACCGGCCCGTCATCCCCTCGCCCGCCTGTTCGCGCAGGTCGGTCAGCGGCGCCGGGACGACACCCTCGCCCTCCAACGCCTGGCGCAGCGCAACGCTCAACGGATGGCGGCTGCCCTGTACCAGGGCCAGCAGGACGGCGCGGTCCTCCCCGCCAAGTCCCGCCAGATCGCGCGGCACCGGGCGCCCCAGCGTCAACGTGCCGGTCTTGTCGAACAGCGCCTCGTCCACTTCCGCCAGCCGTTCGAGCGCCGACCCGTCCTTGACCAACACCCCGCGCTTCATCAGCGCGCCGCACGCCACGATCTGCGCCGCCGGCACAGCCAGCCCCAGCGCACAGGGGCAGGTGATGAGCAGCACGGCGACCGCGATCAGCAGCGATTGATGCACGCCCGCGCCCGCGAGCATCCACCCGGCAAAAGACAGCGCCGACAGCAGATGGACGCTCGGCGCATAATAGCGCGCTGCCCGATCAGCGAGGCGGACATAGCGCGACTTGCCCTGGGCCGCTTCCTCCATCAGCCGGGCGATGTCGGCGATCACTGTGTCTGGCCCGGCGGCGGTCACCACGACGCGGATCGGCCCATCGATATTGAGCGCGCCGGCCTGCACCAAATCGCCCGGACGCACGCGCACTGGTGCGCTTTCCCCGGTCAGGAAGGCGATGTCGATGCCGCTCTCTCCCTCCATCACGCGCCCGTCGGCGGCCAGCCGCTCGCCCGCAGCGACCAGCATCATCATGCCGGGCCGCAGCGCGCTCGCCGCGACCCAGCGGCTTTGCCCGCTATCGTCCAGCAACATCGCGCCCGGCGCGGATTGTTTGAGCAGCGCGGCAACGCCAGCACGCGCCCGGCCCCGCATCAGGCTGTCGAGGCAGCGCCCGGCGAGCAGGAAGAAGAGCAGCATTACCGCCCCGTCGAACCAGGCATCTTCGCCGCCGATCAGGGTTTCATAGACACTCATGCCGGTCGTCAGCAGCACACCGATGCTGATCGGCACGTCCATATTGGTCCGCCCCTGCCGCACCGCCGCCCAGGCCGAGCGGAAGAAGGGCCGCCCCGCATAGGCCACGGTCGGCAGCGCGATCAGCGCCGACAGCCAGTGGAACATCTGCCGCGTGCCGCCCTCCGCCCCGGACCAGACCGACACGGACAACAGCATGATGTTCATTGCGGCAAAGCCCGCCACCGCCAGCGCACGGATCAACATGCGGTTTTCCGCCGCCGCCACATCGACGCCGGGATCGGCGAGCGGCTCCGCCTCGAATCCCAGCGCGGCGATGGCGGCGCGCAGGTCGGGCGGGCTGAGCGCGGGATCATGCTGGATGGTGACGCGCTTTGCCGAGAGATTGACCCGCGCCGACGCGATGCCAGGGGTGCGGACCAGCCCATTCTCGATCTTGCCGATACAGCCCGCACAATGCATTCCCGGCACCGCGAACAGGCTGATCTGCGTCGTATCTATGTCCGTTTCTGTGTCCGTTGCGAGCGGGATCAGGGCTTGGCTGGCCATCAGTCGATCTCTTGGACGAAGCGATGATCGGCAGCGGTGAGCGACAACCGCCAGCGCCCGGCAGGCAGCATCCGGTCGGCGCTGTATCGACCAGGTGCCACCTCGCGGAACGACAAGGCGATGACGGGCGCGCGGCCCAGCGGATGCGCAGCGGTAGCGGTGACCGCCACGCCGTTGAGCGGCGCGCCCGCCACATCGGCGAGGCTGACCTGCACCCGCCGCTGCGCGTCGATCGCGATCGTCTCGCGCCAGCCCTGCGCCTCCTGCGCCCGCGCCGCCTTCAGCCAGCCGTTGAATTTCTGGCTGGCGACATAGCTGTTGTCGACCACCACCCCGCCAAAGGACCGCACCGCAAGCGTCGCCATCAGCATGTTGACGGCGATGACGACGGCGAAGAAGGCCACCAATATGCCGGTCATATGCCATCCGGTGAAGCGGCGGGGGGTGGAGCTACGCATCATTGAGGCCTTTCGAAACGGGCGGGTTCGCTGGCGGTGCCGCCTTCGCGGTCGGTGGCGGTCAGGACGAAGCGGAAGTCCTGCCGCTGTGGTCCGGCGGCGGGCACGGCGGCATAGAGGCGCAACTTGGCCACGCTGTCCGGCGGTACGGTGACGTCCACCGCCGCGCGGGCCTGCTCCCGCGCCATCGCATCGGTCCATAGCAGCGCGCCGGGCAAGCCTTCGGCGCGCACCGTCATCGGCCGGGGCCGCGTCTCCATATTGCGGATCTTGATGGTATAGGCGTTGCGCACCGCCCCATCGGACAGAGTCACGAAAATGGGATTGCGGTCCTGCTGCGCCGCGATGTCCAGTCGGGTGCGAGCCCCCAGCGCGAACAGCATCGCCGCGCCGATGCTGCTCCACACCAGCAGATAGGCGATGGTGCGCGGGCGCAGCAATGTCTTGAGCACCGGACGGGGGGCTGCCCCCTGGCTCTCCGCATCGGCATCATCCTGCGTACAATAGTCGATCAGCCCGCGTGGCCGCCCGACCTGCGCCATCACCTTGTCGCAGGCGTCGATGCACAAAGCGCAGGTGATGCAGCCGATCTGCGGCCCTTCGCGAATGTCGATGCCCGTCGGGCAGACCGCGACGCACTGGTCGCAATCGATGCAGTCGCCAAATTCGCCCGGATGCGCCGCCGCCTTCTTGACGCTGCCGCGCTTTTCGCCGCGCCAGTCCTTGTACGTCACGACCAGCGATTTCTCGTCCAGCATTGCAGTCTGGATGCGCGGCCAGGGGCACATATAGATGCACACCTGTTCGCGCATGAAGCCGCCCAGGACGAAGGTCGTCGCGGTCAGCAGTGCGGTGGTGCCATAGGCGACCGGCGCGGCGGTGCCGCTCCAGAACTCCCGCTGCAACGTCGGCGCATCGGCGAAATAGAAGATCCACGCGCCCCCGGTCAGGAAGGCGATGATCAGCCATACGCTCCATTTGATCAGCCGTCGCGCCAGCTTTGACGGGGTCCAGCGGGCCTTGGCCAGCCGCACCTGCGCATTGCGGTCGCCATCAATGAAGCGTTCGACATGCTGGAAAAGGTCGGTCCACACCGTCTGCGGACAAGCATAGCCGCACCAGGCGCGACCCACCGCCGACGTCACCAGGAACAGACCGACGCCCGCCATCACCAGCAGCCCGGCGACATAGTAAAATTCATGCGGCCAGATTTCGATATCGAACATGTAGAAACGGCGATTGGCCATATCGACCAGCACCGCCTGATCGGGGGCATAGGGGCCGCGATCCCATCGTATCCATGGCGTCACCCAATAGATGCCGAGTGTCACCACCATGATCGCCCATTTCAGGCGGCGGTAAAAACCATCCACCGCCTTCGGAAAGACGCCCTTGCGCTTCTCATAGAGATCGCCCGTGTCGGTCGGCATCAACATGCGCCCCATCCTCCCCTGCAAGGGGAGGTGGCTGACCGCAGGTCAGACGGAGGGGGCGGGCAATGCGTCGCAAGCCTTGCGCTAAAGGCGCACCCCCTCCCCTTCCAGGCAAGGATCGGGGCTTTATTGGGCCACATTGCCTTCAACTCCATTATCCGCCGCAGCCGCCGCTTCCACCAGCGTCGCTTCGCCACCGCCCAGGCTATGAACATAGACGGCCAGCATGCGGATGGTCGCGGGGCTGAGCTTGTCGTCCCAGCGCGGCATCACGCCCTGGCGGCTGTTCCACACGCTCTGGTGGATGGACTCGGTGTCGCCGCCATAGAGCCAGATGCCATCGGTCAGGTTGGGCGCTCCCAGCGCGCGATTGCCCTTGGCATCCGTGCCATGGCAGACCGCGCAATTGTCGGCGAACAGGCCCGCCCCGCGCTGCGCGGCGGCACTGGGCTTATCCTGTCGGCTGGCGACCCGGACATAGGCGACGACATCATCGACCTGCGGAGCGGTGAGCAACTGGTCGCGGCCAAAGGCGGGCATCATCGATACGCGTGTCGCATCATGACCCGGATTGCGGATGCCATCGATCAGCGTCTTTTCGATCGTGGCGAGGTCGCCACCCCACAGCCAGTCATCGTCGTTGAGGTTGGGATAGCCTTTGCTCCCCGCGGCGCCAGAGCCATGGCACTGTACGCAATGGACCTTGAACGCGGCCCGCCCACCCTCGATCGCGGCCTGCATGAGTTGCGGCTGCCCGGCCAGTTTCTCGATCGTGGTCGCGGCGATCGCCTGGTGAATGGGCGCCACCTGATCGGCACGCACGGCCAGTTCCTGTTCCAGCGCGCCCCGGCTCGACCAGCCGAGCATCCCGCGCGTATAGTCGTTGAGCATCGGGATCGCTGGATAGGCTATCACATAACCGATGGCGAATAGGATGCTGGCATAAAAAGTCCACAGCCACCAGCGCGGCAGCGGCGTGTCCAGTTCCTGAATGCCGTCCCACTCATGCCCCTTGAACTGGGTGCCGGTGGCGGCGTCGATCTTGGGGTTCTTGTCGTCAGCCATGGTCGGCCTCCGTCTTTTCCGTGTCTGGCTCGAAGATCATGGTGGCCGCGCGCTTGCTGGCATGGCGGCCGTGCGGCAGAAAATGCCAGCCGATGAGGAGGATGTAGGTCAGGGCCATGAAAACGAGGCCCCAGCTATCGGCGAAATGCCGCAAGGCGTCGTAGCTCATCGCGTCCCCTCCTTTGGCTGCGGCTGGCCTTCGAGCGGCTTGGCCGCATCGACATCGACCAACGTACCGATCATCTGAAGATAGGCGACCAGCGCATCCATCTCGGTCAGATTGTTCGGATCGCCGTCGAAATCGCGCACCTGCGCCTTGGGATAGCGTTTGACGAGGTCAGTCGTATCGGCATTGGGATCGGCCTGGGCCTTGAGGTCTTCATTGGCCTTTTCTATGTCCGCATCGCTGTACGGAACCCCGACCCGGCTCAGCGCCGTCAGGTCCGCCGTCATGTCGCCCGCCTTCAACTCACGCTCGGCGAGGAAGGGATAGGTCGGCATGATCGATTCCGGCACCACGGCGCGCGGGTCTTTCAAATGCTGGACATGCCATTCGTCCGAATAGCGCCCGCCGACCCGCGCCAGATCCGGCCCGGTCCGCTTCGACCCCCATTGGAACGGATGGTCGTACATGCTTTCGGCGGCCAGGCTGTAATGGCCATAGCGTTCGGTTTCGTCGCGGAACGGGCGGATCATCTGGCTATGGCAGTTGTAGCAGCCTTCGCGGATGTAGATGTTGCGCCCGGCCAGCTCCAGCGGGGTATAGGGCCGCATCCCCTCCACCTTCTCGATCGTATTGTCGATCCAGAAGAGGGGCGCGATTTCCACGATGCCACCGATGGCGACGACGATCAGGGCGGCGATGCCGAGCAGCGATACATTCCGCTCCAGCTTGCCATGGTCGAAGAATTTGGATGCCATGTCGGCGTCTCCTTATACAGGCTGGGCAGCGAGGAGCGGCTTGTCGGCCGCTGGATCGAAGGCGGCGTCGTGCATCGACTTCTCCTCGCGCAGCTTGCTGCCCGCGATGGTCTTGCCGATGTTCCAGGCCATGATGATCGCCCCGGCGAGGTAAAGCAGGCCACCGGCACCGCGGATCAGATACATGGGGAACATGGCGGTCACGACTTCGGAGAAGGCGTAGACGAGATAGCCATCGGCCCCATATTCGCGCCACATCAGCCCCTGCATGATGCCCGCCACCCACATTGACGAGGCGTAGAGAACGATGCCCAGCGTCGCGAGCCAGAAGTGCCAGTTCACCAGCCGCAGCGAATAGAGACGTTCCCGACCCCACAGGCGCGGCGTCATATAATAGAGGCAGGCAAAGGTGATCATGCCGTTCCAGCCCAGCGCGCCGGAGTGGACATGGCCGATCGTCCAGTCGGTATAATGGGACAGGCTGTTGACGGCCTTGATCGACATCAGCGGCCCTTCGAAGGTCGACATGCCGTAGAAGGCCAGCGCCATCACCATCATGCGAATGATCGGGTCGGTGCGGATCTTGTCCCAGGCGCCGTTGAGCGTCATCAGGCCATTGATCATCCCGCCCCAGCTCGGCATCCACAGCATGACCGAAAAGACCATGCCCAGCGTCTGCGCCCAGTCGGGCAGCGCAGTATAGTGAAGGTGGTGCGGCCCCGCCCAGATATAGAGGAAGATCAGCGACCAGAAGTGGATGATCGACAGGCGATAGCTGTAGACCGGCCGTTCGGCCTGTTTGGGCACGAAATAATACATCATGGCGAGGAAGCCGGCGGTCAGGAAGAAGCCCACCGCATTATGGCCATACCACCATTGGGTTAGCGCATCTTGTACCCCGGCAAAGGCACTATAGCTCTTGGATCCCAGCAGGCTGACCGGCATCGACAGATTATTGACGATGTGCAGCATGGCGATGGTGATGATGAAGGCGAGGTAGAACCAGTTGGCCACATAGATATGCGGTTCGGAGCGCTTGAGGATCGTCCCGCCGAACACCAGCAGGTAGCAGACCCACACGACCGTCAGCCACAGATCGACATACCATTCGGGCTCGGCATATTCCTTGCCCTCGGTAATCCCCATCAGATAGCCGGTCGCGGCCAGCACGATGAATAGCTGATAGCCCCAGAAGACGAAGCGGGCCATGGACGGGAACGCCAGCCGCGCGCGGCAAGTGCGCTGCACCACATAGAAGCTGGTCGCGATCAGCGCGTTGCCACCAAAGGCGAAGATCACCGCCGATGTGTGCAACGGCCGCATACGACCGAAGCTGGTATATTCGATGCCAAGGTTCAGCGCGGGAAAGGCCAGCTGAAATGCGATGATCAGCCCGACGAGAAAGCCCGCCAGACCCCAGAAGACCGTCGCGATCACGCCCCAGCGGATCGGATCATCATCATATCTGCCCTGGTCGGTCGGCATTTTCAGCATGCCGCGCGCCAGCCCCGCATAATCCGCGCCGCGCATCGTCAGGACTGCCAGCAGCAGTCCGACCGCGCAGACGATCCCCATATGAACGGCAAATCCGCTGTCCACTGCGCCCAGCATCGCCGCGAAGGCCGCCAGCGCGAGCGCGAACCAGCCGCCCGTCCTCATTACCAATCGGTCCATGATATTCCCCGTCAAAGGCTCGGCGGTCCCTCTGTTCGACAGGCCGCCCCCATGCATTGACCTCTGTCAAACCGCCGGGCGCGGGTCTTTACGGGATAGTGCGTAGAGAGGTACGAGAGGGTCTGGCGCGACGACCGCGACACTTAAAGCCCCTCCCCTTCAGGTTCAAACGAAGCACGTGACTCGATTGAAGGGTTGGGGTGGGGGCGTGCGGCGAAATACTACGAAGCCCCCCAAACCTTAACCTCAGACCCCTTCCGCCAACGCCTCCAGCGCCGCGCCATCGACCAGCCGCACGCCGCGTCGCCCGACCAGCGCGATGATCCCGCGCCGCTTGAAATCGCTCATTTGTCGCGACACGGTTTCGATCGTCGTGCCCAGAATATCGGCAATCTGCTGGCGTGAGAGCGGCAGCTCGATCGTCCCCGTCGGGTCGGCCTGCAACCGCCGCGCCATGTCGAGCAGGAAGGTCGCCACCTTCTCCCGCGCGGTCTTGCGACCGAGCAGCAGCATCCAGTCGCGGGTCCGGTCGAGATCGTCGAGCGTGCGCTGGAGCAACCGATGCTGCAAGTCGCCATGGTCGCGCGCGAATCCATCGAAGCGCCCTCGCGGAAACAGGCACAGCCGCGCGTCTGTCAATGCGGTGACGCTATGGGGCGTGCGCGCGCCAAAGGGGCGACCGATAAAGTCGGACGCATAGACCACGCCGACGATCTGTTCGCGCCCGTCGCCGGTCGAAGTCGCCAGTTTGAGCGTCCCTTCGATGACATTGGCGACGACCATGCTGTCATCCCCCTCCCACATCACCGTCTGCCCGGCATGCAGCGTCACCCGCCGCCCGATCCGGCTGAGCGCGTCGCGATCCGGCTCCGACAAATCGGCACAAATCGCCCGATCACGCACCCCGCACTGGTCGCAGGACTGGGGTGCGCAGGCGCGCGTCATCAGCGGAAGGGCACCATTTTGCGCCCCGTCAAATTGCGTGTCCATGTCCGCTGCATGACGCCACGGTGGACACCGACCTATGCGTAAATATCCTTAGCCCCGTCAGGAAGTGGAGGGATGGCGCGCCGTAGCCAATCTTGCCAACCGATGCCTTAGCCTCTACATTGCCCAATCATCTTAAAAGGAACCCGCCATGGACATCGCCCTGACTGCTTAGCCCACCCGCTCTGCCTTCAGGAAAGCCTGTGTCCATGCCTGCCATTACCCTTTCATCCCTTGGATGGTCCGCGCCCGACGGCACTGCCGTTCTGGCCGGGCTCGATTTCCGCTTCGCCCCCGAACGCATCGGCCTGATCGGTCGCAATGGCGTCGGCAAATCCAGTCTGCTCGCGCTGATCGCCGGGGAGCGCACCCCGACGCACGGGCATGTCACGATCGACGGACGCATCGCCGTGCTGCGCCAAAATCTTGAACCAGCGCCGGGCGCGACCATTGCCGACCTGTTCGACGCGCGCGAGGCTTTGGCGGTGATCGACCGGGCGGAGGTAGGCAGCGCGACGCTCGATGAACTGGATGCCTGCGACTGGACATTGCCTGCGCGCATTGCCGATGCGCTAGCGGACGTAGCGCTGAGCGCTGATCCCGCAACCCCGCTCGTCAGCCTGTCGGGGGGCCAGCGTACCCGTGCCGCGCTCGCCGCCGCGCTCTTCAACCGGCCCGATTTCCTGCTGCTGGACGAGCCGACCAACCATCTGGATGCCAAGGGGCGCGAGGCCGTCATCGCGCTGCTCGCCCGCTGGCGCGGCGGCGCGATCGTCGTCAGCCATGACCGCGCGCTGTTGGAGACGATGGACGCCATTGCCGAACTCACCACGCTGGGCATTGCCCGCTATGGCGGCAATTGGTCCGCTTATGCGGCACGCAAGGCGCTCGAACTGGCCGCCGCGCACCATGATCTCGACCATGCCGAAAAGCAGGCATCGGCCCTGTCGCGCAAGACCCAGCAATTGACCGAGCGCAAGCAGCGGCGCGATGGCGCAGGCAAGCGCGACGCGGCCAAGGGCGGGATGCCCCGCATCCTGCTGGGCCAGCGCAAACAGCAGGCCGAACAATCGGGCGGCGATGCCGTGCGCCGCGCCGGGCAGCAACAGGGCGAGGCGCGGGAAGCCATCGACGCGGCGCGCGCGCGGATCGAAATATTGGAGCCGATCCGCATCGCCCTGCCCTCCGCCAACGTCGCGCCGGGTCGCATCATCCTGACGCTCGACGCGATGACGGCGGGTCATGTGCCGGAGTGTCCGATCCTGCAGGACATCAGCCTAACGATCAGCGGACCGGAGCGGGTGGCGATCACCGGGGCGAACGGGTCGGGCAAATCGACGCTGCTGCGCCTGATCGCGGGTGGTCTGTCGCCGATGGCGGGCCGGGTTCACCGCCCTGTCGATTGCGCGCTGCTCGATCAGGACGTCGCCCTGCTCGATCCGGCACGCAGCATCGCCGACAATTTCGCCCGGCTGCACCCAGGTACGACCCGCAATGCGGTCCATGCCGCGCTGGCCCGCTTCCGGTTCCGTGCCGACCTGGCGCTGCAACAGGTGGGAACGTTAAGCGGCGGGCAGCGATTGCGCGCGGGGCTGGCGTGCGTGCTGGGCGGCGCCGCGCCGCCGCCCCTCTTGTTGCTCGACGAGCCGACCAATCATCTCGACCTCGATTCGATCGCCGCTATCGAACAGGGGTTGAACGCCTATGACGGCGCGCTGCTGGTGGTCAGCCATGATGCAGCGTTTCTGGATGCGATCGGCATCACCCGGCGGATCGCCCTCCCGCTTTAGTGCGCGGCGGACGTATCCACCGGCCCGGTCGGCTTGGGCGCGAGCCAGACAATCGCCGTGGCGAGGAACAGGACGAGCGCGGACAGGAAGAAGACATGATCCACCGCGATCGCCAACGCCTCCTGATCGACCAGATTGGAGATGACTTGGCGCGCTTGCTCGAAGGACATGCCCATCGCGCTCAGTTGTGCCTGCGTATCGGCCGGTTGCAATGTGCCCGCCATCTCGCTGCGCGAGACGCGCTGGCCGTTGCCCCAGCCGGTCAGCACCAGCGACGTCGCGATCGCCAGTGCCATGGTTCGCAGGAAATTCTGCAGCCCTGCCGCCGACGCCGTCTCGTCGGGCCGCACCGACCCTAGCGTCAGGGTCGTCAGCGGGATCATGAAGAAGGGCATGGCGAAGCCCTGGATGAATTGCGGCGCGGCCATCGACCAGAAATCGATCGAGCTGGTCCAATGCGCCCGCCACAGGGTCATCAGCCCCAGCCAGAAGAGCGCACCCGAAATCATGATACGCGGATCGACCCGCCCCGTCATGCGCGCGGCGATCGGCGCGGCCATCAGGGCCGCCACCGCCGTCATGGCGGTCAATATGCCTGCATCGGTGGCGGTATAGCCCATCGACGTTTGCAGCCATTGCGGAATGACGACGATGCCCGCGAAATAGGCGCCAAAGCCCAGCGCCAGCGAGAAAACGCCCGATGTGAAGCCGATATGGCGGAATATCCGCAGATCGACGATCGGATGCTCCTCCGTCAACTCCCAGATGATGAAGGCGGCAAAGCCGATCACGGCCAGGATCGCCAAGATGACGATCAGCGGATCGCCGAACCAATCATGGTCGCGGCCGATATCCAGCATGATTTGCAGGCAACCGATCCAGAAAACGAGCAGAAACAGGCCCATGCGATCGATCGGCACGCGCGCTGTGTCGGTTTCCACCGGGCGCAGCAGCGCCATCGCCGCCACCACGCATAGGATCGCGATCGGCACGTTGATGAAGAAGATCCAGTGCCAGCTCCAATTGTCGCTGATATAGCCGCCGATGATCGGCCCCATTGCCGGGCCGAGCAATGTGGTCATGGCCCATAGCCCCATCGCCCGCGCGCGTTGATCGGGCGGAAAGATGCGCAGCAGCAAAGTCTGCGACATCGGCATGATCGGGCCGCCGCACAGCCCCTGACCAATGCGGCACGCCACCAGCATGGTGAGCGACATGGACAGGCCGCACAGCACCGAGAAGATGCCAAAGCCGATCATCGCCCAGATGAACATCTTCACCACCCCAAACCGCTGGGCCAGCCAGCCGGTCAAGGGCACGCAGATCGCTTCGGCCACCGCATAGGAGGTGATGATCCACGTCCCCTGATCCGGCGTGATGCCCAGATTGCCTGAAATATGCGGCACCGAGACATTGGCGATGGTCAGGTCGAGTACGACCATGAAATTGCTGAGCGCCAGCACCAGCCCGGCCAGCGTGCGCTGGCGCGGCGTCAGCCGGGAAAAGATGCTGTCCTCGTCGCTCACCTGTCGACCCTTCAGTGACCGGAAAGGTCGATCTCGACCTCCGTGGAGAGGCCGACGCGCAAGGGGTGCGCCGCCAGTTCCTTGGGGTCGAGCGCGATGCGGACGGGCAAGCGCTGCACCACCTTGATCCAGTTGCCGGTCGCATTCTGGGCCGGGATCAGCGAGAGCGACGCGCCCGTGCCGCCGGAAAAGCCGACAACCTTGCCATGATAGACGACGTCGCCGCCGTAGATATCAGCGGTCACCTTGGCGGGCATGCCGACCTTCACCTTGCCCAGCTGCCGTTCCTTGAAATTGGCGTCGACATAGACTTGCGCCAACGGGACGATCGTCATGATCGGGCTGCCCTGCGCGACGCGCTGGCCGACCTGCACTTGCCGCTTGGTCACGACGCCGTCGATCGGCGCGCGGATGATCGTGCGCTCCAGGTCTAGCTTCGCTGCGTCGAGCTTTGCCTGCGCTGCCATCACCGCCGGGTCGGTATCGACCTGCGATCCGCGCACCAGTGCATCATTGGCGGCGAGTTGCCCGCTTGCCGCGCTGCGCGTCGCTTGCGCCGTGGTCACGCTGGCGCGCGCGACATCAAGCGCGGCGCGGGCGGCGGCAAAGGCCGTGCGCGCGCTCGTCACTTCGTCGCCCGATACCGCCCCGTCGCCGACCAGCGCTTCACGCCGTTGCAGATCAACCCGCGCCTTTTCGACATCGGCCTGCGCGCTGGCAAGTTGCGCGCGCGCCTGGACGATATCCGCGCCGCGCGCATCGACCTGCGCCGAGAGCGCGCCGCTGGTGGCGGAGGTCTGGCGGAAGCGCCGCTGTGCCTCGGCGAGGTCCGCCTGCGCCTGCGCGATGGCGATGCGGGCGTTGGTGGGGTCGAGCTTCACCAATATGTCGCCGCGCTTGACCGCTTGCGTATCGCTGACCAGCACCTCGATAGCCTGCGCGGAAATCAGCGGCGTTACCTGCGCCATTTCAGCATTCACATAGGCATTGTCGGTGCTGACATGGTTGCGGCCGACCAGGAGATACCAGGCCGTCCAGAGGAGGCCAGCGACGACCACCGCGAGCGCCAGCCGGGTCAGCCAGGTCTTGCGCGCGCTGCTGCGATCGGCCTGGGTTTCATCGGTCGGGGCGGGAAGTTCGGGAGTGGCGTCAGCCATGCGGTGCGTCCTTGGACAAGGCGGCGTCAGGGGCGAAACCGCCACCCAGCGCGCGGATCAGGGCAATATCGAGCGAGAAGGCGCTTGCTTCCAGCCCGGAAACGGTACGCTGCGCGGCGAGGAGTTGATCCTCGACATTCAGCACATCCAGATAGGTGGACAGGCCGCCATCATAGCGTTTCTTGGCGATGCCATAGGCGTCCTGCGACGCGGCCACGGCCGCACGGGCATCGACCAGGCGCGCGTCCAGCGTGCGGCGGCTGGTGACGGCGTCCGCCACCTCCTGATAGGCTGTCAGTACGGCCTTGTCATAGCTTGCAACCGCTTCGTCATAGGTCGCGCGCGCACCGCGATACTGGCCTTGCAGCGCGCCAACGTGGAAGATCGGCAGGCTGATCGCTGGCCCGGCATTGCCGAAGATCGAGTCTTTCTGGAACAGATTGTTCGTGAACGGCTGGGCCGATCCGATCGCGCCGCCATTGGCGAAGACCGTGTTATAGCCCAGCGACTGCAAACCGATCAGCGCGCTCAGCCGCACGGCGGGGAAGAAATCGGCGCGCGCGACCTTGATCCGCTTGGCCGCCGCCTCGGTACGGGCGAGGGCCGCCGCAATGTCTGGGCGCCGCGCGACAAGATTGGTGGTGACATCGGCGGGAAGCCCAAGTGGTGCCAGTGCGCCGGGCGTGGGCCGGGTAATCATAGCGCCGCGGTCCGGCCCTGCGCCGATCAGCGCGGCGATCTGATGCTGGCGCAGTTCGATCGCCATGCGAGCACCGGCCAGTTGCGCCCGTGCGGACGCGACCGTGGCGTCGGCCTGCCGCACGCTGCCGCGCGTTTCCAGCCCATTTTGCCGCCGATCCGCGACCAGCTTCTGGCTGGCCATGCGGATGGCGAGCGTGCGCTGCTGAATGTCCGCCTCATCATAGAGCCGGGCAAGGTCGGCATAGGCGTCGGCGATGCCCGTGGTCAGCGCCAATTGCGCCTGCTGCGCGTCGAGTTCTGCCGCACGCGCCTGCGACGTTGCCGCCGCCAGTGCCGCGCGGTTCTTACCCCACAGGTCGAGGTCAAGCCCCAGGTCCAGCGCCAGCCGTCCGGTGCCGAGCCAGCCCTGCGGCACGAACTCCTTGGGCATGCCCATGTTGTAGCTTTGCTTGGTGGCGGCCGCGCTGGCTTCGATATTGGCGGAAGGCAGCAATGCCGCGCCGGACTGTTGCGCCAGCGCCTGCGCCTGGCGGAAACGCGCGGCAGCGATCGCCATGTCGGGCGCGTTGCGCAAGCCTTCCTCGATCAGTGCGGTGAGTTGCGGATCGCCATAGGCGCGCCACCAGTCCGTAGCGGGCCATGCCGCCTGCGGGGCGGCGAGGCTCTGCTGCGCGGCGATCGTGTCCGCCGCGCGAATTTCGGGCTTGGTGCCAAGGTCAGGGACCGCCGCGCACCCCGCCAGCAACGACATCATCGTCGCCAGGACCAGCGGACGAACGGGCGGGGAAAGGCGACTCACCGACATAAAAACCGTACCATCTAGTATGAAAAATGCATCTGGCGTCGCGACACCCGCTTGTCAAGATTTTTATCATACTCTATGGTACGGTTTCATGACAGGCGCTTCCACCACCCCCCCCACCAGCCGAAGGGAAGCACGCCGTCTGGACCGGCGCGATGCCATATTGACCGTGGCCAAGGCCTATTTCCTGGAACATGGCTATGCCGGGACGACCATGTCGGGCATCGCAGCAGCGCTGGGCGGGTCCAAGGGCACTTTGTGGAATCACTTCCCTTCAAAGGAAGACTTATTTTCGGCGGTCCTCGATCGGGTCGCGACCGTCTATCGCGCGCAACTGTCGCAAATCCTCGACCCGTGCGGCGTGCTGGAACCCACTTTGTTGCGCGCCTGTCGCAGCCTGCTCGACAAGGTCTGTTCGACCGAAGCGATCGCCCTGCACCGGTTGATCTATGCCGAGAGTGGTCGATTTCCCGAACTCAGCCGGATATTCTTCGAGCTTGCGCCACGCCACACCCGCGCCCTGCTCGCCGACTATATAAGTGGTGCAATGGATCGGGGCCAGTTGCGGCAGGACGACCCCGCCGATGCGGCGCGCGTCCTGATGGCCCTGACCATGGCTGGCAGCCATCAGCAACTGATGATCGGTCGAATTACCGAGCCGTCTTCGGCGCAGATGCAGGCCGATGTCGATCTGGCCGTCGACCTGTTCCTGCGCGGCTATGCGCCCGAACCGAACAGCGCGAACCGTTAACCATTTCTTTGCGGTGCCTTCCTATCCTTCCATGACGGGCGGAAGGACAGACGATGCCATTTTTCAAACGGAACGAAGCCTCGCAGTTCGATGCCCCCGATGCGGAGGGTCGCGCACGCACCCAGCGCCGCCTGCGCGTGCTGCTGATCGACGAAAATCCGACCGCGCGCGCTGTCATCGCCCGCCGCCTGTCGCACCTCAACTATGACGTCGCCCTCGCCGACACGGGATTCAGCGCGCTCAGCCTGCTCGTAACGCATAGGGCCGATATCATCTTGATCGACATGGGGCTGACGATGCTACCAGCCGTCGCGACCATGAAGCAGATCCGCGCCGCCAATCTCGCCGCCTCCGCCTGTTTCGTCATGATCGCCGGGCGGCTCGACAGCCAGGCGACTGTCGAAGCGCTGGACGCGGGCGCGGACGACTATGTCGTCAAACCGTTCGACTTCGACATATTCGATGCCCGCCTGCGGCATCTGTGCCAGCGCGCCGAACAGATGGGGGCGCTCTCGCGCCACAATGCCGAACTCGACGCCCGCATCGCGCGCCGTGCCGTGGAACTGGGCGAAACCCGCGAAACGCTGCGCGAATTGCAGATCGATCGTGCCCGGCTCGTCTCCTCGATCCAGGCCTTGCAAGACGAACTCGAACGAGTCACCGCCCAACAGGGCTAGGCGTCAGTCCAAGGCCAGCCACAGCGACAGGCCATCGCCCGGCTGCGCAGGGGGCGCGTCCACCGCGATCCGCACCGCATCGGCCCGCGCCCGGTCGAGGACAGCCGCCGCAACCCTTGGCTGGTGATAGACCCGGTCGGCCTCCCCCAACAGCCGCGCAACCCGTAAGGTCAGATCATCGGGATCGTTGGACACCAACCGGATCGGCTCCAGCCGCGTCGCATCTTCATCGCCCTGTCCTTCGATCCAGCGCGGCACGGCGTCAGCGGCACCGGCGCGCAAGGGATCGATCATCCCGCCCGCCGCCAGCCCGGCATCAATCGCCCGGCGTCGATCGCCGCCATCGGGCCAACGCGCGCGGATCGCCCCCCGCGCCGCTGACAATGTGCTCGCCAAAGCGCCAAGGCCTGCAGGCAACAGGGTCTCCAGCCGTTGCCGCAACGCCTTCGCCAGCCCCGCCGATGCGCCGCCCGTGCCGATCGCGATCAGTACGGGATCGCGATCGACGATCGCGGGCAGCGTGAAGTCGCACAGGTCGGGATTGTCGGTCGCATTGACCAGCACGCCGCGCGCGCGCAGGCGCTGGGCAGTCACCGCGTCGCCATCCGACACGATCGCGATCCGCGCGTCGCTATCTTCTTCGCCGACGATCCGCGCGCCTGCCCTTTCCAACAGGCGGCGCTTGGCGTCCGCCGCCTCGCCTTCGCCAGTCAGGATCACGGACCTGCCCGTCAGGCGCAAGAAAACGGGCAGGCTGTGCATCAGTCTGCCAGCCAGTCGGGGATCGAATCGCCCTCGATCAATGTCTCGATCGGCGGGCGGGCGCGGACCACCGCCCAGCGGCCGCCCGACACCAGCACTTCGGGCGTGAGCGGGCGGCTGTTGTAGGTGCCCGCCATCGTCGCGCCATAAGCGCCTGCGGTCATGAAGGCGACCAGATCGCCCGCTTCGACCACGTCCATATCGCGACCCATGGCGAAGGTGTCGCCCGTCTCGCACACCGGTCCCACAACATTGGCGGCTGCCTGCTTGCCCGATGGCGCGACCGCGCGAATATCATGCCAGGCGTCATAAAGGCTGGGCCGCAGCAGGTCGTTCATCGCTGCATCGACGATGACGAAGGGTGCCTTGGCCCCCTGCTTCACGCGCACCACGCGCGAGAGCAGCGCGCCTGCATTGCCCACGATCACCCGCCCCGGCTCGAACATCAACCGCACGGGCCAGCCCTGCGTCACGCGGCACACCATCGCGCCATAATCGGCGGGGCTGGGCGGCAGCGGCTGGGACGGGTCGTAGGGCACGCCAAGGCCGCCACCCAGGTCCGCGGTGCGAATGTCATGGCCCGCTTCGCGCAGCGCCGTGATCAGCGCGCCGACCTTGGTGAAGGCCGCCTCCAGCGGGGCGAGATCGGTCAGCTGGCTGCCGATATGGACAGCGACGCCCTGCACATCCAGCCCCGGCAGATCGCGGGCGGCGGCATAGCTCTCCAGCGCGCGGTCATAGGGGATGCCGAACTTGTTTTCCGACTTGCCGGTCGAAATCTTGGCATGGGTGCCCGCATCGACATCCGGATTGATGCGATAAGCGACCGGCGCGCGCATCCCCATCGACAGCGCGACTTGCGACAGCATCTCGGCTTCCGGTTCGCTTTCCAGATTGAACTGGAAAATGCCATGTTCGAGCGCCAGCCGCATTTCCTCGGCCGTCTTGCCGACGCCGGAAAAGACGATGCGGTCGGCCGGGATGCCTGCGGCTACCGCGCGCAGCAATTCGCCGCCCGACACCACGTCCGCGCCCAGCCCCAGTTTCGCCAGAGTCGCCAGGACGGCAGCATTGGGATTGGCCTTGACCGCAAAGGCGATCAACGGATTGTCGAGCGCGGCCAGCCCTTCGCGGAACACGCCGACATGGCGCTCCAGCGTCGCGGTCGAATAGACATAGACCGGCGTGCCGACCGCATCGGCGATCGCCGCCATCGGCACCTGCTCCACCCGCATGGTGCCGTCTACATAGTCGAAATGGTCCAATTTCCAGTCCTTACAGGCTTATTGCGGCTGCTTTTCGGGGGGCAGGTCGAACGGGTCGTCGCTGCGCTGGCGCGATTGGGTCAGCAATTCGACGTTGCGTTCGGGCCGCGCCTGAATGGAGGGTGCCATCAGTTCGCCGCCGGTGGGGGCGGTCGCCGCGCCCACCGGCACGGCGGGCAGTTTCTGGTCCTTGAGCGGCTTGAGCGCAGGCCGACCGCCGCAGCCCGCCAGCACCAATGCGGCCATAGCCAGCCCGGCCAGCGTGCGCGTCCTCATGAGTCCAGTTCCTTCTTCGCCTGAGCGATCCGCGCCCGCACCTGCGCCGGGGCCGTGCCGCCATGGCTCGTCCGGCTGGCGACCGACGCATCGACCGTCAGCACCGCATAGACGCGATCGTCGATCCGCGCGTCGATATCCTTGAGCGTCGCGATCGGCAGTTGATCGAGCGGCACGCCTGCCGCCTCCGCCGCCGCCACTGCGCGCCCGGTAATATGATGCGCCTCGCGGAAGGGAATGCCGCCTTCGCGCACCAGCCAATCTGCGAGATCGGTTGCGGTGGCGAAGCCGCTTTCAGCAAGGCCGCGCATCCGGTCGGTGCGGAAGGTCACCGTCTCGATCATGCCGGTCATCGCCGCGATCGACAGGCCGAGCAGGTCGTGCGCCTCGAACACCGGCGGCTTGTCGTCCTGCATATCCTTGGAATAAGCGAGCGGCAGGCCCTTCATCGTCACGCACAGCGCGGTCATGCAGCCCATGATCCGCCCGGCATGGCCGCGCACCAGTTCGGCGGCATCGGGATTGCGCTTCTGCGGCATGATCGAGCTGCCGGTCGAATAGGCGTCGGGCAGCTTCACGAAGCCGAAAGGCTGGCTCGCCCAGATGATGAACTCTTCGGCCAGCCGCGACAGATGCAGCGAGGCCTGCGTTGCCGCCATCAGATAATCGAGCGCGAAGTCGCGGTCGGATACGCTGTCCAGGCTGTTATCGGTCGGCCGGGCAAAGCCCAAAGCCTCCGCCGTCGCCTGACGATCGATGGGAAAGCCGGTGCCAGCCAGTGCCGCCGCACCCAGCGGACATTCATCAGCGCGCGCCCGCGCATCGGCAAAGCGGCTGCGGTCGCGCCGCACCATTTCATAATAGGCCATCAGATGATGGCCGAGCGTCACCGGCTGCGCCGATTGCAAATGGGTGAAGCCCGGCATCACCGCATCGGCATGCTCCTCCGCCCGTGCCAGCAGCGCGCGCTGGAGGCCGAGCAGGCCCGCCGCCACTTCGTCGATCGCGTCGCGCACCCAGAGGCGAAAATCGGTCGCGACCTGATCGTTGCGGCTGCGCGCGGTATGCAGCCGTCCAGCGGTCGGCCCGATCAGCTGCGCCAGCCGCGATTCCGTGACCATATGAATATCTTCGAGGTCGAGATCGACCGGCACGCCATCGGCTTCATATTCCGCGGCGATCCGGTTCAGACCTTCGGTAATCGCCTGCGCATCCTCGCCATCGACGATGCCCTGCTGGGCGAGCATCGCGACATGCGCCTTGGACCCGGCGATATCTTGTTGCCACAAACGCTTGTCGAACGGGATGGAGGCATTTATCTCGCGCATGATCGACGCGGGGCCGGCCGCAAACCGGCCACCCCACATGCTGTTGGAGCCTTCTCCCTTGGAACCTGTTTCGCGCGCGCTAATGATACTGCTCCTGGCTGCCGGTCTGGCGGCTTGCGATAGGCAATCGCCGCCCGCTGGGCAAGCCAATGCAAGCATGAGCGGCGAGGTTCCCGCATCGGGAAATGCAACGGCGGGCAGCGAAGCGTTCAACTATCGACTTGATCGCAGCAAGGCGGGGACGGCCGCGCCGACCTTTGCCTTCCAGAACCCCGATGGCGGCGAGGCGACGCTGCAGGATTTTGCCGGGCGGCCAATGCTGGTCAATCTGTGGGCGACCTGGTGTACGCCATGCGTCGCGGAAATGCCGACGCTTGACCGGATCGCCGCCACCTATGGTCCCAAGGGGCTGGCCGTCCTCACCATCTCGCAGGACAATCAGGGTGAAAAGGCAGTGAAGCCCTTTTTCGCCAAGCATGAGCTGCCCCATTTGAAGGGTTGGGCAGACCCCGACAACCAGTTCGGCTTCGACTATGCCACCGGCCTGCTGCCCACCACCGTCCTCTATGATGCGCAGGGCAAGGAAATGGTGCGCGTCATCGGCGCAATGGATTGGGAAGGGGTGGAAGCCAAAGCGTTGATCGACGCGGCGATGGCATCCTGATCCGAAAGACCAAGGCGCGCCAAAACGAACATAGCGACAAAATCCACCATGCCAGCTGCGTGCAAAATGCATGATCGTCAGTGCAAAATTGGCAATTGCGCAAAGTCGTAGAAGAAAATTATCCTGTTGAGTCGCTGCTCAGATAAGCAGCGGCAATTATTGCATTTTTACTTAAAAATTGTGCGGCGCAATAGAGGCTTTGACTGAGCCAATCGTCAAACCCCCTGTCATCAACAATGCAATAACAGGGGGCATGAATGACACGCTTGTCAGCGCTTAAACTTTCATTGATTCTCGCTTCGTCTTGGTCCGCTTGCGCATTGGCGCAGGAAGCACCGCAGGAACCACAGGCCGAGGACGGCGGTACCATCATCGTCACCGGCACCCGTGCCGTCGGCATGCAGGTCGCCGACAGCGCCGCACCGATCCAGGTCTTGGGTCAGGACGCGATCACAAGGGTCGGCCAGCCGAACCTCAACCAGGTTCTGACCCAGATCGTCCCCAGCTTCACGGCGCAGACGCAGGGCACCGATCTTTCCAGCTTCTCGCTCTCCGCCCGTCTGCGCGGCCTCAGCCCCAACCACACGCTGGTTCTGGTCAACGGCAAGCGTCGTCACGGCAACGCGATTCTCCAGGTGCTTGGTGCCTTCTCCGGCTCCGCCGCACCCAGCATCGATCTCATTCCGCCAGACGCCGTCTCGCAGGTCGAAGTGTTCCAGGAAGGCGCGGCCGCCGTCTATGGTACGGACGCGATTGCGGGCGTCATCAACTTCATCCTCAAGGACCAGGCCGAAGGCGGCTCTTTCAAGGTCACCGGCGGTCAATATTATGACAGCCAGGGTGAACTATTCTCGGTTTCCGGCAATTATGGCGTCAAGCTGGGCGAAGACGGCTTCCTCAACGTCAGCCTGTTCCACCGCCGCCAGGATTATACGACGCTGGGCGAAGGCCAGGTCCAGGTGACGAAGCCGGACGGCACGCTCCAGCCCAATGCGCCGGCCCAATGGTCCAACCTTGCCGGCGACGCGCTGGCCAACATCAACGGTGGCCAGCCCAAGACCGAACTCAACCTGCTCTTCTACAATGCCGGCTATGATTTCGGCGGCGTCGAAGTCTACAGCTTCGGCGATGTGTCCCGCCGCGAAGGGTGGGCCAAGCAGGGCTACCGCCATCCCAAGCGCATCTGCTACGAGGCTGGCAACCTGGGCGGCGGCGTCACCCCCGCCGCTTACGACCCCAGCATCTGCTACAGCGACACCGGCATCAACGGCATGGTCCCGTTGCAGCATGTGATCGAAGATGAATATAGCTTCACCGTCGGCGCCAAGGGCGAGTTTGGTGGCGGTTGGAATTACGACCTCAGCACCACCTACGCCAATCAGAAGAACGACATCTGGACGGAAAATTCCGCCCATCGCGAAGTATGGCAGGAAAGCTATGCCGCAGCACTGGCAGGGATCGGCACACCCAATACGCCCGACAAGGCCTATGACGGCGGCTTCCGCCTGAGCCAGACCACGGTGACCGCCGACATCCGCAAGGAATTCGAAGTCGGCATGGCCGCGCCGCTGACCTTCGCCTTCGGTGGGGAATATCGCAAGGACACTTATGAAATCGTCCAGGGCGATTTCTATTCGACCTACAAGACCGGCGTGCAGTCCTTCCCCGGCTATAAGGCGACAGACGCGGGCCGCTTCAAGCGCAGTTCGCGCGCAGGCTATATCAACTTCATCGCCCAGCCGGTCGAAGGCTGGACGGTCGATCTGGCCGGTCGCTATGAAGATTATACCGACTTTGGCGATACGCTGATCGGCAAGATCACGACCCGCTACGACTTCTCGGACGCCATCGCCATTCGCGGCACCGCCAGCACCGGCTTCCGCGCTCCGTCGCTCGCCGAACAGAAATATTCGACGATCAACGTGGGGCCAACCAGCGCCGTGGCCCAGCTGCCCGCGGGCAGCCCGGCAGCCGCCTTGCTCGGCTTCGACTCGCTTGGCCCAGAAAAGTCCAAGAACTTCTCGGCGGGCATCGTGCTGCGGCCCGTCCCCAAGCTCGCCATCACCGTCGATGCCTATATGATCAAGATCAAGGATCGCATCGCCGCTACGGCTTCGCGTAACGCCGTCCAGGGTGGCGTCGTCCAGCCTGGTGCTGCCGCGATCTTCGATGCGCTCGCTGCCGCCGGCATCGTTCTCGACACCGCCCTGCAGACCGTGGGTGTTCAGAGCTTCACCAACGGTATCGATACCCGGACGACCGGCGTCGATTTCTCGATCAGCTACCCGGTGGCGCTGGACTTTGGCTCGCTGGCCCTGTCGCTCAACGGCAATTACAACAAGACGAAGATCACCAACAACAAGGTCGGCTATCCGCTGTTCAACGCGGCATCGGAAAGCAATATCGAAGACACGACCCCCAAATATAAGGTCGGCTTCGGTGCCTTGCTCAAGGCGGGCAAGCTAAGCGTCAACCTGCGCGAAACCCTCTATGCCAAGACGAGCGTCCTGGTCCGGCCGGGTGTGGGCAGCGGCGTGGTGCCCGAAGGCGGCTTCCTGATCGCCGATGGCGCGCTGATCAACGGTGTTAATGCCAATCAGCTCTACTTCGATGGCGTAGTCAAATCGGCGATCATCACCGATCTCGAAGTCGGCTATGACTTCAACGACAATGTCACCTTCTCGCTGGGCGCGAACAACCTGTTCGACAAGGTGCCAGAAGTGCCCAAGTTCGTGACCGGTGCCGGCGTTGTCGTGAACCCCGGCGTGTCGCCTTACCAGAATGGCTCAGGCTCCTATAACAGCCCCTATGGCCATGGCCCCTACGGCACGGCGGGCGGCTATTATTACGCGCGTATCGACTTCAAATTCTAAATCAGATCATGACGAAGGGCCGGTTCGGGAACGAACCGGCCCTTTTCCTATGGAGGGTGCCTGCATGACTGGATCGTCCGACAGCCTGTCCCGCCGCATGCTGATGCGCGGGGCTATGGGTGCCACCGCATTTGCGACCGCAACCCCTGCCCTCGCCCAGCGCGGGCGCAAAGTCGATTTGCCCGACGATCCCGCCGCCATGGTCGCCGGCCTGACCGACGGCATCTTCCTTAACAGCAATGAACATCCCATCGGCCCCGGCGCTGCGGCGCTTGCCGCACTGGCCAAGCTGCCGCCCTTGTCGGGGCGCTATGGCATGGCGTTTGCGGGCAAGCTGGAAAGCCTGTTCGCGCGCCAGAACGGCCTGTCGCCGACACAGGTGCAGGTCCATCCCGGCTCCTTCATGCCGCTCCGCTCGGTCGCGCTGACCTATTCCTCGACTGACCGGCCCATCGCCTATTTCGAGCCGACCTTCGACCAAGGTTTCCTGGGGCTTGGCAACCAGAGCGTGACGCGATCGGTCGCCGTGCCGCTGTCGGGCGATTTCGCCGGGAACCCGCGCACATTGCTCGCTGCTGCACCGAATGCGGGCGTCTATTATCTGTGCAATCCCAACAATCCGACCGGCCTCGTCACCGCGCGCGCCGACATAGACTGGCTGCTCGCCAACAAGCCCAAGGGCGCGATCCTGCTGATCGACGAAGCCTATATCGATTTCAGCGATGCCCGGACCTGCCTCGATCTGGTGGCCAGCGGCGCGGACGTGCTGGTGACGCGGACCTTTTCCAAGATTTACGGCCTCGCTGGCTTGCGCTGCGGCCTGATCGCGGGGCGCAAGGATCTGCTCGACGGCATGGCCCGCTACGGCACCAACATCACGCCCATGCCCGCCGTGGTCGCGGCGGAGGCGAGCCTGCTCGATCCCATGCTGCTGCCCACGCGCAAGGCTGAGAATAAGGCGGTGCGCGATGATCTCTATCGCTGGCTTGACGCGCAGGGGTTGCGCTACCTGCCCTCGCAGGCGAGTTTCGCGATGATCCATGTTGGTCGTTCGGGCGCAGACGTCACCGCCGCGCTGGCGGCGCAGAAAATCTACATCGGCGGCCCGCGCAAATATATGGACGACTGGGTCCGCGTCTCGTTCGGCACGCCAGCGGAAATGCAGGCGTTCAAGGCCGGACTGCTCAAGGCGCTGGCATGAGCCTCAGCCGTCGCGAGGCGCTGGGCGCGGCGGTGGCCCTGCCGCTGGCGGTGCGGACGGCGCGCGCCGCGACGCTCACCCTTCCCGACAAGGCTGGCTTTGCCGCCACCCCGGTCGCCTATCTCGACAGCGCATCGACCCATCCGATCAGCCTGGGCGCGCGTGCCGCGATGGACGCCTATGTCGCGACGCGGACGCTCGATCCTGCGGCCGTCGCGCGCAAGCCGGTTGATCGGGCAGGAGTCATCGCCAAATTCGCGCGCCTGGTGAACGCCGACGCGGATGAGATCACCTGGGTCCAATCCACCACCATGGGCGAGCAGGCGGTGCTGCGCGCGCTCGGCTTTCCCGGCAGCAAGGGCCGGGTGGTCACCGACACGCTGCATTTCTATGCTGCCTTCCCCATGTATCTGGAGATGGCCAAGCAGGGCGTCGATGTCGCCTGGGTTCAGGCACGCGCGGGGCGCATCGAACTGGACGATATGGCCCGCGCCATTACGCCGGGCACCCGCCTCGTCAGCCTCTCGCTCGTGTCGACCTATAATGGCTTCCAGCATGACCTGAAGGCGGTGTGCGACCTGGCGCACAAGGTCGGCGCGTTGGTCTATGCTGACATCATTCATGCGGCGGGCGCAGTCCCGGTCGATCTCCACGCCAGCGGCGTCGATTTCGCGGCCTGCGCCACCTATAAATGGCTGATGGGCGATTTCGGGCTTGGCTTCCTCTACGTCAGGCGCGGCGTGTGGGATCAGCTACCCCGCACCGAATATGGCTATTATGGCTTTGCCGCGCCCGATGCCCCGCCAGGCATCGGCCTGTCGCCGCCGCAGACCCACGCCTATCCGCTCGACCCGCCGGGCGACGCGCCGGTCAGCTATGCCGTCCGCACAGGCGCGCTCGGCCATTTCGCGACCGGCACCTATGCGCAGGCAATCGTCGCCGCGCTCGACCATTCGCTCGACTATATCGGTCGCCTGACGGTGCCGGCGATCCAGGCCCATGCCCAGCAGTTGATCGCCCCCTTGCGCGAAGGCCTGCGCGCCAAGGGCTATGCGATCATCACCCCATCCGGCACCACCGCGCCGCTGCTGACCGCGCTGCTGCCCGATGCCAAGGCGCGGCTGTCGGACCCGCTGGCCAAGGCGGGGGTGCGTGTGTCGCTGCACGATCATCATCTGCGCGTCTCGCCTTCGGTGTTCAACGATGCGACAGATGTCGAACGGCTGCTCGCCGCCCTGCCCCGCGCCTGATATCTGGAGAGACTGATGCATCGCCTGATCCACGCCGCCCTGCTACTGGCTGCCACGCCTGCGTTCGCGCAGCCTGCCACCGCGCCGCAGCCCATGCCTGCCAGCCTGCCCTTCTCCCCCGCCATCCGGGTGGGCGATATTCTCTATATGTCGGGGCAGATCGGCCAGGTGCCCGAAGGCATGGACGCGCATAAGGAAGGGTTCGATGCGGCGGTCAGGCGCGCGATGGATGCGATTGGCGGCATCCTCAGGGACAACGGCCTCGATTTTGGCGATGTCGTCAAATGCACGGTCATGCTGGAGGACATGGCCGACTGGCCCCGCTTCAACGCCGCCTATACGCCCTATTTTGCCGGCAAGCGCTTGCCCGCGCGCAGTGCGTTCGGCGCGGACGGTCTGGCACTCGGCGCGCCGCTGGAAGTGGAATGTATCGCGGCTTATTCTTAACCGACCGCCGTTCGTCCTGAGCCTGTCGAAGGACGCGCGCCAACCTATCCCTGATCCTGCCGATTCCGCGCCAACAGGCTCAACCGCGCCCAGTCACCATCAATCAGCGCCTGCTTTTTCGCCCGGCTCCATCCTTTGATCCGTCGCTCGGCCGTCAAGGCTTCGTCGCGGGTGCCGAAACTTTCAGTCCAAACCAGATGGAGCGGTCTACGCGCGAAGGTATAGCCGGGGATCATCCCCATCTGGTGCGCCGCGATCCGGCTCTCCAGGTCATCCGTATGCCCGGCATAGAAGCTGCCGTCGCTGCATCTTAGCAGATAAGCGTGGAAGGCCATCGCTTGTGCGCGTCCTTCGACAGGCTCAGGACGAACGGGGGACTGAGAGAGGCATCATCATGTGATGGGCACGGCTTCCCGCGCCAACAGCACCGGGACGCCGTCGCGGACCGGATAGGCCAGGCCCGCCGCGTCGGACACCAGCGCCTTGCGCGCTGCGTCCCAGCGCAGGGGTGTGCGGGTTACCGGGCATACCAGCTTGGCGAAGAGCCAGGGGTCGATCGGCCCAGGCTCGCTTACTGCAATCTCGCTCATTGCATCGTCGCGCCGCCATCGCGGTCGGCGCGGCCGACGATCTGCATCAGTTGGATGATGCGCTCCGACCGTTCGGACAGCGTATCGGCCTCCAGCAAGGTCTGCTTGGCGGCGGGATCGAACGGCGCGATCTGGGCGATGCCGTTGACCAGCGACGTGTCGTCCAGCCGCGACACCGCCGTCCAGTCCACCACATAGCCCAGCGCGTCGGCAAAGCGCCGCGATTCCTGCTCCAATGCGGCGCGTTCGACCGCGTGCAGCACTTCGTCTTCCTGTGGCGCCTGCTCGATATCCGCTTCGATCTGGCGGAATTGGGTCGCCACCGGCAGTTCGCGGACGAAGCGGAAACGGGCGAGGCCGGTCAGGATGATGTTGAACCGCCCATCCTCCATCGCCTCGATATGGCTGACATGGCCCAGGCACCCCATGTCGAACAGCGAAGGCACCGGCCCGCCTTCGCGCGGCTGGATCATGCCGATGCGCCGGTCGCGCGCCATCGCGTCATGGATCAGCGCCCGGTAGCGCGGCTCGAAAATATGCAGCGGCAGGTCCATGCCCGGCAGCAGCAAGGCGCCGGACAAGGGAAAGATCGAGACGCGCGCGAGGGGCATCAGGCGAAGAGAATCTGCGACAGCTTGCGGCGCTGCGCCGATACCCAAGGATCTTCCAACCCGACGGCTTCGAAGATGGTGACGAGTTGCGCGCGCGCCGCGCCTTCGTTCCAGGTGCGGTCGCGCCGCACGATTTCCAGCAGCGCGTCGGCGGCCCCGTCGCGGTCGCCATTGGCCATCAGCCCGCCCGCCAATTCGAACCGGGCTTCATGATCGTCGGGATCGGCGGCGACCTTCGCCTGTACGGCCGACAGGTCCGCCAACGGCTTCACATCACGCGCTAGAGCGATCGCCGCGCGTGCCTGATCGACCGCGCCGTGCCGGGCGATCTCGGCGGGCAAGGCCGCCAGCAGCGCTTCGGCCTCGTCCAGCTGGCCCAGCATCACCAGCGCCCGCGCTTGTCCTGCGACCACCTCGACCATGTCGGGGGCTATTTGCGCAATCTGCGTGAACACCGACAGCGCCCGCTCGGCGTCGCCCTCGGCCAGCAATTCCTCGCCCATGGCGATCAGGGGGGCGATTTCCTGTGCCTGCGACTTTTCTTCCGATTCGATCGGCAGTTGCGACAGCAATTGGTCGAGATATTGTTTGAGCGCGCCTTCGGTCCGCGCCTGGGTCAGGTCGGCGACCGGCTGGCCCTGGAATACGGCATAGACGGTCGGGATCGACTGGACCCGGAACTGGCTGGCGATGAAGCCATTGTCGTCGACATTGACCTTGACCAGCTTGACGCCCTTGGTCGCATAGTCGGCGCAGACCTTCTCGATGATCGGGGTCAGTTGCTTGCACGGGCCGCACCATTCGGCCCAGAAATCGACGATCACCAGCTGGGTGCGCGACGGCTCCACCACGTCCTGGCGAAACGCCTCAATCGCCGCCTTGTCGGCCTCGCTCAATCCCAGGGTCGCCACGCTTATATCTCCTGCCAATGCGGTGTGTCGCCGCCTCCATATATCGCCATATGGGGCGCGTCACCCTTGTCCCGCAAGATCGCCTGTCAGAAGGTGTAGCCGACGCCGACCGCCCCGACGAACTGGTTGCGCGATCCGACATCCGACACGATCGGCGAATCGGCATATTTGCCGAGCAAGCGGGTGTAGCCGGCGACGCCGAAGATCGCCCAGCCCGTGCGGATATCGCCCGACAGCGACTTGCCTGCCGACAGGTTGACGTTCATCCGGCGAAAGCCCGATCCGCGTCCTGCGCGATCATAGACGTCCAACCCACTGGCCAGACTATCCTGCGGCGTGATGTCGAAATAATAACGGCCATATTTCTTGCCGACATAATCGGCCGATATGCCCAGGCCGACGAAGGTGGTCATCGACAGCGGCGTGAAATATTCGACCGACGGCGTTATGACGAAGGAGCCATGGGCACCCGCGACATCCTTGGTCACGGCAACCCGCGCCGACACATTATCATAATCGCTGGTGATCACCCCGGTCTTGCCGATGCCGATAAAACCGCCCGCTTCCAGCGCGAAGTCCCGCTTCCCCAACGCCTGCACGGCGTCATCCTTGATGGCCTTGCGACTGGTACGGTCAAATCGCAGGTTGACGACCGGTCCCAGCTCGAAATCGACGCCCGGCCCGGTCGGATCGGCAATGGCATCGACATAGAGGGCGGTGCCGCGTGTCCAGAAGGCGATATCATGCACCTTGCCGCGCGCCTGCGCGATCGGCAGGACGCGATACTCGTCCGACCCCTCATAGCTGGGGATCATGGCGGCGCCGGCCCCGATGGTCAGCGTGCTATGCTGTTCTTCTTCCTGCGCCATAGCGGGCGCAGCGAGGGACAGGGTCGCGACGACGGTCGCGGCCAGCGAGCAGCGGAAAAATGGCATGAATGACCCTGTTGTGTTTTTAACGTGCGTGCAGGGTTCTGAATGTTTCGGGCGGGTGACAGGTTCCCGCCGATGCGGCCAACCGATCCAGTCACAGGAAATATTTGAGCTTTATATCCTGTTCGACCGGCGCCCCCGCGACCGGGAAACTGGCCGATTGAAAGCTCGGCGCGCCAAAGCGCAGCGCCGGGTTTCGGGAAAAGCCGACGCCTTCGCGCGGTATCCCGGCGAAGGTATCCAATTTGCCATTGGCATTTTCGTCATGGATGATGGCGATGGCATAACGGCCCGGCGCCATGGCACCCAACGCCACCGCCCCGCCCTGCGCCGCGACGGCGAAATGGCGCTTGTCGGGATCCTTGGTGCAGTCGGGGAAATATTCCGGCATCCGGGTGACGCAGACCAATATCTGCCCCTTGCCCGATCGCAGGCCTTCCAGCGCCATGCTGACCGACTGGGGCTGGCCCAGCGGCGCAGCCCCCCTCAATCCCGCCAGCGCGATGACAGCCATCGCCAACCGCCCGATCATGCGCGCGCCTTCGTCGTGAAATCGCCCAGCCCCTGGTCGGTGCCGCACAGTCGGTCCCAAAAGCGGAAATAGAGGCCATAATTGCAATTATAGCGGTCATGATGCCGCTGATGATGCGTCGCGGTGATCAGCCATCCGCCGATCGGCCCGCGCACCAGCCAGCGCGGGAACATCTCCCACCCCATATGATTGCTGACCCCCATGACCGTCATGATCGTCAGCACAACGCCAAGCGCGCCGACATGGATGGGGATGAGGAACACCAGCGCCGGGATCACCACCGCGCCGGTCAGCGCTTCCCAGGGGTGGAAGCTCATCGCTGCCCAGGCCGTGGGCGGGCGGCTGGCATGATGCACCGCATGGGCGATGCGAAACAGCTTGGGCCGATGCATCCAGCGGTGGGTCCAGTAGAACCAGGTGTCATGGGCGGCGAGATAGAGCAGCACCGACAGCGGCAGATACCAGAGCGGCATCGCCGCCACGTCAGTATAGATGCGCGTCCAGCCATGCGCCTGCCAGCCCCAGGCGACCACGCCCGCGGGTATGCCATAGATCAGCGCGGAGGCGAGTGACCAGGCGATCTCCCGCCCCATCTGCTTTTCCAGGCCACGATACAGGCCTGGCTGGCGAATCCGCGTCGCCAGCGCAAAGCCCCCGCTCGCCAACAGATACCGCACGCCAACAATGGCGCTCATCGCCAGGGCGGACAAAAGAATAGCTGCGACCATGAAGCGCCTATAGGCGCGATTGCGCGGCTGCGAAAGCGGGAGCCTGCACTTAAGTGCGGGGGCGTGCCTGCCGATAGCTGCCCAGCACCCGCACCCATTTGGTGTGGAACTCCAGTTCGGCGAGCGCCCGGTCGACCGCCGGATCGCCCGGCATCCCTTCGATATCGCAGAAAAATTCGGTCGCGGCGAAGCTCGCCCCGCGCTGATAGCTTTCCAGCTTGGTCATATTGACGCCATTGGTCGCAAAGCCGCCCATCGCCTTGTAGAGCGCGGCGGGGACATTCTTCACCTCGAACAAAAAGGTGGTCATGACCGGGCCGACATTGGCGATCGGCATTTTGGGTTCGCGCGCCAGCACCAGGAAGCGCGTCATATTATCGTCGCTATCCTCGATATTCTCGGCGATCAGGCGCAGGCCGTAGAGTTCCGCCGCCAGATAAGGCGCGATCGCCCCTTCGCCCGGCGTCTTGCGTTCCGCCACCAGCGCCGCCGCGCCCGCCGTATCGGCATAGGCGACAGGCTGGATACCGCGCTCGCGCAGATAGTGGCGGCATTGGCCAAGCGCCTGGGGGTGGCTGATCGCGCTTCTCACCGGGCTATTGTCAGGCGCCATCAGGCAATGGCGGATGCGCAGGAAATATTCGTCGACGATCGCCAGCCCCGATTCGGGTAGCAGGAAATGCATGTCCGCCACCCGCCCATGCAGGCTGTTTTCGATCGGGATGATGGCGCGCGCGGCGAGGCCATTACGCACCGCGTCGATCGCATCTTCAAACGCGAAACAGGGCAAGGGCACACAATCGGGCGCATAGCCCAAAGCAGCGAGGTGCGAATTGGCCCCCGGTGCGCCCTGATAGGCGACGGCACGGGCCGGATCGGCGGCGGCCTTGGCCGCGAGGTCGGCGACGATGATGCGGGCGGGGGCGGGATAATTGTCCATGGGTGGCTGCGCGCTTATGCATTTGCTTGGGCCTGCGCAAGCATCGGCGGAGCGGCAGTGAACAGGACTGACATATTTCCCGCGTCAACCCGGCTTGCACCTTGGCGTGTCCGCCATTATGGCAGCCCTCAAGAGGGGGCCGGAACATAGCCGCCCGAAAAGATACGCAAGGGAAATCGAGCGAAATGGGCGATCGTTTCAATACCGTAGCGGGCTGGGCACTGTTCGCGGGCATCATCGCGCTTGGCGGCGCGATCGTCAGTTCCAAAGTTTTCCATGACGAACGGCCCGAAACCATGGGCTATGCGATCGAGGGCGTCGAAGCCGAGGGCGAAGGCGGCGTTGCTGGTCCCAGCCTCAACACCCTGCTCGCCAGCGCGGACGTTGCGGCCGGTGAAAAGGTGTTCGCCAAGTGCGCCGCCTGCCACACCGTGAACCAGGGCGGCGCGAACGGCATCGGTCCCAATCTGTGGGCGACGGTCGGCAAGGCGCATGGCCATGTCGCGGGCTTCGCCTATTCCGAAGCGCTCAAGTCGGTTCCGGGCAACTGGACCTTCGAGGCGATGGACAAGTGGCTCAAGAGCCCGCGCGAATATGCGCCCGGCACGAAGATGACCTTTGCAGGCCTTGGCAATCCGGCCGATCGCGCCAACCTGATCGCCTGGCTCAATACGCAGGGCTCCAACCTGCCCCTGCCCGCCGCCGACGCGGAGCCGGAAGCCGAGGGTGACAATGCGGCCGAGGCAGGCAATGCCGCCAACGCCGCCGAAGCCCCGGCCGAGAACGCAGCCAACGCGGCGGAATAATCCGGCGATCCTTATTGCCTATATGACGGGCGCGGCACGATGTGTCGCGCCCGTTTTGTTTGTGGGGTGGGCGTGCCGGAAGGTGGCGACTGATGTACACCTCTCCCGCCCTCGCGGGAGAGGGAGGGGCCCGCGCCGCAGGCGTGGGAGGGTGAGGGTCTGCCTGGCATCTGGAAGAAAAGACCCTCACCGACATCGACTAGGCAGCACGCTGCCAAGTCTCCGTAGCCTCTCCCGTGAAGACGGGAGAGGGCAAGGTTGACGTCTGTCTACCGTCATCCTCCCCTTACCGGGGAGTAACTTGCTCTCGCTTAGCGTTCGGCGACCAGCAGCTTGTCGATCTTGCGGCCGTCCATGTCTACGATCTCGAACCGCCAGCCCTGATCGTCGATATAGTCGCCGACTTCGGGCAGGCGTTTCATCAGCCACAGGACATGGCCCGCGACGGTCGCATAGTCGCGGTCTTCGGACAGGTCGATGCAGATGCGTTCGGCGAGTTGGTCCATCGGCATCTGGCCGGACACAAGCAGGCTGCCATCCTCACGCTCGACCAGATCGGGTTCGTCGAACGCATCGCGGTCGGACGCGAAATGGCCCGCGATCGCCGACAGCAGGTCCGCCGGAGTCACGATGCCTTCGAAATGGCCATATTCGTCATGGACCATGACCATCGGCACGTCGGAGCGGCGCAGCACTTCGAGCGCGTCCATCGCATCGACCTGATCGGGCACGACCTCCGCCTTGCGCATCAGCGCGCCGACATTGAGGGCTTCGCCCCGGAACAGCGCGCTCATGATGTCGCGGGCCTGGACGATGCCGATAATATCCTCCACCGATCCGCGGCCGACCGGCAGCCTGGTATGCGGCGTTTCCAGCAGGCGCGCGCGAATCGTATCCTCGTCGGCGGCGATGTCGATCCAGTCGACGTCCATCCGCTGGGTCATGACTTCGCGCACCGGGCGGTCGGCCAGACGCACGACGCCCGAAATGATCGCCCGCTCGCTTTCCTCGATCACGCCCGACTTGCTCGCTTCGGCGACGATCAGATGCAGTTCCTCGGCCGTGACATGGCTTTCCGATTCGCGGTCCATCCGCAACAGCTTGAAGATCAGGCTGCTCGACCCGTCCAATATCCAGACGACCGGCGCGGTGATCTTCGAGAGCCACAGCATCGGCGTCGCGACCAGCACCGCGATCGGTTCGGGCGCGCGCAGGGCGAATTGCTTGGGCACCAGTTCGCCGATGATGAGCGAGGCATAGGTGGTCAGGCCGATCACGACCGCAAAGCCCAACGTCTGCGCGGCATCGGCCGACAGGCCGAGCCACTGCAACCGCTCGCCCACCGGCCCGCCCAGGCTGGCGCCGGAATAGGCACCGGCGATGATGCCGATGAGGGTGATGCCGATCTGGACCGTGGAGAGGAATTTGCCGGGATCGCTGGCCAGCGCGATCGCCGTGGTCGCGCCCTTGCGCCCGGCTTTCTCCAAGCCCTGCAGCCGGGGCTTGCGTGCGGAGACGATGGCGAGTTCGGACATCGCAAAGACGCCGTTCAACGCCACCAGCGCGAGGATGATGACAAGATCGGCCCAGGGAAAGGGCGTCGGATTGGGGAGAGGTATCGTGGCCATGGTGGTCGGGGAAAGGCTATACCCTCTATTCTTTCATTTGCACAACCATCCCATCATCAAGAGTTCAGTTCGCTTGTGGAACAAAGACGTCCGCTCAGCGATTTGGGGACATCCGCTCCACAGGGCGATAAGATAAGGGAATAGTTTCATGAGGATTTCACATCGCATCATCGGTGCGGCCGGTTTGGCCGCCATGCTGGCCACCACCGCCTGCACCACCGACCCGACCACGGGTCAGCGCACGATTTCGAAGGCTGCGATCGGCGGCATCGGCGGCGCGCTGGGCGGCTATCTGCTGGGCGATCTGGTCGGCGGCCGTAGCGATCGGACCGAGAAGATTCTGGGCGCAGGCATCGGCGCGGTCGCGGGTGCGGGCATCGGTGCCTATATGGATGCACAGGAGCGCAAGCTGCGCGAAGAAACAGCCGGCACCGGCGTCGATGTGATCCGCGATGGCGACGACCTGTTGCTGCGCATGCCATCGGGCATCACCTTCGCCTATGACCGGGCCGATGTGCAGCCCCAGTTCCAGCCGACGCTGAACGATGTCGCGTCGGTTCTGGCGCAATATCCCAAAACCTATATCGACGTGTTCGGCCACACCGACAGCGATGGGGCTGACGCCTATAACCAGACCCTGTCCGAACGCCGCGCCCAGGCGGTATCGAGCTATCTGGTGAGCCGTGGCGTCCAGTCGGCCCGCATGGGCACGCGCGGCTTTGGCGAAACCCAGCCGATCGCATCGAACGCAACCGAAGAAGGCAAGGCCGCCAACCGCCGGGTGGAGATCAAGATCTCGCCGGTGACCGAAGCTGACGTTCGGAGCTGATCTTGTATCCTCCCCTGTAAGGGGCCGAACGGAGTCATGTGCCTCCGTTCGAGGACCACGACGAGATGGAGGGGTGTCACCGTATCGAGATGGCGACACCCCTCGGCCTGCGCTTTGCGCAGCCACCTCCCCTACCAGGGGAAGATTGCTAAATGCGCCGATTTTAAGACGTTTAGCCCCCTTCAATGCGATCCCGATTGCAGGCATTGGCAATAGTCCTGCCAGCCGGCGGGGAAAATTCGCCTACCCTGAAAAGCCCCCCCTAAAAGTCCGCCGCAATATCCATCAGCCCCAGCAACTTCTTCGGCGCAACCTGCCGCCAGCTGGCGCGCAGCCGCTCGGCGATATGCTCCCAGTCCGTATCACCCAGGTCCAGGCGGATGCCGACCCAGTCGGTGCCGAAATAGGCGGGGCGGTAATAGCGTTCCGGGTCGGCTTCGATCAGGCTTGCCTGTTCCTCCGGCGCGGTGGTCTTGACCAGCAGCGCGAGGATGCCGTCGCCATGATGGTCGCGGGTGAAATAGGCGAACTTCTTGCCCTTGACGATGCCGAAGCAGGGCATCCCATGCGAGAGGATCTCGTCCGCCTGTGGCAAGGCCAGCGCGCTTTCGCGAACCTTGTTGAGCAGCCAGTCGGGGTGGCGCTCACGGCTGACGAAGGCGGCGAGGGTGCGGCTGTAGAGCTGATGTTCCGCGATCAGCGTGCGGGCGGCCAGCGTATCGGCATCGTCATCGGGCAGGATCGCGACCGGCGTCTGGCCCAGCACCGGTCCGTCGTCCAGCGCGGCAGTGACGATATGCACGGAACAGCCCGTATGGCTGTCACCCGCGTCGATCGCGCGTTGATGCGTGTCCAGCCCCTTATATTTGGGCAGCAGGCTGGGGTGGATATTGAGCATCCGCTCTTCCCATCCCGCGACAAATTCGGGCGACAAGAGCCGCATATAGCCCGCCAGCGCGACATATTGCGCGCCTGCCGCGCGCAACTGCGCATCGATGATCTGGTCGAAATCGGCGCGTTTCAAGCCCTTATGGCTCTGGCCAAAGGTCGCAATCCCTTCGGCAGCAGCGAGTTTCAGCCCCGGTGCTTGCGGATCATTGGCGGCAACCAGCACGATCTCATAGGGGCAATCATCGGCCTTGGCGGCATAGAGCAGCGCCGCCATATTGGACCCGCGACCGGAAATCAGGACGCCGACTTTGGCTTTAGCCATCAGTTTAACTCCGTTCGCCCTGAGCCTGTCGAAGGGCCTTACTTTTCTTAAAAGAAAGAACAGGGCTTCGACAGGCTCAGCCTGAACGGAGCAAATTTGTCTTATCTTACCCCAAATGCGTCGCTGACCAGTCGGCCTTCGCGCTCCAGGTCTCGGTCGATCCGCGCACGGTGCAGCCCTTGTCGCCCGCCTGCACCACGCCGATGCGGTGGACGCTCTCGCCCGCCGCGGCCAGCGACGTGGTGACGCCCGCGACATGCGCTTCGTCCACGGCCAGCACCATGCCGATGCCGCAGTTGAAAGTGCGCGCCATTTCGGCGGGGTCGATATGCCCCTGCGCCTGGAGGAACGCCATCAGGCGCGGCTGTTCCCACGCGTCGGCATCGACCATCGCATGGCACCCATCGGGCAGCACGCGGGGGATGTTTTCCAGCAAACCGCCGCCCGTGATATGCGCCAGCGCATTGACCATGCCCGCGCGCACTAGCGGCAGCAGGCTTTTCACATAAATGCGCGTCGGCGCCATCAGCGCGTCGATCAGCAACACTTCATTGTCGAAGATCGCAGGCCGATCGAGCTTCCAACCCTTGTCGGCGGCCAGACGACGGACCAAGGAAAAGCCGTTGGAATGGACCCCCGACGAAGCGATGCCCAGCAGCACGTCGCCCGCCTTCACTCGGTTGCCGGTCAGCACCTTGGTCCGCTCGACCGCGCCGACGCAAAAACCCGCCAGGTCATAGTCGCCCGGCGCATACATGCCCGGCATCTCCGCGGTTTCGCCACCGATCAGCGCGCAGCCCGCGATCCGGCAGCCTTCGGCGATCCCGGCGATGACGCGCTCGGCAACGCCGCTCTCCAGCTTGCCGGTGGCATAATAATCCAGGAAGAATAGCGGCTCGGCACCCTGCACGATCAGATCGTTGGCGCACATGGCGACGAGGTCGATGCCCACGCCATCATGGCGGCCATGGTCGATCGCCAGTTTCAGCTTCGTGCCCACGCCATCATTGGCCGCGACCAGCAACGGATCGGTAAAGCCCGCCGCCTTGAGGTCGAAAAAGCCGCCAAAGCCGCCCAGTTCGGCGTCCGCACCGGGACGGCGGGTGGCCTTGGCCAAAGGAGCGATGGCGCGCACCAGCGCATTGCCGGCGGCGATGTCGACGCCAGCCTTGGCGTAGCTGTAGGATTCGGTATCGGTCATGCGGACGCGCCTAGAGCAATCGATGCGAAAACGGAACCGTCCATCTGTTGGCCCCCTATAACGGGCCGCAAACACACCGTTCGGGCTGAGCTTGTCGAAGCCTTCTACTGAGCGAAGCGAAGCAGCTTCGCCTTCGGCTCAGCGCAGGGCTTCGACTTCGCTCAGCCCGAACGGCAAGATGGGTGAAGGTTGGCGCTTGGCATATAGGGCAAATCCCGCCAAAAGGGCGCGCGTGAGCCTTGCCCAGACCTTTTCCCGCCTCTCTCTGTCGCCCGGCACCATGCTGCGTGCCCTGTCGCGCCCGGCACAGATCCTGTTCGCCATCGCGCTCGGCCTCGCGGCCGCCGCGCTGTTCGCGCAGATGGAGGGGGAGCGCGGCGTGCCGCCGATCGCCAGCGGCGGCGATTTCGAAGTGCGCGGGGTCAAGGTCGATGTGGTCGCCAAGGATGCCGATACCGCCCGCTATGCCGGGTGGCGCATGGCCCAGCGGCAGGCCTGGCGGATGCTGTGGAGCCGCACGCATAGCGGCGCAGGCGCGCCAGCCCTGTCCGATTCGCAGATCGAAGCGATGGTGTCGGGCATCGAGATTGATTATGAACAGGCCGGGCCGACGCGCTATGTCGCGACGCTCAGCATCCTGTTCGACCGCGCCCGCACCGGCCAGTTGCTCGGCGTTTCGGGCAATGCGATGCGCTCGCCGCCCTTGCTCGTCATTCCCGTGCTGTGGGATGGCGGCTCTGCGGTCTCCTACGAACGCACCAATGAATGGCAAAAGGCCTGGGCGCGCTATCGCACTGGCGACAGCGCGATCGACTATGTCCGCGTCGCCGGGTCGATCGCCGACCCCATATTGCTGAACGCCGGACAGACCGGACGGCGCGGGCGGCTATGGTGGCGCGTGCTGCTCGACCAATATGGCGCGGCCGATGTGGTGATCCCGATCGCCCGGCTCGACCGCGCCTATCCCGGCGGCCCCGTCACCGGCACCTTCACTGCGCGCTATGGCCCCGACAACAGCCTGATCGGCAGCGTCACGCTGCGTGCCTCCAACGACAGCGGCTTGCCCAAGATGCTGGACGAAGGCGCCCGACGGCTCGATGAACTCTATATCCGCGCGCTCAACGACGGCCGCCTGCGGCCCGACCCCTCGCTGATCATCGAGGAGCCGGTCGATCCCGCCACGCTGGAGCTGGAGAATGTGACCGAAGCCATCGTCGAAACGACCGAATTGCCCACCGCCGCTGCCACCGGCACAAGCTTTGCGATCCAGTTCGACACGCCCGATGTCGGATCGGTGACGCAAAGCGAGGCGGCGGTCCGCGCGGTGCCGGGAGTCCGCTCGGCGACGACCAGCAGCCTGGCGCTCGGCGGTACATCGGTGATGCAGGTCAGTTTCGAGGGCACGGTCGAGATGCTGCGCGCCGGGCTACAAGCGCGCGGCTATACCGTCGCGGCGTCCGGCACCACGCTGCGGATCAGCCGTCGCGCCGCGCCCGCCGGACCCGCCCCCGCCGCGCAATGAGCCAGATCAGCCTGCCCTTCGACTGGCATGGCGATGCGCGCGACGGGGATTTCCTGGTCAGCGAGGCCAATGCGCAGGCCGTCACCCATCTGGAGCGCTGGCGCGACTGGCCGCTGTCGGTCAGCGTCCTCACTGGCCCGCCGCGATCGGGGCGCTCGACGCTCGCCCGCCATTTTGCGCGGATGAGCGGCGGCACGGTCATTGACGATGCGCAGGGGCAGGACGAACATCGCCTGTTCCACGCCTGGAATGCGGCGCAGACCGACCGACGCCCGCTGCTGATGGTGGGGCGCACTCCGCCCGCCGGCTGGACCGTCGCCTTGCCCGACCTGCGCTCCAGGCTGGCGGCAGTGCCCCATGTCGCCATCACCGAACCGGACGAAGCGCTCGCCCGCGCGCTGATCGCCCGCGCCTTCGACCGCACCGGGGCAGGCTATGCCGCCGATCTGCCGGACTGGCTATTGCGCCGGATAGAGCGTAGCTATGGCGCGATCGACGCCGTCACCCGTCTGCTCGACGCGGCGGCGCTGTCATCTGGTCGTAAGATTTCCACCGCACTGGCGAAAGAGGCTCTGCAAGCTGCCGGATTTCTGCCTATAGTGCCGCCCGATCCTTCCACCGCCAACCGCGAGTAATCCGTGGCCGAAGCCGATCCCACACCCAGCCTGTCGCTGCACAGCGAACGCTATTTCAACCGCGAACTCTCCTGGCTCGCTTTCAACCAGCGGGTGCTGGAAGAAGCGATGAACCGCGCCCATCCGCTGCTGGAACGGCTGCGCTTCCTGTCCATCTCCGGCGCGAACCTGGACGAATTTTTCTCCGTCCGCGTCGCAGGGCTCAAAGGGCAGCAGTTGCAGGATGTCGACCTGCGCTCGGTCGACGGGTTGACCGCCGGGCAGCAACTCGCCGCGATCGCCGCCGAAACCGCCCGGCTGATGGCGGCGCAGCAAAAGGTCTGGGGCATATTGCACGGCGAGCTGGGGCAGGTCGGCATCGAAGTCATCGGCCCGTCCAGCCCCATGGACCCCTTGTGCGAAGCCTGGCTGCGCGACCATTTCCTGACGCAAATCTTCCCGATCCTGACGCCCCAGGCGCTTGATCCGGCGCATCCCTTCCCCTTCATCCCCAATCAGGGGCTGTCGATCGTCTTCGACCTGCAACGCCTGTCGGACAAGCAGCCGATCCGCGAACTGGTGATGATCCCCGCGACGCTTGACCGCTTCGTGCGCGTGCCGGGGCCAACGGCCCGCTATATCGCGCTGGAAGCGGTGGTGCGGCGCTTTTCGGGCGATCTCTTCCCCGGCTATCAGGTGCGCAACAGCGGCGTGTTCCGCATCATCCGCGACAGCGACATCGAAATCGAGGAAGAGGCCGAGGATCTGGTCCGCCACTTCCGCAGCGCGATCAAGCGCCGCCGTCGTGGCCGCGTGATCCGCATGGAAATCGAAGAGCGTATCCCCGAACCGGTCGAGGAAATGCTGCAGGACATGATCCAGGGGCATGAGGCGATCATCGCCGAGGTCGAAGGATTTGTCGGCATCGGCGACCTGTCCGGCATCGTTGACGAGGACCGGCCCGACCTCAAATTCGAGCCCTATGCGCCGCGCTTCCCCGAACGCATCCGCGAATATGGCGGTGATTGCTTCGCCGCGATCCGGGCCAAGGACATTGTCGTCCACCATCCCTATGAGGCGTTCGACGTCGTCGTCTCCTTCCTCAAACAAGCGGCGATCGATCCCGATGTGGTGGCGATCAAGCAGACGCTCTATCGCGCGGGCAAGCAATCGGCGATCATCCGCGCGCTGATCGACGCGGCGGAGGCGGGCAAGTCCGTAACCGCCGTGGTGGAACTGAAAGCCCGTTTCGACGAAGAACAGAATATCCTGTGGGCCGATGCGCTCGAACGCGCCGGGGTGCAGGTCGTCTATGGCTTCATCGACTGGAAGACGCACGCCAAGATTTCGATGGTGATCCGGCGTGAGGGCGAGCAGTTTCGCAGCTACTGCCATTTCGGCACCGGCAATTATCACCCGATCACTGCGCGCATCTACACGGACCTCAGCTTCTTCACCGCCGATCCAGCCTATAGCCGCGATGCCGCCGCTTTGTTCAACTATATCACCGGCTATGTCGAACCCAAGCGGCTGGAAAAGCTGGTCATGTCGCCGCGCGACCTGCGCGACCGCCTGTGCCAGCTGATCGATGACGAGATCGACCATTGCCGCGCCGGACGGCCGGGCACTATCTGGGCGAAGATGAACAGTCTGGTTGACCCCGCGATCATCGAAAAACTCTATGCTGCCAGCAATGCGGGGGTTCAGATCGACCTGATCGTGCGCGGCATATGCTGCTTGCGTCCGGGCGTTTCAGGCATGTCCGAAAATATCCGGGTGAAATCGGTCGTCGGCCGCTTCCTGGAACATAGCCGCATCGCGGTGTTCGGCAATGGCAAGGCGCTGCCCAATAATGGCGCGAAAGTCTATATCAGCTCGGCCGACTGGATGCAGCGCAACTTCGACCGGCGCGTCGAATTCATGGCCCCGATCGAAAATCCCACCGTCCATGACCAGATTCTCGACCAGGTGATGGTCGCTAACCTCATCGACACTGAACAAAGCTGGGAACTCGATAGCGACGGCCATTATGCGCGCGTCGATGCGGGCGAAAAGCCGTTCAACCTCCACCGCTATTTCATGACCAACCCGTCGCTGTCGGGCCGGGGTGCCGCGCTCGACAATGAAGCGGTGCCCACTTTGCGCCTGCGTGGGCGGGTTTGACCCTCATGAACTCGATGCTCAGCCGGGTCCGCGCCGCTGCCCAGACCATGGCGACCTCGCCGCAGCCCGCCACCGCGCGCACGGCGATCATCGACATCGGTTCCAACAGCGTGCGCCTCGTCGTCTATGACGGCCCGCGGCGGCTGCCCTTCATCCTGTTCAATGAAAAGGTGATGGCGGGGCTGGGTGCCTCGCTCGCCCGGACCGGGCGGATCGAGGAAGAACCGATGGAGCGCGGCCTGCGCGCGATCGGCCGTTTCGCGCATTTGTGCCAGGATATGAAGGTCGCGCATATCCGCTGCGTCGCCACGGCGGCGGTGCGCGATGCGACCAATGGCGATGAATTCATCGCCCGCGCCGCCGCCATGGGCCTGACCGTCGAAATATTGACCGGCGCGCAGGAAGCAACCGGCGCGGCCATGGGCGTGCTGTCGGGCATTCCCGGCGCGGATGGCATCGTCGGCGATCTGGGCGGCGGTAGCCTGGAACTGGCGCGGATTCGCGACGGCGCGGTCGAACAGACGATATCGCTGCCGCTCGGCGTGCTGCGCCTGCCCGAAATCCGGGCCAAGGGGCCGGGCGCGCTGGAACGGCGGGTCAAGGCGATGATGGAGAAGGCGGGCTGGCAGCCCGAACCCGACCTGCCCTTCTATCTGGTCGGCGGATCGTGGCGCGCGCTGGCGCGGTTCGACATGCAATTGACCAATTTTCCGCTGCCCGTCGTCCATCAATATGAAATGACCGCCGCGCGCGCCGAACAATTGACTCGCATCGTCTCGCATGTTGGCCGCGCCCGGCTCAAAAGCATCCCGGCGATGAGCGGATCGCGCATTCCGACCCTGCCCAATGCCGCCGCCTTGCTGTCGGTCGTCGTGCGGCAGTTACGGTCGAGCCGCCTGATCGTGTCGGCCTATGGCCTGCGCGAAGGGTTGCTCTACGAAGACCTGCCCGCCGACATTCGGCAGGATGATCCCCTGCTGGTCGCGGCCGAAGCGGAAGGAGAGGCGCAGTCGCGCTTCCGCGGCCATGGCGATCGCATCGAACGCTGGATCGCGCCACTCTTTCTGGACGACAGCGCCGATCTGCGCCGCATCCGCCGCGCCGCCTGCCTGCTCGCTGATGTCGGCTGGCGCGCCAACCCCGATTTTCGCGCCGAACGCGGGGTGGAGATCGCGCTGCACAGCAATTGGGTCGGCATCACCGCAGCCGAACGCGCGATGCTGGCGCAGGCGCTGCACAGCAATTTCGGTGGTGGCCTGTCCGTCCCGCTCGGCGTCGAACAGTTGGCCTCCCCCGAAGCGCTGCACCACGCCGCGCTATGGGGCCTTGCGATCCGCCTCGCACAGCGTCTATCGGGCGGTGTCGAAGGGCCATTGAACCTATCGCGGCTGGCGCGCGAAGGCGACCTGCTCACTTTGTCGCTGCAAAAGGACGATGCAGACCTGTTCGGCGAAGCCGTCGAACGCCGCTTGCGCCATCTGGCCCAGGCCATGAGCGTCAAATATCAACTGACCGCCTGACCCGCGCTATCTTTCCCACGTCCGCAAATCTAGCTAAAGGCTGACGATGACCACCTCTCCCGCGCTGATCAGCCGCTCGCTCTTTTCCTTCGCGATCTTTTATGGTGGCATGGTCTGCATCGCGGGCGTGCTGGGTAACAAGCAGGTGACGTTGGGGCCGATTTCGGCGCTTGGCCCTATGGTTGGCTTGGGACCGTTGGCGGTCGAGGCGGGCATCTTCGCCTTTCTGCTGCTGGTGACGATTTCCAGCGCGGTGGCCGAATTGCATGGCCGCGCGGTCGCCAACCGGCTGGTGCAGATCGGCTTTCTCCCGCTCATCGCCTCGATCCTGCTGTCGATCATCGTCCTGTCGGTGCCCGCGGCGGGCGACATGGACCCGGCCCGTGCCGAAGCCTTTGCCATGATGATGGGCGGCACGCCGCGTATCTGGCTCGGCGGCATCATCGCCTATGGCATTTCGCAGACGCTCAACGTCACTTTGTTCGCGGCGCTCAAGGGGCAGGAGGGCAGCCGGATGCTCTGGCTCCGCGCCGCCGTCGCCAGCATCCTCTCGCAGATCGTCGATACGCTGCTGTTCGTCTCGATCGCCTTTTACGGCATCTTCCCGATCGGCGAACTGCTGCTGGGCCAGATGCTGGCCAAGGTCGTGCTGTCCGCGCTGCTCGTCCCGCCGGTCATCTATCTGCTGGTGGGCCTCGGACGGCGGCTCGATCGCGCCTGAGGGGTGACACTTCGATTAGTTAGCTAACTAATCAAAATCGAAAAACACGCGACCCTTGTCCGGGTCGCTGTACGGTCCCGGCCTTGCGATACCCCCGCTTAGGGCTTATGCGCCCGCGCATGAACAGCAATCACGCCCCCGATCCCGCGCTCCTCGCCAAGGCCGAAACCCTGGTCGAAGCGCTGCCCTATATGCAGCGCTATGCGGGCAAGACCTTCGTCGTCAAATATGGCGGCCACGCCATGGGCGACCCCGAAGCCGCGCGCGACTTCGCCGAGGATGTGGTGCTGATGAAGGCGGTCGGCATCAATGTCGTCGTCGTCCATGGCGGCGGACCACAGATCGGCGCGATGCTCAAGAAATTGGGCGTCGAATCGGAGTTCGTCGGCGGCCTGCGCGTCACGGATGCTGAAACCGCCAAGATCGCCGAAATGGTGCTGGCTGGCTCCATCAACAAGGAAATCGTCGGCTGGATCGCCGGAGCAGGCGGCCGCGCTGTCGGCATCTCCGGCAAGGACGGCAACCTGATCCTGTGCGAAAAAGTGCTGGGCAAGCGCGAGGCCGACCCCAATTCGGGGATCGAGCGCAATGTCGACCTGGGCTTCGTCGGTGACCCCGTGAAGGTCGACCGCCGCATCCTCGACACGCTGACGCAGGACGGCATCATCCCCGTGGTCGCCCCCGTCGGCATCGGCGCGGACGGCCATACCTATAACGTCAATGCCGACACGATGGCGGGCGCGATCGCCGCCGAACTCGGCGCATCGCGCTTCTTCCTGCTGACCGATGTCGCGGGCGTGCTGGACAAGGACAAGAACCTGCTGACCGACCTCGACCCGCAGGGGATCGAAGTCCTGCAACAGGACGGCACGATCAGCGGCGGCATGATTCCCAAGCTCGAAACCTGCGTCCGCGCGGTCGAGGGCGGGGTAGACGCCGCCGTCATCCTCGACGGCCGGGTGCCCCATGCAATGCTGCTGGAAATCTTCACCCGGCGCGGCGCGGGCACGCTGATCCGGCGCTAAGGGCGCGTGCTGCCGCTTGTGGACGGCCTGCCGCCTGCGCTAAAGCATAGACCGAAGAACCCGCCCCCTGTGGCGGGTGACCAGCGGAGAACGATAGCTTGTACGAACTTCTGAACGCCCTCAACGGCATCGTCTATATCGTGCTGGAAGCGGTGTGGTGGATCATCATCGTCCAAGCGGTGCTGAGCTGGCTGATCGCCTTCAACGTCATCAACACCTCCAACGAATATGTGCGCAACGGCCTCTATGCGCTCGATCGCATGACCGAGCCGCTCTACCGCCCGGTGCGCAAGATACTGCCGGATTTGGGGATGCTCGACCTGTCGCCGATGGTCGTGCTGCTCGCGGTCATCATCCTGCAGGGGCCGGTGCGCGAAAATCTGTTCGGGGCGCTGATGCGCGCGACGATCTGACCGCGGTCTGGTCGCTGGCGGGCGATGATCTGCTGCTCGCCGTCCGGCTGACGCCGGGCGCTAAGAAAGATGCGATCGGCGGTGGCTGGACGGACGAGAAGGGCGCGGCCTGGCTCTGTGCCCGCGTGCGCGCCGTGCCCGAAAAGGGCCGCGCCAATGGCGCGCTGATCGCGCTGCTGGCCAAGGCGCTCGATTGGCCCAAAAGCGCGATTTTACTGGAATCGGGCGACACCAACCGGCTAAAGCGGCTGCGAATACGGGATGGGGCGAATGCTGCGGCGCGCCTCACCACCATCATCGACATATGGGTGCAAGCGACATGACCATCGGCAAGATCATCGACGGCAAGGCTTATGCGGCGGGGCTGCGCGACACGGTGGCCGACGGCGTCGCTGCCTTCGCCGCACGGGCGGGGCGCAAGCCGGGCCTCGCCGTCGTGCTGGTGGGCGAAGACCCGGCCAGCAGCGTCTATGTCCGGTCGAAGGGCAAGATGACCGTCGCGGTCGGCATGGAAAGCTATGAATTCAAACGCCCGGTCAGCATCGGCCAGGACGACCTGCTCGACCTGATCGCGGAACTCAACCAGGACGATCGCATCGACGGCATCCTCGTTCAGTTGCCCTTGCCCGACCATATCGACGAAGCCAGCGTCATCGCCGCGATCGACCCGGCCAAGGATGTCGACGGCTTCCATGTCGTCAATGCCGGCCGTCTGGCAACCGGGCAGGAGGCGCTGGTCCCCTGCACGCCGATGGGCTGCATCATGCTGCTGAAGGATGAGTTGGGCGACCTGTCCGGCATGGAAGCGGTCGTGGTCGGCCGCTCCAATATCGTCGGCAAGCCGATGGCTCAGTTGCTGCTTGCCGAAAGCTGCACCGTGACCATCGCGCATAGCCGCACCCGCGACCTCGCCAGCATCGTTCACCGCGCCGACATCGTCGTTGCCGCCGTCGGTCGCGCCGAAATGGTCAAGGGCGAATGGATCAAGCCCGGCGCGACGGTGATCGACGTCGGTATCAACCGCGTGACCGATACCGAGGATGGCAAGAGCCGGATCGTCGGCGACGTCGCCACCGCCGAAGCGCTCGCCCATGTCCGCGCGATCACGCCCGTCCCCGGCGGCGTCGGCCCTATGACGATCGCGGTGCTGCTGCGCAACACGCTGGTCGCGGCCCATGCCCGCGCGGGGCTGCCCAAGCCGGAGGGCTTGTGAGGGCGCGCGCCGCCCTCCTGACGCTCAGCGCGCTGGCGCTGCTCGCGGTGCCGGTCTCCGCCCGTCCGCCACTGCGCTTCCAGCCCGACCCCAGTTCGGTCATTGCCGCCGAAATCGCCTTCAACCGGCTGGCCAAGCAAAAGGGGCAATGGACCGCCTTTCGCGACACCGCCGCCGATGACGCGGTGATGGTCGTGCCGCAACGGGTGCTAGCGAAGGATTGGCTGAAGGGCCGTGCCGACCCGCCTGCGCCGATGACTTGGTCCCCCTCGGTCGTCTATGTCGGATGCGATGGTGGCCTCGCCGCCAGCACCGGCAACTGGACCGCCACGGACGGCACCGTCGGCTATTTCACGACCATCTGGCGGCGCGACAAGAAGGGCAGGTGGGAATGGATCTTCGATCACCGCGCCCCGCTCACCAGCCCCCGCGCCGCGCCTGAATTTCTGACTGGCAAGGTCGCGACCTGCAAGCGGCCGCCGCGTGCCGAGGGGCCACCGCCGGGGAAAAACGACCTGCCGCCACCGCCCGACGACAGCCTGCTCTGGAGCGCCGATGTCGCCGCCGATGGCAGCCGGACGGTCAATGTGCAAATATGGAATGGCAGCGGCTATGACGTCGTCATAGCGGACAGGGTAGGGGCCGGATCATGATCGAATTATTCCTGTCGGCCTTCGTCACCCTGTTCGTGGTGATCGACCCGCCGGGCTGCGCGCCCATCTATGCCAGCCTGACCGGAGAGGCGAGCGCCGCCGAACGGCGCGCCATGGCGATCCGCGCGGTCGGTATCGCGGCGGCCATCCTGCTGGTCTTCGCTTTGTGGGGCAAGCAACTGCTCGGCGTGCTGGGCATCGAACTCGACAGTTTCCGCATCGCGGGCGGCATCATGCTGTTCATGATCGCCATGGACATGGTCTTCGAAAAACGCACCCAGCGGCGCGAGGACCGGGCGCAGAAGCTCACCGACGAAGAGCCCCATGTCGAGGATGTGTCGGTCTTCCCGATGGCGATGCCGATGATCGCCGGGCCGGGATCGATCGCCACGGTGATGCTGCTCATGTCGCGCGCCCACGATCTGACCGAGCGGATGGTGGTGCTGGGCGCGGTGCTGCTGACGCTGGCGCTGATGCTCGGCGCGCTGCTCGCGGCAGGGCCGCTGATGGCACTGCTCGGCCGCAAGATCGAAGCGGTGATCACCCGGCTGCTTGGGGTATTACTCGCCGCCCTGGCCGCCCAATTCGTAATCGACGGCCTGAAAGCGAGTTTCTAAAAATTCCTCCCCTGCAGGGGAGGGTTTTAGCTCATGCAGCTTCGCGTTTAGTTTGGCCTATGCCGCCGGTGCCCCCTCGACGGCGTGGAAGGCGATGCGGAGAGCTTCGGCTAGGCTTCGGACTTCCAGTTTCTGCATCAGGTTAGCGCGGTGGATTTCGACGGTGCGGGGGCTGATGCCGAGGTCATAGGCGATGGTCTTGTTGGGCAGGCCTTCGACTAGCCCGTCCAACACTTCGCGTTCGCGGTCGGTCAGGATGTTGAGCCGGGCCTGCGCTTCCTGCGCCCGTGCGCCGACCCCGCGCGTGGCGATCGACTGTTTGCGGGCCGATTCGATGCAGGCGAGCAAGGTTGCCTTTTCGAACGGCTTTTCGATGAAATCGCTGGCGCCCGCCTTCATCGCCGCGACGGCCATGTCGATATCGCCATGGCCGGTCATGATGATGACCGGCAGCATGATGCCGCGCGCGCGCAATTCGCGCTGCACCTCCAGCCCGTCCATGTCGGGCATCCGCACGTCGAGCAGGACGCAGCCCTGCGGCAACGTCGCAGCAGCCTTTAGGAAGGGCAGTCCGCCTTCGAAGACTTGCACGCCAAAGCCGCTGGTCTTGAGCAGGAAGGAGAGCGAGCGGCGGATCGCGTCGTCATCATCCACGACATAGAGGGGATAGGGTTCGCTCATGATAGGTCGTCCGCCCGGTCCAAAGTGAAATGAAAGGCGGTGCCGCCCCATTGCGAGGGCGTGGCCCAGATGCGCCCGCCATGGCCTTCGACGATCGTCTGGCTGATCGACAGGCCGACCCCCATACCATTGGCCTTGGTGGTGGTGAAGGGGGTGAAGAGCGTGCGCGACATGGCGGGGTCCAGGCCGGGGCCGCTGTCGGCGACGACCACCTCCACCTTGCCATCGTCGGCGGGCGCGGCGCTGAGGCGCAGGATGCGGGCCGGGCTGTCCTGCATCGCGTCCACCGCATTGCGGACGAGGTTGATGATGACCTGCTGCAACTGCACGCGATTGGCCAGCACCAGATCGACATGGCGGTCGACCTGCACGTCCATGTCGATGCCCCGGCTGTCGGTGCCGATGAAGGCCAGCGCCGCCCCTTCGGCCAGCAGGTTGCGCAGCGGTTCGGGCTGACGCAGGGTTTCGCCGCGTTTGATGAATTCGCGCAGCGAGCGGATGATCTCGCCCGCGCGCAAGGCCTGGCGCGCGCTTTCGTCCATCGCTTCGCCCAGCATGGCGCGGTCGAGGTCGCCGGGGGCGGCGAGCAGGTCGCGGCCTGCCTCCATATAATTGGCGATGGCGGTCAAGGGCTGGTTGAGTTCATGCGCCAGCGCGGAGGCGAGCGTGCCCATCGCCGTCACCCGTCCCGCATGGGCCAGTTCGGCCTGCAAGTCGGCGACGCGCCGTTCGGCCTGCTGCCGTTCGGTCAGGTCGCGGATGAAGCCGGTGAAGAGGCGCTGGCCCTGATCATTCACTTCCCCGACCGACAATTCGATGGGAAAGGTGGACCCGTCGCGCCGCCGCGCGGCGGTCAGGCGGCCGATGCCGATGATCCGCTTTTCGCCGGTGTCGATATAATGGCCGATATAGCCGTCATGCCGCTCCCGATCCGGCGAGGGCATCAGCATCGAGATATTCTCGCCCAGCACATCGGCTTCGCTATATTGGAACATGCGCTGCGCCGCGGCGCTGAACGACACGATGCGCCCGCGCATGTCGATGACGATCAGCGCATCGGGAATGGTCGCCAGGATGGACCCCAGCAAAGCCTGTTCCAGACTGTGCGCGTCGGTCAGCGCATCGCTTTCATCATCCGCTACAGCCATGCGCCGACCATGACCCTCTTTCAGTGCGCCAGCAAGAGGGGCACACGCGTATCGCGCAGCATGGCGCGGGTGACGCCGCCGAACACCAGTTCGCGCCAGCGGCTGTGGCCGAAGGCGCCCATGACCACCCAGTCCGCCGCCAGCGTGCCGATCGCCTCGCGCAGCGCCACGTCCACCGCCCGGCCCTTGCGCGGCCAGCTATGCAGTTGCGCCTTGATGCCGTGGCGGGCGAGATATTCGGGCGCGGCGGTCGAGGGAAATTCGGCCTTGTCGGCTTCCTCGACGGACACGATCTCCACCGCCTGCGCCCGTTGCAACAGCGGAACGGCAGCGCGCAGGGCGGCGCAGGATTCGGGCGACCCGTCCCAGGCGACTAGCGCCGTGCCGGTGACGGCAAAACCCTTGCACGCCTGCGGTACGGCCAGCACCGGCGTCCGCCCGCCCAGCGCCAAGTCGGCGACGATCGGCAAGGGATCGGACACATGGACCCGTCCGCCTTCGGGCAGGGTGGCGACGATCGCGTCGCTCAGCCGCGCGGCGGAGAGCAGGCCCGCGACGCTGTCGCCGTCGATCTGCCGCCAGTCCCAGGCGATATCCTCCTGCCCCAACCGCGCCTCCATCTTGGTGCGATAGGCTTCGTCAATCTCATGCAGTTCGGCCGCGATCGAGGGGGCATAGCCCGCGCCGCCATAGACATCGGCCGCGACCAGGTCGGGCAGCGGCGTTACCTGGACGCAATGGACATGGGCATCGCAGGCGCGGGCGAGGTCGCAGGCGGCCTGCAGGCGGCTGTCCGCGCCGACATCATCATGAATATGCAGCAGGATCGATTTCATCGCACGTCTCCCGGCAGGGTTTATCGCCCCTTGATGGCTAGGCGTCCCCCGGCGCGCGCACCATCAGGGATAGTCCTTATAGAATTTTCTGCGCCCAAATCCGATTCACTCCAGCATGACGTGGACCACGATACGCCTGGAGCTGGCCAGCTCCCCCGCTTTTCCCAAGGGGTCGGTGGCGCGCAGCTATGTGCTGCGGTTGCCGCTGGGAGAGGATGGCGTGATCGACGAACCGGCCTATCGCGCCCATCCTGAACTGGCGACGGTGCGGCGTTTCTGGCCCAACGAACCCGACCGGCATGGCAGCCTGTTGCGCACGGCCGAAGGTTGGGCGCTGGCCTATGCGCCGGGCAAGGAAGATGACGAACGGCTGTTCCGGCTGGACGCGCAAGCGATCCGGGCGGGCAATATGATCACCCTGATCGAACCCGATGGCGCTGCCCTGCCCTTCCTGGTGAAGGCGTTGGCGGCGGCCTGAATGCAAAAGGATATTGTTGATGATCGCGCTTGAAACCCGGTACGGCTTTCCCTTCACGGTGCGTCCGGCCACCCATGACGATGAGGTCGCGCTGGCCGCCTTCTTCGACGAAGTGTCCGACGAGGACCGGCGCTTCCGCTTCCTGAGCGCGGTGCGCCATGTCAGCCCGGCGCAACTGCATGACATTACCGCGTTCGAGCATCACCGGCATGAAACGGTGCTGGCCTTCGAGCCGGGCGGCGCGACGATCATCGCGGCGGCGACGCTGGCGGCGGACAAGGCGGGCGACATTGGCGAGGTCGCCATCTCGATCCTGCCCGAACTCAAGGGCAAGGGGATTGGCTGGACCCTGCTCGACCATATGGCGCAGGAAGCGCGGCATTGGGGCATCAAGAAGCTCCAGTCGATCGAGAGCCGCGACAATCATGCCGCGATCTCGCTGGAGCGGGAAATGGGCTTCACCGCCCGCGCCGTCGACGGTGACCCGGCGTTGATGCTGCTGGAGCGCTGCTTCTAGCCCGCTTCGAGCGCCGCGCCCGCTTCCATCCACACTTCTTCGGCGGCGGCGAGTTTCTTTTCGATCGCGGCGCGCTGGACCATCAGGTCGCTGGTCTTGACCGTCGCCTTGCCGGGGTTGGCGAGCGCGGCGTCGATGCGGGTGCGTTCGGCGGCGAGCGCGGTCATTTCGCGTTCGGCCTTGTTGACCGCGTTCTTGAGCAGCTTCTGCTTTTCGCGCCATTCGGCGGCGGCTTTCTTGTCGGCCTTGCGATCGACCTTGGGCGCGTCGCCGCTGCTGCTGTTGCCGTCGGCCTTGCGCAGGATGATGTCGGTATAATCGTCAAGGCTGCCGTCGAACGGCTGGGCTGTGCCATTGTCGACCAGCACCAGACGGTCGGCGACCAGTTCGATCATGTGGCGGTCGTGGCTGACGATCACCACGGCGCCGGAATAATCATTGAGCGCCTGGACCAGCGCCTCGCGGCTATCGACGTCGAGATGGTTGGTCGGTTCGTCGAGGATCAGCATGTGCGGGGCGTCGCGGGTGATGAGGGCAAGCGCCAGGCGGGCGCGTTCGCCGCCGGACATGGAGCCGACCTTCTGCACCGCGCGCTCGCCGGAGAAACCGAAGCGGCCGAGCTGGGCGCGGACGGCACCGGGGGTCGCGCCGTTCATGACGCGGGTCATATGTTCGAGCGGGGTGTCGGTGACGTCCAGCTCCTCCACCTGATATTGGGTGAAATAGCCGACATTCATCTTGGGGCTGCTGGCCATTTCGCCTTCCATCGGCGCGAGTTGCGCGGCGATGAGGCGGGCCAGCGTCGTCTTGCCGTTACCGTTGCGGCCCAGCAGCGCGATCCGGTCATCCGGGTCGATGCGCATGTTGATGCGCTTCAAGATCGGCGTGTCGCCATAGCCGACCGAGGCCATGTCCATGGTGATGAGCGGCGGGCGCAGCTCCGCGGGGCTGGGAAAGCCGAAATGCAGCGTCGGATCTTCGATGGCGGCGGCGATCGGCTGCATCCGGGCCAGCGCCTTGGCACGGGACTGGGCCTGTTTCGCGGTCGAGGCACGGGCGGAGTTGCGGGCGACATATTCCTGGAGCTTTTCGCGCTCGGCCTGCTGCTTGGTGCGGGCCGATTCGAGCTGGGCCAGCCGTTCGGCGCGCTGCCGTTCGAAGGCGTCATAGCCGCCGGGATAGAGGGTGACCTTTCCGCCTTCGAGATGGAGGATATAGTCGACCACATTGTTGAGCAGGTCGCGCTCATGGCTGATGACGACCACGGTGCCGCGATAGGCTTTGAGGAAGTTTTCGAGCCAGAGCGTGGCTTCGAGATCGAGATGGTTCGAGGGCTCGTCGAGCAGCAGCAGGTCGGGGTTGGAAAAGAGCAAAGAGGCAAGCGCCACGCGCATCTTCCAGCCGCCCGAATAGCTGTCGAGCGGGCGGCCCTGCATTTCCTCGTCAAAGCCCAGGCCCACCAGGATGCGGGCGGCGCGGGCCGGTGCGGTATAGGCGTCGATCGTCGTCAGCCGCTCATAGATATAGCCGAGGCGATCGGGGTCTTGCGTATGTTCGGCCTCCTCCATCAGCGCGGCGCGTTCCTTGTCCGCCTCCAGCACGGTTTCGAACGGGGTCGCGGTGCCCGATGGGGCTTCCTGCGCGATATAGCCAAGGCGCGTGTCGCGCGGCATGTCGCAACTGCCCTCGTCCGGGTCGAGCTGGCCGATCATCACCTTCATCAGCGTGGACTTGCCCGCGCCATTGCGGCCGATGAGGCCAACGCGCGACCGGGGCGGCAGCGCGGCGGCGGCACGGTCAAGGATGATGCGGCCGCCCAGGCGCACGGTGATGGCATTCAGATTAAGCATGGCGCGCCCCTAGCATGGGTGTGCGGTGCAGCAAAGGCCACGAAGCAGCGTTTTGCAAGGGCGCGGCTGGTTGCGAAGTATACAGTGTCGTGGCCGACGCAAAAGCGTGGGTACAGACGGGTGGCGCGGATTTCGCAATAGGAGAATTTTTGCGAAGTGGGTGGGTGCGGAGGGCGGGCCGCAGGGTGGGGCGGGAAGCTGACGGGGAGAAAGAGCGGGGTGGAGTGTGGCATGAGGTGGGGGATGTAGGACAGGGGTTTTTAGCGATTGCAGACTGACTGATCTGAGGGTTCAAGGTCCAATAATTGCCGTAAGTCCGTCTTGATGGACCCGGCGGGCGGGCCGTCAGTTGTTCGGGATCGAACTAAGTGATTGATTTTGATTCGGTATAATTCGTTGATTCTTAATGATATTAGCTTATCATGTTTGACGGCAGGATACGCTGGATTCACTGCTCTTCGAAAGGCCAAGGCTTTAGATTACCGTACGGGACGGCCGCTCTTGATGTAGCGACCTATAAGCCGGTGTGGGACAAGGGTAGCCAAGGCCTGCCAATTTATTTCTAATTGAATCGATAGCCATAGTGCTTGAAGATTTGATGCGTGTCATCGGGTAGTTTGGCTTGATGATAAAGCGGCCAAACTGGGACTGTCAGGATTTCCGTGTGCGGCCGGGCGGTTGATCATCAGGCCGCCATGGCTCTGATGAAACGTTCGCCGAAGATCACGGCAAATTGCGCCTTCGCCATGGTCCACTCACGTGGTGGCATCT
>Ga0209231_1000099_pt1 | contig 62251 bp, 70 predicted proteins | sample Deesub45470m_DNA_FD_188086 | JGI IMG/M metagenome (GOLD analysis project Ga0209231, IMG submission 188086) | Deep subsurface microbial communities from North Pacific Ocean - 450_OLKR46/470m Metagenome (SPAdes) (version 2) | ecosystem: Environmental > Terrestrial > Deep subsurface > Unclassified ... | reverse complement strand
CTACAATACAAACACGTAATGAAGCTGATCAAGCACTCAGCAGCACAATTACAAATGCGACCGTTCGACAATTTTTATTAATGAATTTAGTCAAAGTTGGTGATGAAAAAAGCAATAGTAGCTTGCAATGGCGCATTAACTTACCTGCACTAAAAACCAATTACCCGCTAATTAGGCAGGCAGTCTGTGAGTCAACGCAGTTTCATAAACCCTGCTTATTTATTCGTGGGGAGCGTAGCGATTACATCCGAGATGATGATGTTGAGCAAATCAAATCGCATTTCATCAACGCACAATTTGCCAGCTTGCCCGCTGGCCACTGGGTGCATGCAGAACAGCAGCAGGCGTTTATTCAAGTTGTTGCGCAATTTCTCAGTTAAACAATTGATTAACCCTTTTATTAGAAAGGAATTTAATTCATACTCAATTGTCCTACTTTATATTAATAAATTGCAAAGGAGAATGTCATGTTTGGTAACCCATCATTAATTACTCGCATCGCAATTGGCAAAGCTGTTGGCTTTTTCTTTGGCTTAATTGGTTTTATTTCGCTGCCCTATTTCTGGCCTGATGTCAGCCTATTATTAAGAGTCGGTATATTATTCTGGTACACCACGCTAGGCGCGATTATTGGTGTGTTTGGCGTGATCACTTACCACCCTGTTTTAAGGCTACCTATGCCTTGGTGGATACGTTCGCCATTGATAGGCGGTTGGATGAATTTTGTTTTAACCTTTTTCGCCTACGATGCCATGCAAATCTTACTCATTAGTATGTTCGGCTACGGCGGTGTCATCAGCTCTCCATTTTGGTTTGTGGCAGAAGGCGCGATTATTGGTTTAATCATGGGCTATTTAACTACGCATTTTGGCGGCGAAGGTAAAGCGATTATTCAAGACCGCTCAATTTGAGAAAGAAGATTGAATATGTTAATTCGACATTTAATAAGCACTATTATCATCAGCGTTTGCCTGTCTAATTTTGCGATTGCTGAGGAAATTGAGCGTTCTTCAAAAGACATTGACTACGCCTATGATAATGAAGAATTTTCACCATGCGGCGTAAAGCAATCAGAAAAAGAGTTATTAGCAGCGGTAACACCAGAACCCGCTAAAACAACCGAAATTAGTTATGTATCGGGCGGCGTTTGTAGCGAAGAAGTTAATTTTATGAAAGGGATTGCACAGCACTTCCCGTTAGAAATCGTCCTTGTGCAACAAGTAGATGGTAAAGAAATTTATATTGCTGATGTTAATGTTAGCCTGCACAACGCGCAACAAGAGGAAGTGCTATATGTGGTAACTGATGGTCCATTTCTGTTTGTGAATTTACCTGATGGCAAGTACACAATCACTGCCACTTATCATGATATTCAACAAACAAAACAAGTAAATATCACCAAAAAACATAGTCGCGTTGTTATGTTGTGGGACGATAAACAAGCCGATAGTGCAGCAGTAGAGTAAGTAGTAACAGCGCATTTGCTTATTGACGCCTTTGTGCTGTGATGAACATAATGCTAACTTTCGCACCCAAGCAATGACTGTTATGCAACAAGACAAATCTGGCCAACTTCATCCCTCTTGGCAGGCCGTTATCGGGCAAGAGTTTGATAAGCCTTACATGCAATCGCTAAGGAATTTTCTTAAGCAGGAAAAAGCCGCTGGCAAAGTGATTTACCCCCCTAGCCCATTGATTTTTAATGCATTCCATCACACGCCATTTGAGCAAGTACGCGTAGTGATTATTGGGCAAGACCCTTATCATGGCCAAGATAAAGACCAACCGCAGGCACATGGTTTGAGTTTTTCTGTGCCCAATGGCGTTAAACCACCGCCATCGCTTGTGAATATTTTTAAAGAAATTAAATCTGACCTTGGGATTAATATGAGCGGAAGTGGTGATTTATCACCTTGGGCTCAGCAAGGCGTTTTATTATTAAATGCAACGTTAACTGTGCAGCAAGCCAATGCAGGTTCGCATCAGAAGCGAGGTTGGGAAATGTTTACTGATGCGGCCATTGCAGCCTTAAATGCGCAACGTAATCATTTAGTTTTTGTGTTGTGGGGCAGTTATGCGCAGAAGAAAGGCGCTGCGATTGATGCAGCAAAACATTTGGTGTTGCAATCGGTACACCCTTCGCCACTTTCTGCTCATCGTGGTTTTTTTGGTAATCACCAATTTTCAACGATTAATCAATATTTGCAGCAACATGGCCAAGCGCCTATTGATTGGCAACTTTAGCGTTATGCTTTGCTTGTCCTATAATTCATGCCATAGATGCTGTATTATCATTGCATCGTTAACCCATCAACTCTGAAGGAACTGTGCATGCGTTACTCACTCATTATTGTGACGGCTATGCTGTCATTATTAAGCCATGTTGCTCATGCCGATAATGTCGCCTGCTATGCACCTTCACCCAATCTAAGTGCGTTTGGTGACGCCTATTATGATTTAGAAAATACCAGTGAGTTGTCTGATGAAGCTAAAAATAACATCAATGCTTTTTTTAACACCTTAGCGGGCCAGTGGAAAGGTAATGCGCGCACGATTGAATGTAGAGGTCCTGATCGCGCACCAATCGTTCAATCACATGACGCAACAATCAGTGCTCAAGCGCATTTGAATAACATGACGAGCTTGTCGATTGATGCCAAAAAACATGATATCGACAAAGGGATTAAACAATCGGAAACTTTAGCTTTATTGGGTAATACAGCTATTTTTGATCTTGAATTTGTTGAGGACAGTCACTTAATTTTTTCAGAGAAATATAGACGATTAAATAAACCAGCAAGCAAACCAGACCCCAAAGCTACAACTAGTACGTTGCGCAACATTCTTAATAAGATTACAGGCAATGACAAGACTGACGACACAACGAGTAACAATTCAACCACTGACAGCACAAAGAAAAAAGCGCCTGAAACAAGAAGGTCAAGTCGCATTACTGAAACCATTTATGACGTTATTCTTGAGAATAATGTATTAATCGTTTCAAGGTCTTATTACACCAACGGTGTATTCACTGGCGCAGACTTGTGGCAATTATTCAGAGATTAACATGGCAAACGACGCGAACTTAACAGCCAATAAACAAAATGCGATTGCATTTTATCGCACTGCATATTTGGGTAAACCTGCGCAAGCCGTTGCGGATTATGTGGGTGCAGAATACATTCAACATAATCCCTTGGTGGGCAATGGCAAGCAAGCCTTTATTGATTACTTTGAAGCAATGGCACGTGATTATCCTGATAAGAGCATCACGTTTGTTCGCGCAATTGCGGAGGATGATTTAGTTGCTTTGCATACCCATCAAGTATGGCCAGACAATGATGAATATGTGACCATGGATTTTTTCCGTTTTGATGAAAATGGCAAGATTGTTGAACATTGGGATGCTATTCAAAGTGTGCCAAGTGAAACAAAAAATGGCAACTCTATGTACTAAGTGCATGACCTAATCGTATTAAAATTAAGCTGCAAACATGAATCCAAAAGCCAGCGTTGCCAATGTTTTTTTAACCTTCCTTAAATTAGGGCTCACCTCATTTGGCGGTCCAATTGCACATATTGGCTACTTTCGCAAAGAGCTAATCGAAAAGCAGCAATGGGCGAATGAACATCAATTTAGTCAATTACTCGCCATCTGCCAATTTTTACCAGGGCCAGCCAGCAGCCAATTAGGATTTGCACTTGGCTTAATACGCGCAGGCTGGCTAGGCGCACTGGCTGCTTTTACTGCCTTTACCTTACCTTCTGCGCTACTGCTGATTGGTTTTGCCTCAGCGCTACCTCTACTCTCTAACGCTGTTGGCGTTGCCATCATTCATGGTTTAAAACTAGTCGCTGTTGCCGTGGTTGCAGATGCTGTACTGAGCATGTCGAAAAAGCTGTGCCCCGATAATATACGCCGCATGATTGCGTTATTAGCCGCAGGTGCATTGCTGCTCACGCAGGTTGCTTGGGCGCAGATTTTGATCATTATCGTTGGTGCAGTCGCGGGTATATTGCTTTGCCGCGAGACTGAATTGATCAATAGCGTTATCCCTTCCGTAAGCAAATGGAATAAACGGATTGCGTTATTACTATTGAGCCTATTCACTGCACTATTGCTTGCAGCCTTATTAATCCAAAACCAATCTGGACTGATTGCTGTTGGCCAGGCCTTTTATCGCGCAGGTGCGTTGGTTTTTGGTGGCGGGCATGTCGTATTACCGTTACTAGAGGAATCAGTCGTGAATACAGGCTGGGTGAGCAATGAAAGCTTTCTTGCAGGTTATGGTGCATCGCAGGCAATTCCGGGGCCGATGTTTGCCTTTGCTGCTTACCTAGGCGCGATTATTCCTAATAATGATGGCATTAGCTGGATAAGTGCCTTAGTCGCATTAGTCTTTATGTTTTTACCAGGTTTTTTATTAATCGCCGCAGCATTGCCTTTGTGGCAATCAGTCGCAAACAAGCCCTTAGCTACCAAAGCTATCAGCGGCGTTAATGCTGTGGTTGTCGGCATTTTAGCTGCCGCATTGATAGACCCAATCATCATTTCGACTATCACCTCTGCTGTCGATTTAATCATCATTGGCACCGCGCTTTTATTATTAATTAAATGGCGATTATCCCCATTGCTCGTTGTTATTTGGTGTGTATTAGCCGCATTGGCGATTCAGTTTATTTAATCAAATTTTTGTCAAAAAAAACCCCAACCAAGGGGATCGGCCGGGGTCAAAATGCCTTTTTTGGAAGGCTTCCGCTCAGGGAGGAAAAAAGCGGAACGGTAACAAAACATACATCTCGTCACCATGCAAAATATGACTAGCTATACCAATTGAAGTTCATTCCATATTTCCAGTTTATTGTAACGAATTGTAAAAGGGCTGAATTAGCCAATAAGACTTTCCTTAAACTCGCCAAAGGCTGAACATCATGTCGGCTAAAAACGATTTAATTAATTGCCACATTCTAATATCGCATGCCTGCTAGGGGTATCACCAATTAACTAATAGGCTAAAGCAGAAAGTTAATTGTGAAAGGCCTTGTCAGTGGGATAGAGCAACTAAAGTAAACACCCGTAAAGGGTGTCCCCAACCTCGCTAAACGCTAAAGCATTAAGTCGGTTGAGACGCTATAATAACGCTATGGACATTCCGAATATAGCTAGCGACCCTTTACTTTCAGGTTTAAACAACAAGCAATTAGAAGCCGTCACCTTGCCGCACCAATCGTCTTTGATTTTAGCTGGCGCAGGCAGTGGTAAAACGCGCGTACTCACTACGCGTATTGCATGGTTGATTCAAACTGGGCAGATTTCACCCATGGGATTAATGGCGGTGACATTTACCAATAAAGCCGCAAAAGAGATGTTGACGCGCTTAACCGCGATGATGCCGATTAATACACGCGGTATGTGGGTAGGCACGTTTCATGGCTTATGTAATCGTTTATTGCGCGCACATCACCGCGAAGCTGGCTTACCAAGTACATTCCAAATTTTAGATACCGCCGATCAATTATCCAGCATCAAACGCTTGCTGAAGTTGATGAATGTGGATGATGAAAAATTTGTGCCAAAGCAAGTGCAAGGCTATATCAACAGCTGCAAAGAAGAAGGCTTACGCGCTGATAAAGTCGATGCATACGATGCGCATTCACAGCGCTTAAGAGAAATTTATGCCGAGTATGATAAGCAATGTAATCGTGAAGGCGTAGCTGATTTCTCGGAGTTATTATTGCGTTGCTATGAATTATTAGAGCGTGATCCTCACATTCGTAACCATTACCAAAGTCGTTTTAAATACATTTTGGTTGATGAGTTTCAAGATACCAATCGTCTGCAATATTTATGGCTGAAATTATTGGCGGGCAAAGAGAATTGCTTATTTGCTGTGGGCGATGATGACCAATCCATTTATGGTTTCCGTGGCGCACGCGTTGGTAATATGCAAGATTTTGAACGAGATTTCAACGTCAAAAACATTGTAAAGTTAGAAGAAAATTATCGCTCTCATAGCAATATTTTGGATGCAGCTAACGCCATTATTTCGCACAACAAAAATCGACTCGGCAAAAACTTATGGACATCTGCTGGTAAAGGCGAACCCGTTCGCATTTACGAAGCGTATAACGATACCGATGAAGCCGCTTTTATTGTCGATGAAATTAAAATGTTGCATGCGGAAGGTATTAATTTGAGTGCGATGGCACTGCTTTATCGCAGCAATGCGCAGTCGCGTATTTTGGAGCATGCCTTATTCTCAGCAAAATTACCTTATCGTGTGTATGGTGGTTTACGCTTTTTTGAACGCGCTGAAATTAAACACGCTTTGGCCTATATGCGCTTAATGTCGAATGCTAACGATGATACGGCTTTATTGCGTGTGATTAACTTTCCAGCGCGCGGTATAGGGTCACGCAGTTTAGAACAATTACAAGAAATAGCACGTCAGCAAGACTGCAGTTTATGGGCAGCAGCCTGCCAAGCAACGGGCAAAATTGCTAGTTTTGTACAACTCATTCGTGAAATGACCGACCAAACTTACGGTGTTTCTTTAGCTGAGGTGGCGGAATTAGTGACGACTTTATCTGGCTTAAAAACGCATTACGAAAATACCAAAGATAGTGAAGATCGCATTGCCAACTTGGAAGAGTTAGTCACCGCCGCCGTTGCTTTTACCAATCAAGACTTTGGCAACCATAACAATGTCGACGGTGAAACCGAGCAAGATTTACTCACACAATTTCTAACCCATGCTAGCTTAGAGGCCGGCGATCACCAAGCTGAAGTTGGCCATGATGCACTGCAACTCATGACTGTACATGCATCAAAAGGCTTAGAATTTAGAACGGTATTTATTAGCGGTTTAGAAGAAGGTTTATGTCCGCATGAACAAAGTATGTATGAGCATAATGGCTTAGAAGAGGAGCGTCGATTAATGTATGTCGCCGTGACACGTGCGCGACAACGCTTATATTTGAGTTATGCCCAAAGCCGTATGTTGCACGGCAAAGTGCGTTATGGCATTGCTTCTCGTTTCTTAGATGAAATTCCTGAAGAGCTGCTTAAACGGTTAAATAGCAAGCCAGCGGCTAAACTATCTAGCTATAACTATGAAGAAATGCCGCACGTGATGACGGGGCATAAAAGCCAAGAACAAAAAAATGCCATGCCGTGGAAAGTAGGCCAAAGCGTTGCGCATGCTAAATTTGGTAACGGTGTAGTGGTGAGTTATGAAGGTGCCGCGAATGATATGCGCGTACAAGTAAACTTTAGCAATGAAGGTTTGAAATGGCTGGCGTTGGAGTTTGCTAAGCTTAATCCGATTTAAACAATCAGGCACTTAAATTATAAGCTTGTAAATTAAAAGTTAAGCAGCACGAAAAATATCGCGATAGCTCACATATTGAAATGCTAACGTGAGCGCTACGCTGATTAATAAAGCGCCAAAGACTAAAATCGTCATCAACGATTGGGCGAATGCCAAACTGATAAATGCAAACAATCCAGAAAAGATGCTTGCGGCTAACATCAGCAACATGATGCCTGATGTTAACAATAACCAAGCCGCCGTCATCGCCACTACATATTGCAACGATCCTGCAATACTTGATTTAAGTGCCTTCGTTACTGCGTAATCATTAAATGCAATCAGCATGGGTGCAAACCAAACTGCCATCACTAATGGAATAAAAAATACAATCAATTTAAGAAAAATTGGAATCATGGTTTGCATCGCTTGCATCACTTCTTGCTCAGTCATTTGCTTTTGCTCATTCATGATGTCTGTTAGCACTTGCATATCCGAACTTAATAGCAGGCTAACCACAATAAAATAAGCCAGATTAACAAAACCAAGCATCACTAACTTTGTCATTTTCGGCTGTATTAATTGCATAATAGCTGAAAGATTCTCTTCTTTTTGGAACTCATTATTACGATACATCCGAATGGCAATAGCAATAAAAACTGGCCAAATCAAAATCGTGATAAAGGCAAAAATCTGCATGCCTGGGAAAGAGGGAATAAAGACAAAAACACCAAGATAAGTTAACGCTAACAGCAACCATTTTCTTGGCGCCTGTTTAAACAACGCAATACTCTCACCAACCCAACTAATGCCTGTTTTTGTACGTGACGCTAAAATTGCCATATTAGCTCCTCACTATAACGCGCTCGGCGTTGCTCTTTTTAGCAAAATATTTTTAAAGTAATTAGGGTCTTTGGCATGCGTTAATTCACCTTCATTGGGAAAGTGCAAATCATATAAACGAGACAGCCAAAAACGCAATGCGGCGATACAGAGTAGACCTTGCCACGCTTGCTGCTCATCTTCATTAAAAGGCCGAACTTCAGTATAAGCCTGCATAAAAGCATTCAATCGCGGTTCATCAAACTCGCCTGTTTCTGTCAAACACCAATCATTAACAGCAATCGCCACATCATAGGCCAACACATCATGGCAGGCGTAATAAAAATCGATAAAGCCACCTAAGGTTGCGCCATCAAACAACACATTATCACGGAATAAATCGCCATGAATAACGCCTTTTGGTAGCGCAGTTAAATCCAACTTAGCTTGAAACGCTAATGCTTGAGTTAATAATACTTGATCGCCTTCAGACAATTTATCCATTACTTGCGCTGCTGTATCGGCACGCCAAACAGCATCACGCTGGTTGTTAGAGGCTTGCTCAAACGCAACACCTGCAACATGCATCTGTGCTAATACGCGACCAACTTGCGCACATTGTGATTCATCTGGATTATCGACATCGCTCCCTTTTAGGCAACTCACCAGCAAAGCAGGCTTATCTTTAATCACACGCAATGCAATACCTTGTTTATCTGCTATTGGTGCAGGACAAGGAATAGCATGCTCAGCTAAATAGCTCATTAAATCAACAAAATAAGGCAATTCATCAATGGTATTTGCTTCAAAAATAGTGAGCACATACCGTGATGTTTCGGTGATTAAAAAATAGTTGGTATTGGTGATACCCGCGGCAATCCCTTTAAGCTCAGTTATTTTTCCGATGGAAAAATCCTGAAAACAATCTTGGACCTCTTCAAGTGTTAACGTGGTAAAAACCGACATAAGGCTTACTTAATCATTAGAAAGGCTAATTACAGACGATTTAGCATTTATTATTAGGTTTGGAAATTAGAATCTAAATAGTGTCCATTTAGGCACAGACAATGGTGCATTAGGGCCAACATTCACCCAATCGCTTTGTGAATCTTCTTTATATAAATAATAAGGAACGCCATGATCAGGCGTGACTTTCATCATATAAAGCTCACCATTAATGCGATATTCTTGAATCGTTTTTTTGCCCTCTTTACGGATAGTAACTTCAGGCTCATCTTCTAAAGGCTGACCCTCTTGCACTTTAGGCGGCGGCTCGACTTCCTCTAACAGCTCAGCCGTAGAAGGCGTTACTGCTAACAATATTTTAGGAGCCAAACTAAGTGACACAATTGCCAACAAACTTAACAATAATTTTTTATGCATCTCACATCACCTATTCACGATAAAAGTTATATAGTCATTCTAACAAAAAGCACGTCTACATTCGCTAATTCATTACAAATAAAGCTGATTTTTCTTTTCTTCTGGCGTTAGCTCAAATCCTTTAGATTGATAATACTTAAAGATAGCATCGACAATCTGCTCTGGCTCATCAATCACTTGAATCAAATCCAAATCTGCTGGTGATGCCATCCCTTCTTCAATCAGTGTATTTTTCAGCCAATCGAGCAAGCCGCCCCAAAATTTAGAGCACACCAAAATAATTGGAATTTTGCGTGTTTTACCCGTTTGCACTAGCGTAATCGCTTCCATCAGCTCATCCATGGTGCCAAAACCGCCGGGCATTACTACATAGGCTGAAGCATATTTAACAAACATCACCTTGCGTAAGAAAAAGGTTTTAAAGGTAATCCCAATATCTTGATAGCCATTACCAGACTGCTCAAAAGGCAATTCGATATTCAAGCCAACGCTAGGCCCATCTCCAGCAAAAGCGCCTTTATTAGCGGCTTCCATAATACCTGGACCACCGCCAGAAATCACAGTAAAGCCAGAATCTGAAAGCAAGCGCGCGACTCTCTCTGTTAATTGATAATAGGGATGGTCTGGTTTGGTACGCGCGCTGCCAAAAATAGAAATCGCAGGCGTGATTTTTTTTAGCTTCTCGGTTGCGCCAACATACTCAGCCATAATCTCAAATGCATGCCATGACTCATTGGCTTCGACATCACTATGCAATATTTCTGCCGTGGTCATTTGTGGTAATTTATTAATTGCCATTTCTTATCCTTTTTCAGTTGTTGCGCGTTCATTCTCGTCAATAATCATATTACATAAAGTCTGCCTATCTATGGGAAAATAGTAATCTATGCGAAATACTACTGCAAACAAATTAGCAAACATGAGATGTTGATATGAAAACCTTATTACTCGTTGATGGCTCTTCTTATTTATATCGCGCTTTTCACGCGATGCCCGATTTGCGCAATGCCGCTAATGAACCGACTGGTGCGATTCACGGTGTGCTCAATATGTTGCGCCGTTTGCATAAAGATTATCCAGCCGATTACTGCGCTTGCGTATTTGATGCCAAAGGCAAAACTTTCCGCGACGATATTTATCCTGAATACAAAGCCAATCGTGCTGCCATGCCTGATGATTTGCGCCCACAAATTGAACCGCTACATGAAGCGATTACAGCGCTGGGTTGGCCACTGATTATGATTGAAGGTGTGGAAGCCGATGACGTGATTGGCGCATTGGCTAAACAAGCGGAAAGTGAAGGCATACGCACGATTATTTCAACGGGAGATAAAGATATTGCGCAGTTGGTCAATGATCATATTACTGTTGTGAATACGATGCGCGATGCGTTTAGAAGAACCGATGATGTATTAGATATTGCAGGCGTAGAAAAGAAGTTTGGTATTCCGCCAAGTTTAATTATTGATTATTTAACACTGATTGGCGACAAAGTGGATAACGTGCCAGGCGTGGAAAAAGTGGGGCCTAAAACGGCAGTGAAATGGCTACAAGAATATGGCAGCTTAGATGGCATTATTGAAAATGCAGGCAACATTACAGGTAAAGTTGGTGAAAATTTACGTGAAGCATTGGCATGGTTACCAACGGCTAAGGAGCTGATTACCATCCGTTGCGATATCGGCATTCAAGACAACTTAACTGACCTTGCACCAAGACCTTTAAATAAATCCAAACTAGTCGAATTGTTTGATCGCTTTGAATTAAGAAGCTGGAAACGCGATTTAGAAAACATGGATGAAAATAATGTTGTGCCAACAGGCATTAGCAAAGCACCTGTTTCACAAGCGACACATGATGCTAAACAAAATACGACGGACTTATTTGCCGCTTCTGTGAATACAGAACGCGAATATACAACGATATTAACAAGCGCTGATTTAGATCTTTGGCTAGAAAAGCTAAGCAAAGCCGAATTGGTTTGCTTTGACACAGAAACCACTTCACTCGACCCCATGTTAGCGCAAATTGTTGGCATGTCATTTAGCGTTGAAGCAGGCAAAGCGGCTTATTTACCGCTAACACACGATTATTTTGATGCACCGACTCAGTTACCTTTCAAGGAAACATTAGCCAAAATTAAACCGATTTTAGAAAATCCCGCCATCAAAAAAGTAGGGCAAAATTTAAAATATGATAAACATATTTTAGCGAATCATGGTGTAGAGCTGAATGGCATCGCCCATGATACGTTGTTGCAATCGTATGTATTAGAAAGCCATCGCACCCACAATATGGATGACCTTGCGATGCGTCATCTTGGTTTAACAACTATTCATTTTGAAGATGTGGCTGGCAAAGGCGCAAAACAAGTTAAATTTAACGAAGTGACCGTTGAAACGGCAAGCGAATACGCGGCAGAAGACGCCGATATTACGCTGCAACTGCACCAAACGTTAATGCCGCATATCACCAAAGATGACAAACTCAACTTTATTTACAGCAATATCGAAATGCCTTCAATGGAGATTTTATATACCATCGAACGCAATGGCGTGTTGATTGATGCCGACATGTTGAATAAGCAAAGCCATGAAATTGGCATGCGGCTAGTTGAGTTAGAAAATAAAGCTTACGAACTAGCAGATCAAAAATTTAACTTAGGCTCACCGAAGCAATTACAAGAAATTCTGTTTGATAAATTAGGTATTAAGCCGATTAAAAAAACACCTTCGGGCAAACCGAGTACCGATGAGGATGTGTTGCAGCAATTGGCGCTAGATTATCCATTGCCAAAAGTTTTGTTGGAATATCGCGGCTTGGCAAAGCTAAAATCGACTTATACCGATAAGCTACCAAAAATGATTAACCCAAATACTGGTCGCGTGCATACTAGTTACAATCAAGCCGTTGCCATTACAGGTCGATTGGCTAGCTCAGACCCTAACTTGCAAAATATTCCTGTTAGAACTGCTGAAGGTCGTCGTATTCGCGAAGCCTTTATTGCACCAGCAGGTTCACAGATTGTTTCTGCCGACTATTCACAAATTGAGCTGCGCATTATGGCGCATTTATCCAAAGATGAAGGCATGCTAAAAGCCTTTGCCAATAACGAAGATATTCACCGTGCAACTGCGGCAGAAGTCTTTGGCGTAGAAAAAGACAATGTCGACAGCGAACAACGCCGCTTTGCCAAAGTGATTAACTTCGGTCTTATTTATGGCATGAGCGCCTTTGGCTTAGCGCAAAATCTCAACATCGAACGTGGTGCCGCACAAAACTATATCGAACGTTATTTTGCCCGTTACCCTGGCGTACGCCAATATATGGATGACACGCGCGAACTGGCTAAACAAAAAGGCTATGTCGAAACCTACTTTGGCAGACGATTATGGGTGCCAGAAATCAATAGTCCAAACGGTACCAGAAGAGCAGGTGCAGAACGCGCCGCGATTAATGCACCAATGCAAGGCACAGCTGCAGACTTGATTAAACTAGCAATGATTGCCGTGCAAAACTGGTTGGTGAGTGAGAGCTTAAAAACCAAATTGATTATGCAAGTACACGATGAATTGGTGTTGGAAGTGCCTGATAGAGAGTTGGAATTGGTAAAACAGAAACTACCTGAATTAATGCAGAATGTGGCGAAGTTGGATGTGCCGTTATTGGCTGAGGTTGGGGTTAGTGGGAATTGGGAAGGTGCGCATTAAAAACATTTAAGGATAATAAATGACTAATAAATTCTATTTACCTTCAAAAATTAACTCGTATTTAAAAAGGCTATTAGCAGAATATAAGTTAAATAGTGAACCCAAATATGCAGAAATTATTTCTGCATCAAAAATTCTTGTTCAAGAAGGTGTTGATTATGATGACTGGGATGGCGGTCAATACGGACACGTAATTAAACTTTTCCTGACAGCCGAGCAACTTACATCGCTAGTACCTTTAAATTTGCAGGAAAAAATATCGGAGAAACTTCATTCAGATATAAACAAATGTGCCCAAGCTATTTCTGGGGAGTATATAAGCAAAGTCAGATTCGAGGTTGACGACAATGATTTTGAGTCACAAAGCGCCACTCATCTATCAGAAAAGCCTTTTATTTCTCCTGAATCACTTTCCATATGGAAACCGGGATGCATTAGACTGTTTATTAGCCACCGTGATAAATATAAGTCTCAAGCAAATGAATTGGCTGAATTGTTATCAAATTATGGGATTTCAAGTTTTGTTGCTCACGACAGCATTGAACCGATGGAACAATGGCAACAAACCATTCTAAAAGGTCTAGAAACAATGGAGCTAATGTTGACATTTGTTACTGATGACTTTCATGAAAGCTTCTGGACTAATCAGGAAATTGGTTATGCCTTAGCACGTAACATCCCCGTAATTTCATTTAAACTTCAAAATAAAGACCCTGCTGGATTTATCGCTGAAAAACAAGCTCTAAAAGGAAATATTGATGACTTAACTTCATCGTTACCAAAACTTTATGATTTATTAGCAAAGAGACTTAGTAACCAATCGAGGATGCAGGCTGCTCTTGTCGAAGCCTTTACAACTTCACCAGAATGGAGAGAGACAACTCGTAGATTCGAAAGATTAGAGAAACACGTTACCAAGCTATCTGATATTGAAATTGATAAGATAATTTCGTCTTACAGGAATAATGACCAACTTTACAACGCTGTTTATCTTACAAATAAAGATAGGTTAACAAAATTCTTAAACTCCGTGTCTGATGATTACTTCACTATTGAAGGTAATATTATTACACGCAACAATGTGATCCCTTTTTAGCAAGCGTAGTGCGTAATCAGTGGCGACAACAAGCGGTAGCGCATTACGCCGTATGTGTCTCATTTAATTAACATTCCATTTCGCCTCTAGGCGAGTTACTTTCTTTTGCTTGTGCTAAAGAAAGTAACCAAAGAAACACACACCCTGCTATCAAGCCCTTCGGGTTCCTTGCGTTGCTCAACAAAATAAGCGGCTGCGGAACTCGCCCTAACAAGCCACACAAACCGTGCCTTGTCGCGGAGCTCAAACAGGTCCTCGCCTTCACCTTATTTTGTCTGCGCTACTCAGCTTGATAAAGGGATATAAAGTCAAACTCAACGATGATGGGATTTACATTTCTGTCATTACCGCGCAGGCGGGAATCCATGTTGTACTTTTTAAATTCAAAATGGATTCCCATTTGCATGGGAATGACAGTATTTGATGTTTGTTCAGTGAGGCAATGTGGCACATCGCTGATGTTACATCCCCTTTAGCCACGTCGAGCAACGGAAGCAAGTAAGGAGGTTTCGTCGAGGACTGTCTGAGTCCGAATGTTATTATCGGACGAGTTCCGCAGACGCCTTGCTTGCTGAGTAGCGCAGGGGAGCCGTAGGCCTTGGCGACGGGGTGCCGTTTTCTTGGGTTACTTTCTTTTCAGGCAGTTAAAAGAAAGTAACTCGCCTAAAGGCGAAAAACAACGCAACTTGCACCAAATGCATCTGGTGCATAGCGTTACATAACAGCACATCCTAACCTTCCCCTTTATGCGGAAGGAGTCAGCAAGAGCATCAGTCCTGATGTTCTCTCAAAAACACCCACTCATCCCCTTTTGATTGCTCCTCACTAAAATAATACCCATCTGAATCAAATTTTTTAATCTGTTCTGGCTCTGTAATTTTGTGATCAATAATATAGCGACTCATTAAGCCGCGTGCTTTTTTGGCGTAGAAGCTGATGATTTTATATTGACCGTTTTTCGCATCTTTAAAGATAGGGGTGATAATGCGCGCATTCAGCTGTTTGGTTTTGATGGCTTTAAAGTATTCATTTGAGGCGAGATTAATGAGCACTTTATCGGTAAATGCGGGTTCTGCGATTAAAGATTGGGTGAGTTCATTACCCCAAAAATCGTATAAATCTTTGCCTGCTTGATTGGCTAATTTGGTGCCCATTTCTAAGCGATAAGGTTGCATATAATCGAGCGGTTTTAATACGCCATATAAGCCTGACAAGATACGTAAATGCTGTTGCGCGAAGGTGAGGCCTGCTTCATCTAGCGTTGTGGCATCCAACCCTGTATAAACGTCGCCATCAAATGCCAATATAGCTTGTTTGGCATTATCTGCATTAAATGGCGTAGACCATGATTGAAAACGACTCAGATTGAGCCCTGCCAGTTTATCGCTGAGGCTCATTAACGAGGCAACTTCTTGCACTGACAGTTTTTTTAATTGATTAATCAGCGTTGTAGATTGTTTTAAATATTGCGGTTGGCTAGCGGTTTTAGTCACAGCTGGCGTTTCAAAATCTAAGTTTTTAGCGGGAGAAATAACAAACAACATAATGGCTAGCTTTCTTTATAATAATCATCAAGTTCATGCAGCTTGATTGCGGTTTAAATCATACAACTGTGACTATGATTGAGCAATTGACTTGGCGATTAGTTCAGCAATTAAATTGGCGATTACGCAATATTACGCATTGTTGTATTATTTTTTTTCGGTCACGATTCAATATCAATCATTTATAAAGTGAAGCAATGAAGCTAATTTCAGTCAACGTCTCCCAACCTGAATCCATAGTAATCAATGGCGATGCGATATTAACAGGTATTAATAAAATGCCGCAAACCCAGCGCATTTGGTTAAACAAAATCAACCTGATTGGTGACGGCCAAGCAGATTTGAGCGTCCATGGCGGTGAGTTTCAAGCGGTTTATAGTTATCCAATTGAACATTACGCCCATTGGCAAAAATTCTTAGGTAAGGAATCGTTGCCTTATGGCACTTTTGGTGAAAACTTTACCGTTTCTGGTTTGCTGGAAACCGAGGTTTATGTGGGTGATATTTTTAAAGTAGGCGGCGCGATTATTCAAGCAACCATGCCGCGCATTCCATGCTTTAAGCTAGCCAATAAACTTGATAACACCGCTATTATTAAAGAGTTTTTATGGAGCGGTTATAGTGGTTTTTATCACAAAGTCATTGAAGAAGGCGAAGTGGGCGCTGGCGATGAGATTGTTTTATTAGAGCGCGATGAGCGCAGCATTAGTATTCGCGCGGCGTTGGGACTTTATAAGCTAAAAGAAGGCGATGCCGAAGCATTAACACATGCGCTGACGATTAAAAGCTTGGCGCCATTATTTGTAAATGCATTTAATGAACGTTTGACTAAATTAGATACTGACGGATAACACGATACAACGTAATATCTGCTTTTCTAAATTATTAAGTTGGCTTTATGCAAAATATCGGCCTTTATATTATTGGCGATGAAATACTCTCAGGCAAACGCAAAGACGCACATTTGAGTAAGATGATTGAGCTGTTAGCAGCGCGTGGCTTACAGCTCAGTTGGGCGTACTTTTTAGGCGATATTCCAGACCAAATTACCATGATGTTTAAACAAAGCATGGCGCGTGGTGATATTGTGTTTAGCTTTGGCGGTATTGGCGCTACACCAGATGATTACACCAGACAGTGTGCGGCTGATGCGGCTGGTGTGCCTATTGAGCGACATTTAGGTGCTGTGGCAGAAATTGTGGCGCAATTTGGCGATGGCGCTTATCCTAAACGCGTATTGATGGCTGACTTTCCACAAGGTGCGGATTTAATTCCTAACCCAGTAAACCGAGTGGCTGGTTTTAGCATTAACGCGCATTACTTTGTACCTGGCTTTCCTGATATGGGACATCCTATGGTGGAATGGGTGCTTGAGACGTATTATTCGCATCTGTTTCACCAAATTAAATATGTAGAGCAATCGATTATTATCCCTGATGGGATTGAAAGCCAATTGATTGACTTAATGAATGATTTGCTCAAAAAATATCCTGCAATCAAAGTATTTAGCCTACCCAAACTTAAACCAAATCGACAGGTAGAACTAGGTACAAAAGGCGATCCTGCGCAAGTAGCGCTTGCCATGCATGATTTAAAATTAGGGGTGACTGCATTGGGTTACTCATGGCAATAACAGTTAAAAGAATTTTTTAGCTTGGCTTGCTCAATCAATGACGATGAGAACCATGCAGTGTAGAGAAAATTGCGGCGCTTGTTGTATCGCGCCTAGTATCAACAGCCCGATTCCAGGCATGCCAAATGGCAAACCTGCAGGGGTGCGTTGCGTTCAACTAGATGATCAGAATCGCTGTATGATTTTTGGTCAGCCAGAGCGTCCTGCTTTTTGCGCGAGCTTACAACCTAGCTTAGAAATGTGTGGCGATGACCAGTTAGAAAATGTGCAAGCGCATGCCATGATTTGGCTTAGTCAGTTAGAAATCATGACCAAGCCTTCATGAATGCGCTGTTTCGCGCATCATCCAAATCGCAACAAAACTAATCGTCGCCATGGCTGAGACATAAAATCCAACCCAAGGTAAACCGCCTTGTATAGTTAGCCATTGTGAAATACTCGGCGCAAAAGACGCGCCTAAAATGCCACCGAGTTGATAGGCTAAACCAGCACCCGTATAACGTACAGCAACGGGAAACTGCTCGGGTAAAAAGGCACCCATTGGCGCAAATGTGGCGCCCATTAAAAATAGCAACAATGATAAAAGTAGCGTGATGTTAACAATCGAAGCATCCGCTAATAAAGTATTCATGGCAAAACCCGCCACTATCGCTAATAGACTACTAATTAATAAGATTGGTCGACGTCCAAACTTATCTGAAAACCATGCTGATAGTGGTGTGGCAATTGCCATCATTAATACAGCTACGCACAACATCAGCAAAAAGTCTGGTCGCGCAATGCCTAACTTTGTGGTGCCATAACTTAAACAAAAAACAGTGGCGGTATAAAACAGGTTGTAGCAAACCACCATCGCCAATGCGCCTAATAGAATCGGTTTAAGGTGCGTTTTGAGTAATGGTTTAATCGGCATACTGTGTGTTGATTGCTCTGCTAATGCTTTGGCAAAAGCAGGTGTTTCGGTTAATTTAAATCGCACATATAAGCCAACACCAACTAATAATGCGCTCAAAATAAATGGCACTCGCCAACCCCAGCTTTTAAACTGTGCATCTGTTAGCCACAGGCTTAATCCTAAAAAGCTTAGGGTTGCGAATAGAAAGCCAACTGAAGGACCTAATTGTGGAAACATGCCAAACCAGCCGCGCTTGCCTTTTGGCGCATGTTCCGTTGCCAATAAAGCAGCGCCGCCCCACTCACCACCTAACCCAATGCCTTGCCCAAAACGCAACAAACATAGTAACAATGGTGCCCAAAATCCTAATGTGGCGTATCCAGGCAACAAGCCAATCAGCAATGTCGATATACCCATCACCAGTAAAGAAGCGGCCAAAGTGGCTTTGCGACCAACTTTATCTCCAAAATGCCCAAACAAAATGGCGCCAAAAGGCCTTGCGATAAACGCAAGGCCAAAGGTTAAAAATGCATTTAAGGTTTGAACTGCTGGATCGCTAGCTGGGAAGAAGACTTGCCCGATAACCAAGGCAGATGCCATTGCGTAAATATAAAAATCATAAAACTCGATGGCGGTGCCAATAAAGCTAGCAAAGGCAATTTTAGTGGTCGATACTTTTTCCATGTCGCCATCATAAAAGCGCAGGAATTAATTGCAAAGGTTTATTTTTTGTTGCTGTTTACGGCGGGTAATAGAAGATGGAATAAATAATCTCAGCTCAGATACTTTGGATCGCCACGCTGCGCTCGCGATGACAATGTGTCTTTGCGAGGAGCACAGTGACGAAGCAATCCAGATATTAATGCATCAGTATTAAGTGAATATCTGATTATTTTTTGACAATTTTTTCTGACTCAACTCTTTGTTGCCAACCACCACCTAATGTTTTAAACAAATCAACCGTTGCGGTTAATGTATTTTGACGGCTTTGTACAAAACCTTGCGTTGCTTCAATATGGCTACGCTGTGCTTCCAATACATCTAAATAGGCAGAGTAGCCTGCTTTATAACGATTTTGCGCCACTTCTAACATCGCTTGCGTTGTTTCTTTTTTTGAATCGGCAATCGCTTCAATTGATTTATATTGACGCAAATTAACCAGTGCATCATTCACTTCTTTAAATGCAGTTGCCACTGTGCCGATATACGTTTGCAAGGCTTGTTTTTCTCTCGCGCTGGCTTGATCAACACGTGAAGATAATGCGCCACCATTAAAAATAGGCAAGTTCAAACCAAGTCCCAACGACCAAATACGTGAAGCAGATTTCAGCACATCGCCAAGCTCAAGGCTCTCACCACCAAAAGCACCAGTTAGCGAAATACTCGGATATAACGCTGCTTTGGCAACACCAATGTTGGCGTTTGCCGCAACCAGTGTTTGTTCAGCCTGTCGCACATCTGGACGATTCTCCAATAGCGCTGATGGCAGACCAACAGGTGGTGTTGGCGGCATTGGCAAGCTTGCTAATTCACCTTTAGTAATCTCTAACTCTTCAAGCGTTAACAGGTTTAACACATGCTCTGTCAGCTTTCTTGTACGAATCAGTTCTTGCTCTTGCAATAACAAATTATCACGCACCAATGAAGCTTGTTGTACATCTAAGATAGAAACAATGCCACCTTCTTCACGTCTTTGTGCTAATGCTAAACTTTCTTCACTAAAGCTAAGGCTTTCTTTTACATTGCTCAATTGCGAATCCAAGCTACGAATATTTAAATAGCTAGTCACTACCAAGCTTTCCGTAGAAAGTTGTACCGTTTCTTTCGCATATTGCGTGGCTAAGTAATTGGCACGCGCCGCTTCTTTTGTCCGTCTTAATTTACCCCAAAAATCGATTTCAACAGAAGAGTTTAAGCTCAAGTTGTAACTGTTACGTGGGTTTGGGCCAAAAACAGGGAAAATACCAGTTTCTGTTACTTGATTACGGGTTCCGTTACCGCCTAAACTGATCGTTGGTAATATAGCAGCACCCACCTCTCGCATTTGCGCATCTGCCTCCTCAATACGAGCAACGGCTATTTTAATGTCACTGTTATTCTTGAGCGTTTTTTCAACCAATGAGTTGAGCTGTGGGTCTTGATACAACGTCCACCACTGATCTGGAATTTCAGCTAGAGTTGTTGCTTCCGCTTGCTGATAATTTTCAGGCAACGTCGTTTTTGGTCTAAAAAAATCAGGTCCCAACATCGTGCAACTAGACAAGGTCACTGCTAATGTTATTCCGCTAACTGTTCTTATTAATTTATTCATTTTGCGTCCTTGTCTTCATCCGCACCTTCAATATGTCCATGATGTCTAACATGCTGATCATCCGTCAGCCAAGTAAAGAACAACGGAATAAAGATGGTTGCCACAAACGTGGCTAATATCATGCCACCAAACACGCCTGTACCCATTGACTGACGCGCTGCAGCACCTGCACCTGTTGCAATCACTAGCGGAACGATACCCAATACAAAAGCCATTGATGTCATCACAATTGGTCTAAAGCGCAATCTAGCAGCTTCTAGTGCAGCTTGCCCAACTGGCATGCCTTCTTCCATTTTTTGGCTAGCAAACTCCACAATCAGAATTGCGTTTTTCGCTGCCAAACCGATTAAGGTAATTAAACCAATTTGGAAGTAAATATCATTTGGCATACCACGGAATAACACCGCTAATAAAGCGCCAGTCAATGCGAATGGCACAGCCATAATCACGGCTAAAGGCAATGCCCATGTCTCAAATTGTGCTGCTAAAATCAAGAACACCATGATGATGGCAAAGCCAAAAGCAATAAATGCCGCATTGCCTGTCCGTTTCTCTTGGTAAGCTTGTCCCGTCCAATCAATTTTATAACCGTCTGGTAAATTGGCTTTTGCAATACGATCTACCGTCTTGATCGCGTCGCCTGAGCTTATGCCAGGTGCGCCATTACCCATTATCTTAGCTGACAATAAACCGTTGTAACGCTCAAGCTGCTCAGCGCCTACAACATTATGGACCGTGCTTAGCGCAGACAGTTGAATCATGTTCCCTGCTGGGTTTTGCGCTGTCGGTTGACTCCGCACATAGACTTTACCCAAATCTTCAGGCGTCATCCTATACTCAGCCTCTGCTTGCAATTGCACGCGATAGGTACGACCATTTTTATTAAAATCATTGACATAATATTGCCCCATCGTGCTTTGCAGCGTTGCATAAATATCAGCTAGTTTTACATTGAGAGAAATCGCTTTTGCTTCGTCCACTTCAATTTTAAGTTGTGGTACGTTTGGACGAAAAAAGGTATTCACGCCTGTTAATGTTGGATCTTCGCGCATAGCATCCATCAAGTTATTCATAACTTGTGCCAGTTTGACTGGATCAGAATCGCGCTGACTTTGTACGTATACCTCAAAACCACCTGATGAACCCAAGCCTCGAATCGCTGGTGGATTCACAGCAAACCCCATCCCATCAGGTTGCTGCATGCCAACACCCGTTACTTTACCCACCATATCATCAGCACTATCACTCCGTGCATCCCAATCAGTCATTCTCACAAACATGGTAGCTGCATTGGTTTTATTGGCGCCTGTAAACAGTTCAAATCCATTAATCGCAAACTCCGATGCAACAGCAGAATCTTGTGCCACCGTGGCACGAATATCCTCTGTTGTTTTCGTCGTTCTAGCCAATGTAGCATTGTCTGGCATCACCACTACGGTAATAATATAGCCCTGATCTTCTGGCGGCACTAAGCTGCCTGGCACAATACGAAATAGCAATATCATTGCCAACACAAAACCACCAAAGGCAATAGATCCAATGATTTTATGGTGTAAAGTTAAATCAACAATCCCTGTGTAAAACTTGGTTAGTCGATTAAATCCACTATTAAATTTTTTGAAAAAGGCATTTTCCTGTTCATGTGACCCTTTTAAAATCAAAGCACAAAGTGCAGGCGTTAACGTTAGCGCGACGACACCTGAAATCACCACAGCAATTGCTACCGTAATCGCAAATTGACGATAAAGTTGACCAGCAATACCGCCTTGGAAAGCCACTGGCACAAACACGGCACAAAGCACTAACACAATTGCAATGACCGCTGCAGATACTTGCCTAATTGATTTAATCGCAGCAGGCAGCGGTGCTAGCCCCTCTTCTTTCATTAACCGTTCAGTATTTTCCAACACCACAATCGCATCATCCACCACAATACCAATGGCTAGAATCATGGCAAATAGTGTGAGCAAATTAATTGAAAAACCGAAAATATAAAGCCCTGCAAAAGTACCAATTAAAGAAATTGGCACCGCGATAATAGGAATAATCGTTGCACGCCAGCTTTGCAAGAACAGAAATACCACTAGCACCACCAATACCAAGGCTTCAGCAAAGGTTTTAAAGACTTCATCAATCGTTGAGCTAACAAAGTCGCTGGTATCATAAGGAATGGCATAGGTCATGCCTTCTGGAAAACTTTCTTGCAGCTCGTTCAACTTATCTTTGATTGCACTCGCCGTATCTAAAGCATTTGCACCACTTTGCAAGAAAACCAGAATAGCGACACCCGTTTGACCATTTAAAGCAGAAGAAGCATTGTAGCTTTGCGCGCCCAACTCTATTCGCGCGACATCTTTTAGATACAAAATACCGTTCGGACCATCTGCTCGCACAATAATATTGCCAAACTCTGCGGGATCAACTAATCGACCTTTGGCCGTTACTGTGTAAATCAATTGCTGAGTTGCTGGTGATGGATCTGCACCGATTTTACCCGCCGCATATTGATTGTTTTGTGCGCCAATAGCTGATGCAATATCACTAGTGCTAACACCTAATTGTGCCATGCGGTCTGGTCGCAACCATATCCGCATCGAATAATCTTGACCACCAACAATTGTTGCACTACCAACGCCATTAATTCGCTTCAGTTCATCCAATACATTTAACGTACCATAGTTACTAAGATATAAACGATCGTGCTTTTCATTGCTTGATGTCAACATCGCTGCCATCAAAATATCATTGGACTTTTTCTGTACGGTTAAACCATTACGGCGCACTTCATCTGGCAAACGTGGTAATGCAATATTCACACGATTACTCACATTAAACGTCGCTTGATCAACGTCAGTACCAATATCGAATGTTGCGGTAATGACTAAAGTACCACTTGAGTCTGCACTGGAGTTAAAGTACAACAAGTTATCAATACCGCTAAGTTGCTCTTCAATTGGTGCTGCCACTGTTTTAGACAGTGTATCAGCACTTGCACCTGGGTACGTTGCCGTAATTTGAACCGTTGGCGGTGCAATTTCTGGATATTGCGCGATAGGCAACTGAAAGGCAGCAGCCAATCCGGAAAGTACAATAATGATGGATAACACTGAGGCAAATATTGGCCTAGTAATAAAAAACTTGGTCATAATCAATTCACCTATCGTTAGTTAGCTTTGTTAGAAGCGGCTTCAGCTTTTGGTTCTGGCTCTTGTCCAGCTGGCGGCTTTGCCGTAACTGGTGCACCAGGGCGTACTTTAATCAAGTTATCAACAATCACTTTATCGCCTTGCTTGAGCCCATCTAAAATAACCCAATCTTGACCACTCCAACCGCCTGCTTGTATCGGACGAATGGCAGCAATCGCTTTACCTTCTTTGTCCTGTTCTGCTACATAGACAAACTTACCTTGCTCACCTGTTAGCACAGCAGATTGAGGCACCAAAAACACACCTTCGTTGGCACCCGTAGTTACCCTTATCCGCACAAACTGACCAGGGATAAGTTTTTTGTCCGCATTTTTAAACTCTGCACGTAACTGTTGAGTGCCTAATGTCGGATCTATACTGCTTGCGGAAAAGTTTAGTTTGCCAGTTTCTGCATACTGGGTGCCATCTGGCAAAATAAGGTCAATACCTTGTACTGTCTCATCCGTCAGCATACCGCCTAATTGCGCTAGTTCAGAATCCGATAAACTAAAACGCACCCAAATTGGAGAGGTTTGTACTATCGTAGTTAATAAGCCGGTATTCGCACTAACTAAAGCGCCTTCTGAATATAAAAAACGACCTGCCATACCGCTGGCTGGCGCTTTTACCTTGGCATAAGATAAGTTCAACTGCGCCTCGTGCAAGATGGCATTGTATTGTTGCAAACTTGCATTTGCCATTGCTTGATCAGATACTGCATTATCATATTCTCGCTGACTAATCGACTTAGTTTCCAGCAGTTGTTTTAATCTTTCTGCTTCTCTTTGCGTTTGGACTAACCGTGCTTTTTGTTGTGCAAGTTGTGCATTGGCTTGCGACACTTGCATTTGATACGGCACAGGATCAATCAAGAACATAGGCTGACCTTCTTTAATCTCAGCACCTTCTTCAAATAGTTTCTTTAATAAAATACCACCAACACGCGGCCTTACCTCCACCTCTTTCGCGCCTTCAGTTTGGGCGACCGCCTCGGTTTGAATAGGCACAGTCGTTGGCTGCATTTCCAATACACTCACTGGCATTGCTGGCATCGCTGCCTGTTGTGCCTCTTGATCTTTCCCGCACGCCACCATTAAAACAGTGATGGCGATAGCGAGCATTATGTGTTGTGTTTTATGAGTAAAATTAACCATTGCAGCCTCTATTATCGTTTTAAAATTGTAAGTTACGCTTGCATACATACAAGAATGAATGTATATTATATACAAACATGAATGTATGTAAATGGTTTTCATTAAAAATTCTTAAAGTTTAATAAAAGATTCAAAAAACACTATGGTACGTAAGACAAAAGAAGATGCAGAAGTCACTCGCCAACGCATTATTGATGCTGCTCGCGAAATGTTTTCAACAACAGGCGTTAGTAAATCTAGCTTGGAAAAGGTCGCAAAACTTGCCGGCGTGACACGCGGTGCAGTTTATTGGCATTTTGAAAACAAAACAGAGTTGTTTCATGCCATGCATGCGCAAGTTTTTCTACCACTGATTGACAGAATTGACGCCACATTATTAGCAAGTAGCAACGAGCAAAACCCGCTAACGCGTATCGAAAACTTCCTACTTGATACCATTCACTTACTCAATGAAGACCATGTGACGCGCCAAACCTATGAAATTATTATGTCAAAATGTGAGTATGTTGATGAGTTCGCGACTGTGCTTCAACAGATTCTTGGCAACTGTTCTGGCATTGTCGAAAATATTGAACGCGTTTATCAAGACGCGCATCAGCAAGGATTAATCAATCCCAATCTTTCACCAGCACAACTTGCTATGGATACCCATTTGTTTTTTAGCGGACTCTTGCATATGTGGGTTAAAGATAGCGATGGCTCGCGCTTGAGAGGTCAAGCTGAAATGCTAATCAAAGCACATATCAATTTACGTAAAAAATAAACTCACCCGCTTAAATCACATCATCCCCAAAAAAACCACCGCATTCGCATGAAATAAGGGTCGATTTTATTTTGCGAGATCTTCAATTGCGTATAAAATAGACAACCTTTCCTCGCAAGTTATTAACTATGCAAATTGGCAATCATATTCTGAAAAACAATTTGGTCGTCGCCCCTATGGCTGGCGTCACGGACAGACCATTCCGTCAGTTGTGTAAAAAAATGGGCGCAGGATTAGCGGTATCTGAAATGGTAACTTCTAACTCCCTACTTTATGGTAGCGAAAAAACATTAAGGCGCGCGAATCACGAAGGTGAAGTGGATCCTATTTCAGTGCAAATTGCAGGTGCTGATCCAGCCATGATGGCGGAAGCGGCTAAGCACAATGTCGATAATGGCGCACAGATTATTGATATCAATATGGGTTGCCCTGCCAAAAAAATATGTAATGTGATGGCGGGATCTGCTTTATTGAAAGATGAACCACTCGTCGCGCAAATTCTAAAAGCTGTGGTTAACGCAGTAGATGTGCCAGTGACGCTTAAAATTAGAACGGGCTGGGATAAAGATAATCGCAACGCGATTGAAATTGCCAAAATGGCAGAAGATATTGGCATTCAAGCGCTGGCCATGCATGGCCGCACACGCGCTTGTTTGTATAAAGGCGATGCCGAATACGACACCATTGCCGCGGTTAAACAAGCAATTAATATCCCACTGATTGCTAACGGCGATATTACGACGCCAGAAAAAGCTAAATATGTTTTAGATTACACAGGTGCAGATGCAGTGATGATTGGTCGCGCGGCTCAAGGACGGCCTTGGATATTCCGTGAAATTGAACATTACTTAACAACAGGCACCCATATGTTGCCGCCAACCGTTGAGGAAATCCATACGGTCATGTTAGAACATTTGCATGATTTATATGATTTTTATGGTGAATTAACAGGCATGCGCGTTGCACGCAAACATATCTCTTGGTATACCAAAGGTCTTGCTGGTTCGGCTGCATTTCGCCATCACATGAACACCTTAGAAACAACGCCTTTACAACTGCAAGCCATTAGCGATTTCTTTGCTGAGCTAAAAACCAAAAACGAGCGCCTGGTCTATGAAGAAGAATCGACTAATCCATCATCAGAAGCGATTGCTGCATAATGAGTAAAGACTGCTTACTTAGCCAAGCGATTATCGCCTCACTCGATGATTACTTTGTTAATCTAGACGGTCAGCCTCCTCATGCAATTTACGATATGGTACTTGGTTGTGTAGAGCAACCAATGTTGGAGTACATTCTCAATAAAGTGGGTGGAAACCAAAGTAAAGCAGCTGAAATACTGGGGATTAATCGCAATACCCTGCGCAAAAAAATGGCGTTATACAACTTAAGTTAAGATTTTATCTTACTAAGCTGTATGTCGCCTGTGACAATAGAAAAACAGAATCATCCATTAATCTAAACCAAACCTATTCAAAAAACTATGGCAATTATTAAACGAGCTCTCATTAGTGTTTCAGACAAAACAGGCATTGTTAAACTAGCGCAAAGTCTGCACAAACTAAATATCGAAATCCTTTCTACTGGTGGCACCGCTAAACTTTTCCGTGAAAACAATATTCCAGTTATTGAAGTGAGCGACTATACGGGTTTTCCTGAAATGTTAGATGGCCGCGTCAAAACGTTGCATCCTAAAGTACATGGCGGTTTATTGGGTCGCCGTGATTTACCTGAACATGTTAAAACCATGCAGGAATCTGATATTCCGAATATTGATATGTTGGTAGTGAATCTGTATCCATTTGAAGCAACCGTTGCTAAACCAGACTGCAAATTAGAAGATGCGATTGAGAATATTGATATTGGCGGCCCAGCCATGTTGCGCTCAGCTGCGAAGAACTGGAAAGATGTAGCGGTATTAACCGATGCTAGCCAATATGCGGCAGTGGTTGAAGAGCTAAATGCCAATAACAGTGAGCTTACACAAAAAACAATGTTTTCCTTGTCTGTTGCTGCTTTTAATCGTGTGAGCAATTACGATGGCGCGATTAGCGATTATCTATCAAGCTTTAATGAGGATGGCACGCGCAGCGCCTACCCTGCGCAAATGAATACTCGCTTTACCAAAGTGCAAGATTTACGTTATGGCGAAAACCCTCATCAAACGGCTGCTTTCTATCAAGATCAGCACCCTGCTCCTGGCGCACTGGTGACTGCAGAACAGATTCAAGGTAAAGAATTAAGCTATAACAATATTGCGGATGCTGACGCTGCTTGGGAAGCGGTAAAAGCATTTGATAGCAACGCTTGTGTCATTGTTAAACATGCTAATCCATGCGGCGTTGCACTGGGCGCTACCGCATTAGAAGCGTATAGCAAGGCATTTAAAACAGACCCAACTTCCGCTTTTGGCGGCATTATTGCTTTTAATATGCCAGTAGATAAAGCGGCGGCTGAAGTAATTGCACAACAATTCTTAGAAGTGTTAATTGCCCCTGAATATACCGCTGAAGCACTTGAAATTTTTAGTGCTAAAAAGAATGTGCGCGTCTTAAAAATCGCCTTACCAACGGGTGGCAACACAGCTTGGGAGCAAGGTCGTAACTCGCACGATACCAAACGTGTTGGTTCTGGCATCTTAGTACAGACATCTGACATTCATGAATTGCAAATAGCTGACTTAACTATTGTGACTAAAAAACAACCGACACCATCGCAAATGCAAGACCTATTATTCGCATGGAATGTTGCTAAATACGTCAAATCCAATGCCATTGTTTTCTGCGGCGATGGCATGACACTTGGTGTAGGCGCAGGTCAAATGAGTCGTGTTGACAGCACCAAAATTGCCGCCATTAAAGCTGAACATGCAGGACTTAGTTTGAAAGACTCAGTGGTTGCATCCGATGCATTCTTTCCGTTCCGTGATGGCGTGGACGTATTGGCTGATGCAGGCGCCATCTGTGTAATTCAACCAGGCGGCAGCATGCGTGATGACGAAGTGATTGCCGCAGCTGATGAACGTGGATTAGCCATGGTAATGACTGGCATTCGCCACTTCCGACATTAATAAGCCGCTTTATATTTAAGGAACAGTAATGAAAGTATTAGTGATTGGCGGCGGTGGTCGTGAACATGCTTTAGCTTGGAAAATTTCACAAAACAAAGCGGTTAGTCTGACCTATGTTGCCCCAGGCAATGCAGGCACAGCAACCAATCCAGACATGGTCAATGTGCCGATGACTAAGATTGAAGATTTAGTACAGTTTGCGCAAGATCAGAACATCGCGATTACGGTTGTTGGCCCAGAAGCACCATTAAGCCAAGGCGTGGTAGATGCCTTCCGCGCTAAAGGCCTTAAGATTTTTGGCCCAACACAAGCAGCTGCGCAACTAGAATCATCCAAAGACTTTTCTAAAGCATTTATGATTCGTCATCATATTCCAACTGCAGCATATGAAACGTTTTCTGACATCAAAGCAGCGCACGATTATATTGCGCAACAAGGCGCACCGATTGTCATTAAAGCGGATGGCTTAGCGGCGGGTAAAGGTGTGGTAGTTGCCATGACCTTAGATGAAGCACATGCGGCAGTCGATATGATGCTGGGCGACAATACCTTTGGCGATGCAGGCGCGCGCGTCGTGATTGAAGAGTTTTTAACTGGTGAAGAAGCCAGTTTTATGGTGATGGTGGATGGTAAAAACATTTTGGCACTAGCCACCAGCCAAGACCATAAACGCTTATTGACTGGTGACCAAGGCCCTAACACTGGTGGTATGGGCGCCTATTCCCCAGCGCCAGTTGTCACACCAGAAATTCATGCGCGTGCGATGCGTGAAGTGATTAAGCCAACTGTTGAAGGCATGGCGAAAGATGGCATTCCTTATACAGGATTTTTATATGCTGGCTTGATGATTAGCCCTGATGGTCAAATTAAAACATTAGAGTTTAATTGCCGTATGGGTGATCCAGAAACGCAGCCTATTTTTATGCGTTTAAAATCTGATTTAGTTGGCTTATTGCAACATGCTGTTAATGGCACCTTAGACCAAGCTGAAACAGAATGGGATAGACGTTTTGCATTGGGCGTGGTGATGGCGAGTGCTAATTACCCAGCTAACCCAAGACTAGGCGATGAAATCACAGGACTACCAAAAAATTTAGAAGATGCCTATGTTTTCCATGCAGGCACAACACTCAATGGCGACAAAGTGACCACTAGTGGTGGCCGCGTGCTTTGTATAACTGCACTGGGTGAAACTGTCAAATTCGCTCAAAAACAAGTGTATCAAATTATCGAAGATATTCATTTTGACGGTGCTCAATATCGAACAGACATTGGCTTCCGTGCGGTAAAAGGTTAATCATAAAAAATGAGTCCTCTTAATAAACAGGCTGTCAATACACAAGCTGTTTTTGATTATTTACAAGGCCTACAAGCCCGCATTATTGAATCAGTAGAACTTGTCGATGGTAAAACCTTTTTACATGATGGCTGGCAACGCCCAGAAGGTGGTGGCGGCAACTCATGCATGTTAGAAGGAGGCAATGTATTCGAGCGTGCTGGCATTGGATTTTCGCATGTGTTAGGCAATAAATTACCACCTGCCGCCAGTGTGGCACACCCTGAAGCTGCAGGTCGTCAGTGGGAAGCTATGGGCGTTTCATTGGTGTTTCATCCGCACAATCCACATGTGCCAACCGTACATATGAATGTCCGATTTTTTATGGCGAAAGCGCAACATGAAGATGAAGAAGACATTTGGTGGTTTGGTGGCGGCATGGATCTCACGCCGTATTATGGTTACACAGAAGATTGTGCCCACTTTCATCGCGTGAATAAAGAAGCACTTGCGCCTTTTGGTGAAGCGCTTTACCCAACAATGAAAAAAGAGTGTGACGAATATTTTTACCTCAAACATCGCAAAGAGCCACGTGGTATTGGTGGCATATTTTTTGATGATTTTAATGCATTAGGTTTTGATAAAAGTTTTGCCATGCTGCGTGCAGTAGCCGACTCATTTACACAAGCTTACCTACCAATCGTGCAACGTCGCAAAGAAATAGCTTATGGTGAGCGTGAGCGCGATTTTCAAGCTTATCGCCGTGGACGTTATGTCGAATTTAACTTAGTGTTTGACCGCGGTACGCTATTTGGCCTGCAATCCAATGGTCGTACAGAGTCGATTTTGCTTTCGATGCCACCTGTTGTGAAGTGGCGTTATGACTGGAAACCAGAAGCTGGTAGCGCAGAAGCGAAACTATATACTGACTTCTTAATTGCTAAAGACTGGATTTAATAGATGAGCATATCAATAGAGATAAAGCAGCAGGCGCAAGATTTACTCGACTTTATTGATAGCAGCCCTAGCCCATGGCATGCCGTTTCCACCACAGTTGATATCCTTAAAAAAAATGGTTTTAAACCGCTATTAGAAAATCAGCACTGGGATTTTGGCAAACGCGGCAAATATTATGTCGTACGTGATAGCGCTTCTATTATTGCTTTTGTCATCGGTAAAGAATCAATTATAGAAGGTGGATTTAAGATAGTGGGTGCTCACACTGACTCACCAGGGTTACGTTTAAAACCTAAAGCGGCCTATAGCACTGAGGGTTTTGCTCAGCTTGGCGTTGAAGTCTATGGCGGACCGATTTTAGCAACGTTTACCGATAGAGATTTAAGCATTGCTGGCCGCGTTGTTGTGCAAAATGGCAGTGTATTAGAAACCCATATTGTGCGGCTAAAAGAATCAATCGTGCGCTTGCCTAACCTAGCCATTCACATGAATCGTGAAGTGAACGAAAAAGGCTTACTATTAAATAAACAAACTGGCTTGCCGTTGATTTTTGGCTTTGCTGCCGATACTGCAGAAGCGCATGCTCAACTCACCCAAGCATTAGCGAATGAACTCAGCATTAATCCAGACGATATCCTAACTTGGGATTTAACTGTTTACGACACCCAAAAAGGCAGCTTATGGGGTGCTAAGCAAGAGTTTATCGCTAATAGCCAACTCGATAATTTGGCATCTTGCCATGCTGCACTCACTGCATTATTGGCGACAGAAAATCCTGCATCAACCAGCATTTGTGCCTTTTTTGACCATGAAGAAGTCGGTAGCGAAAGTGCAACAGGTGCCAGCGGCAGTTTTATGCGTGACGTGTTGCAACGTATTTTTAATCACGCCAATACCAATGAAGAAGACCGTTTACGCAGTATTGCCAATAGCTTTTTGATTAGCGCAGATATGGCGCATGCCTATCACCCCAATCATCCGAGTGCATATGAGCCGCATCATCATGCCATCGTTAATCAAGGTCCAGTGATTAAAACCAATGCCAACCAACGCTATAGCACCAATGCTGATACAGCTGCGCGTTTTATTCAATTATGCAAACAGGTTAAAGTGCCTTATCAAGCATATAGTCACCGCACTGACTTAGGTTGTGGCAGCACCATTGGCCCTACACTTGCTGCGCAACTTGGCATGCCAACGGTCGATGTCGGCAACCCAATGTGGGCAATGCATAGCATTCGTGAAAGCGCTGGCGTATTTGATCATGGTTATATGATTGATGTGTTGAAACAGCATTTTCAGTCTTAAGCATCTAAGCCCTTACCTAGCATAGCATCGCCATTTATGGCTATAATCAATGCTAAGGGGAATATATTACAATGCAAAAAATAGAAGCGCTCGTATCAACGCTCTCTGGAATTGTATGGGGGCCATACATGCTGACTTTATTGGTTGGCACTGGTCTATATCTCACCATCCTATTAAAAGGCATGCAATTTCGCGTATTACCGCATGCCTTACGCCTCATTTTCAACAAAGATAAACATGAAGAAGGTGACATTAGCCATTTTGCAGCGTTGATGACGGCGCTAGCAGCAACCGTTGGTATTGGTAATATTGTTGGCGTAGCCACCGCAATTACTTTCGGAGGTCCAGGTGCTGTGTTTTGGATGTGGGTAACAGGTCTGGTCGGTATGGCAACCAAATATAGTGAAGCGGTACTGGCTGTTAAATACCGCGAAAAAGGCCCACATGGCATGCGTGGCGGCCCAATGTATTATTTGAGTAAAGGGGCTGGTTTACCTTGGCTAGCCACGTTATTCGCCATTTTTACCGCATGCGCAGCATTTGGGATTGGCAATATGACGCAAGCCAATGCAACCGCAAAAATATTTGAAGCGACTTTTCAAATTCCTTCCGAAATGACGGGGATCGTGCTGACTTTACTAACAGGTTTAGTCATTATCGGCGGCATTAAAACCATCGGTAAATTCACCTCATTTCTTGTGCCGTTTATGATTACCGCTTATGTTATTTGTAGCTTATGGGTATTGGCTTTACATATAGAAGCTATTCCGCATGCCTTTGGTTTAATTTTTTATCATGCGTTTAATCCATCCGCGGCAAGTGGTGGCTTTATTGGTGCGACCATTGCAGCAGCGATGCGTTACGGGATTGCACGAGGTGTTTTCTCTAATGAGTCGGGCTTAGGTTCCGCACCAATCGCTGCAGCGGCAGCGCGAACTAACGACCCAGTAAAACAAGCATTAGTCAGTATGACGCAAACATTTATTGACACCTTAGTCGTCTGCACCATGACTGCTTTGGTGATTTTAACTGCAACTAGTTGGACACAAGGCGTAGATGCTGGCCAATTAACCAGTGCTAGTATGGCTGAAACCTTAGGTGATACTGGCCGTGTGATTGTGGCAGTAGCAACCGCATTTTTTGCCTTCTCTACCCTAATCGGCTGGAGTTACTATGGCGAAAAAGCCATTGAGTTTTTATTTGGGCCTAAATCAATTCACATTTACCGTATCTTTTTTACAGTAGCGGTGATGGTTGGCGCCATGACTAGCTTAGAATTTGTATGGAACTTCTCTGACCTCATGAATGGCTTAATGGCAATTCCCAATTTAATTGGCTTGTTATTATTATCAAAAGTCATCAAACAAGAAACGGAACGTTACTTCAATCAATAATCAATGATAAGGACAAAGCAATGACACATCGCGGTGCGTGGAATAGCCGCTGGTCTTTTGTACTGGCCACCACAGGTTCTGCAATCGGCTTAGGTAATATTTGGAAGCTGCCGTATATGATAGGCGTTAATGGCGGTAGCGCATTTGTGCTGATTTATATCCTCAGTATTTTATGTGTTGGCATTCCCTTACTCATGACCGAAATTATGCTAGGCAGGCGCGTACAAAAAAATCCAATAGATGCAATGAAGAGCCTAGCAAAAGAATCAAGCCGCTCCAACAATTGGAAGTTTGTCGGCGGCATGGGCATGCTAACGGGTGTGATGATTTTATGCTTTTATAGTGTCATTGGTGGTTGGGTACTCAGCTATATTAGCACTGCAGTGCAAGATGGGTTTACTGGCATTAGCGCAGAACAATCAAGCGACAATTTTGGCAATTTACTGGCATCGCCGCTCACACTACTTTTTTGGCATACCATTTTTATGTTCATCACCATGGGCGTGGTGTCACGCGGTGTAACTTCCGGCTTAGAAAGAGCCAATAACTTTCTAATTCCCGCATTGTTTGTCCTCTTATTAATCTTACTTGGCTACAGCATGTCGGTTGGTGATATGCAAACCTCTTTTCATTTTATGTTCAACCCTGATTTCTCAAAAATCACACCGATTACCACCTTAGTTGCTCTGGGTCATGCATTTTTCTCGCTCAGTATCGGCATGGGTTCAATCATGGTATATGGCTCTTACTTAAAAAAAGATGTTTCCATTTCTCGCACCTCTATTTACATTGCAATCGCAGACACGCTACTAGGCCTGCTGGTTGGGCTAGCCATCTATGCGCTAGTATTTGCAAACCACCTAGACCCTAGCGAAGGTCCAGGTCTTATTTTCAAAACCCTCCCAATCGCCTTTGGCCAAATGCCTTGGGGCAACTTCTTTGGTGTTTTATTTTTCATCCTAGTCGCATTTGCAGCCTCAACTTCTGCCATTTCACTAGTAGAACCGACCATTGCATGGATAGTAGAAAATACGCGCATTAAGCGCCAAAAAGCCTGTCTTGGTTTAGGCCTTTTTATCTGGAGCGTCGGCATCAGTGTTTTACTGTCTTTCAATATTTGGCAAGACGTAACAATCATCTTTGGCTTAGGTATTTTTGATACATTAGACAAGCTAACAAGCACCATCATGTTGCCTTTAGGTGGTTTGTTGATGGCGATCTTTGCTGGTTATTTCATGAAAAAACGTCACTCTAAAGATGAGCTAGACTTAACAGAAAAAACTTACAATCTATGGCGAATGGCTAACAACATCATTGCGCCCTTAGCCATTTGCTCGGTATTTTTATACTTACTCAACATTATTTAGTAGAACATGGTTGCGTCATTAGTCAAATCAACAAAAAAGCCAGCAAACGCTGGCTTTTTTAAAATGTAAATCAATTACCTCATTGAAATTACATCTTTAAAGTGACAATATCCATTTAACAATCGTTTGAATATCAGCATCTTTTACTTGCGGGCTGTTAGCTGGCATTGGCATAGGACCCCAAACACCGCTACCACCAGCTTTAACTTTAGTGACTAATTTGCCTTCAGCAGACGCATCACCTTTGTATTTGGCTGCAACATCCTTAAAGCCTGGGCCTAATACTTTTTTATCCACACCATGGCATGCTAAACAACCACTTTTCTTTGCTAATGCTTCATTTGCTGCCGCTTGACCAGCCATCATTAACGCACTGGCAGTCACTATCATCATTAAAAATGCTTTCATGTTATCTCCTTAAACGCCTAAAAGAACCGCTTCCCTACAAGCTGTATCATACCTACAATTAATAAATCTTCAATAATTTACATCTGTAATTAATACAGTAACGCTACACAACACTATAAAGTTGACTGACATCAACAATTTTTAATTCATAGCCTTAATTCATATGGTCTTAAATTACATGGTTTCAACAGAGTATTCAGCACTTAACACATGCTTACGACTTGGATTAATCACCACCATATTATCTAAGGCATTGGTCGTTTCGACACAAACTGTTCTGCGCCACTCATCGCTAGCACCCATATCCGTCATTTGTGCTACTTTTTCTGCGCCTGGATTCCAAACCACAGTAGTATCACTACCTGATTTTGATACATGAATAATGCGGTTATAGCCTTTATCGTGAATCGCACAATCGCTACTATGATCAATATAAACACGATCATACTCAGCACCATCAAAAGTAAGTGCATTGTGTTCCACGCTTCGTTCATATTTAACCTTTTTATCAGCATATACACAATCTTGCATACCTGTAATTTCAACATTAGCAATATCACTCACATTAAAATACGTATGAAGTGCCTCACTAATGACAAATGGGTGATCGGCAAGATTAGTGGTCGCTAAGTCGATACGCAAACGGCGACCTATGGTAATTACTATGCTTAGTTCGAAAGGGTAAGACAACTGGCGTTTGGTCTCCTCCGTCACCTGCATCATTAAAATAATGCGAGTCGCGCCCGTTGGCGTAGCATCGACATCCATGACGCGCCAAGGAATCACACGTGCAAAGCCATGAGGGCAAAAAGTGCTATTAGTTGGATGATTACCAAACCAAGGCCAACAAATAGGCACGCCACCACGAATTGAGCGTCCCTTGGTAAAGCGTGCATTGCTAGATACCCATAACACAGGATCTGGCAAAAACTTGGGTTGCCATGTCATCACATGGGCGCCTTGCAAGGCAATTTTGGCCGTTGCTAATGGATTATCAATCTCCAAATATTGCAGACCAGATTCATCTTGTGTCTGGTTAACATGCGCATGCAACTTAAGCCGCTTTTGCGTGACTGGTGCACCTTCTAACATAGCTACCTCTGTATTCATCTTTATCCTTTTTCAATCTGCGATACATCTCGCACGGCACCAAAAGCTGCACTGGTGCTCATCGCCGCATAGGCGCGCAAAGCGGGAGAAACATAACGCTCTCGTTGCAGTGGTTTCCATGCACTCTTACCCTTAGCTTCCATTTTACTGCGTCGTTCCGATAACGCTGCATCACTAATCTTTAAATTAATCGTCCGATTTGGAATATCAATTTCAATGGTATCACCTTCTTCTACCAGCCCAATCGCTCCACCTTCAGCGGCTTCAGGCGAAGCATGTCCAATACTCAAGCCCGATGTACCACCAGAAAAACGCCCATCCGTTAATAAAGCACATTCTTTGCCAAGTCCTTTAGACTTGAGGTATGACGTTGGATACAACATCTCTTGCATACCTGGACCACCACGCGGCCCTTCATAACGAATAACAACCACATCCCCTGCAATTATCTTATCGGCAAGGATTGCTTCAACTGAAGCATCTTGTGATTCAAAAATTCGCGCACGGCCTGTGAATTTCAAAATACTGTCATCCACGCCTGCAGTTTTCACAATACAGCCATCCAGTGCGATATTGCCGTATAGCACGGCTAAACCGCCATCTTGCGAATAGGCATGTGCTTTGTCGCGGATACAGCCTTCAGCGCGGTCATCGTCCAAGGTTGGATAAAGCATACTTTGTGAAAAGGCGATTGTTGTTCTAATACCGCCTGGCGCCGCACGGAAGAACTTTTTAACGTCTTCGTCTTGCGTGACTTTAATATCCCATTTATCAAGTGCATCACCCATTGTGGCACTATGCACAGTTGGCGTGTCGCGATGAATCACACCTGCACGATCTAGCTCACCTAAAATACCCATGACACCACCTGCGCGATGGACATCTTCCATATGATATTTGGCTGTTGCAGGTGCCACTTTACTTAAACAAGGCACTTTACGTGAGATTTTATCAATATCCGCCATTTTAAAATCAAGCTCGGCCTCATGTGCTGCAGCCAACAAATGCAAAACGGTATTGGTTGAGCCACCCATAGACACATCTAATGCCATCGCATTTTCAAATGCTTTTCTATTCGCGATGCTGCGCGGCAATACAGAGTAATCATCTTGCTCATAATGACGTTTAGCTAACTCAACAATGGTACGACCCGCTTGCAAGAATAATTCTTTACGCGCGCCATGTGTCGCCAATGTAGAGCCGTTACCTGGCAAACTCAAGCCAAGCGCTTCCGTTAAGCAATTCATTGAGTTCGCAGTAAACATGCCTGAACATGAACCACAAGTTGGGCATGCTGAACGCTCAATTTCATCAGATTCAGCATCAGACACATTGCTATCTGCAGCCGCTACCATGGCATCAACCAAATCGAGCTTTATTGTTTCACCACCCTGCCAATTAACCTTACCAGCCTCCATTGGACCGCCTGAGACAAATACCACAGGAATGTTTAAGCGCAAAGCGGCCATTAACATACCAGGGGTAATTTTGTCGCAATTCGAAATACACACTAAAGCATCCGCGCAATGTGCATTCACCATATATTCAACAGAATCTGCAATAAGGTCACGGCTTGGCAAGCTATACAACATACCGCTATGCCCCATGGCAATGCCATCATCGACCGCAATCGTATTAAACTCTTTTGCCACACCACCAACTTTTTCGATCTGACGCGCAACTAGTTGGCCCATGTCTTTTAAATGCACATGCCCTGGAACAAACTGGGTAAACGAGTTGGCAACAGCGATGATTGGTTTATCAAAATCACCATCTTGCATGCCTGTTGCACGCCACAAAGCGCGTGCGCCAGCCATATTGCGACCATGAGTAGTAGTTCTAGAACGATACTGAGGCATAAAAAGACCTAAATAAACTAATTAAAGCGTTATTCTAACTGATGCAGGCTTTATCATGCTAGCTTCTCACTATATTCACAACCCACTTGAGCACGTATAATTTGTGCAAACCACCAATACGCTGATAATTAAAAGGACATCCATGATTTTTACACATCCTCAATTTGACCCAACAGCCATTCACCTTGGCTCATTTGGTATTCATTGGTACGGACTCATGTATCTCACTGGATTTGTTGCTTTTTTATTGTTAGGTCGATATCAAGTTAAACATAAACCATGGTTTACCTGGAGCGAGGCAATGATTGATGATGCCTTATTTTATGGGGCCTTGGGCGTTATCCTAGGTGGGCGTTTAGGTTATGTGGTGTTTTATCAAGCCAGTTATTTTATTCAGCACCCGTTAGAGACATTCGCAGTGTGGCAAGGTGGTATGAGTTTTCATGGCGGATTTTTAGGTGTATTAGTCGCGATGTTTCTATTTAATAAAAAGCACCCTCAACCATGGTTAAAAACCATGGATTTTATTGCGCCATTAGTGCCAATTGGTTTAGGTGCAGGACGCATGGGTAATTTTATTAATGGTGAACTATGGGGACGTGTAACCGATGGCAGTTTTGGCATGATTTTCCCGCAAGCAGATAACCTTGTTCGCCATCCATCACAACTCTATGAATTTGCTTTAGAAGGTGTCGTGTTGTTTATTCTATTATGGTGGTTCTCTAGCAAACAAAGGCCAACTGGCGCCATATCAGCACTATTTCTGATTGGTTATGGCGGTTTTAGATTTATCGTCGAATATACACGCCAACCTGATGACTTTTTAGGCTTATTAGGATTAGGCTTATCGATGGGTCAATGGTTAAGTTTACCGATGGTTTTCGTCGGCATTTGGATGTTGCGCGCTGCCTATCAGAAACGTTTTGCGTAATTAAATGTTGTTAAACCGCTTTAACAACAGCGGTTAATGCCTGACCATTTATTATCCTGCCACAGCTTGACAAATGCTTTTCGTGACAACGGTAGTGGTGCATCAACCATGGATGCATGAAACTCTGCATGGTGTTTTAGATAACGCTCATAGGCATCGTCGCCAGAAAGACGGCGAAGAATGTGCCATAAATGTATCAATTTGAATTGCTTAAACTTAAATTGTTTAATTTGGTTAAACACGCGCTATTCCAAAGCCGTTTTCACATAAGGTGCTTCGCTGGAGCTTAATACTTTTTTGCCTTGCAAATAACGGCGAGAAATATTCACCATATCAATCACCACTATCCACAGTACAACAACAAAAAACATGGTGAGATAAGCATCACTGAATATTTTTTCATAGGCCGCGCTGGTGGTAATAATAATCAACCAAGTCAACGGCAAGCCCGTCACCCAAGCATAGCTAGCTTTGCCTGATTTAATGATAATACTGGTCGCCACACACAAGGCAATCGCAGCTAGCATCTGATTAGCGATACCGAATAATGGCCATAAAATATTAACGCCGCCATTGGGGTCAATTACGCCGATATATAAGAAATAGCCCCAACCAGCCACCACTAAACTACTGGTTAAAATGACGGATGGCATATAGGAAGTTTCACCGAGTTTTTGATTGAAATTACCTAAAATATCTTGCAACATAAAGCGGCCCACGCGAGTACCGGCATCTAAAGTTGTGAGAATAAACAAAGCCTCAAACATAATGGCAAAATGATACCAAAGTGCTAATAAGTGCTTACCAAAGGCGCTGGCAAAAATACTCGCCATACCGACCGCTAAACTTGGCGCGCCACCAGTTCTAGCAAATAAAGTAGACTCTCCCATGTCTTTTGCTAGTTGCTCCATTTGCTCAACCGTCACTGCAAAACCCCAGCTATTGATGGTCGCCACCGCTTCTATAGCAGTTTTACCAACTACACCTGCTGGGCTATTAATCGCAAAAAATACGCCTGGCTCTAACACTGTGGCGGCAATCATGGCCATCATCGCCACAAAACTTTCTAGCAACATACCTCCATAACCAATCATGCGAATATCGCGTTCATTGGCAATCAATTTTGGTGTAGTCCCAGAAGCAATTAAGGCATGAAAGCCAGACACGGCGCCACAAGCAATGGTAATAAAAACAAATGGGAACAATTTACCGCCAAAAATAGGGCCAGTGCCATCAACAAACTGAGTAACCGCAGGCATGTGAATTTCTGGCTGCAAAACAACAATAGCAATGGCCAACAAAAAGATTGTGCCTAGCTTCATGAAAGTAGACAAATAATCACGTGGCGCTAATAGCAGCCAAACTGGTAATACGGCGGCGGCAAAGCCATACAGAATGATGGCGTATGCCAAGGACAAACCGTCATGATCAAACCAGGTACGCAAACTTTCATTGTGATCAATCCAGCCGCCAGCAAACACAGAGAACAACAACAAGGCTACGCCAATCGCAGATGCCTCTAATACTCTACCCGGACGAATATGGCGAATGTAAAGACCTACTATCATGGCAATCGGTATGGTTGCAGCAATAGTTGATGTTGCCCACGGACTATGTTTCATGGCATTAACAACAACCAAACCCAAAACGGCAATGAGGATAATCATGATCAAAAAAGTGCCAATTAGCGCCGCTGTACCGCCAATGGAACCTATCTCATCTCGCGCCATTTGACCCAAACTACGGCCATTGCGTCGGGTGGAGAAAAATAGAACAACCATGTCTTGCACAGCGCCACCTAATACAGCACCAATCAATATCCATAAGGTGCCTGGCAAATAGCCAAACTGCGCCGCCAACGTTGGACCAATCAATGGGCCAGGGCCAGATATTGCTGCAAAATGATGTCCAAATACGATCCATTTATTGGTTGGTAAAAAGTCACGCCCATTGTCCAGTCGTTCTGCTGGCGTTGCTCTCGTTTCATCAATTGTGAGCACTTTTGCGGCTATCCACGCTGCGTAAAACCGATAAGCGATTGCGTAAATACAAGCCGCCGCCGTCACCATCCAAATGGCATTAATACTCTCGCCACGATTGAGCGCAATGCCCGATAGCGCATAAGCGCCCAATAAGGCAACCGCAAACCAAGCAATTGATTTCAATAATTTTTGCATCATTTTCTTATCATCTAGTCGTTAATGAATATGCAGCTTAACAGGCGAACACCCCATTTAACGCTGTTTTTTCACAGTGCTATTTTTGTCACATTCTTATAATAAACCAATTTCTACGAATGACAGCGTTTCGTTGCCTGCCACAATAAAATGATCTAGTACGCGCACATCAACGAGCGCGAGCGCTTTTTTCAGCTCTTGCGTAATCATTTCATCTGCGTGGCTTTGTTTAGCCACACCAGAAGGATGATTATGCGCAAACATCACCGAAGCAGCATTGTAATGTAATGCACGTTTCACTACTTCTCGCGGATATACGCTGGTCTGCGTGAGCGTGCCAGTGAACATATCCTCTGTCGCCACTAAGCGATTTTGTGCATCTAAAAATAAAACGACAAAAATTTCTTTTAGTTGGTTAGCAAGCTTTAACTTTAAATAATCACGCACCAATTGTGGCGAACTTAATATATCACGCGCTCGTATTTGCTCGCTCAATGCACGGCGGCTCATTTCAAACACAGCTTGCAACTGTGCATATTTACTCATGCCTATGCCATGCACCAAGCTAATTTCTTTCGCAGAAGCCGCATACACACCATTTAAACTGCCAAACTGTATTAATAAATCCCGAGCCAAGTCTACTGCGCTTTTCCCCACTACGCCTACGCGTAAAAAGATGGCTAATAATTCCGCATCCGATAGTGCTTGCACACCACATTCCATTAATTTTTCTCGCGGCCGCTCGCTAGCAGGCCAATCTGTAATCGCCATTATTTTTCTTCTTTCTTTTTAACGAATATTATTTTTTATTGTTTTACTTGATGCCTACTACATTAGGTTGCTTGCTATTTTATCCAACCAATCTCCTTCGCTGTTTTAAAGCCAATTAATACTTGATTAAGACTAGCTGGAATCTTCTTTTTGTTTTCGCTAATTGGCACATAACCGCCCATTAATTCAGCATAATATTGCGGATAGCGGGGCTGCTTATCTGTATCAGCATAACCATCTGGATAAATGGGCAGACCTGATTGCAGGTCATACTTATCGGTTGCCGTTAAGGTATGCAATAACTCATGCGCGGTAATAACTAAGTTCTGCTGAGTATGTGTTCGATCACCAAATAAATTCACGCGTCCAATACGGCCTTTGTTCAGTGCCGTCGAATGCGATAAAACCTCATGTTCACTCGCATCGTAAAACAATAAATAAAGTCGAATGTCGGGCGGCACAGGTACAGTAGGGCTATTACTCCAAGCAAACCAACGGAAGTTGAGACTCCACAATACCGTTTGGACAATATTGCCATTACTAGGTGGCAGCGGTGGCACTTGCTCTACCACATTACCCAACTCAATCGCGATAGGACGCTGCATATTCAGCGAATAACGCGCCGCCTCTTCAACAAAGAACCTTTCTATAGGCGCAAAATCATCTTGCTTTAAGCTATTAATATAGCGTTCCACGCTTTCACTACCATCCGCATTCACAGGATAAAGCGCAACATAAAAATTATCTTGCCAATCCAAATCGGCTTTACCCAAGAACATTTGTTGTACAACAACGCCTAATATAAGCAATAAAATACTGATTCTTAACAGTTTCCACATGGTTTTAAGCCGATTCGTGTTGTTTCATATTAAAATGTTAGCATTCTATAATGCATGATAATAATGTAACTGAGCTTTCTATAAAAAGTACATAAAACGTCATAAAAACGTATATTAAAAGCACTTATGCAAAAAAATAAATCTTTAGTACTGGGCATTACTGGCGGCATTGCGGCTTACAAAGCGGCAGAATTAGTCCGTCTATTGATTAAATCAAATATCAGCGTGCAGGTTGTAATGACCGAGTCAGCAACAAAATTCATCACGCCAATGACCATGCAAGCTCTTTCTGGCAAGCCAGTCTATGGTGGCATGTGGGATAGCAATATCGATAATGGCATGCCACATATTGAGCTGAGCCGTGAAGCAGATGCGATTTTAATCGCGCCAGCTTCGGCTGAGTTTGTTGCAAAATTATTGCATGGCCGTGCAGATGATTTACTGTCTACTCTGTGTTTAGCACGGGATTGTCCTTTACTCGTTGCGCCAGCAATGAACAAGCAAATGTGGGAAAACCCAGCCACGCAACGTAATTTTGCACAGTTAAAAGCGGATAATATCGCGGTGCTTGGCCCTGGTAATGGTGAACAAGCTTGCGGCGAAACGGGCGACGGTCGCATGCTGGAAGCAGCAGAGTTGCTGGCGCATATTAAAGCGCATTTCACGCCAAAAATATTAGCTGGTAAAAAAATATTAATCACCGCTGGCGCGACTTTAGAAATGATTGATCCTGTACGCGGCATTACTAATTTAAGTAGCGGAAAAATGGGTTATGCGCTAGCACAAACGGCGGCTAATATGGGCGCTGATGTGACGTTAGTGAGTGGCCTTAGTCACCAATCTGCGCCAATGAATGTCAATACCCAATATGCAACCAGTGCGAGCGCCATGTACGCTAAGGTGATGGAGAAGATTCAATCGCAAGATATTTTTATTGGTGTAGCAGCAGTCGCTGATTACGCGCCTGCTGAAATTGCCAATCAAAAAATTAAAAAAAGCACTGACTCGCTGACTGTAAATCTAAAACGTAATCCAGATATTTTGGCTGATGTTGCCAATTTACCCAACCCTCCTTTCTGCGTTGGCTTTGCTGCGGAAAGCGAGAATGTGATTGCGTATGCCGCTGAAAAACGCATCGCTAAAAAACTACCACTAATTGTTGCTAATGAAGTGACTTCCGCAATGGGTAGCGATGATAATAAAGTAACCCTCATCGATGATCACGGCAACCATCCCTTACAAAAAGCCACAAAAAATGAAGTGGCCATCCAAATCTTGGAGCACATGCATCAGATGTTGTAATCCAAGGGATGCATCCCCTTGTTATTTAATGAAAATGATGATGGCGCACTGACTGAGATTCAGTAAAATGGCGCCTTTTACTTATATAGCGTTATGACCATGGCACATCAAGAATTTAAATTAACAACACTCTCATTAGCAATTATTGCTATCAGTACACCTCAAATTAGCTTTGCTGAAGATGTGGCTGAAAATACCATGCGGCTTTCACCCGTTGTGGTAACTGCAACACGCGTAGAACAAAATAGTTTTGACTTGCCTATTGCAATTGATGTTGTCACTAAAAAAGATATTCAAGATGGTCAATTACAGATGACTTTATCAGAAAGTTTAATTAGAGTGCCTGGCATTACTGCTCAAAACAGAAATAACCAAGCCCAAGACCCGCAAATATCATCTCGTGGCTTTGGCTCGCGCTCAGCATTTGGTGTTCGAGGCGTAAGAGTCTATGTTGATGGCATCCCTCTTACCATGCCAGATGGACAAGGCCAGCCTGGCGTTGTTGATTTATCTGCCATCAAAAGCATCGAAGTGATGCGCGGTCCATTCTCCGCACTCTATGGAAACTCTTCTGGCGGTGTTATTCAAATGTTTACAGAAGATGCACCAAAGAGACCTGAAATTGGTAGCAGCATTATGTTTGGTAGCTACGGCACCAAACGTCAGATTCTAAATGCCGCAGGTAACGCAGATGGTGTTGAGTATTTATTTAATGCATCTAATTTTGAAACTGACGGTTATAGAGAACACAATTCAGGTAAAAAAGAACAAGCGACGGCTAAATTTAAATTCAATATTAGCGAAGAGACTAAACTCACTACTTTAATTAACTGGTTTGACCAAACTGCGCAAGACCCACTTGGACTTCCGCGGGTTGCAGATGCAAACAACCCATCCGCTTTTGATGACCCGGAAGGCGCTCCCAATAGTGCAATTGCTGCTGATACTCGAGTTTACAGAAGCCATACTCAAGTTGGTTTTAACCTAGAGCACCAACTCAACCAAAACAATGCATTGAACTTAATTACTTATATTGGCACACGTGAGAACGAACAGTATTTATCGATAAATCCAGCAAATGCTATCGGACGAGCAAGTGAAATATCTAGAGAGTTTTATGGCGCTGATTTACGTTGGAACAATCAAGGAAACATCGCAAGCATGCCTTATAACGTCAGTTTAGGCATTAATTATGGTAAATCATCTGATGACAGGCTAGATATTAATGCTATTAATGGTGTAAAACGACCACCTACATTTGCAACACGCTTGAATCGTGATGAAGAAAATATTTCTACTAATTTTGATCGCTATATACAAGCAAAACTATCTCCAACAGACAGCATAGATATTCATGCAGGATTGCGTAGAACTAAAGTAAACCTCAAAATCAAAGATAACTTTATAACAGGCGCTAACTCCAATGGAGATAATAGTGCAGATGTGCAATACAACAAAACAACACCCGTAATAGGGGCAGTGTGGAAAGCAAATCCCCAAATCAATGTTTATGCCAACTATGGCAAAGGATTTGAGACGCCTACCTTTATTGAGGTAGGTTTTAACTCTCTAACACCAACCGCAACACCTAATCTTGATCTTAAACCCAGTGAAAGTGAAAATTTCGAAATTGGTGCAAAGGCTTTTCTTACTGATGATACGCTCGCGAATATCACTTTATTTCACGTCAAAACAGATAATGAAATCATAGTTAGCGAGAGTGGAGGTGGTCGCAGTGTATTTACAAATGCAAACAAAACAAAACGTACTGGTATTGAGTTCTCACTTGACTCTAATTTTGATAACAATATATCCACGTACTTTGCATATACTTTGCTCAACGCTAAATTTGATTCTGACTTCATCAACACATTAGACCCTACTAGGTCAGTTGATTCAGGCAACCGCATTCCTGGCACTTACCGCAGTCAGATTTATGGAGAAATCGCATGGAAACATATTCCAATTGGATTCTTCAGTGCGTTAGAAGGTCGCCATAATAGCAAAGTCTATGTAGATGATAGAAACGCAGATACTGCACCTTCATACACCATATTTAATTTGCGAGCAGGATTTGAACAACATTATGCAGACTGGCACTTCAAAGAGTATGTGCGTGTTGAAAACATGTTTGATAAAGATTATATTGGTTCAGTCCGGATCAATGATGGCAACTCACGTTTTTTTGAACCTGCAACAGACAGAAACTACCTACTTGGATTAAGCGCTAACTATCAATTTTAAACCTAAGCACCTCACCTTAATCAGCCAGCCTTGCAAGCTGGCTTTTTTATTGCATAGTGATTTTCAATCCTATTTAGTGTTTAATAACACCTTATCTTTACCTTAAGAAACTGCCATGTCTATCAATGTCGACTTAAAAATTCTAGATTCGCGCATCCGTAATATGATGCCTAGCTATGCCACCAAAGGTTCAGCTGGATTAGACTTGCGTGCATGCACTGAGCATACGCAAACCATACAACCAGGCGAAACAGTGATGATTCCGACTGGCATCGCGATTCATATTGATAACACTTACCATGCTGCGCTGATTCTGCCGCGTTCAGGCTTAGGCCATAAGCACGGCATTGTCCTTGGCAATCTGGTAGGTTTAATTGATTCAGACTATCAAGGTCAACTCTTGGTTTCTTGCTGGAATCGCAGTAAAGACCCTTTTGTTTTGAATCCTATGGAGCGTATTGCTCAGCTCGTCATTGTCCCTGTTGTGCAGGCAGAATTTCATCTTGTTGATGAATTTATCGAAACAGACCGTGGTGAAGGCGGCTTTGGCAGCACGGGCAAACATTAAATCCAGATTATTTACGATAAATCTGTATATATGAGTTGAATAAGATAAGTCTTTCTACTATAATTGCGGTCTTTCTGAAAAAGACAAAGTATTTGGAGATAACCATGGCACGTGTATGTCAGGTAACAGGCAAGAAGCCAATGGTGGGTAACAATGTTTCTCACGCACATAATAAAACAAGACGTCGTTTCTTACCGAATTTACAAAACCGTAAATTCTGGGTTGAGAGCGAAAACCGCTGGGTAAGCTTACGCATTACCAATGCTGCATTACGTACTATTGATAAAAATGGTATTGATTCAGTATTGGCTAAATTGCGCGCTGCTGGCGAGAAAATCTAAGGAGCATTACGATGCGCGAAAAAATTAAATTAGAGTCAAGTGCTGGTACAGGTCATTTTTACACCACTACTAAAAACAAACGTACGATGCCGGAAAAAATGGAAATCAAGAAATTTGATCCAGTGGTTCGTAAACACGTTATGTACAAAGAAAACAAAATCAAATAGTCGTTTATTGATTTGTTAATAAAAAGCCCGCTTACGCGGGTTTTTTATTACCTGCTTTATTTAAGCAGTCTTTACAGTAAAAAGATTGTCGCCAAACCTAAAAAGATAAAGAAGCCGCCACTATCTGTCATCGCGGTAATTAAAACACTAGAGCCCACCGCTGGATCTTTGCCAAACTTATTCATTACCAATGGAATAACAACGCCCATGAGCGCTGCCAATAGCAAGTTAAGGGTAATTGCTGCAGTCATCACTAAACTCAAGCGGTAGTCTCTATAAAGGGCATAGGTAATCCCACCCAATACACCGCCCCAGATCAATCCGTTAACAAGCGCCACACCAAGCTCTTTGCTCACTTGCGACTGCATATTACTACCCGATATCTGCCCCAGTGCTAGCCCGCGCACGATCATTGTTGTTGTTTGATTGCCTGAGTTCCCACCAATTCCAGCCACAATTGGCATCAGCGCAGCCAGTGCCACCACTTGTCCAATAGAGTTCTCAAATAAGCCAATCACGCGTGAAGCAATTAAAGCTGTTACCAAGTTAATTGCCAACCAAGCCCAACGATTTTGTACGGATGCCCAAACGCTAGAGAAAAAATCCTCCTCTTCACGCAAACCAGCCATTGATAGCCTATCTGAATCAGACTCTTCGCGGATATAATCCATGACCTCATCCACTGTTAATCGCCCAACTAGTTTGTTGTTCTTATCCACAACAGGAGCACTAACCAAATCATAGCGTTCAAAGGCCTTTGCAGCATCGTCTGCTAAATCGTCTGGGTAGAATAGCACTACATCAGCCGCCATGACGTTTTCGACTGTCTCATCCAAGTCATTAACCAATATCGAGGTAATCGGCAAAACACCTTTAATAACGTCATGCCGATCAATCACAAATATTTTATCCGTGTGATCAGGTAATTCATCTAGCCGACGAAGGTAGCGCAATGCAACTTCCAGCGTAATATCTTCACGCACTGTCACAATATCAAAATCCATTAGCGCACCAACGGTGTGTTCTGGATATGAAAGTGCAGACTGCAAACGCTCTCGATTGAACGCATCTAAACTTTCCATCAACTCTTGCAACACATCTTTGGGTAAGTCTGGCGCTAAATCAGCTAACTCATCTGTACCTAACTTTTCTGCTGCTGCGAGCAGCTCACCGCTATCCATGTCAGCGATAAGCGTTTGCCTAACCGCATCTGAAACCTCTAAAAGAATATCGCCATCACGATCAACCTTAACCAGATCCCATAGGTATAGCCGGTCATCCAGTGGCAAGGCTTCTAAAATGTGAGCAACATCGGCCGGATGCAAAGCATTTAAAATATTTTGTAGCTCAATTTTATTTTGCCTATGAACAATCGTCTCGATAAGGTCGTGCTTAAGCATTTCTTGCTTGTGCACAAGATTCTCCACTAGCTGGTGTTTCTTCAATAAAGAAACCACCTGATCTAGTGTTTCGCTTAACCTATCTTTTGACTCTTGAATATCCGCCATCACTACCTTGTGTTATAACATTGATTTCATTAACCGTTATTATGAAGTGTTTTTAACTTTTCCCAAATCAAATGCCTACTTTAATCCAATTAAATCTTTATACCACATCCAATTGTCACCTATGTGAGCAAGCTGAAGAGTTACTTAGTTCACTAGAAAATATTGAGTTAAACTGCATTGAAATAGTGGATAGTGATGAATTAATTAACTCATATGGCACACGCATTCCAGTGTTGCAACGCACAAACAATAGCGCTGCTGAATTAGACTGGCCATTTAATCTACAGCAGATACGCACTTTCATTAACGCGTAATTTGCCTAATAAAACCAAAAAAGCCAGCATTTAGCTGGCTTTTTTATTCATCTGCTTTTAGTTCATTAGTCTGCTGTTACTACTTCAGCAACTTCAGGACGACCGACTAATTCAACAAATGCCATTGGTGCATTATCTCCGTTACGGAAACCGCATTTTAGAATACGTAAATAACCACCTTTACGCTCTAGGTAACGAGGACCTAATTCACCAAATAGTTTACCAACAATATCGCGATCACGTAAACGACTAAATGCTAGGCGACGATTTGCCAAAGTTGCCTCTTTACCTAAAGTAATAAGAGGCTCTGCATATTTACGCAACTCTTTAGCTTTTGGCAACGTTGTTCTAATCACTTCGTGACGAAGCAACGATACTGACATGTTACGAAACATAGCTGCACGATGGCTGCTCGTACGATTTAATTTTCTATTTTGATTACCGTGACGCATAGTAACTTCCTTAAACTTTTAAAATTTAGCTTTTAAGCTTTTTCAAGACCAACTGGTGGCCAACTTTCTAACTTCATGCCTAACGTCAGACCTTTTGAAGCTAACACATCTTTAATTTCATTTAGTGATTTACGACCTAAATTAGGCGCTTTCAACAATTCATTTTCAGAACGTTGGATTAAATCACCAATGTAGAAAATATTTTCTGCTTTGAGACAGTTTGCTGAACGTACTGTTAACTCTAAATCATCAACTGGACGCAATAGAATAGGATCAACTTGTGGCGCTGCCGCTTCTTCCTCTTCTGTTGGCGCACCTTCAAGGTTTGCAAACACAGAAAGCTGACCAATTAAGATTGCCGCTGCATCACGAATCGCTTGCTCTGGATCCACGATACCATTTGTTTCAACATCCATAATCAACTTGTCTAAGTCAGTACGCTGTTCAACACGTGCACTTTCAACTTGGTAGCTCACTTTGTTAATTGGACTAAATGAAGCATCAACCATAATAAAACCGAGTGTACGATCTTCTTGATTTACTTTTGCTCTTGCTGGAACAGGCTGATAACCACGGCCCATTTCAACTTTAACTTCAAGGTTAAGTGCTCCACCTTTTGTTAAATGTGCAATCACATGGTCTGGATTCACGATTTCTGCATCATGACCAGTATCAAAGTCAGCCGCTGTAACAACACCTTCACCAGACTTGCTTAATGTTAAAATCGTTTCTGATTTACTGTTTAGCTTTAATGCTACGCCTTTAAGGTTTAGCAAAATATCAACAACATCTTCCTGTACGCCATCAATCGTTGAGTATTCGTGCACAACACCATCAATTTTAACTTCTGTAATAGCGAAGCCAGGAATAGATGATAACAATACACGACGCAATGCGTTACCCAATGTGAAGCCAAAACCACGCTCCATTGGTTCTAATGTCACTCGCGCTCTCAGCGGTGTGATTTCTTCCACGTTAACAACACGTGGTTTTAAGTATTCTGTAGGATTACTTTGCATAAAAGTCCTTGACCTAATTGGTTAATAAAAAGCATATGTCTAAACAACTATTATTTAGAATACAGCTCAACCACCAATGATTCGTTAATCGTTGAAGGCAAGTCATCACGTTGCGGCGCAGATTTAAATGTGCCAGTAAACGCTTTAACATCGACTTCTAACCATTCTGGGAAACCACGCTCACCAGCTGCTTCTAAAGCAGATTTAATACGCAATTGTTTCTTCGATGCTTCTGCAACAGAAACCACATCACCCGCTCTTACTTGGTAAGAAGGAATGTTGACACGTTTACCATTAACAAGAATTGCATTATGTTTAACAACTTGACGCGCTTCTGTACGTGAACCAGCTAAACCCATACGGTAAGCAACGTTATCTAAACGACACTCTAGTAATTGCAACAAGTTTTCACCAGTAACGCCTTTTCTACGATCAGCTTCTGCGTAGTAGCTACGGAATTGCTTTTCTAATACACCGTAGATACGACGTACTTTTTGTTTCTCACGTAACTGAACACCATAATCAGACAAGCGTGAAGCACGACGTTGACCGTGTTGACCAGGTGGGAAGTTACGTTTTTCAATTGCACATTTATCAGTAAAGCATTTTTCAGCTTTTAAAAACAACTTCTCGCCTTCGCGACGACACTGACGGCATTTAGGATCTAAGTTTCTAGCCAAGATAATTCTCCAGTAATCTTTTTTCGCTTAAATGCGACGTTTTTTAGGTGGGCGACAGCCATTGTGCGGCACAGGCGTCACATCAGTAATGCTGGTAATTTTAAAACCAGCAGCATTTAGCGCACGGACAGCAGATTCACGACCTGGGCCTGGGCCTTTAATGCGAACTTCAAGATTCTTCACACCGTTCTCTTGTGCTGATTTACCAGCAACTTCTGCCGCAACTTGTGCAGCAAAAGGAGTACTTTTACGTGAACCTTTAAAACCTTGTCCACCAGAAGTCGCCCATGACAAGGCATTGCCTTGACGGTCGGTAATCGTAATAATGGTATTGTTAAATGAAGCATGCACGTGGGCAACGCCCTCTGCAATATTCTTTTTAACCTTTTTTCTTACGCGTACATTAGCTTTTGCCATGTTGTACTGTCCTTACAAATAATTTTTAAAAAACTTAACTTAATGTCATTTAGATTGCTTAATCGGCTTAATTGGGCCTTTACGTGTACGCGCATTTGTTTTAGTGCGCTGTCCACGAACTGGCAAGCCACGACGGTGACGCACACCACGGTAGCAACCCAAATCCATCAAACGTTTAATATTCATTGTCACTTCACGACGCAAGTCACCTTCAACAGTGAATTTTGCAACCTCTTCACGAAGCTTCTCAACTTCTGCATCGTTTAAGTCTTTCACTTTTGCAGTTGTTGCAACGCCTGCAGCAGCACAAATGCTTTTTGCAGTCATTTTTCCAATACCATAAATCGACGTTAACGCGATTTCTGTATGTTTATGATTTGGGACATTTACCCCAGCAATACGAGCCATACTCTTAACTCCAAAATGAATCGCTTTTTACGAAAGCGACCAAATAAAAAAAGCCTTGCATTCTAACAGTTTGCACTTTGTTTTTCAAATAAAACAAGGCTAGATTAAAACACTATCCTTGACGTTGCTTATGACGTGGATCTGTACAAATAACACGTAATACACCACGGCGACGCACTGTTTTACAGTGGCGGCATAATTTTTTAACTGATGCACGAACTCTCATAATTAACCTCTTTAACCAACTAAAACTATCATTTCTTCACGTGAAACAATCTCACGCCCTATATTCCTACGCTTAAAACTTTATCGCGTTGTTGCGCCACCTTTGAAGTTGGCTTTTTTCAACAATCCTTCATATTGGTGCGACATCAAGTGTGATTGCACTTGCGCCATAAAATCCATTGTGACAACAACAATAATCAACAAAGAAGTGCCACCAAAATAAAACGGCGTATTAAATTTCAAACTCAAAAACTCTGGCAATAAACAAACCAAGGTAATGTAAACTGCCCCGATTAATGTCAATCTCCCCATAATCTTGTCGATATATTTTGCAGTCTGCTCTCCTGGACGAATACCAGGAACAAATGCGCCACTCTTCTTCAAATTATCAGCTGTTTCTTTTGGGTTGAATACCAACGCCGTGTAAAAGAAACAGAAAAACAAAATAGCAGATGCAAATAACAAGATATAAATCGGCTGACCTGGTGAAATTGCACTAGACAAATCCTTCAACCAATACATGCTCTCACTACTACCAAACCAGCCCGCAAGCGATGCTGGGAACAAAATAATACTTGATGCAAAAATTGGTGGAATCACACCAGCCATATTCAGCTTCAGTGGCAAATGCGTCGTTTGACCACCCATTACTTTATTACCGACTTGGCGCTTAGCATAATTCACTGTAATTTTGCGTTGTCCGCGCTCTACAAATACAACCAAAGCTGTCACTAAAACTACCATTACAAACAAGAATACAACCAATGGAATTGAGAATGCACCTGTACGCGCCAACTCTAAAGTGCTGCCAATCGCTCTTGGCAAACCAGCAACAATCCCTGCAAAAATGATAATAGAAATACCATTACCAATACCACGTTCAGTAATTTGTTCACCTAACCACATTAAGAACATCGTACCGCCAACTAAGCTTACAACGGTAATCAGCCTAAATGACATGCCTGGATCAATCACCAATCCCGCTTGACCTTCAAATGCAATTGCAATACCTAACGCTTGAAAAGTTGCTAATGCTACTGTTCCATAACGGGTGTATTTTGTAATAGCCCGTCTACCAGCTTCGCCTTCTTTTTTCAACTGCTCTAACTTAGGTGAAACAACCGTTAACAACTGCATAATAATTGAAGCTGAAATATACGGCATAATACCAAGTGCAAATATCGCAAAACGCTCAAGCGATCCGCCTGAAAACATATTAAACATACCCAAGATTCCACCACTCTGAGAATCAAAAAGTTGTTTCAATACGGTAGGATCAATGCCTGGCACAGGAATATGCGACCCTAAACGAAATACAACCAATGCACCTAACACAAACCATAAACGGCTTTTAAGCTCGCTCATTTTTCCAAAAGACTTCAATAGATTATCTTGTGCCAATTGTTTTCTCTTAAGCTTCTACGACTTTACCGCCAGCACTTTCAATTGCTGCACGTGCGCCTTTTGTTAACAACAAACCTTGCACTTGTACTTTTTCAGTCAACTCACCTGACAAATATACTTTGGCAGCTTTAACGCGACCAGACACAATTTTCGCTTCTTTTAATGCTAATAAATCAATCACTTTAGCATCTAAACCCAACAGCTCACTTGTACGAACGTGTGCAGTATCCGCTTTAGTCATCGACTTAAAACCACGTTTTGGCAAACGACGTTGCAAAGGCATTTGACCACCTTCAAAACCAACACGGTGCGTACCACCTGAACGTGAATGTTGACCTTTATGACCTCTACCACCAGTTTTACCTAGTCCAGATCCAATACCGCGACCAACACGACGAGCTGCTTTTTTAGCGCCTTCAGCAGGCTTAATTGTATTTAATTCCATTATCCTTCTACCTTTAATAGATAGTTGACTTTATTAATCATGCCACGTACAGCTGGAGTATCTTGCAACTCAACTGTATGGTGCATACGACGCAAACCTAAACCCTTAACGGTTGCACGATGAGACTCTAGTCTACCGATAATGCTTTTAACCAAGGTCACTTTAACAGTAGCGCCAGACTCTTTTTTTGCTTTAGCCATTTGTTAGCCTCTAATCTCTTCAACTGATTTACCACGCTTAGCAGCGACGTCCGAAGGCGTATTCATTGCTTCTAAGCCATTTAACGTAGCGCGAACAACATTGTATGGATTGGCTGAACCGATGCATTTTGCAGTCACGTTCGTAATGCCCATCACTTCAAAAATCGCACGCATCGCACCACCAGCAATAATACCTGTACCTTCAGGTGCTGGCTGAATCAACACTTTAGCGGCGCCGAAACGTCCAACTACTGTGTGATGAAGTGTACCGTTGTTTAAATTAACTTTAACCATTTCACGGCGCGCTTCGTCCATTGCTTTTTGTACGGCTGTTGGCACTTCACGCGCCTTACCTTTACCCATACCAACACCACCATCGCCATCACCGACAACGCTAAGTGCAGCAAAGCTCATAATACGTCCACCTTTAACCGTTTTACTGACACGGTTAACTGTAATCATTTTTTCACGCAAACCATCTGTTTGCTGTGCTTGTTGCTCAAAACCTTTAGCCATAATCTATTCTCGCTTATTAAAATGACAGACCATTTTCACGCGCGGCTTCTGCCAACGCTTGAATGCGACCATGATATTTATTGCCTGAACGATCAAAAGCTACTGTAGTAATGCCTGCTTTTTTTGCTTTTTCGGCAATACGTTTACCAATAACAGCAGCCGCTTCAACGTTACCACCATTCTTCACTGCTTTACGCACCTCAGCTTCTGCTGTAGAAGCACTTGCAAGCACTTTCTCACCTGATGCATCAACAATTTGTGCATAGATATGTAAGTTTGTACGATGCACACTTAAGCGCGTTACAGATTGCCCGGCAATAATGGCACGAGTTTTACGTGCACGGCGCAAGCGATTATTTACTGTAGTCATATTTAGCCTTTATTTCCTAAATTACTGCTATTTTTTCTTAGATTCTTTAATCTGAACAACTTCATCAGAATAACGAACACCCTTGCCTTTATAAGGCTCAGGCTGACGATATGCACGTATTTGTGCAGCCACTTGACCGATAACTTGTTTATCAGCACCAGTTAATTCAATCTCTGTAGGCGTCGCTGTCTTTACCGTTACACCATCTGGCATTTTATGGTTGATTGGATGTGAATAACCCAATTCTAAATTCAGCATTTGTCCTTGAGCTTGCGCTTTATAACCAACGCCAACCAAAGTCAATTTACGTGTAAAACCTTCTGACACGCCACGCACCATGTTAGCAACTAAAGAACGTAAAGTTCCTGACATTGCCCTTGCATGTGCATCACTGCTTGCGGCAGTAAAAGTAATAGTTTCACCTTCGCGACTTAAATTAACTGCATTCGTTAATGGATGAGACAATTTTCCCAAAGGTCCGCTAACAGCAATGCTGCTTGCACTTAATTCCACTTCAACCTTAGCTGGAATGACTACTGGATTTTTAGCAACACGTGACATCTGCTTCTCCTTAAGCCACTACACAAAGCAACTCGCCGCCGATACCAGCAGCTTGCGCTTTACGATCTGTCATTACACCCTTGGATGTAGACACAATTGTCACACCAAGACCATTCATTACCTTAGGTATATTTTGCCCGCTTTTGTAAACACGCAAACCAGGCTTACTAACACGCTCAATTTTTTCAATTACTGGGCGGCCAGCGTAATATTTAAGACTAATATTCAACAATGGCTTGCCATTGTTCGCATCAATATGAAAGTCTTCAATATAACCCTCATCTTTTAGCACATTAGCAATAGCACCTTTTACTTTAGATGCTGGCATTGATACCGAAATCTTATTAACACTTTGCGCATTGCGAATACGCGTTAACATGTCGGCAATTGGATCACTCATACTCATAGATCTGTTCCTTATTTACCAGCTAGCCTTAGTAACGCCCGGCACTTTGCCAGCCATCATCAAGTCACGCAATTTACTACGTCCAATTCCAAATTTACTAAACACGCCACGAGGACGGCCAGTAAGCGCACAACGATTGCGTAAACGCACAGGGCTTGAGTTACGTGGTAATGCTTGCAACTTCAAGCGCGCCTCACGTTGCTCCTCAACACTAACGCTTTGATCGTTAATAATTGTTGTTAACGCAGTACGTTTAGCAGCGAATTTTTTTACTGTAGCGCGTCGCTTAATCTCACGCTCTGTCATACATGTTTTTGCCATGTCTTAACCTCTAAAAGGAAAGTTAAACGCAGAAAGCAATGCTTTAGCTTCTTCGTCAGTTTTTGCTGTCGTCGTAATCGTAATGTTCATACCACGAATCGCATCGATTTTATCGTAATCAATTTCAGGGAAAATGATTTGCTCTTTAACGCCCATGTTGTAATTACCACGACCATCAAAAGATTTTGCTGATAAACCGCGAAAATCTCTAATACGTGGAATCGAAACAGTTACCAAGCGATCAAAAAACTCGTACATACGCTCACGACGTAGCGTTACCTTGCATCCAACTGGGTAATCATCACGAATTTTAAAAGCAGCAACAGATTTTTTAGCTTTAGTAACAATTGCTTTTTGACCAGCAATTTTTTCCATATCGCTAACAGCATGTTCCATTACTTTTTTATCTGCAACAGCCTCACCAACACCCATATTAAGTGTGATTTTTTCGATTCTTGGCACCTGCATTACTGAGGTATAACCAAATTTTTCTGTCATCTCTTTGACGACTGACTCATTATAAAATTGTTTTAAGCGTGCCATAATTTATCCTATTTACTCACTTAAGCTTCAACAGCTTCGCCGTTAGATTTATAAACACGAATCTTGCGACCATCTTTTAAAACCTTATAGCCCACTCGGTCAGCCTTTTCTGTTGCCGCGTTAAACAAGGCAATATTAGAAATCTGAATCGGCATTTCTTTAGCAACGATACCACCAGCAACACCTTTCATTGGGTTTGGCTTTTCGTGTTTCTTAGCTAGATTAATACCTTCAACAATCACAAGACCATCTTCAAGCACACGTGAAACAACACCACGCTTACCTTTATCTTTGCCTGTGTTAACAATAACTTGGTCACCTTTAAGAATTTTACTCATCTTTATATCCTCTACTTCGCTCTTAAAGCACTTCAGGAGCTAAAGAAACGATTTTCATAAAGCGCTCACTACGCAATTCGCGCGTTACTGGCCCAAAAATACGTGTACCAATTGGCTCAAGTTTAGCCGTCAACAATACCGCAGCATTGCTATCAAACTTAACTAATGAACCGTCTGGACGACGCACACCTTTGGCAGTACGCACCACAACAGCGTTGTATACCTCGCCTTTTTTTACGCGCCCACGAGGAGCCGCATCTTTAATGGTCACTTTAATCACATCACCAACACTGGCGTAGCGACGCTTAGAACCACCCAACACTTTAATACACATTACTGAACGTGCACCTGTGTTATCAGCTACTTCTAGCCTTGACTGCATTTGAATCATGAAATAATCTCCAACTTAATCCGTATTTACCAAAACAGCCGCCAAAAATTGGTTCGGCCTATTGACCACGGTCAGTATTGGGGCGCTTGCTTTATGTATATATTAGGGTTGCCAATGATATACGAGCGCCGAAAAGTCCAACATTATATACTTCATTTACATCTACTAGCAAGTAGAAAATGTAAATTATTACCACTTATCTAGAAAAGCTTATTCTGCCTTTTTAGCAATCTTACTCACCACCCAAGTTTTATGCTTAGATAGTGGGCGACCTTCTGTAATTGTTACTAGATCACCTTCTTTACACTCATTTGCTTCGTCGTGCGCATGAAATTTCTTTGACTTAGAGATAACCTTGCCGACCAATGGATGCTTAACCTTACGCTCCACCAATACAGTCACTGTTTTATCCATTTTATCACTTACGACACGACCGCTTAATGAGCGAACAACTTTTACTTGTGCTTCTGTCATCATCAATCCTTTTAGGCCTTAGCTTTTTCAGCTAACACAGTCTTAATACGCGCAATATTGCGTCGTGTTTTTAAAATTTGATCAGGCTTATTTAGCTGTTGTGTTGCTGATTGCATGCGCAATGAAAATTGTGCACGACGCAACTCGATTAGCTCATTATTTAGCTCGTCAACATTTTTACTTCTTAAATCAGTAGCTTTCATCATGTTTTCCTTAACCACCAAGCTGACGGGTCATGAATACCGTTTCAATTGGCAATTTTGCTGCCGCCAACTTAAACGCTTCACGTGCAAGCTCTTCGCTCACGCCATCCATTTCATATAACATTTTGCCAGGCTTAATTTGTGCAATGTAAAACTCAACACTACCTTTACCTTTACCCATACGCACTTCAGCTGGCTTTTTAGAAATTGGTTGATCCGGGAAAATACGAATCCAAACACGACCACCACGTTTAATATGACGTGTCATCACACGGCGTGCAGCCTCAATTTGGCGAGCAGTAATACGACCACGGCCGATTGCTTTTAATCCAAAATCACCAAAACTTACTTTATTACCCGTAGTTGCAATGCCTTTGTTACGGCCTTTTTGCATCTTACGGAATTTTTGTCTAGATGGTTGTAGCATCTTTAACCCTCGGCTTTCTTACTTTTTTCTCTGGTTCAGCATCAGCAGTATCAACTGCTGTTTGCGTATTATCCGCAAAAATCTCACCTTTAAATACCCATACTTTGATACCAATAATACCGTATGTTGTTAACGCTTCAGCAACACCGTAATCAATATCAGCACGTAAAGTATGAAGTGGAACACGGCCTTCGCGATACCATTCAGTACGCGCAATTTCGATACCATTTAAACGGCCAGAACTCATGATCTTAATGCCTTTAGCACCAAGACGCATTGCATTTTGCATTGCACGTTTCATCGCACGGCGGAACATGACACGCTTTTCTAATTGCTGCGCAATACTTTGCGCAATCAATGTCGCATCAAGCTCTGGCTTACGAACTTCTTCAATGTTCAAATGCACAGGCACATTCATCATACCTTGCAATGTTGAACGTAATGACTCGATATCTTCGCCTTTTTTACCAATCACAACGCCTGGACGGGCACTGTGAATCGTAATTTTTGCATTTTTAGCAGGTCGCTCAATGACCACTTTACTCACTGCAGCGTTCACTAATTTTTTAGTTAAGAAATCACGCACTTTAATGTCGTTTTGCAACATCTCAGGAAAGTTCTTAGAGTTTGCGTACCAGCGCGATTGCCAGTTTTTTGTAACCGCTAAGCGGAAACCGGTTGGATGTATTTTTTGTCCCATATTACGCCTTTGTATCGCCGACTGTCACATGAATGTGGCAGGTTGGTTTAATGATACGCCCTGCACGGCCTTTGGCCCGAGCGCGGATTCTTTTTAATACAATACCTTTATCAACATAAATTGAAGTAACCTTCAACTCATCGATATCTGCACCGTTATTATGTTCTGCATTGGCAATCGCTGATTCAACCACTTTTTTAATAATCTCAGCACCTTTTTTAGGTGTGAAAGTTAAAATATTAAGTGCATGATCCACTTTTTTGCCACGTACAAGGTCAGCGACTAATCTCGCCTTTTGCGGAGAGATGTGCACACCTCTTAAGATTGCTGTTACTTCCATCATAAGCTCCTATTTCTTCGCTTTTTTGTCAGCAGCATGACCTTTGAATGTACGCGTTAACGCAAACTCACCAAGCTTATGACCTACCATGTTTTCAGAAATGAGTACTGGCACATGAATTTTTCCGTTATGCACAGCAATCGTTAAACCAATAAAATCAGGCAAAATAGTAGAGCGACGTGACCAAGTTTTGATTGGTTTGCGATCGCGGTTCGCCGCAGCAACTTCTACTTTTTTTGCTAGATGCCCATCTATAAATGGGCCTTTTTTAATTGAACGTGCCATATTTTCTACCTTACGCCTCTCGGACGACGACTAACGCGCATATTGTCCGTACGTTTATTGTTACGAGTGCGGAAACCTTTAGTTTGAACACCCCATGGACTGACTGGGTTCATACCAGCTGCAGTACGACCTTCACCACCACCGTGCGGGTGATCTACCGGGTTCATCACAACACCACGAACCGTAGGACGAACACCGCGCCAGCGCATTGCGCCAGCTTTACCGATAGAGCGTAGTGAATGCTCACCATTACCAACCTCACCCATTGTTGCTTTGCAATCAACGTGAACACGGCGAACTTCGCCTGAGCGTAAACGTAACTGCGCATAGATACCTTCTCTAGCTAACAATTGCACTGAAGTACCAGCCGAACGTGCGATTTGCGCACCTTTACCAGGCTGCAGCTCAATACAGTGAATCGTGCTACCAACTGGAATATTGCGCAGCGGCAATGCATTACCTGCTCTAATTGGCGCTTCTGAACCGCTGATCAATTGATCGCCAGCTGAAATGCCTTTTGGTGCAATAATGTAACGACGCTCACCATCCGCATAACAAAGCAACGCAATGTGTGCAGAACGGTTTGGATCATATTCTAAACGCTCAACTTTCGCTGGAATACCATCTTTGTTACGACGAAAGTCAACAAGACGATAATGCTGTTTATGACCACCACCTTGGTGACGTGTTGTAATGCGACCATTATTATTACGGCCTGCATTCTTGCTTTGACTCTCTAAAAGCGGCGCATGCGGCTTGCCTTTATACAAGTCTGGCGTAACAACTTTAACAACTCCACGACGACCCGGGGAAGTTGGTTTGACTTTAATTAATGCCATCTCATCTCTCCTTATTCGCCAGCCGCGAAGTTAATTTCTTGACCAGGCTTCAAGCTTACATAAGCTTTCTTCCAGTCGTTACGCTTGCCCATAGTGCGGCCAGCACGCTTTGTTTTTCCTAATACGTTCATTGTTGTAACTGACTCGACTTCAACTTTAAACACAAGCTCAACTGCAGCTTTAATTTCGAGTTTAGTTGCATCTTTTAGCACTTTGAAAGCTATTTGCTCATGCTTATCAGCAATGTAAGTCGCTTTTTCAGTTACTTGCGGAGCAACAATCACTTGCAATAAACGATCTTGAGTATGAATTAGTGCGCTCATGCTAGCATCTCCTCAAGCTTCTTCACTGCGCCAGCGGTCGCCAACACTCTAGGAAAACGAACCAAGCTAACTGGGTCAGCATGCTGCGCTTCCACAACCATTACGTTTGTAAGGTTACGTGAAGATAAATATAAATTCTCGTCAAAACCATCTGTTAGCAACAATACGCCATCAGCATAGCCAAGACCTTTGATTTTCTCTACGAATTGCTTCGTTTTTGGTGAATCAACTTTAAAGTCTTCCACAA
>Ga0209231_1000098_pt1 | contig 62255 bp, 51 predicted proteins | sample Deesub45470m_DNA_FD_188086 | JGI IMG/M metagenome (GOLD analysis project Ga0209231, IMG submission 188086) | Deep subsurface microbial communities from North Pacific Ocean - 450_OLKR46/470m Metagenome (SPAdes) (version 2) | ecosystem: Environmental > Terrestrial > Deep subsurface > Unclassified ... | reverse complement strand
CGGCTTCTTTGGCTTCATGAAATCACCAGGTTTTGAGGTATGAACTCTGTATTCTGGTGATTTTATCAATCATAAAGCTAAAAATAAAGCAATAAGTACAGCTACTTAGGTTTTTTCAGGGACGACTAAATAACCAGCTTTGTTAAACTGCAATTCGACACGGACGGGGAACTCTCCGTCCGTGTTTTTGTTTCTGAACAGGACTGGACAAAACCGTTTCATCAGGTATAAATGAGCCAGGAAAATCGCCTTCCGGCGATTCGAATTAATTTTCAGGAGGATTGAATGTTCAGCAAAAAACTACAGGACGCATTTAACGAGCAGATGAAAAACGAGTTTTTCTCCGCCTATCTTTACCTGGCCATCGCTGGGTACTTTCAGGCCGAAGACCTTCCGGGCATTGCCAGCTGGATGCGCGTTCAGGCTTTGGAGGAGTTGACTCACGGGGAAAAATTCTTCAACTTTATCGCTGAGGCAGGCGCCCGTACCGACATTCGCGGCTTCGAGTCCCCCCAAAACGAATACAAATCCCCCGCCGATGCCTTCGCGTTCAGCCTGAAACACGAAAACTTCGTCACCGACAGCATCAACAAACTGATGGATCTGGCGAAGTCGGAAGGCAACCATGCCGCCCAGATTTTTCTGCAATGGTTCGTCACCGAGCAGGTTGAGGAAGAGGCGAGCTTCGGCCTGATCGTTCGCAAACTCGAGCGGATCGGCAAGGACGGCAACGGCCTGCTGCGCCTCGATGAAGAGCTGGGCGCCCGGGTTTTCGTGCCCCCGGCTACCGGCGCCTGAATCCACTGTTCCAAGCAATAAAAAGCAAGGGCGACTCTCACGGGTCGCCCTTGCTTTTTTACCTCAATCGGGTGGCCGGGCGTTGATACTGCAACTGTCGTCGGTACAACTTTTTTTCGGCAAAAGATAACGATAGCGGGCGAACAATGCATAACCAAGCATGGCGCATTGCTTGACCCCAGGCAGGTTCAGGATCGCGGCAGCCTTGTGCAGCCAAGGCTCAGGACAGGCCCGCCAGATCACCTGGAACGCCTCGACACCGACATAGAAGTGACCGTCAGCATCCTGCACATGCATCCTGGCCATGAAATCCGCACAGGTCGGACCAGGCTCAAGGGGCCGGAAGTCAGGAGAACTGATATCGACAAAGAGCAGTCGACCACCATGATCCTTCTGCCGATAATGTTCCATTTCAGCACTACAGACCCGGCAGGCACCATCGAAAAAAATTTTCAGCGGATAGCGGGAGTCAGTCATGGGAGCCTCCAGAACAAAACTATAACCAGTATAGCATGATCGAAACATATTCAGTCGGCAGCCACCATCCCCGCCCGAGAACTATAATTCCTACGGCGGCTGCAATTGACAGCAGCGACTTTTCCGTTAGATTTTAGGATCACCTTACCCGTTTCCAGAATTTTCCATTCAAAGGGAGCTAGCCACATGGATTTACAAGATGCGATCAAGCGCTCGATTCAAACCGAAAAAAATGCCATGGATTTCTACCACCTGGCCGCCGCCAACATGAAAAACAGCGAAGCTCGGAAGGTTTTTGAGGTACTGATGCAGGAGGAACGGGAGCACGCCGGCAGCTTCTACGACATTTACCAGGGCAAAGACATCCCCGATTTCGAGGCGTTCCTCTCCACCCCTCCGCAACAGGGCGACAGTTGGATTTCCGATCTGGAGAAACTGCTGTTGGCTGATTTTACCGAGCGCCGGGCGATGGAGGTCGCTATGGAGAAGGAGCAGAACCTCGAAGCGAGCCTGCGGCAGATGGCGGCCAAGATCAGCGACCCCAAAGTGCGAGCGGTGTTTGAAGCCAATGCCCAGTCGACCCATAACCACTATGTGCTGATCGAATCCGAGTATGCCCGACTGATGGGAATGGTCCACGAAACCGACATCGACACCTTCGTCCGCGAGTAACCCTTCGAAACCGGAGGGGGCGAATCATTTTCCTTCGCCCCCTCCTGCGCTCTTGCCTTTGCCGAAACTTTTCGGCATACTCCGCCCCATGTTTCAGACCCTTCTTTGCCTTTTGCTGCTACTCCCCTTCGCCGCCCCGGCGATCGCCGGCAACCCCTTTCCCGGGGCCGCGACCGCTTATCTGGTAAAAACGCCTGACAATCCCAGTGACCCCGGTTGGGCACAGCAAGCCGATCGGCGCCTGCCGCCGGCCAGCCTGACCAAGGTCATGACCGCCCTGCTGGTGCTCGAGACCACTTCGCCAGCCGCAGTGGTGACGGTCACCAAGGCCTCGACTGCGGCAACCGGCAGTCGGCTCAAACTCAGAGAGGGTGACAGCTTCCTGGTGCGGGATCTGCTGGCGGCGACGCTGATCCGCTCCGGCAACGATGCCGCCCACGCTCTCGGGGTGCATGTGGCGGGGAGCGAAGCGGCTTTCGCCAAGATGATGAACCAGCGGGCGGCCCAACTCGGCCTGCGCAACACTCACTTCACCAATGCCGCCGGCCACAATCACCCCCAGCACTACTCCAGCGCCAACGACCTGGCCCGTATGGCCCAGGAAGCGCTCAAGCACCAAATGTTTCGCGACCTGGTCGGCACCGCCCAGTCCGCCATCAAACCGCTCAACCGCGACGAAATCTACTCGCTGGAAAACAGCAACAAGCTGCTGGGCAAATACGAGGGGATGCTCGGGGTCAAAACCGGTTACACCAGCCAGGCTGGCCGCTGCCTGATCGCCCTGGCCGAGCGCGATGGCCAGCAGGTGCTGCTTGTGCTGCTCAACGCCCCGCAGCGCTGGGAAAGCGCCGCCGCCATGCTTGACCGCGCCTTTGCCCAGAAAACCAGCCAAATTAGCCGCATACCAGCCAATCAATAGAGAAAGTCCTTGGTGCGAAATCAAAAAGGGGGTCAGGCAAATGCCTGACCCCCTTTTTGATTTCATCAAGCGCTGCCCGACTCAGCGAGTCAGTTGGCGATACTTGATCCGGTGGGGCTGATCGGCTGCGGCGCCGAGGCGCTTCTTTCGATCCTCCTCGTACTCCGAGTAGTTCCCCTCGAACCAGACCACCTGACTGTCCCCCTCGAAGGCCAGGATGTGGGTGGCGATACGGTCGAGGAACCAGCGATCATGGCTGATCACCACCGCGCAGCCGGCGAAGTTCTCCAGCGCCTCTTCGAGGGCCCGCATGGTGTTGATATCGAGGTCGTTGGTCGGTTCGTCGAGCAGGATAACGTTCGCTCCGTCCTTGATCATTTTGGCCAAATGAACCCGGTTGCGCTGGCCACCGGAAAGGGTTCCGACCTTTTTCTGCTGGTCGGAGCCGGAGAGATTAAAGCGGGAGACGTAGGCACGGGAGTTCACCACCATCTTGCCGAGCTCGATCTGCTCCTGGCCACCGGTGATCTCCTCCCAAATGGTCTTGTTGCCGTCGAGCTCCCGGCTCTGGTCGACATAGGCCAGCTTCACCGTCTCGCCGACTTTGAAGCTGCCGCTGTCGGGCTGCTCCTGGCCGGTGATCAGCCGAAACAAGGTGGTCTTGCCGGCGCCGTTGGGGCCGATGATGCCGACAATACCGCCGGGCGGCAGGCGGAAGTCAAGGTTCTCGTAGAGCAGCCGGTCGCCGTAAGCCTTGCTGACGCCGTTGGCCTCGATAACCACGTTGCCCAAGCGCGGTCCAGGGGGAATGAAGAGTTCGAGGTCTTTTTCCTGCTTTTGCACTTCCTGGTTGAGCAGCTTCTCGTAGGCGCTGATGCGGGCCTGGCTCTTGGCGTGCCGCCCCTTGGGAGACATGCGAATCCACTCCAGCTCCCGTTCCAGGGTTTTCTGGCGGTTGCCTTCGGAGCGCTCTTCGCGCCGCAGCCGCTCCTGCTTCTGCTCCAGCCAGGAGGAGTAGTTGCCTTTCCAGGGAATCCCCTCGCCCCGGTCGAGTTCCAGAATCCAGCCGGCGACGTTGTCGAGGAAGTAGCGATCATGGGTCACGGCGATAATGGTCCCGGCATACTGCTGCAGGTGGTGTTCGAGCCAGGCGACTGACTCGGCATCGAGATGGTTGGTCGGCTCATCCAGCAGCAGGATGTCAGGCTTCTGCAGCAGCAACCGGCAGAGGGCAACCCGGCGGCGTTCACCGCCGGAGAGCACCTTGACCTGGGCATCACCGGGGGGGCAGCGCAGGGCGTCCATCGCCATTTCCAGCCGCGAGTCGAGGTCCCAGGCATTGAGGGCGTCGAGCTTCTCCTGCACCTGCGCCTGGCGATCGCAGAGTTTTTCCATATCGGCATCGGGGTCGGCGAAGGCGGCGTTGATCTCTTCGAATTCCTTGAGCAGGTCGACGGTCTGCTGCACCCCTTCTTCGACCACTTCCCGCACCGTCTTGTCGATGTCGACCAGCGGTTCCTGCTCCAGATAGCCGACAGTGTACCCGGCCGAGAGCACCGCCTCACCGTTAAACTCCTTGTCGACCCCCGCCATAATCCGCAGCAGGGAGCTTTTGCCCGAGCCGTTGAGGCCGAGCACGCCGATCTTGGCGCCATAAAAGTACGAGAGGGAAATATCCTTGATCACTGGTTTCTTGTCGTAAAGCTTGCTAACCCGCATCATCGAATAAATGATTTTATTGCCGTCGTTGCTCATGCTGCGTTCAACCTCCTGAAAAGTTAACTCGGCCGTAAAGGCCGGGATGGCCTGGACATACTAATCGAACTGTTTTCCTGGTGCCAGGGAAAAGGCGGCCGGCGCTCAAGGGTTGGCCGGAGAGCGCTTCTCCATCTGGTAATAGGTATGCACCGGCTGCAGCGAACCATCGCCGATCGCCTCCTTGACCGCAATCACCAGGCTGCGCAAATCCGCCTGCTCAGCGTCAGTAAGGGGAATTTTCGGCATCTTGGCTCCCGGCTGCAGATAGCCAGGATCCTGAACGAAGTTGAGAAAATAGTTAACCTCGAGCTTTTCCATCGCCAGCAGCAGATCGGGGGCAAGGGCATTGGGCCCCGGAGGGGTGACAACTGGCGCTGGAGGCCGCAGGTCACCAAAGGGGTGGCAGCTCAGACAGCTGGAAAACCCCGCGGTTGCCTGCGCCTGCTTGCGCAGGGGGTACGACAGTTTGGTCGGCACAAAAGCCAGGGGCTTTTCCTGATAAAGCCGGACATGACAGGCATAACAGTCGTATCCCTGCCAGGGCTCCTGAGCGAAGCGATCGGCCGGCGACTTGGTCCAGGCAACCCTGGGCAGATAGCTGGCCACGGCCGCCAACTCCGCTGGCTGCAAATGCGGCACGGCATTGGGAGAGTTGTATTTGAGCATCATCAAATTGGTCAGCCCGGGGCGCATCCGGTAGGGGGCCGCCAGGTAAGCTTCGAGCCAGTTCGGCTCATACTTGTAGCGCTTCCAGGTCAGGCTCGGAGCATGCTCGGCGCCAAAACCCTCCACTTGATGACAACCGCGACAGCGCGCCGCCTTCACCAGTTGCCTGCCAATCTCCAGTTCCTCAGCGATCTGACTGAGGTTGGCAGGTTTTGTGGTTTTCGGCCGCGCCCACTTGGCCCGTCGGGCCAGCTCCGCAGGATCCTCCAGCAAACGATCCCGCAGCTCGCAGCACCGATCCACGTCGCCGCAGGCCTGCACCTGAAAAACGTCGGCATCACCAAAAAAACCATCGTCAATCAGAATGCTCTGCAATTGATAGTCGACCAACACCCAGGTTTTCTCCGGCACCTCGCGGAACAGATCCTTGCCGGAAAAGACATCGATCCGGTTGCTGCACTGCAAATCGCCGCTGGTCGCATCACCATAGGCCAGAGTCACCCAGTTGACTGCCCCACCTTCGACGCTCTTCTTTTCCAGAAAAAGCACATGACCGAAGTAGGGAATCCCCGGGCGCCCCTCGGAAACCAAACCCAGCCCAAGGCTCGGCCATAGCAGAAAAACCAGCAGCCACCAGACTCTATTCATAACCACCCCCAGGTCCGCCAAAAACATCTTCCACTCAAGGCGTTCAGCCTAACACGAGCCAGCCGCCAGTGAAAAGCCGGCATTTGGCCAAAAGACTGACACAGGCTGCGTCATTTCGCCGTTAAAATCGTGTCTATTTTTTGACAGAGAAAGCAGCTTTCGATTCTAAGATATTGATATTTTGTTACATATCCGTACTTCTTGAATATATGGAATTTTTTATAATGGCTGGCATGAATCGTGAAATACACATATACAGATTGAACACTAGCACAGACCTCGGGAATCTCCCTTCCGAAGAGAAGGCAAAGCCGACAAGTTCACTGGCGCAACGGGAGACGCCACCCTACCACATTCATGGAGGAATCGCATGCAACGCTTCGGCAAACTGATCGCTATCCTGGCCATCGTCACCCTCTGCGCCAGCACCGCCTTGGCCGCCTCTGGAGGCAATGCCAAAAAAGGAAAGTACCTGTTCAAGAAGAACTGTAAGGCCTGCCACGTCACCGGCGCCGAAGGCAAAGCCGTGACACCGCTCTCCAAAACCCAGGCCCAGTGGGACCGCTTCATGGATGGCGACAAGCACAAGGCCAAGCCGGAAGCCTGGAAAGACTTCTCAGCCCAGGACCTGAAGGACATTCAACAATTTCTGTTTGACCATGCGGCCGATTCCGACCAACCGGAAACTTGCGGTTAAGCGCACCCATCTAAAGCTCTTTCCTTGAGGAGGCATTTGAATGAAGAAGGTTATCGCTATCGGGCTTTCGATGCTGTTCGCCGCACCTGCCGCGGTGATGGCTGCCGACCCGGCGCCAACGGTCGACCAACTGCGCCAGCAGGTGCAGGATCTCTCCAAAAAGCTCGAAGACATGTCCGACCGGGTGGATAAAAACGAGAAAAAAACCGCCGTCGACCGCATTAACTGGTATGGAGACCTGCGGGTCAAGGCCGATACTCTGCATTATAAGGATGTGACGGCCACTCAAGGGGTCTTCTTCGACTTCGCCGATTTCCAGAACAAAGCTCTGGCCGGAGCTTTCGGCAACCCCGCCGACCCGACTTCCGCCATCGCCGGGTTCATGCAAGCCAATCCGGAGTTGGCCGCCGCGTTCCAGGCCGGGCAATTGCCGGCCAAGGGCTACTTCGTCATGGGCAAGCAGTCCTATGACATCAACAACGACATCCTCTACACCACCCGCCTGCGCCTGGGAATGAAGGCGGATGTCGCCAAGAACGTCAATTTCTCCGGCCGCCTCTCTATGTACAAAAACTGGGGGGATTCCACCGGGGTCAAGGTGATGGACAATTTCGGCGCCGTGTCTCAGGACGGCACCAACAGCGGCAACACCAGCGGCGATTGGCTGCGGGTGGAGCGGGCCTATTTCGACTGGAAAGATATCGGCGACAGCAATTTTTATCTTTCCATCGGTCGTCGCCCTTCGACCTATGGCCCTCCCGGGCAGTACCGTGAAAACGAGATGCGCGGCGGCACCCCTTCCGGGCACCTGGTCAACTTCAATTTCGACGGCATCACTACCGGCTACAAACTGAGCGAGCACACTGGCATCGAAGGCCAGACCGTGCGTTTCTGCTACGGCCAGGGCTTTGAGTCCGAGTGGGGCAACGGTGAACTGTTCAACGAGATCAACACCAAAGACGTCCACCTGGGTGGCTTCAATATCGACGCCATCAACGACGGCACCAACTTTCTGCAGTTTACCCTGTTCCGCGCCCTCGACGTCACCGACGGCTTCAAAGGCCTGGTCGCGGTCCCCAGCAGCTTTCTGCCGGCCTCCTTCCAGCAGGCGATGTTCCCCGGCTTTAACATGATCACCCGCATGCAGCCAACCACCAACATCGGCGACATCACTCTCGGCGGCGTCGGCTTTGCCCGCGAAGAGATGAACGGCGTCAACTACTTCGGCTCCTTCGGCTGGACCCAGACTGACCCCAACGGCAAGACTGGCCTGTTCGGCGGCCTGCTCTCCGATCCAGTTTACCAGATTCAGGATATCACTGCCGATGGCCCGGTCATTGCCCCCAACGGCATGACCTCCAGCAATGACAAGGAAAATGGCTACTCGGTCTACGCCGGAGTGCAGATCCCGGCGCCGATGGGCAAACTCGGCATCGAGTACAACTATGGATCCCAGTACTGGATCCCCTTTACTCAGGCCCAGGACGACATGATCGGCGGCAAGCTCGCCACCCGCGGCCATGTCGGCGAGGCCTATTACATCTTCGACATCAACCCGAATATGTTCATTAAGCTCGGCGGTCTCTACTACGACTACGAGTACACCGGCAGCGGATCTCCCGTCGGAGCACCGCAAAAGGTCAGCGACATTCAGAGCGGCAAGGGCGCGTCGATGCTCCCTGTCATCGACAAAGCCTGGGATGCCTACGCCTCCCTGACCGTCAAGTTCTAAAAGACTGTATTTGCACCGGGAGAGGGGCCTGGCCCCTCTCCCCCTTTTTGCCAAAGACATACAGATATTCAAATTAACAGAACATCGATAAAGGAGACCCACGTGTCCCGCCTACTCGATAAAAACCTGAGCCGCCGCCGCTTCCTCGGCCTCTCTTCCTGCGCCCTGGCGACGGTGGCGGTCGGCTCGCAGGTCAAGGTGCTCAAGGCCCTGGCCATGACCGGCAAGGTGTCGGAACCGACCGCCATGACCAGCAAGGATGTCTTTACCAGCTGCGAGATGTGCGTCAACAAATGCGGCGTCATCGCCCGGGTCAAAAACGGCGTCATCCACAAGCTTGACCCCAACCCCGACTACATCAAGAGCCGCAACATGCTCTGCGCCCGGGGCAATGCCGGGACTCAGGCGGTCTATGACCCCGACCGGCTCAAGTACCCGCTGATCCGGGTCGGCGAGCGGGGCGAGGGGAAATGGCGCCGGGCCAGCTGGGACGAAGCCCTCGACCTGGTGATGAAGAACATGAACGAGATCGCGGAAAAATATACCCGCGCCGGGATGATGTTCGCTTCCACTGAAGGGTTTCAGGAGCATTTCTTCCTGATGCTCGCCGAAGCCTACGGCTCCCCCAACACGGTGCGTCATGCGACCTTGTGCCTCTCCTCCAACATCCAGGGCTTCGGCGCCACTTACGGCACCAATCCGAACCCCGACGTGCTCAACTCCGACTACATCATCATGAGCGGCGCCAACCGCTCCGAGGCCTTCATCACACCCGACACCATCGACTTTCTCAAGGGTGATGGTGGCCAGCGCAAGGTGGTCTATCTCGATCCGCGCTTCACCAAGACCGCGGCCAAGGCCGACGAGTGGTATCCGATCAAGCCCGGCGGCGACATGGCCTTCATCTTGGCAATGATCAATGTCATCGTCAGCGAGGGGCTGTTCAACCAGGCCTATCTTGATGAACACACCGTCGGATTTGACAAGCTGGTCCCGCATATCGAGCCCTATACCCCGGAATGGGCCGAAGGGGAGTGCGAGATCGCAGCTGCCGACATTCGCCGGATCGCCAAAGAGTTTGCGGCGGCCGCACCCAAAGCAGTCTACTACCAGGGGCGGCGCTCCTCATTCTTCTCTAACGACACCCAGATGCGCCGGGCGATGGCCATTCTCAATGCCATTATCGGCAACTGGGATGTCCCCGGCGGCATGATCCCGAGCGGCAAAATCAAGCTGGCCGAGCATGTCTACGTCGCCCCCTGGTACGACGATGTTCCCGACCGCCTCGACAAGGACTGCGTCACCTATCTGTCGGAGAAGGATGGCTCCTGGAAGCACTTCCGCGACCGGGTCATCGCCGGAGAGCCCTACCCGGTCAAGGGGATGATGGTCTACAAGCAGAATCCGGTGGCATCGATTCCCAACCGCGCCAAAACCCTGGAGATGATGAAACAGATGGACTTCATCTGCAGCATCGACATCACCATGAGCGACACCGCCTGGCTCTCCGACGTGGTGCTGCCCGAGGCGACCTACCTTGAGCGGATGGACCCGGTGGAGTCGATCCCCGGTCTGCTGCCGTTACTCTCGCTGCGGCATCAGGTGATCGAGCCGCTGTTCGAAGCCAAGCCCTGCCTCTGGATCATGCAGCAACTGGCTAAACGGATGGGCGACGAAGCGGCCGAGATGTACGACTACACCATCGAGGAGTTCGTCGAGCACCAACTCAGCCTGCTTCCCGGAGCCCGGGAGATGCTCGACAGCAAAGGGATCTACTACGAAAACGCCACCCCGGTCTACGGCTCAAGCTTCGGCAAGCCGCTGAAAACCAAGAGTGGCAAAATCGAGATCTATTCGGAAAAATATGCCGAAAACGGCCATGACCCGCTGCCGGTTTTTACCGCCCAGACAACGGTGCCTCAAGGCAAGTACCGGCTGCTGGTCGGTCGTCATGCCTACTTCACCCACGGCACCACCGCCAACAACCCTTATCTCCACGACCTGATGCCGGAAAACACCCTCTGGCTCAACGCCGGAGAGGCCAAACGGATGGGGCTGAAACATGGCCAGCGAGTGCGGGTAAAAAGCCCGGTGGGCGAGGAAGTTCTGGCCTTGGAGGCCACCGAGAAAATCCGCCCGGACAGCGTCTATATGTGCCACGGCTTCGGGGTGCTCTCCAAGGAGCAGACCAAGATTTACGGCAAGGGGGGTTGCGATGCCGCCCTGCTCGAAGATGAGGTCTGCCCGATTTCCGGCAATGTGGCCATGCATCACACCTTCGTCGAAATTTTCCCGGCGTGAGGAAGGAGCCTAACTCATGAACAACAAACGCTTCGCCATGGTGCTCGATACCCGCAAGTGTATCGACTGCAAGGCCTGCACAGTGGCCTGCAAGGCGGAAAACCATGTCCCCCTGGGGCGGGAAAATCACCGCAACTGGGTGACCGAAGAACATCTGCGGGGGAAATTCCCTCTGCTCGGCCAAAGCTACACCCCGGGCCAATGTATGCACTGTGGCAACACCCCCTGCAAGCGGGTCTGTCCGACCAGCGCCACCGGCCAGAACCAGGACGGCATCGTCACCGTCGAGGAGCACAAGTGCATCGGCTGCAAGTACTGCATGACCGCCTGCCCCTACGACGCCCGCTACTACAACGAAGAGATCGGAGCGGTCGACAAGTGCACCTTCTGCGCGCATCGCATCTACATCGGCCGACTGCCGGCCTGCGTCGAAACCTGTCCGACCAAGGTTCGGGTCTTCGGCGACCTCAACGATCCGAACAGCGAAGTTTCCAGACTCCTCGCCAAGTACCCGCACCGGGTAATTAAAGAGGAAATGGGAACCAAGCCGTACCTTTTCTATCTGATCTAAGGAGACAACCATGGCTTCCTTCACCAAACGACCCGGGGAATTGCTCTGGTTTTCCCTCCTCGGCCTGGGCATGCTGGTCGGTGCCGCAGCGGCGCTGATGGTCCTGATCAAGGGCCATTCCCACATGTACAACGTCAGCCGGGAAATCCCCTGGGGGATCCTGATTTCGACCTACGTCTTCTTCGTGGTCTCCAGCACCGGGCTCTGCCTGGTCTCGAGCCTGGGGCACGTCTTCGGCATCGAGCAGTTCGAACTGATCGGCCGCCGGGCGATCCTGCTGGCGATCATCACTCTGCTCACCGGTTTCGGCACCATCGCCATGGAGATCAACCACCCGATCCGCATGGCGATCTACGTCATCCTCAGCCCCAACTTCGAATCACCGATCTGGTGGATGGGGACTCTCTACGGCATCTACCTGATGCTGCTGATCGGTGAGTTCTACTTCCTGATGCGCAATCATCACAAGGGGGCGATGACCATGGGTCTGCTCGGCTTCGTCGCCGCGGTCACCGCCCACTCCAACCTCGGCGGGGTCTTCGGCCTGCTCGAAGCCCGCCCCTACTGGCACGGCTCGTTTTTGCCGCTGTACTTTATCCTTTCGGCCCTGGTTTCGGGCGGAGCGCTGATTTCGATCATCGTCTATTACAACTACCAGTTCCGCAAGATCGCCCTGCCGGCGCGCTATCCCCAGTTCATCGACACCCTGGCCAAACTGCAGGCGCTGTTTCTGATGATTCTGACCTTCTTCGTCACCTGGAAGATCATCCCCGGGCTCTACGGCCGGCCGCCGGAAAAATTCGAGGCGACCATGGCCCTGTTGACTGGACCGATGGCCTTCAACTTCTGGTTCTTCGAGGTGCTGATCGGCATGCTGATTCCGATTGGCCTGCTGCTCAACAAGAAGTTCCGCACCCCTTTCGGGGTCATGCTGGCCGGGGTCTTCTGCACCGTCGGCATTTTCTTCATGCGCTACGACCTGGTGCTTGGCGGACAAATCGTGCCGATGCGCGAGGGAGAGGTCAACCTGGTCGGAGGCCTGCTCTCCTACTCTCCGTCGCTGGCCGAATACGCTATCGTCGGCGGCGCCCTGGCCACCTGCATGTTCCTCTATACCCTGGCGGAAAAAGTTTTCGATTTAGAGATGAAGTCTCACTAGGGCAAGGGTTCTACGCTCTTGCTTTAGCCTCCTGGGCCGGCCTTTGCGCCGGCCCTTTTTTTTCGGACCTATCGCTTTAACGCAGAGACGCAAAGAAGGCAGAGTCTCTGCGTTAAAAAAAGGGGCACCCCCTGAAGGAGGTGCCCCGCTGTCGTTCAATTGTGTCTGCACACGGTTTAGGTCGGAGCGTGTTTCTCCAACCAGCGCTGCTCGAGCTCAGAGAAGCGCTCCAACAGGCTCGCCCCCCAATGGTAAAGCTCTGGCGTCTGCCCATCGGCACTCACCCGGCGGCAGAACTCTCCCACCCAGGGGTGCAGGTAACTGGCGAAAAAGTTCGACTGCTTGCCGGTGGCGATCCTCGCAGCCGGAATGTCGCGAGCGGTCAGGGCCGCCTCCTCCTGCTGAATCAGGAAATAGAGAAATTCCAGTTCGGTGGCCAGGTAATCGGGAGGCTCAGGAGAACCTTCCACGGCCAACCCTTCGGCGCGATAGGCCGCGGCCACCGCCATGGTGGTGGGACCGGCCAGGCGCCCGGAAGCTTCCAGATAGACCGAACCATAGGGGGGAGCCGGAGCGCCGCCGAGGCGATTGATGAACAGCCCGGTGAAGCCGACCTGCAACTCCTCGAGCAGGTTATTGGCCGGCAGAGTCGGGGGAGGAGCGGAGCCGGGCACCAGCAGGTTGAGTTCCTCCAAATTGCCCGGGGACAGTTGGGCCAGAAGTTCAGCATCGGGATAGGCGAACAGGCTGCTGAAGAAGGCGTAGAGACGTTTGCGGGCGCTGATATGCAGCATAGTGTGATCCTTGATCAATAAGGGAAATGGCGATTACAGCGCGGCCGGCGTGATCCCTGGCGGCAGGCGCAGCAGCAGCACTTCAACTTCGGAGCCCGCCGCCAGTCCGGCCTCCCCGGCCGGGACCGGAAGCAGCGCCTGGGAGCGGGGCAGGCTGCGGTTCTGGCCCGAGCCCTGGCTGCCGTTGATATGGAAGCGGTAGCGCCCCTCCAGCTCCTGCAAAGCCCCCCAGAGGAAGCGCTGACGCTTGACGCCCCCCTTGACCCCTTCGGCCAGAGTGACCCGCAACCGCGGCGGCAGGGGGTCGGTAAAACCTGCCAGCAGCCGTAGCGCCGGGTTGGCAAACAGCTCAAAGGTCGCCGCCGTCGCCGCCGGGTTCCCCGGCAGCCCAAAGACCGGTTTGCCGCCAACCGTCCCGAACAGCACCGGTTTGCCCGGTTTGATCGCCACCTTCCAGAAGCCGCGCTCGAAGCCCTTCTCCAGCAACACTTCCTGTACCAGATCGCGATCCCCCACCGAAACCCCGCCGGTAGTAATCAGCAAATCGGCCGCCAGTCCCTGATCGATCAGGGCCGAAAGCCCTGGCTTGTGGTCGGGCGCGATGCCGAGGCTGACCACGTTGCAGCCGAGCTCCTGCAGCCGCGCCGCCAACAGCGGCAGGTTGGAGTTGACGATCTGCCCGGGGCCGGGCGCGGCCCCCAGTTCCACCAGTTCATCTCCGGTGGTCAATACTGCGACGGTCGGCGCCGGATGGACGCTGACCTCGGTGACCCCGGCGGCGGCGAGCAGGCCGATCTCCCCCGAGCGCAGCGCGGTTCCGGCTTCGAGCAGCAGTTCGTCGCGGCGCAGTTCTTCACCACGATAGCGGACATGCTCACCCTGCACCGGCGCGGCCGAGAACCGGATGCGACCGCCCAGTTCCTCTACCTCCTCGATGGGAACGACACTGTCACAACCGGCTGGCAACGGTGCGCCGGTCATGATCTTGACCGCCGCCCCTGCGGCGACAGTTTCTCCCTGTGTTGCACCGGCCGGGAGGAAACCGCTCACCAGCAGTTCGGCCCCTGCCGGCTGATTGGCCCAGGCGAAGGCATAGCCATCCATGGCCGAGTTGTCCGCCGGTGGCAGATCCCAGCGGCTGTAGGTCGGCGCCGCCAGCACCTTGCCTGAGGCCGCGGCCAAAGCCAGAGTCACCGCCGGCAAGGCCTTGACCCGGGACAGAACAACGCCCAATGCCTCTTCATAACTGAGCATGAAAGATACTCCGGAAGGACTTTGATTACTTGAGGAAGCGGGCGATGATGAAATCGCTCAGACCCGCGGCATCGTTGATATCGTACACCGGCACATCGAGCTGCAGCGGCTCATCGGAAGCGACGGCGATCAACGACTCGTCCCGCTCCTCCCCCCGGCAGAGCAGAGTGGCGCTGCGCTCGGCGCGGTGCACCTCAATTTTCGGCATGCTGCTCTTTTTGAACCCCTCGGTCAGCACCAGATCGACATCGCCGCAGTAGCTGGCGATGGTCTCGTACAGGGTCGGCTCCTGGCCGGGGCGGTTTTTCTTCATGATCGCCACCTTGGCCGGCGAGGTAATGATGGTGGTGTCGGCGCCGGCCTGGGTCAGACGCCAGGAATCCTTGCCAACGTGGTCGATCTCGAAGCTGTGGGCATCGTGCTTAACCGCGGCGACGCGGTAGCCGCGCCCTTTGATTTCGGTGATGAGTTTTTCCAGCAGGGTGGTCTTGCCGGTGCCGCTTTTGGCGACGACGGACACTACGGGTACGGTCGAGGTCATGGTGGAGGTCTCCTTCAGGGCCGCATACTCTTGCGGAGTATTGATGTTACAGAGGGCGCGGCGCCAGTCGGCGGGAAGTTCTCCCTCGCCAACGTAGCGGACCCGCACCTTGTGGTAAAAATCATAAATACGGAAATTGCCGGCATCGAGCAGTTCCTGCATTGGTTCGAGGCAGTTTTTGCCATAAACCGCGAACAGCGGCTCATAGCCTTCGGCGGTACGGATCACCACCAGGTCATGCCCCTGGCGCAGGGCACAGAGGGTGCGAATAATGGCCGGGTCGGGATGGGGGATGTCGCAGGCGGTGGCGAAAATGTAGGGGGTCGTCGCCTCTCGCAGTCCGGTATAAAGCCCCCCCAGAGCGCTCCCCGGGTAAAGATCGGCAACCGCCGGCAAGCCGGGACGAGCCAGGTCGGGACGGTCGCCGGCGATCAACAAATGCGGGAACAGCTCGCCCATCACCGTCAGCACCCGTTCGAACAGCCCCTGGCCATCGACCGGCAGCCAAGCCTTGTCCCGCCCCATGCGGCGACTCTTCCCTCCGGCCAGGATCACCCCTGTCAAATCATTCACCCGCGCCTCGCGTTTCTTTGGCAAAAGTTGCGCTATTTCCAGTCCAGAGTGTAACGAAACAGCCCGCGCAGGGCAACCCAAAACATTCAATAATGCGAATATTCATCATCCCTTTTCAGGCTCTTAGCGCCGCCCAAATGTATACGTTGTGCCAAGATAAAAAACTAAGGTATAGTTGGGGCGTTTTCAGGAATCTACCGCAAAGAGGAGAATTAATATGTTCGGACTCGGCACCCAGGAACTGATCATCATTCTCGTACTGGTTCTGATTGTTTTTGGAGCCGGCAAGCTCCCCCAGGTTGGCAGCGCTCTCGGCAAGGGCCTGCGCAACTTCAAGGAAGGGACGAAGGACGAGGAAAACGAAAACGAGGAGAAAAAGAAACTGGATGACAACCAGAAAAGCTGATTTCTCCCAGAGGTAAAAAACGAAGGCCCGCCATGATGGCGGGCCTTTTTTACTTGCTGGACCAGGTGAATCGAATTACTGATTCGGGGTGATGGTCACAGTCACCCGGCGGTTGAGCTGGCGGCCGGCATCACTATTATTGTCGGCAATCGGCTGACTTTCGCCGTAGCCGACGGTGCGCATCCGGGACGGGCTGACATTTTGGGCGGACAGGGCGTTCTTGACCGCTTCGGCACGGCGCTCGGAGAGAACCTGGTTGGTCGACTCGGCCCCGACACTGTCGGTGTGTCCGGCGATCTGGATGGTGGTTTCCGGGTACTGGTTCAGCACCTGAGCGACGCGGTTGATTTCGTCATAGGCACCGGCCTTGAGCACCGCCGAACCGGTGTCAAACATGACATCCGACTTGAAGGTCAGGGCCAGGGTATTCATGTTGCGCTGCACACTGGCTCCTTCTACCCCGGCCACCGCCTGGCGCATGGAGGCTTCCTGCTTCTCCATGTAGTTACCGATGCCGCCGCCGGCCAGGCCGCCGACCAGAGCGCCGATACCGGCACCGACCAGCGTGCCCTTGGTATCCTTACCGATTGCCTGCCCCAGACCGGCTCCCACGGCCGCCCCGACGCCGGTTCCGATCATAGCTCCCTTTTGGGTTTGGGTCGCAGGTTGGGCGCAACCAGCAACCACCAGAGCGGAAACCAGCAGTAATGACAGATTTTTTCTCATTCTTGACTCCTTGTGGACATGGCTGAATTTCTGCATCGCACCCTTTGGCGCGGACAGTTCTTAAACCTAGCAGAAATTTAGGAAAAAGCAACTGGTGCGGAGGTTGCGCTCCCTGCTCCCGCGGTCCGGCAGCCGCTTCTCCCAACCTTCTTGAGTGGGCGTGAACACTTGAGAAACCGGACTTTCCGTGGTAGTCTGCGCGCTTACCGTTTGGGCTTTAATTGGAGGATTGATCGATATGAAAATTACCCGCAACGAAGTAGAGCACGTCGCCAAACTGGCACGACTGGCCCTGGCGGATGATGAACTCAACGCTCTGACCGGGCAAATGGATGCCATCCTCGGCTATGTCGAGAAGCTCAATGAGCTCGACACCACCGGAATCATCCCCACCGCCCACGCCGTGCCGATGGAAAACGCCTTCCGTGCCGATGAGGTCAAACCCTCCATTGGCCTGGGGAAAGCGCTGCTGAACGCCCCGGCCCCGGTCGATGGCTGTTTCCGCGTTCCCAAGGTGATCGAATAACGCCCTGCCCGTCGGCTTCCTCAACCTGCCCCCAGAGATTGCGCTATGAACCTGACAGAACTGACGATCCACCAGTTGCACGCCAAACTCGTTGCCAAAGAAATCACCTCGGTGGAGCTGACCCGGGCTTTTCTGGCCCGCATCGCCGCCACCGACAATAAGGTCAACGCCTTCATCACCATCTGCGATACCGAAGCGTTGGCCGCCGCCGCCGAAGCCGATGCGCGTATCGCCGCCGGTCAGGCCGACCTGCTGACCGGCATCCCGTTGGCGCTGAAAGATATCTTCTGCACCGAGGGTGTGCGCACCACCTGCGCCTCGAAGATTCTCGACAACTTCGTCGCCCCCTATGACGGCACCGCAGTGGCCCGACTCAAAGAGCGCGGCGCGGTGATCCTCGGCAAGCTCAACATGGACGAATTCGCCATGGGCAGCTCCAACGAGAACTCGGCCTTCGGGCCGGTGAAAAACCCCTGGAATCTGGCGACCGTCCCGGGTGGTTCCTCGGGTGGCAGCGCCGCGGCGGTGGCCGCCCGCCAGGCGGCCGGAACCCTCGGCACCGACACCGGCGGCTCGATCCGTCAGCCCGCCTCCCACTGCGGCGTGGTCGGGCTCAAGCCGACCTACGGCCGGGTCTCCCGCTACGGCGTCATCGCCTACGCCTCTTCCCTCGACCAGGTCGGCCCCATCGCCCGCGACGTCGAGGACTGCGCAATCCTGCTGCAGGCGGTGGCCGGCTACGACCCGGCCGACTCCACCTCCGTCGACACCCCGGTCCCCGATTACCGCGCCACTCTGCGCGACGGCGTCAAAGGGCTGCGGATCGGGCTGCCCAAGGAATATTTCATCGCAGGGCTCGACCCTGAGGTGAAGGGAGCCGTGGACGCCGCCATCGCTCAGTACCGCCAACTTGGCGCCGAAATCGTCGAAGTCAGCCTGCCGCACACCGACTACGCCGTCGCCTGCTACTACCTGATCGCCACCGCCGAGGCCTCGAGCAATCTGGCCCGCTACGACGGCGTGCGTTTTGGCACCCGGGTCGAAGAGGGCAAAGGTCTGCTCGATATGTACATGAAGAGCCGCGCTGCCGGCTTCGGCGCCGAGGTCAAACGGCGGATCATGCTCGGAACCTACGCCCTCTCCTCGGGCTACTACGACGCCTATTATCTCAAAGCGCAGAAGGTACGGACGCTGATCCGCCAGGATTTCCTCGACGCCTTCGACAAGGTCGATGTGATCCTCACCCCGGTGGCGCCGACGCCGGCCTTCGCCTTGGGCGAGAAGACCGCCGATCCGCTGCAGATGTACCTCTCGGATATTTTCACCATCCCCGCCAACCTCGCCGGCACCTGTGCCATGAGCCTGCCTTGCGGCTTATCGGCTGCGGGTCTGCCGATCGGGCTGCAGCTCATCGGCCAACCCTTCGGCGAGGCGACCCTGCTGCGCTCGGCCTATGCCTTCGAGCAGGCGACGGAGTGGCATCAACGGAAACCGCAACTCTGACCTCATAATTAACGCAGAGGCGCAAAGGCGCTGAGGAGATACTTTTGCTCTCTGCTTTTTGATTTTCTCCGCGTTTCTGCGCCTCTGCGTTGAAAAGGATTTTTCCATGCGTTCAAAATACGAAGTCGTCATCGGGCTGGAAGTCCACGTCCAGCTCACCACCAACACCAAGATCTTCTGCGGCTGCTCGACCAAGTTCGGCGCCGCTGCCAACAGCCAGACCTGCCCGGTCTGCCTCGGTTTTCCCGGGGCGCTGCCGGTGCTCAACGCCAAGGTGGTCGAGTTTGCCATTATGGCCGGGCTGGCCACCCACTGCCAGATCGCCCCGCGCTCGATCTTCGCTCGTAAAAACTACTTCTATCCCGACCTGCCCAAGGGCTACCAGATCTCCCAGTTCGAACTGCCGGTCTGCGAGCACGGCCACCTGGAAATCGAAACTGAGGAAGCGGGCAAGAAAAGAATTGGCATCACCCGCATCCACATGGAGGAGGATGCCGGCAAGCTGAACCACGGCGAGGGGGCCGGCGCCGGCAGTTCCTACGTCGACCTCAACCGCGCCTGCACGCCGCTGCTGGAGGTCGTCTCCGAACCCGACATGCGCTCCTCCGACGAGGCGGTCGCCTACATGAAGAAGCTGCACCAGATCGTCACCACCCTCGGGGTCTGCGACGGCAACATGGAGGAAGGCTCCTTCCGCTGCGACGCCAACGTCTCGGTGCGCCCCTGGGGCCAGGCGGAACTCGGCACCCGCGCCGAGCTCAAGAACATCAACTCCTTCCGCTTCGTCAAGCAGGCGATCGAGTTTGAGATCGACCGCCAGATCGACCTGATCGAAGACGGCGGCAAGGTGGTGCAGGAAACCCGGCTGTTCGACGCGGTCAGCGGCACCACCCGTTCCATGCGCGGCAAGGAAGAAGCCCACGACTACCGCTACTTCCCCGATCCCGACCTGGTCCCGCTGGTGATTTCGGAAGAGTGGATCGAGCGGGTCCGCGCGGCCCTGCCCGAACTCCCCGAGGCCAAGACCGCCCGCTTCATCGCGCAGTACGCCCTCACCGCTTACGACGCCGAGGTGCTCGCCGCCGACCAGCAGCTGGCCGCCTACTTTGAGGCGACCGTGGCCGCAGGCGCCGCGGCCAAACCTGCGGCCAACTGGGTGATGGGAGAGGTGATCCGCGGTCTCAACGCCGAGGGAATCGCCATCTCCGCCTGCCCGGTGACCCCGGCACTGCTGGCCGGGATGCTGGGGCGCATCGACGACAACACCATCTCCGGCAAAATCGCCAAAACCGTGTTCGACGAAATGTGGCAAAGCGGCCAGAGCGCCGATGCCATCATCGAAGCCAAAGGCTTGAAGCAGGTCACCGACAGCGGGGCGATCGAAGCGGTGATCGACGAAATCATGGCCGCCAACATGGGTCAGGTGGAGGAATACCGCAGCGGCAAGGAGAAGGTCTTCGGCTTCTTCGTCGGCCAGGTGATGAAGGCCAGCAAGGGGAAGGCCAACCCGGCGGCGGTGAATGAGCTGTTGAAGAAAAAGCTGGCAGGGTAGAGTGGATCAACCAAGGCAGCTAATGGTCTCAACTTAGGTTGGAGTTTCCCATGGATTCTGAGCGTTTGGCGGAACGACTTAACGACTATCTCAAGGCTCTGTCTCAGCTTGAGAAGGCGGCACGGCAACCCAAGGACGAGTTTGTCCGCGATTCGGTCATTCAACGTTTTGAATTCACCCATGAGCTGGCTTGGAAGATGCTGCGGCTGCGATTGGAACAGGAAGGGATTGTCGTCAAAACCCCGCGGGAAACTATTCAGGAAGCCTTGCAGGCTGGATTGATCACAGACGGCAACCTTTGGACCGACATGCAGAAGATGCGCAACCTCACCAGTCATACCTACAAGGAAAAGCTGGCCGAGGATGTGTATGGTTTCGTCGTCGGCCAGGGCCTTGAACTTTTTCAGAAACTAGCCGCGACGAGCAAGCCATGGCAAGTGAACGACTGATCTTCGGTCTGGCCGAGCGCCATTACGCCGATTTCGTGCGCATCTTCCGGCGTTATCAGCAAATCGAAGAGGTGCTGATCTTCGGCTCGCGGGCCAAGGGAACCGACAAGCCATGGTCGGACTTCGATTTGGCAATCATCGCGCCAACCATGAGTGACTCCAAGTTTTCCCAGCTCTGGGTCGAGATTGACGCCCTGCCTTTGGTATTTAAACTCGACCTGTTGCATTGGGACCGTTTGCCACAAGAGCGCCTGAAGGAGAAAATCCGCGAGGAGGGGAAACGGTTTTTTCCGCTTGAGGAGTCGAGCAACCCTTTGTCCTAAACTTAACCCCCGAGGAATCCCATGTCGATCAAACCGATTCTGTTCGAAAACGGAGAACTGTTGCTGCTCGACCAGCGGGTGCTGCCGGTGGAAGAGACCTGGCTGCGCTATACCGACTACCGGAAGGTGGCCGAAGCGATCCGCAATATGGTGGTGCGCGGCGCACCGGCGATCGGGGTGACGGCGGCCTTTGGCGCGGCCTTGGGAGCCAGAGAGATTGCGGCACCCAATTTCGACGCTTTTTTCACCGAGTTCGAGCAGGTCTGCGCGCTGCTGGCAGCCACCCGGCCGACGGCGGTCAATCTGTTCTGGGCTCTGGAGCGGATGAAGGTTTGCGCCCAAAGTCATCGCGCACTGCCGTTGGCTGAGCTCAAGGAACGGCTATTGGCCGAGGCACTGGAGATTGCCGAGGACGATGAGCTGATCAACCGGGCTATGGGCGGCCACGGCGCGGCGCTGATCCCCGATGGCGGCCGGGTGCTGACCCATTGCAATGCCGGGGCGCTGGCGACCGCCGGTTACGGCACCGCGCTGGGGGTGATCCGGGCGGCGGTGGAGGCGGGGAAAAAGGTCGCGGTGCTGGCCGATGAGACCCGCCCCTGGCTGCAGGGAGCGCGATTGACCGCTTGGGAACTGCAGCGAGACAACATCCCGGTCACCCTGATCTGCGACAACATGGCCGGCTACCTGATGAGTCAGGGAGAGATCGACTGCGTCATCGTCGGCGCCGACCGCATCGCCGCCAACGGCGACACCGCCAACAAGATCGGCACCTACACTGTGGCGGTGCTGGCCAAAGAGCACGGCCTTCCCTTTTACGTCGCCGCACCGACCTCCACCATCGACCTGAGCCTGACCAGCGGCAAGCTAATCCCTATCGAAGAGCGTGACCGCCGGGAAGTCACCCACAGCGGCGAGCGCCAGCTGGCCCCGGACGGGGTGGCGGTGCGCAATCCGGCCTTCGACGTCACCCCGGCGCGACTGATCACTGCCATCATTACCGAGCACGGCGTTGCCCGGGGGGATTTCCTGACCCAGTTGCGGCAACTCTGCAACCAGGGAGGCTGAATGGAACCGGCGGTTCTCCACCGACGCCTGCAGGCCGCCTGTCAGGCCGGAGATGAAGCGGCCCTGGCCGAACTGGCCGGAGAGCTCGGCTTCCACGAAACGAAAAAAACCGCCACCAATCTGCTGTTGCTGTTCCAGTATCTCGGCGATTGCCAACAGCTGCCGGCCGTGATTTGGGCCGCCGGCGCCGCCGCCGACCCCGACCAGGCCTTGAACAATCTGGAACGGCTCAGCGGCACCATCCCCCGAGAGGAGCTGGGACCCTTGCTGGCGACCCCGGCGGCCGCCCAGCTACTGACCATTCTCGGCGCCTCCCCCTTCCTCACCGGCATTCTCTGCCGCCGCAGCTGCAGCTTCCACGATCTCTTTGCCGGCGGCGAACTGCAGCGGCAAAAGGACGAGACCGCGATGCTGGCCGAGCTGCGCGCTTTGATCCCCGAGACTGCCAGCTTCAGCGAACTGCAAAAAGGACTGCGCCAGTACAAGGCCCGGGAGATTCTGCGCATCGGCGGCCGCGACCTCAACAACCTGGCCGGACTGGCCGAAGTCACCGGCGAACTCTCCGCCTTGGCAGCCACCACCCTGCACCGGGCTTATGAAGTCTGCCACCGTCAACTGCGGGACGAGCATGGCGCGCCGACCCTCGACAGTGTCGCAGATCAACCGCCGGTGGAGGCCGAATTCACTATTTTCGGCATGGGCAAATTCGGCGGTCACGAGCTCAACTTCTCCTCCGACATCGACCTGATTTACTTCTACTCCTCGGAAAAAGGAATGTCCTCCGGCGTCCCCAACGCCCTTGGAGAAATGAAGAACCGACTGCACCTGCACCGCTATTTCTGCAAGCTGGCCGAGTTGATCAGCAAAGCCATCGGTCAGGCGACGGAAGACGGTTTCGTTTTCCGGGTCGATCTCAACCTGCGCCCCGAGGGGAGCCGGGGAGAGATGGCGATCTCCCTGCGCGGCGCCGAAACCTACTACGAATCCTGGGGCCAGAGCTGGGAACGGGCGGCGATGCTCAAGGGGCGACCGGTAGCCGGCTCCCTCGCCCTCGGGCTGAAATTGCTCAAGAGTCTGGAGCCCTTCGTCTATCGCAAACACCTCGACTACGGCATGCTCGAGGACATCAAGACGATGAAGCAGAAGATCGATCACAACCTGGCGCGAGAGCGGGAGGGTGAGCTCAACCTCAAGCTCGGCCGGGGGGGGATTCGGGAAATCGAATTCTTCATCCAGGCGCTGCAGCTGATCTACGCCGGCAAAACCCCGGACCTGCGGGAGAAAAACTCCCTGAAGGCGCTGCCGCTGTTGCGCCAGGCCGGGCTGCTGCGGGAGGAGGACGAAACCACCCTGCGCGAGGCCTACATCTTTTTGCGCAGCGCCGAGCACCGGATTCAGGTGGTGCAGGAGCGCCAGACCCACAACCTGCCCACTGCCGCCGAAGAACTACGAGCCTTGGGGCGACGCTGCGGTTTCGCCGACGCAGCCGGCTTTCATGAGGCGCTGGAGCACCACCGCACCGGGGTCTCAGCCATCTACCACGACCTGTTCTTCACCGAGGAGAGTGAGCGGCAACAGGAGGTTCCGCCGGAGGTACGGATGCTGCTCGACCGCGGCGCCGATATCGATCTGGTCAAAGACCTGCTGGAGGAAAAGGGGTTCAAGAATCCCGATGCCGCCTACGAGACGGTCATCGCCCTGCGCGACGGCCCGCCCCACTCCCACATGACCGAGCGCAGCCGCCGGCGGCTGGAGCGGATCGCTCCGCTGCTGCTGCAGGAGGTGCTCGATTCACCCGAACCGGATATGGCGCTGCGCAACCTCGAGCGCTTTCTGGTCGCGGTGCGGGCCCGGGGGACCTTCTACGCTCTGCTGGCGGAGAACCCGGCGATCATCAAGATGCTGGTCGGGCTGTTCGGCACCAGCCAGTTTCTCTCCCGCATCTTTATCCAGCACCCGGAAATTCTCGACTCCCTGGTTTCGCGCTCCTACGCCGTCTCCTTCAAGGAGCCGCCGGTAATGGCTCAGGAGCTTGCCGGCCTGCTGGCCGCCAGCGACAATTACGAGCAGATTCTCGATGTACTGCGGCGCTACCGCAACGAGGAGTTCCTGCGCATCGCCCTTAACGACATCCATGGTCACACCCCGCAAGGGGAGGGGACATTTCAGCTCTCCGCCCTGGCCGATCTCTGCCTCAACCAGGCCCTGACCATCGCCCGGGAGGAGTTGCTGCCACGCTTCGGCCTGCCTTTCTGCAAGGATGCGGCGGGAGTCGAACACGAGGCGGAATTCGCCATTATCGGCATGGGCAAGCTTGGCGGCATGGAACTCAACTATCACTCGGACCTCGACATCATCTTCATCTACGAAGGCGAAGGCGAAACCCGCCCAGCTCCCGGCACCGACCCCGCCCGCTTCCGCCAGCAGAGCACCCAGGAGTATTTCTCCAGGCTGGCCCAGCGGATCATTTCGGTGCTGACCCTGATGACCCGGGAAGGCTACGTCTACCAGATCGACACCCGCCTGCGCCCCTCCGGCAACCAGGGGCCGCTGGTCACCAGCCTGCCGGCCTACGAGCGCTACCACCAGTCCTCGGCCCAGGCCTGGGAACGCCAGGCGCTGACCAAGGCCCGGGTGGTAGCCGGCCCCGTTGATTTCGCCAGGAGGATCAGCGAAACCACGGCCCGCATCGTCTATGAGCGGCCCCTGCCGCCCGACTTGAAGAGCGAAATCTATCGTCTGCGCAGCAGAATGGAAGCGGAAATCGCCAAGGAAGGGGAGGAACTGCTCAACATCAAGACCGGCCGCGGCGGGATGGTCGATGTCGAGTTCTTGGCTCAGTATATGCAGATAGTTCACGGCCAAACCCACCCGGAGCTGCGGCAGTGCAACACCCTGAAGACTCTCGAAGCCCTGCAGACCGCCGGTTTGCTTAGTGCGGAGGCCACGGAAACCCTGAGCAGCGGCTACAAGTTTTTGCGCCGAATGGAAAACAAGCTGCGACTGGTGCACGATCAGTCGATCAACGAAATTGCCACCGACCGCGCCTCGCTGCTCAAACTGGCCCGCCGCCTCGGCTACCCCGAACGCCCCCGGCGCGCTGATGAAGTTCTGCGGGAAGATTACAACCGAGCGACTGAAAAAGTCCGGAAACTGTTCGACCAGATCCTCGGCCCCGACCCAAACTGAAACCCTTTACCCAACCTGATATCTGCCCATGGCCAAGACCATTCTACTGCTCGAGGATGACCCGGCCCTGGGTCTACTGCTGCACCAGGCCCTGCTCCAACAGGGCTATACCGTCACCCCTTTTCGGGCTGCGGAACCGGCCCTCGACACCCTGCTCTGCACCCCGGTTGACCTGATCATCGTCTCGTCCAAGCTACCGGGTTTCAGCGGTCTGGAATTCTGCCAGGCTCTGCGTCAACACAGGGCTACCCGGCAAATGCCGGTGCTGATGCTTGACCATGGCCCGGTCGAGGCTGAAGTCGAAGGCACTCATCTCACCCATCACCTGGAAAAGCCCTTTACCCTGGCCACCCTGCTGGTCAAGGTCGCCAACTGCCTCGGGTCAGCAAAAACCAAGGCCGCTGCAGCGGCTGAATTTCACGGCGACCTGACCCTGGCCCCGCTACCAAATCTGCTTCACGCCCTCTACTCCCTGCGGGTCACCGGTCTGCTGAATCTTGAGCACGGCACGGTCCACAAGGTCCTCTACCTGCGCGAAGGTTATCCGATTTTCGCCCGCTCCAACCTGGTGCGCGAATGCCTGGGGCAACAGTTGGTCCAGCAAGGACGGATCAGCCAGAGCGAATGTGAGGAATCCCTCTGTCTCAGCAAAGCCTCCGGGCGCCTGCAGGGAACCGCTTTGATCGAGATGGGCCTGCTCAGCCCGCAGGAATTGCATCAGGCCCTGCAGGCCCAGGCTCAAGAGAAGGTTCTGGAAGTTTTCACCTGGCCCGAGGGGAACTGGCGTTTTCTCCCGGCCCGGGATTTCCGCAAAGAAATTACCGCCATCGACCTCTCCCCGGCCTCGCTGATGCTGCAGGGGCTGCGACGCGGAGTTCCCAGCGGTTGCCTGGAATCGGTTTTGCAGCAGCACCGCGGCCGCTACTTGGCCCCTGCAGCCAGCCCCCTCTATCGCTTTCAGGAAATCGATTTGAGCGCCGAAGACGAGCAACTCTGGAGCGCCTGCGACGGCACCCGCACCCTGGAAGAGGTGCTGGCGCTGCGCCCCTTCGAGCGCCGCAGCCGCGAACAGTTGCTGGCGGCCCTGCTCTTGGCGGAGATGCTGGAGAGCCAGGACTGGCCGGAGCAGACCGCCGCCGACACGGGTGACACCCGCTTTCAGAACGCCCAGATGCGCCAGCGCCGGGAAGGTTTTCTGGCAGAATTCGAGCACCTGATGCCCCTTGACCACTTCGCCTTGCTCGGAGTTGACCAGGAGGCTCCCTCCACTGCGATCCGCAAGGCCTATTTCGCCCTGGTCAAACGACTGCACCCCGACCATTACCACCAGAGCGGTTTCTCCCCCGAGTTGATGAGCAAGGTTGTCGACTTGTTTCAGCGGGTCAGCGAAGCCTATGCGGTGCTGACCGACCCTGCCCGGCGCAAGGACTACCTGGCCAGGATACAGGGGGAATCCGTTGCCGACAGCAATGATATCGCCGACATTCTGCGGGCCGAGGAATCGTATCAAAAAGGGGTGGTGCTGCTGCGCCGTAAGCAGTACAGCGAGGCCTTCGACCAGTTAGCCTGGGCCTTTCAGCTGCAGCCCGAGGAACCCGAATACCTTACCGCCTATGCCTGGGCGATGTTCAAGGCCCATCCGGGCCAGTCGCAAAGGTGTTTCGAAGCGCGAGTGCTGCTGCTGCGCTCAGCCGATCTCAACCCCCGCCAGGATTTGACTCATCTCTACCTCGGCTACCTGCTCAAAAACGACGGCCAGATCAAGCCGGCCGAGCGAGCCTTCGAAATGGCGATCCAGTGCAACCCCAACAATGTCGAGGCGCTGCGGGAATTGCGCCTCTCCAACCTGCGGCGGGAACAGCCCGCCGGCTCCCGCGGTCTGCTCGGCCGACTGCTGAGCTGAGAAGATAAAAAAGCCCGGGGCAATCGCACCGGGCTTTTTTATCACTGCAGGTTGTTGCCGCTATGGCTGTCGAAACATGGCGAGTCCGTCCTCGCCGCCCTCTCCGGCCCGGGCCAGGGCTGCGGCCAAAACCTGCTGACCGATGTAGCGGCGCAGCACCCGGCGCACCTCGCTCGCCACCCCCTCGAACAAAACCCCGAGTTCGAATTCTCCCCCTCCCCCCCGGGGAAAGCAGTAGATCACCTTGGCGTTCAGCTCGAAGACCTGGTTATCGATCGGGATCCGCAGCCGGAGCCCTTCATCCCGCACCAGTTCCCGGGGATACACCAGCCGCCCGCCCATATCCGAAAGACTCTGCAGCTTCGCATCGTCATAGCGATGACGGCCAACCACCCCGACTCCCAGGTTCAAAGCCACTCGGATATGCTTCCGGGCGGGATGGTGGAAGCGCTGCTCAAGCTCCAGCCACAAGGCCTCCAGAGTCAGCGGCAGCGCAAGGTGCGCGCAGCCGGAAGCCTTCCCCATATTGATAACGGCCAAGCTTTTCTCCGGCGAACCGCCCTGCTCGACCAGCAGCAATCCGGCAGCGCTGCCATCGATTACGACCTCGTAGCCCCAGACTGCGAGCACCGCAGCCAGCAACTTGGCCAAACCTCGAGTCTCAATCTGCAGCTCAACCCGCCGCAAGTCGGGCTCAAATACGAGTTCCGTCAACATCGTCCGAAGCACTCCTACAGTTGGTGCAGATCAAGGACGATAGCGGTGCAGTCGTCGGTCAGGTCTTCCTGGACGCCAAATTCCATCAGTTCCGCGTAAAGGGCATCGAGAAATTCCAGGTGATCCCCCTGGTTCCGGCGCAGCACCTCGGCCAGCCGTCTCTGGCCGAAACATTGCTGCTCGGGGTCGAACACCTCGGTGATGCCGTCGGTATACATCAACAGCCGGTCATTACGCTGCAACTGAAAACTGCCGAGGCTAATTTCCGGATGTTCGAAAAAGCCGATGGGGGGAGCGGTGACCTCGAGTTGCAACACCTCGTTACCGCGCCGCACCAGCGGCGCCGGGTGACCGGCATTGACGTAGTGCAGCTGGTAGGTCTCCGGATCGATAACCCCATAGAACAGGGTCGAGGAAAAATAATGATCGAATTTCACTGATCGCTCGGCGAAGGTGCGCAGAAAAGCGTTGGCCTGGCTCACCAGCTCCGGCGGATCGCACTGATCCCGGGCCGAATGGTGGATAAAGCCGTAGAGCAGCGCCATCACCACCGAGGCATGCACCCCGTGGCCGGTGACATCGCCGACGAACAGGGCCTGACAACCATCGGGCAGACTGATGAAATCGAAGTAGTCGCCCCCCAGGGCATTGGCCATGCGGTATTTGACCCCGATGCAAGCCCAGCTGCAGACCGGTGAACTCTTGGGAAAGAGCAGTTGCTGGACCTTGCTGGCCAACTCAAGATCGATGCTGCAGTCACAGTGATGGGACATGATATCTCCGGCTGCCGTGGCGGCAGCATTCGGTCAGTGGCTCTAGAATGTTTGCAGGTTGCGGTCGAGCAGGTGCCGGGGGTGGACGTTGCCCAGGGCCCCGAGCATGCTGCGCTTGAGCTGGGGGTTGTCCACCGCCAGTTCCCGCAGCAGTTTTTTCATCCGTTTGCGTTTCTGGTCGACCACTCCGCAGACCGGACAGGCGCAGCAGATCACCGGAAAGCTGTTGGCCCGGGTAAAGGCGATGATGTCCTGCTCTTCCACGTAAACGAAGGGGCGGATCACCGTGTGGCGGCCATTGTCGGCCGCCAGCTTCGGGCTCATCGCCGCCAGGGTGCCGACGTAGAACTGGTTGAGCAGCAGGGTTTCGATAAAGTCGTCGAGATGGTGACCGAGGGCGATTTTGTTGCAGCCGAGCTTGTCGGCCAGGGTATAGAGTACCCCACGACGCAGCCGGGCGCAAAAGGAGCAGTAGGAGGAGCCGGGACGGCGCTTCTCCTCGATCACCTGGTAGCTGTTGGTGGTCTCCATGTGATACTCGAACCCCAGCTCGCGCAGGTGCTGCTCGATCACCGCGGTGCGGTAGCCGGGATAACCGGCATCGACGTTGACCGCCACCAGTTCGAACTTGATCGGCGCCCGCCGCCGCAGGCGCTCGAGAATGTGCAGCAGGGAGTAGGAATCCTTGCCGCCGGAAACGCCGATGGCGATCCGGTCCCCCGCTTCGATCAGATTGAAATCGCCGATGGCCTGGCCGGTCTGTTTTTTTATTTTGCGATAGAGCGCATCGTCGATGATGGACAAGCGGAAACTCCGTACGGTTGGAATGAGAACGGTGATGCGGATAGCTCAGGGCTGCCAGCGGATCAGCTGCTTCTGAAAATCGATCTGGTAGGGGCGGCGCTGGAGAAAATCCATCCCCAGCAGGCCATGGATCGGCGCGCCGGGATGGCGGTTGTCGATAATCAGCACCGGTACCGGACGCTGTTCGAAGGGACCAACCCGCAGATAGCTGAAATTGACCAGTTCGGACTTGATCAGCTGCCCCCCCGCCACCTGGCTGTGGGTCTGGCGGCCGGGCTCGAAGTCCAGATTCTGCAGCGCATCCCGATGCAGCACGGTGTGGGTGGCACCGGTATCGAGCAGCAATGTCAAATCGACCCGGCCGCTCCCCTGCCCCAACTGCACCGGCACCAGCACCTGGTTGTTGCGGATCACCACCGGGGTTTCCAGCGATTGCAGAAACGCCTCCTGGGCCGCTCGCTGGCGCTGCTCCCGGGTCTGCGCTTCGGCCTCCAGCCGCTGCTGGCGGCGCTCTTCGAGAACTTCGGAGCGCTGCTGCGGTGACAGATGATCAAGCTCTTCCCGATAGACCTGGGTCTTACCCCGGTGCTCGGCGGGAACCCGGCTTTCATCGTCGACGAAGACCGTCACGCCGTTGCCATCGACATATTTGATCACCTTGGCCAAGACCGATTGGGCCGGCAGCGACAGGGTCAGGCAGAGCAGCGCAAGGGTCAGAAAGCGGGTCATGACAGGCCTCTGGGTGAATGATATCGCCGAGCGGTCAACCGGTCTTTGATAGCCTGTTTCCCCTTCCCTTGTCAAACCCCCAAATGCGATTACTCCGGCTCCGCAGCATGACTGGGGGTCAGTCCTACCAGAGCGCGCAGGTCTTCCAGAATCAGATACAGGGTCGGCACCAGCACCAGGGTGATGGCGGTGGCGAACAGAATGCCGAAGCCGAGGCTGATCGCCATCGGAATCAGGAAGCGGGCCTGGACACTGGTCTCCAGAATCATTGGCGCGAGGCCGAAAAAGGTGGTCAGGGATGTGAGCAGAATCGGCCGAAAGCGGCGCTGCCCGGCGGCCATCACCGCCTCGACCATCGCTGTGCCCTCCCGGCGGCCGCCGTTGATGCGGTCGATCAGCAGCAACGAGTCGTTGACCACCACCCCGGAGAGAGCGACAATGCCGAAAATACTGAGAATGCTCAGGTTGTAGCCCATCAACAGATGGCCGAGCACCGCCCCGACGATTCCGAAGGGGATCGCCGCCATGATCAACAGTGGCTGGCTGTAGGAGCGAAAAGGAATGGCGAGCAGGGCGTAGATCCCGACCAGGGCGAGCAGAAAACCATCCTTCATGCTGCCAAGGGAGTCGCGCCGCTCCTTCTCCTCCCCTTCGAGGTTGAAGCTCAAGCCCGGATAATCTGCCGCCAACTCCCCCAGCAAGCCGCTTTTGAGATCGACGAGAATATCCCCGGCATTGCCGACGCCGGAGTCGACACTGGCGGTGACGTTGATCACCCGCTTGCGCGCCGCGCGGTTGATCTCGGCAAAGCCGCTCCCCGCTTCGATCCAGGCCGCCCGGTCCAGGGGGATTTCGCCCCCCGCGGCGGTGCGGATGCGCATCGCCTCGAGGTCGGCCAGGCTGCGCCGGTCTTCTTCAGGATAGCGCACCATCACCCGCACTTCATTGCGTCCTCGTTGCAGCCGCAGCGCTTCGGCGCCGAAAAAGGCTCCCCGCACCTGGCGGCCGAGGTCTTCCTCGGTCACCCCCAGGGTGCGGGCCTCGGGCTTGAGCCGCAGCTTGATCTCCTGCTGGCCGCGGGCGAAATTGTCCTCGATATCGCCGACCCCGGGATATTCGGCCAGGGCCAGTCGCAGGCGGCCGGCGGCGGCCTCCAGCACGGTGAAATCGGTGTGGGCCAATTGCACATCGATGTTGGCCCCCATCCGCACCAGGTTCGACTTGAACACCAGCGATTCGATCCCCGGCAACTCCCCGACCTTCTGCCGCCAGCGGTTCTGAATCTCGCTGGAGGAGAGCCCGCGCTCCTCACTGGGGGTGAGAAACAGGGCAATATCGGAGAGGTGCGCTCCCGAGGCGGTCGCCCCGCCGCCGGGTCCGCCGCCGGCCAGGGTGCTACCGACCACCGCATAGACATTGCGCAGAATGCTGCCGCCGCTGGCGGAGGCGGCATCGTACTCGGCCACCGTCGCCATCGCCTGCTCGACAATCTGCTGCTGCATTCGCCCGGTCTGCTCGGCCGAGGTTCCGGGCGGCATCTGCAGCGAAGCGGTGATGACATCGCCATCGACCTCGGGCATGAAGACGAATTTGATCACCCCACCCTTGACGATCCCAATGGTCAGCAACAACACCGCCAGGCTCAGGGCCAAGGTGGTATAGCGATGCACCAGGGCCAGAGTCAAGGTGCGCCGGTAGGGACCGACGATCAGCCGGTCGAGCTGGCGGCCGAACCCCTGACGGATACGGTCGAGGCCGCCGAGCACCCCGCCGAGGGAACGGCTTCGCCCCATGGCCAGATGGGCGGGGAGCACGAACAGCGACTCGATCAACGAAACCAGCAGCAGGGAGATAACCACCAGCGGAATGGTCTTGATGAACTTGCCCATCATGCCGTCGACAAAAATCAGCGGCAGAAAGGCGACCACCGTGGTCAGTATCGAAAAGACCACCGGCAGCCCGACTTCGCGGGTTCCGTCGATGGCCGCCTGCAGATAGGGCTTGCCGAGCAGACGCTGCTCGTAGATGTTTTCGCCGACCACGATGGCGTCATCAACCACGATCCCCAGCGCCAGAATAAAGGCGAACAGGGAGATCATGTTGATCGAGACCCCGAGCAGCGGCAGCACCAGCAGGGCGCCGAAGAAGGAGATCGGGATACCGAGCATGACCCAGAGGGCGAGGCGGATTTCCAGAAACAGGCCGAGCACGATCAGCACCAACGCCAGGCCGAAACCGGCGTTTTTGGTCAGCAGGTTCATTCGGCTTTGCAGGTTTTCCGAGGTATCGTTCCAGGTGGAGAGTTGCACCGACGCCGGCAGCGTGGCTTGCTTGGTCGCCACATAGTCGCGCACCGTCTGGGCAATCTCCGTCGGTTTCTGCTCACCGACCCGATAGATCCGCACCATCGCCGCCGGCTGGCCGTCGAAGCGGGCGAATTCATCGGTTTCGCGAAAGGTATCGCGAACGCTGGCGATCTCCCGCAGCCGCACTTGGCTGCCGTCGGCCTGCACCATCACCACGGTGTCGGCGTATTCGGGGGCGAAGTAGCGCCGCTCCTTGGTGCGCAGCAGAATCTGCCCGGACTCGGTCTTGACCGTGCCGCCGGGCAGATCGAGGGAGGCCTTGCGCAAGCGGCTGGCCACCTGATCCAGGGTCAGGTTGTAGCGGCGCAGGTTTTCTTCGGAAATCTCCACCGCGATTTCGTAGGGGCGCACCCCGCTCAGATCGACCTGGGTGATGCCGGCGAGACTGAGCAATTCGTCGCGGATCATCTCCGCCTGCTCCCGCAGGCTGCGTTCGCTCAAACCACCGTAGACCACTAGCGAGATCACCTCCCGGCGGTTGAGCAGCTTGCTGATCACCGGCTTTTCCGCATCCTGCGGAAAAGTGACGATACGGTCGACCTCGCTTTTGATCTCCTGCAGCAACTGGTCGGGATCTTCCCCCGGCACCAGTTCGGCGGTCACGGTGCCGAACCCTTCCGAGGCCCGGGAGCGCAACTCCTTGATGCCGTCGACGCCGGTGAGGTTCTCCTCGACCTGCAGCAGAATCCCCTCTTCCACCTCCTCCGGGCCGGCGCCGGGATAGGCGACGGAGACCTGGATGCGGTCGAGAGAGACCTCGGGGAAGACCTCCTGCTTCAGCGAACGCCCATTGATCAGACCGCCGACCACCAGCACCAGCATCAGCAGGTTGGCGGCGACATGGTTACGACTCATCCAACCGATGGCACTCATTGGGCGAGTTCTCCGGCTAGGCGGGGCCGCAGTTTGAGCCCCTCGGCGGCGCCGCTGACCCGGGTCAGCACCACCCGGTCGCCGCTGGCCAGCCCTTCGCTGATCAGCGCCATCTCCCCTTCCTGGCGGGCGATAGTCACCGGCTGCAGGTGCAGGCGCTCCTCATCATCGACGGTCCAGACCATCCCGCCCTCGCGCAGGGCTGAGCGGGGGAGCGCGACCACCTGCGGCAGGGTGCGGCCATTTAGAACCACTTCGACGAACATGCCGATTTCCAGATCGGGTTGCCGAGCATCCGGGCCGGTCAAGCTGTAGGGATCGTCCACCGCCACCACCACCCGGGCCATGCGGCTGCGGCTGTCAACTTCCCCCAGGGAGCGGACGATCCGTCCGGACCATCCCTGTTCCTCGCTGGAACCGGAAAGCCGAACCCGCGCCGGCGAGCCCTTGCCGGCGCCGCCGGCCCGGGGAATCTGCAGCCAGCCGAGATCTTCCAGCGGCAGCGGCACGATGATTTCCACCGCTTCGGTCCCGGCCACCAGGGCGACGCTGGCCGCGGCCCGCACATATTGCCCCAGAGCAACCTCCTCCGAGCGCACCCGGCAATCAAAAGGGGCATGGATGCGGGTGCGAGCCAGCTCCAGCCGCGCCTGCTCCAGGGTCGCCCGGGCTGCGGCCACGGCGGCCGCTGCATTCTTCAACTGCGGTTGCTGCAGCACCAGTGGCGGCGCCTCGGTGCCATTGGGATAGAGCCGTGACCATTCCTCCTTGGCGACCCGGGCCTGACCTTCGACCAGGGCCTGGTCGACCTCGGCCTTGGCCAGGGCGGCGCTGGCCCGCTCTGCCGCCAACTGATAATCAACGGCTTCGATTTCGAACAGCAAATCCCCCTTGCGGAAGAAGCCACCAGCCTGAAAACCGGGAGCCAGGCCGACAATCCGGCCGCTGACCTGGGGGGTGATGGCGACTTCCTGGCGCGACTGCACCGTTCCGGTGCCAACCACCTGCAGCGAATGGTCCCCCAGCTCGGCGCGGATCACTTCGACCAGAACCCCAGGGTTTTTCAGCGCCTGTTTCGGCGGCGCCTGGCGGGATTGGACCAGCAGGCGCATACCAATCACCCCCAGCAGCAAAATCAGAATAGGCAGAACAATGCGCAGCAGTTTCTGGCGGCGGGTCATGGCTTTATTCCTTCGGCATTCGGTTGTTGGGTTCTCTGGGCCAGAGCCTCGGCCATCCAGCTGCCACCGAGGGCTCGGTGCAGGGCGATACGGTCGCTGACCAACTGGCGCCGGGCGGCGAGCAGCTGCCCCTCGGCATCGAGCTGCAGCCCCTGGGAGGTGAGTACCGGCAGATAGTCGGTCAAACCCTGCAGGTAACGATCGAGGGCCAGCCGTAGGGAGGCGGAGGCCGCCGCTTCCCGCTCGGCCAGCAGTTGCAGCCTGAGTGCGGAGCTGCGATTTTTCACCAGCGCATCCTCGACCTCCTGAAAAGCGCTGAGCACGGTTTTGTGGTAGCGGGCCAAGAGTTCGCGAAACACCGCTTCGCTGCGCTCGACCTCGGCCTGACGGCGGCCGCCATCGACCAAGGGGGCGGAGAGATTGAGCAGCAGGCTCCAGAACACTCCGGTGATATCCCCGCTGATCAGCGCGGTCTCGGCATGGCCCAGAGCCGCTCCCAGGTTGAAGGCCGGAAAGCGCTCGGCGACGGCGGCGCCGATGCGGGCATCGCTGGCCTGCAAGCGCTGCAGCGCGGCGGCAACGTCGGGACGGCGCAGCAGCAGCTGCGAGGGGAGCAGTTGCGGCAGTTGCGACTCCAGTTCGGGAAGACCCGCTTCGGCGGTGACAGGGGTGCCTGCCGGGTAACCGCCGGCCAGCACCGCCAGGGCATGTTCACTCACCGCCAGGGTCGCCTCGAACTGGGGCCGGCGGGCCTGGGCCGCGGCCAGGGACTGGCGGGCCTGGTAGACATCGAGGGCCGGGACCAACCCTTCACGGTAACGGCGCTCGACCCGCTCCAGGGTCTCGGCAAAGGCGGCGCTGCTGGCCTCGGCCAGGGCAATCTGCCCCCGCTGCTCGGCGGCCAGATAGTAGAGATCGGTCAATTGCGCCGACAGGCTCAGGGTCAGGCTCAGAATATCCGCAGCGCTGGCGCCGGCCTCGAGTTCGGCGGCATCGCGGCGCTGCTGCAGTTTCTGCCAGAGGTCGAGTTCGTAGCCGGCGGCCAGGGAGAGTCGCTGGCTGCTGCCGGTAAAAGCGCCGAGGGCCGATTCGCTGCGTTCCCGCCGGGCTTGTCCTTCCAGAGTCAGGCTCGGCCGCCGGGCGCTTTCCGCCCCCTGCAGCAGCGCCTCGGCCTGCTCCTGCCGGGCCAGCGCCTGGGCCAGATCGAGGTTTCCGGCCAGGGTCCGCTCGATCAGGGTGTCGAGTTGCGGATCGGCAAAGCTCTGCCACCAACGGTCGTAATCCCTCGCCGGCGGTTGCTGCGGCAGGGCATGGACGAACCCCTGCGGATAGGCAGGCGGGGTGATCGCCTGCGGCTGGTGCAGGGTACAGCCGGTCGCGAGCAACGCCGCCAGCAGCGGCAGCCAAAGGGTTTGAGGTTTCATGGCGCCTCCATGCCGGCGGTGACAAAGCTCAGCAGTTCGGTGGAAAGAATCTCGGGATCGCAGCCCTGGTCGACTCCGGGAGGGAGAATACGCAGCCGTCCGGCCATGCAGAGGGTGTGGCTGACCGAACCGAGGGTGAACTGCAAGCGCCAGAACAGCTGCTCTCGCGATTGCTCCGGCAAGGCCTCGACCAACCCTTCGAACAGCTGCAGAAAAACCGGCTGAATATGGCGCAGAAAGGCGGCGCGCACGGTTTCATCGGCGTCGGCGAGGGCCCGGCCGATCAGCGCGGAAAACGCATCGGCCCCCGGTTCCGAAGCGCGAAATTCCAACATCGGCTCGATGAAAGCGCGCAGCACCTCCCGCGCCGCGGGGGGGTGGGCGGCAACGCGGGCTTCAGCCAGAACCCTGTTCAGCCGCTGCAGTCGCAGCGCATTGAGGGGAATCAGCCGCCGTTCGAACACCGCTTCGAGTAGCGCCTCCTTGGAGCCGAAATGATAACTCACTGCTGCCAGGTTGACTCCGGCCCGGGAGGTAATAGCGCGAAGCGAGGTGGCGTGAAAACCGTCGCTGCCGAACAGTCCCTCGGCGGCATCGAGAATTCGTGACTTGGTATCGGGTTGACTCATGAACAGGGAATCCTTCATCAGAGTGAAAAGTCGCGAAGACATGAACGCTTCGATTAAAACAAACGTTTGAATGACAGGTCAAGGCAAAAATCTTGCAGGGTCGCCATTGACTTGCCGCAGGGCGGGGTATATGACAGAGCAAGCTCGAAAAAGCGAATGCTTTCTTGACTATAATTGCAACCTAGGGGGAGACGTGTCGGCAGGAAACTTACAGATTATAGCTGCGGTGTTCGGACTGCTGCTGGGTGGTGCGGCTCTGGATTGGCCCGGCGCCCTGCTCGGCGCAGCGGTCGGCTACCTGCTGGCCAGTCAGCGTCAACTCAGCGACCGACTGCGGGAGCTGGAAACCCAACTGGGGGCGCTAACCCGCTCACGCAAGAGCTCCGACCCCACTGCGGCAACGGCCGTGCAGCCCCGGGCCCGAACCGAGCCAGCTTCTCAGGCCAGCCCGCCGGCACCCCGGCCGACCGTCCCCACCCCCGAGCCTCGTCGCGAACCGCTCCAGCCGCGGCAGCATCTGGCAGAGCCCGCAGCCAGCGAAGAGTTCCTGTTCGAAACGGCGCCCGTGCCCGCTGAGCCCGGATGGCTGCAACGCTTTTTCACCGGCGGCAACCTGCTGGTCAAGGTCGGCGTGGTGGTGCTGTTCTTCGGCGTCGCCTTCCTGCTCAAGTATGCCGCCGAGCACACCCAGATCCCCATCGAACTGCGGCTGGTTGCGGTGACCCTCGGCGCCTGCGCCCTGATCGCCCTCGGCTGGCGCTTGCGCCTGAGCCGCGCCAGCTACGCCCAGGTGCTGCAGGGGGGCGGGGTCGGCATTCTCTACCTGACCGTGTTTGCCGCCCTGCGCCTTTACCAGCTGCTGCCGCCGACCCTGGCTCTGCTGGTGCTGGCCGCCATGGCCGTGCTGGCGGCGGCGCTGGCGGTGCTGCAGAACGCCCAGGCGCTGGCGATTCTCGGCGCCGCCGGCGGCTTTCTCGCCCCGATTCTGACCTCCACCGGCAGCGGCGACCATGTGCAGCTCTTCTCCTACTACGCCCTGCTCAATCTCGGCATTCTCGCCGTCGCCTGGTTCAAGGCCTGGCGGCCGCTGAATCTGGTCGGCTTCGCCTTCACCTTCGTGATCAGCGGACTCTGGGGCTCTCGCTATTACCAGCCGGCCTACTTCTCCAGCGTCGAACCGTTTCTGATCCTGTTTTTCCTCTTCTACGTCGCCGCCGCGGTGCTCTATTCCCTGCGGCAACCACCCCAGCTCAAGGGATTGGCCGACGGCTCGCTGATTTTCGGCACGCCACTGATCGCCGCCGCCCTGCAAGCCGCCCTGGTGCAGAATTTCGACTACGGCATGGCCTGGAGCGCTCTTGGTCTGGGGCTGTTCTACCTCGGCCTGGGGAGCGTCCTGCTGCGGGTCCATGGCCGCTCCCTGGCGCAACTGGTGGAAGCGTTCCTGGCCCTGGGAATCATCTTCGCCAGTCTCGCCATCCCGCTGGCCTTCGACGGCCGCTGGACTTCGGCGGCCTGGGCGGTGGAAGGGGCCGGCATCCTCTGGCTGGGGGTGCGACAGGCACGGCTGGCCCCGCGGGTTCTCGGTCTGCTGCTGCAGCTCGGCGCCGGGTTTTTCTTCATTCTCGATCCGCCGGCCTCTGGCCTCTGGCCGCTGCTCAACACCGCCTGCCTGGGGGGTCTGCTGCTTGCTGGCGGCGGCTTGCTCAGCGCCTTCTGGCTGACGCGGGGCCAGACCGTGCTGCATCGGGCCGAGGGGCTGCTGCCGCTACTGCTGCTGGTCTGGGGTCTGGCCTGGTGGTATATCACCGGAATCAACGAAATCGACCAGCACTCCCATCGCGCCTGGCAGCTCGGTTTCGGCCTGCTTTTCTGCGCCGGGTCGGCTCTGGCCCAGGAATTGGCCGGCGACCGCCTCGACTGGCGGGGGCTGCGACTGAGCGCTCTGATGCTGTTGCCGATTCTGGGGCTGAGTCTCGGCATGACCGCCCTCGGCGGCGAACACCCGAGCAGTCATGGCGGCTGGTTCGGCTGGCCGCTGGCGCTGGTGGCCCAATACCTGATTCTGCATTGGCGGCAGGAGCTGCCACCCTGGCTGGATCTGCAGCACGGCGCCACCCTCTGGCTATTGGTCTTTGGCGCCGCTTGGGAAACCAGCTGGCAACTCGACCGTCTGATCACCGGAACTGGGGTCTGGCCGCTGCTCCCCTGGGGGGTAGCGCCTGCTGTGGCGGTGTTGCTGATCGTCCAGGTCAGCGCCCGCAACGCCTGGCCGGTGGAGCGACTGCATCGGATCTACCTGCTCACCGGCGCCGGTCCTCTGGCTTTGGCCGCCTGGGGCATGAGTCTTTATCTCAATCTCAGCAACAGTGGCAATCCCTCGCCCCTCCCCTATCTGCCGCTGCTGAATCCCCTCGATATCGGGCTGGGACTTATACACGCGGCCCTGCTCGGTTACTGGCTGCAACTGCGCCGTGACGGGATGCTGTTCAAACTGCCGCTGCCGCCATCGGGATTCGGGCTGCTGTTCGGCCTGTCCGCCTGGCTCTGGCTGAGTGCTGTGGTGGTGCGCAGCGTACATCATTGGGGGCCGGTCCCCTTCAACCAGTCGGCCCTGTATGCTTCGGTTTTGCTGCAGGCGGCTCTGGCCCTGACCTGGAGTCTGGCCGCCCTCGCCGGCATGGTCTGGGCCACCCGCCGCGGCCTGCGCCCGCTCTGGCTCGGCGGCGCCGTGCTGCTGGGGCTGGTGGTGTTCAAGCTGTTCCTGGTCGATCTGGCCGGCACCGGCACCCTGGCCCGGATCGTCTCTTTTCTGGGAGTCGGCAGTCTGCTGCTGCTGATCGGCTATCTCGCCCCCGTCCCCCCCCGCCAGACCTCCCAGGAGGCCCCATGATTCACCGGCTCTGGCTGGCGCTGATCGCCTGCAGTCTGCTAGCGACTCCGGTTCAAGCCGAACGATCCCTGAGTCCGCAGGACTTTGCCACCGGCCTGGAACTGCAGCTGAGCGGCAGCGAAGGGTTGTATCAACTGCAACTGCCCGAAACGGTCTACCAGGGGGTGGTGCGCGCCGACCTCGCCGACCTGCGGGTGTTCAACGGCGCCGGGGAAACCGTCCCCTTTCAGCTGCAGCGCCCCTCCGCCCCCCAGCCGGAAGTGTGGCGTCAACTGCCGATGTTTCCCCTCCCCGCCAGCACGGAGACGGAATCCTCTTCGCTCCGGGTCCAGATCCAGCGCGATGCCGCCGGCGCGATCATCGAGGTTCGTGATCAGGCCGTCGCGCTCCAGAGCGGTCCTTCCAGCTTCCTGCTCGATGCCAGCGCCCTGCAGAGTCCCCTAACCGCCCTGGAACTGGATTGGGATGAGCCGGCTCAGCTTGGCGGCAGCTACCGGGTACGGGTCGAAGGGAGTGACGATCTGCAATATTGGCACACTCTGGTAGCTGAGGAGACCCTGCTGCGGCTGCAATACGGCGGCCAGGAACTGGTTCGCCGCCGCCTGGAGCTGCGGCCGAGCAAGCCCCGCTACCTGCGCCTGAGCACCGCCACCTCGGGACCCCCCTGGCAGCTGACCGCGGTCCGCGCCCTGCTCGCCAGCGCGGCCGGGGAGCCGGACCGGCAATGGCTGAGCCGAGCCGGGACGGCTCTGAATCAAGCCAAAACCGAGTACCAGTTCGACAGCGGCGGCCATTTTCCTATCGACCGCCTGCAACTGCGGCTCCCCCAGCCCAACACCATCGTCCAGGCCAGCCTGCATTCCCGCAACCAGGAAGACGCACCCTGGCAGCGGCGGACCGCCGGTCTGCTCTATCAGCTGACCCGGGATGGAGCCACCTTGACCAGCCCCGGGCTGACCATCCTCCCTTGCGGCGACCGTTACTGGCTGCTGCGCCTGGAGCAGGGCTCCCTCGGCCAAGACGCCCCTGAGCTTGAGCTCGGCTGGCAGCCGCACAAACTGACCCTGCTGGCTCGGGGGCAAGGACCGTTTCTGCTCGCCTTCGGCAGCGGCCAGGTGACCACGGGTGAGGCCGCCGGAGGGTTGCTGAGCCAATTGGCGGCCCAGACCGGGGGGACCGGCCAGCCGCTGCCCGCAGAGCTGGGCGGGCAACGCAACCTGGGTGGGGCGCAAGCCCTGACCACCCGCCCCCCTGCGGACTGGAGCACCTGGCTGCTCTGGAGCTGCCTGCTGCTGGGGGTCGTGCTGCTGGCCTGGATGGCCTGGCGGCTCTACCAGCAGCTCGAAGGCCCCAAGACCCTATGACTCGGTCTGCTGCAAACCCCGCCCCGGCCGGAACCGACTCCATCCGAGAGCAGTCCCCTGGCTTTCAGCGACGGATCGTCGCCCTGCTCTGCTTTGCGGTGTTTTTTTCGGTGCTCAACGGCACCATGTTTAACGTCGCCGTACCGGACATCGCCGGAGACTTCCAGCTCTCACCCACCGAGGCCAGCTGGGTGGTGAGCGGTTTCGTGATGGTCTTCGCCCTCGGTTCGGTCACCTATGGCAAACTGGCCGACATCTACCCGGTACGAAATCTGATCAGCATCGGCCTGCTGCTGTTCAATTGCGGCTCCCTGCTCGGCTTTCTCTCCGAGAGTTACGCCGGGCTGCTGATCGGCCGCCTGGTCCAGGCGGCCGGCGCCTCGGCCATTCCCGCCCTGGCCATGTACACCGCCACCTGTTTTGTTCCCCCCGCGGTGCGCGGCCGCACCCTTGGCGCTGTCTCCGCCACCGTCGCCTTCGCCACCGGGGTCGGGCCGCTGATCGGCGGCAGCATCGCCGGGGCGCTGCATTGGCGCTACCTGTTCCTGTTTTCCCTGGCAACCCTGGTGGCCATTCCCCTGTTTCGACGCACCCTCCCCAAGGAACCGACCCGGCCTGGCGGTTTCGACCTCCCCGGGGGTCTGCTGCTCGGAGCCTGGGTCTGTGCTTTGCTGCTCTACGTCACCCAGAACCAGCCGCTGGCCCTGCTGCTTGCCCTGCTCGCCCTGGCCGGGCTGATCTGGCGACTGCGCCGGGCCGCCCAACCCTTCATCGCCCCGCAACTGTTTCGCGACCGGCGCTATTGCGGCGCGCTGCTCACCGCTTTTCTGGCTCTCAGCGTGGTGTTCGGCATGATGTTCCATATCCCCCTGCTGCTGCGAAGCTTGCACGGCCTGGGGACAATCAGTATCGGCTGGGTGATTTTTCCGGGAGCGATGAGTGCGGCGCTGCTGGGGGTGGTCGCCGGAATTCTGGCCGACCGCTGGGGAAGTGTGCTGGTGGTGCAGATCGGGTTACTGCTGCTGGTGGGGGGATTTCTGCTGCTCTCCTGCGCTGCCGCGGCGCCGCCGGCGGTCCTGGCGCTGGTGCTGATCGGCGTTTATGCCGGGTTTGCCGGCATCCACGCCTCCCTGGCCAAAACCGTCTCGCTGTTGCTGCCTCCCCATCACAGCGGGGTCGGCCTGGGGGTCTACAATCTCAGCTTCTTTCTGGCCGGGGCCTTCGGCGCCGCCTTCACCAGCCGGCTGCTCGAAACCTGGGCGACAACCCCGGCCCTCAACCCCCTGGGGGCGGGGGCCGCCGCCAGCAGCAACATCTTCCTGCTCTCGGCACTGACCGCGCTGATCGCCGCCCTGCTGTTTCATCTGCTGGTCGGCGCGGGGGTCAAAGAGGACAACTAGCTGCCGCCGCCGGGGCGGAACAGGCGATCGATCCAGCCGCAATCGATCTCCTCGCCGCTTTCGGCCAGGGCCTGGATCAGGCTGATTTTGTGGGTATCCTCGGCATTGATTTTGGTAACGTCCTCGCTGATGATGGTGAAGACATCGGCGGTGGTGCGGTGGGTGCGCAGGTAAGGGATATTGCTGCCATCGAGAATTTGCTGGGTGATTTTACTGATCGGCGACGTCCCGGGGATGACCAGACCGGCCAGCTTGGCCTTGTACTCAGGAATCTGGTAAAGGTTGGCCAGCATCACCAGCAGTTCGTCGCGGCTGCTGGTCACCAGCAGCAGGGTCGACTCCTGCAGCAGGTCGGCCACCCGCTGGGCGGCCGAGGCTCCGAGCTGAATATGGTGAACGATGCGGGTCCCCTCGTTCTGATTCCCCAGCAGGGGGACATTGAGAATGCGCCCGATCCGGTTAAGGGTCGGGTTGGCCAGGATCGGTGAATAGTTGAAACTGGCGCCAACGGCAAAGGATTCGTGCCGAAAGGCCCGCTGCAGGTAGTCCAGGGTCCGCTCTCTTTTGTCCGCCTGCAGCTTATTGGCCAGCACCAGCCGCACTTCCGAACCCTCGGCCCGACACAGCGCCAGGTTCATCACCACCTGGTCGATGACGCTGCCGACCCCGCCCCCAGTCACCAGCAGCAGCGGCGCCCCCAACATCCGGGCCACCCGGGCATTGCTCAAGCCCACCGCAGCCCCCACCCCGGCATGCCCCGCCCCTTCGATCACCAGCAGGTCGCAGCTGCGGGAGAGCTGCTCGGCGGCCAGCACGATGCTGTCCAACAGCGCCTCGGGATGGATCACCCCGTCAATCACCTGGCGGGTGGTGGCCGCATGCAACACCACCGGCGACATCAGCCCCAGATCATCCTCCAGCCGGAAAACCTGGGCGACCAGAGCCACATCCTTATCGACATCCCGCCCGCGCAGGGTCGACGGTTTCGGCCCGACCGGCTTGAGAAAACCGATCCGCCGACCTGACTGACGAGCCATGTGTAATAGCGCCATGCTGACGGTGGTTTTGCCACAATTTTGACCGGTGCCAGCAACAAAAATTTTCTCGGCCACGTAAAAATCCCCCTGGTAGATGCCGCAGACCCTGTCTGGCCTCGGCGAAACTTGTCTTTCAGTCTATCAAACCCTGCTTCCGGCGTCATCCGCGCAAATCGCCCCGAACCAATCTTCGCTGTCAGCAATATTCATTCCCGAACATATCAACCTGGGCATACAGCTTGCTTTTAAAGCAGAGGTCGCTTCTCCCCCTCACCCCAAAGGCTGTGCCATGTCTCTTCCCAGCAACGAGCAATTCTCCACCACCGAACATCTCGACAAACTGCTGCAGGCAATTGAAGCCAACCCGGTGATCATCGTCGTCACCGACCCCGCCGGCAGCATTCAATATGTCAACCACAAGTTCTGTGAAATTTCCGGCTTCATCCTGGAGGAAATCCTCGGTCAAAACGCCAAGGTCCTGGGGGAATTGACTGCCGAAGAGGAACGGCAGATGTGGGACAAGCTGCGGGCCGGGATGGAGTGGCAGGGGACGTTTCGCAACCGGCGCAAAGAAGGGGGGTCCTACCTGGAAGAAGCGACCATCTTTCCGATCAAAAATCCGGGCGGATTTATCACCCATTTTGTCAAGGTCGCCGAAGATGTCACCTTCCGTCGAAAGACGGAGGAAACGGTTCGATTCCTGGCATTTTACGATCCGCTGACCGAACTCCCCAACCGCCGACTGTTCAGCGACCGTCTCGGCCAGAGCTTGGCCCGCAACCAGCGCAGCGGCGAGGTGCTGGCGGTGCTCTCCCTCGACATCGACAATTTCAAGAGTGTCAACAACTCCTACGGCCACCGGGTCGGGGATCAGACCCTGAAGGTTCTCTCCGAGCGGATCGCCAGCCGCATCCGCACCAGTGATACCGCCGCGCATTTTTCCGGAGACGGCTTCAATATCCTCCTCCCCAAGATCAACCGGGCCGAGAATGCCGCCAAGGTGGCCCAGGAACTCCTCGACGCCATGGCGATGCCGATCCCGGTGGGAGAACAGCAACTGTTTCTCACCGCCAGCATCGGCATTGCCCTGTTTCCTCTGGATGGCGAAGATATTCCGACGCTGATGAAAAATGCCGACCTGGCGCTGCATCGGGCCAAATTTCTCGGTCGCAACAGCTACCAGATGTTCACCTCCACCATGAACGAACAGGCAGTCCAGCGCATGGCTCTGGAGACCGATCTGCGGATGGGGCTGGAGAATGACGCCTTCGAGCTGCATTTTCAACCCCAGTACGAAGGCCCCGGACGAGCCCTGGTCGCCTGCGAGGCGCTGGTGCGTTGGCAGCATCCCACCCGGGGGCTGATCTCCCCCGGCGAATTCATCCCCATGGCCGAAGAGACCGGCATGATCGTGCGCCTGGGGCGCTGGGTGCTGCTGCAGGCCTGCCACCAGACCCGGGAATTTCAGCGGGCCGGGTTGACCGATTTGCGGGTGGCGGTCAACCTCTCCGCTCGTCAATTTCTGCAGCAGGACTTGCCCGGCATGGTGGCCCAGGCCCTGGCCGACAGCGGCCTCGATCCAGCCTGCCTGGAAATCGAAATCACCGAAGGGGCCATCATCGAGGACTTCCCCCGCGCCCACGCCACCCTGAGCGAGCTGCGGGCCATGGGGGTCTCCATTGCCATCGACGACTTCGGCACCGGCTACTCGGCTCTGAGTTACCTGCAGAAATTCCCCGTCGACGTGCTGAAGATCGATCGCTCCTTTATCTGCGACCTGAAGAGCGGCAACAGCTCGGTGGCCATTGCCCGGGCGATCGTCACCATGGCCCATGAGTTGAAACTGAAAGTCCTGGCCGAAGGGGTCGACAGCGCCGAGCAGCTTGAAATCCTCTCCGGGCTCGGCTGCGACCTGCTGCAGGGGTTTTATCTCAGCCGGCCGCTGGCGGCCGAGGATTTTCTGGCCTATGGTCAGGGACGGATGGCCGGGAGCTAACGATTCGGCACTGCTGGATGACCGGCCCGAACGGGGCTTGTGAGATTTTCGCCCAAAAACGCAGAACGGCCCGGCAATGCTGCCGGGCCGTTCTGCGTTTTTCTAACCGCTAAAGGCTTCTGAAGCTACACCACCTGCTCCATCGCCCAGATGCCGCAGGGGCAGAGGCCGGCGCAGATGCCGCAGCCGATACAGAGGTGGTCTTCGGATTTGTACTCGTACTTGCCGCCGGGGTGCTCGAGGCGGACGATGGCCCCTTCGGGACAGGCTTCCAGGCACATGGAGCAGTCGCGGCAGGTGCCACAGGAGATGCAGCGGTTGGTTTCTGTTTTGGCGTCGGTGACGCAAAGGCGACCGCGGTTCTGCGGCCGGAACAACTCCTTGGAGAGGCACTTCTGCGGGATCACTTCGAGCTTCTTCTTCGGCTCCAGTGCCAGTCCGGCCAGATGGGTATTGATGTACTCGGCCACTTCGGCGCCGCCGCCAATAGCGTGGGTCAAAAGACCCGGCTTGATGGTGTCGCCGATGGCGAAAACCCCGGGAGCCTTGACCGAATGCCAGCAGGCATCGACATCCATCATGCCCCGATCGGTGAGCCACTCTCTAGGGACATAGGAGAGATCGGGGCGCTCACCGATGGAGATGATCACGGTGTCGGCTTCGAGCAGACTGCCGTCCTTGCCGTGAACCCCTTTTTCATCGATCTTGGCGGTGAAGAAGGGCCAGATGATCTTGCCACCGAGGTTGTTGACGTGCTCGATTTCGTGCTTGTAAGCGGCCGGACGCTGGACGTCGATGGCGGTGACCTGTTTGGCCCCCATGGCGTAGGCGCCGAGGCAGACGTCCATGCCGGCGTTGCCGGCGCCGATCACCACCACCTTTTCGCCGACCTTGGGTTGCGCTCCGGTGTTGACCTGTTTCAGGAAGTCGAGCCCCTTGACCAGCCGCTCATGGCCGGGGAAGGGAATCACCACCGGGTTGTGGGCACCGCTGGCGATCACCACCGCGTCGTAGGTCTCGCGCAACTCATGGAACAGTGGTGCGTCGACCGGGGTGGAGGTGCGCAGTTCGATGCCGAGCTGCTTGATGCGATCGAGTTCGGTGTGCAGAATCTGCCGCGGCAGGCGCTCGTCGGGGATGACCTGCATCAGCTTGCCACCGGCCTCCTTGTCGGCTTCGAACACCGTCACTCCGTGCCCTGCCAAACGCAGATGCCAGGCCGCCGAAAGGCCGCCGGGGCCGCCGCCGATTACCGCCACCGACTTGCCGCTGGCCGGTTTGGGGGTCGGCGCCTCGACTTCGAGGGAGAGCCGGCCGAGCTCCTTCATCGCCACCGGCTTGTCGAGAAACTGCCGGGTGCAGGCGTCCATACAGAGATTGGGGCAGACTTCGCCGCAGACGCTGCTGGGGAAAGGGGAATAGTTGAGCACCAGCTCCAGCGCTTCCTTGATTTTGCCCTGGCGCAGCAGATTGATCCGGTCCTGGGTCGGGATGGCGCTGGGGCAGACCGACTCGCAGGGAGCGGCGTAGCGCTTGTCCTGCCAGTGGGGGATTTTCAGCCGGTCATCGCCGGTGTTGACCAAACCGGCGACGTGATCGTAATCGTCCTTGACGATATCGCCGAAGATCCCGCCCTCCACCCATTTATTGAGGCGGAACTCACGCATGGTCATGCGCGAATGGACCTTCCGCTCGGCCACGGTCTTGGCGACGATCTTGCGCCATTCGTCGAAATTGGTCAGGGTTTCCAGCAGTTCCGTCCGGACGATCTTGCCGAGGAATACCGGCATTTCGGCCCTCAGGAAGTTACGATCAGCCTCGTCGAGGTCGAGCATCCAGACGTCTTCAGACAGCCCCTTGACCGGGCCGCGGACGTAGATGGTGCCGCCGACCATGCCGACGCAGCTGCGATCGCCGAGAATGGAGGGACGCCCCTCGCAGTGAACCCCACAGATGACCGCGACGCCGCCGCCCATGAATTCGAAGGAGAAGGAGCCGCTGTTCTTGAGCACCCAGAACTGTGGGGCGTCATAGGCGGGGTCGTGCTTCATCAAGGAGCCGGAGCGGGCACCGACCCGACCGCCGACATAGATCTTGCCGCTGGCAGCGCAGTGGGCAGTGGTGTCGCCGCCATCACCCTTGATGGTCAGGGTGGCGCCGGCGTTGAGCCAGCCGGCGTCAGCCGGGGCCGAGCCTTCGACCACGATCTCGGTGCCGTCAAGACCAAAGGCGCCAACCCGCTGGCCGGGATTTTTGACCGTGAACTTCAGCGGCCGGCCGTCTTCAGTCCACAGGGGACCGCCAATATCGTGATGCCCGGAGGAGAGGACCTCGAACTCGGTCTCGCCCTGCTCCAGCGATTTGTAAATCTGCTGCAGCAGATCCTGGGTGGAAATCCGCCTCTTTTCTGCAAAGCCGTTGATCTGTGCCGCCATGTCAAAACCTCACTTTATGGGCAATGGTCAAGGGACCAGGAGGGGGAAAGTCAGTGCCTTCTCGCTCTGCAACCGATGCCGCCTAACACACGTATTGAATCTGCAGTCGCTCGGCCGCGGCCCGGTCGGTGGAGACCAGGGCGTCGGAGCGGCCGACCGGCAGCGATGAGTTGCCGATGGGGCCCATGAGCTTTTTCAGTTCCTGGTCCATGGCCAGGAAGTAGTTGACAATATTCTGCGCCACCTTCTCCGGGTCGAGGCGATGGGCCAGGGCCGGTTCCTGGGTGGTGATGCCGGCCGGACACAACCCGGTATTGCAGGCGTTGCAGCGCCCCATGTCGTTGCCGACGCAGCCGGCCATCTGCAGAATCAGCTTGCCGGTAAAGACGCCGTTGGCCCCGAGGCAAATCATCTTGAAGGCATCGGCCGCCAGGTCGCCGGTCTTGCCGAGACCGCCGCCGGCCCACAAGGGGATCTGCCCCTGTCTTCCTTGCGTGACCGCGGCCAGGTAGCAGTCGCGCAGCTTGGAGACGATGGGATGGCCGGTGTGGTCGAGGCTGACCTCGTGGGCCGCGCCGGTGCCGCCGTCGATGCCGTCGACGAAGAAGCCGCCGACGATATTGTAAGGGTCACGCACCAGGTTGTTAAAAACGCTGACGCTGGTGGAGCTGGCGGCGACCTTGATCGCCACCGGCACCCGAAACTTGAAGGCAGCGTTGAAGGAGAGGAACATCTTCTGCACGCTCTCCTCGATGGAGTAGAGCCCCTGGTGGTTGGGAGGGCTGAGCAGGTCGGTCTTGGGGACGCCGCGGATCGCCTGGATATGCTCGGCCACCTTCTGCGCCATCAGCAGCCCGCCGTCGCCCGGCTTGGCCCCCTGGCCGATCTTGATCAGAATCCCGGCCGGGTCCTCGACCATGTGCGGCATCGCCTTGATGATCCGGTTCCAGCCGAAATGGCCGGAGGCAATCTGCAGAATCATGTATTTAAGGTACTTGGATTTGAGCAGGCGCATCGGCACCCCGCCTTCGCCCGAGCACATCCGTACCGGGATACCGCAAACCTCGTTGAGGTAAGCGGTGGCCATCGCCACCCCTTCCCACATCCGCCAGGAGAGCGCCCCGATCGACATATCACCGATAATCACCGGATAGATCCAGCGCACCGGCGGCGCCTGGCCCGAGGCGACCAGTTTGCCATCGTCCCCAACCACAAAGGGGAGCTTGCCCGGCGGCAGAATGCGGCCGAAGGGGGCAAGCATGTCGAAGGTATGACGCTGGGCGTCCAGCGAGGGGTCGGTCATCTGCGAAATGCGGCCGACCCGCAGCCGGTCGAGGGTGCGCACGGTGGCCTCGAGATTCTTGCGCCCGCCCCGTTTGATCGAGTCACCGCCCAGGCAGCGGGTGACGATGGAATGGCGGGTATCGACGTTGCGCAGCGGGCCGATGGCGTCGTTGGGACAGACCTTTTCGCAGATACCGCAGCCGCGACAATAGTTCCTGATCGAGTGGACCTGACGGATCACCGGAACGGCGGAAAAGCGGGTCTTCGGCTCGGGAAAATCCCCTTCCGAGAAGACCATCCGCCGCCGCTCGACCTTCGGCTCGATGGCGCGAAAGGAGCAGGCCGCCACGCAGGAGCCGCAGAGGGTGCAGCGGTTGGCGTCGTAGCGCAGCTTCCAGGGGAGGTCGCTGGGGGTAATTTCGTGAATTTTCATTGTCTCCATCGCTGAACCTCCAGATCGCTGCCAATCACCACGATTTCCCGCTCGTTAGGATAGATATCCTGCTCACGGTCGCGATCGGGCAGAACTTCGTTGATACCGCAGACTTCCGACGAAAACACAATGGTATCCGCGGAGCGCCCAACCACGATCGGGCGAAGTTTTTTGGCGTCGCAGCAGGTAAACAGGGTGTGGTCAGGCAGGACGCCGATGATGGTGTTGGGGCCGTTGATCTCCAGGTGGGCCAGCGACTGGCGGATCGCCAGCAGCGGATCCTTGTCCTCCCGACGCTCGATCTCCTCGAAGGGGAGCGGGGTGATCACATGCTTATAGTAGGAGAGCGGCCAGCCGAGCTGCCGATGGACGTAGTGCAGAGAGTAGAGAAAGCACTGGGAGTCGGACTCGAAACCGATGTAACCGCGGTGCAGTTTGCGCTGCAGCTCCTTGTTCTTCTGGTAGAAGGTGTTCTCGCCGTTAGCCAGCGCGGTGTACCCCTGCAGAAAAAAGGGATGGGCGGCATAGCGGACGATGTCGTAGTTGGTGTTCTGCCGACACTGGGCGGTGATCACCTTGGCGGTGAACTTGCTGTCGGACTCATTCAGGTTGAAATAGGTGCCGATATCCCGCGGGTCGCCGATCTCCTTGAGGGTGACCACGTCGGGCCAGAAGGAGTAGACGTAACCGAGCTCGTCGTCTTCCAGGGCGGCCCTCAGCTGCAGCCGCATGTCGAGCAGCAACTCCTCTTTATCCTTCTTGCTCGCCTCGCGGAAATGCTTGGGATAGTTGAAGGTCTCGAAAACGTAGTTGGGCATGGCGTTGATATCGAGACCAGGGCGGTTGTTGGTCTCGGGGACCCACTGCAGCACCCGGCTGAAGCCGGCGGCATGCAGCATGTCTTCAGCGATCTTCAGCCCCTCGTCAGTGCATGCCAGAGAGAGGGTCGGCAAATGCTTGTACCCCTCGAAGATTCCGCCCAGGTCATGCATGACCATGGCGAATCCGGAATTATCATGTCCCTCTTGCTGCGACTGCATCAGCAGCAGCGCTTTGCTGGGGTGCATATAGTTCAGACTTTTAATGGCACCAATTCGACACATGGCCGACTACCTCCCTGGACAGGGTGAAGATCCTTAATCCTTCGTCTGACATAAACAAAGACGGTGACTCATTTGCAAAAACCCAACCAAACTAAAGACGCTCCTGAAAGGAGCGCCATATTCAGCCACAAACACTTGTTTTTTATTGTTTTTATTTTCACAACAGCCTCAACAGCAAAGTCGAAACGGAGCTCTTAATCCGGCCAGGAAGGGGGGATAACGGCCTGGCTAGCTCTTGTGTGTGTTTTCTGTGTACTCAAATTGCAAGCGGGGCGCCGCTCTCGCGACACCCCGCAAATCGATGTTGAGCAGCCGTTAAAAGTTGTAACCGCTCTCCGAATGGGCCACCTGGTCGAGCCCCTTGCGCTCGTCTTCTTCGCTCACCCGCAGCCCGAGGGTGAACTTCAACCCATAGATGATCACCAGGGTCACCACCACCGCGTAGGCTCCGGCCGCCACCAATCCGACCAGCTGCACCCAGAGCTGATGAAAGTTGCCGGCCAGCAGGCCGGTGGCCCCGACGGTGGCAAAGATCCCGGTGGCAATCGCCCCCCAGGCCCCGCCCAGACCATGGATTCCGAAGGCATCGAGGGAATCGTCGTAGCGCAGTTTGTGCTTGAGCAGCACCCCGCCATAGCAGACAAAACCGGCCGAAAAGCCCATCAGCAGGGCCCAGCCCGGGGTGACGAAACCGGCCGCGGGGGTAATTACCACCAACCCGGCAACCACGCCGGAAGCGGCCCCCAGGGCGCTTGGCTTACCGGCATGCAGCCACTCGGCGACCATCCAGGAGAGAGCCCCGGCGGCGGCCGCGGCCTGGGTGGTGGTAAAGGCCAGGGCGGCGCTGGAACCGGCGCTCAGGGCGCTGCCGGCGTTGAAGCCGAACCAGCCGAACCAGAGCAGTCCGGCGCCGAGCAGGGTCATCGGCAGGTTATGCGGCGACATCCGCTCCTGCGGCCAGCCCTTGCGCTTGCCCAGCACAATGGCCAGCACCAGGGCGGTAATCCCCGAGGAGAAGTGAACCACGGTGCCGCCGGCGAAGTCGAGGGCGCCATCCTTGAGCAGCCAGCCACCCGCCCCCCAGACCCAGTGGGCGATAGGAGCATAGACCAGAGTCCCCCAGAGCAGGATGAAGATGCAGTAGCTGGAGAACTTCATCCGTTCGGCGATGGCACCGGAGATCAGCGCCGGAGTGATCATGGCGAACATCCCCTGGAACATGACGAAGACATAGGTGGGAATGGTGCCGGTGAGACTTTCCGGAGTGATGCCGGCCAGGAACAGGTGGTCGAGACTGCCGATAAAGGCCCCCTCGCCACCGAAGGCCAGGGAATAACCACAGACAATCCACTGCACCCCCATGATCGCCATGGCGGCGAAAGTGTGCATGATGGTGGAGAGCACGTTCTTGGAGCGGACCATGCCGCCGTAAAACAGCGCCAAGCCAGGGAGCATGAGCAGCACCAGGGCCGAGGAAACCAGCATCCAGGCGGTATCGCCACTATCGAGGCCCTCCGCGGCGAGCAGCGGGGCGGGGAGCAACAGCAGGGCGAGAATCAGGGGAAAACAGCGGGAACGGGACAACAGCGTCATGGGACCTCCGTCATTCAGGAACAAAGGGAGTCGCTCAGCAGTGAACAACCTCCCTCTCCTATGAGCAAAGCCCGTGCCACCATTTTTTTCATATAATTTCAGCCACTTGAGACAATGCAAACATATCGACCCAAGGCAACTGCCCACAAATTAGGCACAGCTGGCTGGCAAAGTGGCGCCCAAAACGGCAGCGGCCCCTCCCGAAAATCCGGAAGGGGCCGCCACAACCAATATGCGCGGGCAGTCGTCTACAGCAGATGTACCCAGCCGTGGGTATCGGCAATCCGCCCGGTCTGCAACCCGGTCAGGGTGGCGTGCAGCTTCAGGGTCAAGGCGCCGGCCTGGCCGCCGCCGAGGGTCACGGTGCGATCCCGGTAGGTGAACTGCCCCACCGAGGAGACCACCGCCGCAGTGCCGGTACCGAAGGCTTCCTGCAGTCGGCCGTCAGCGGCCCCCTCAAGAATCTCGTCGACAGTCAAAGCCCGCTCCTCCACCTCGTAGCCGAACTCCCGCACCAGGGTCAGGATCGAGCGGCGGGTGATGCCATCGAGGATTGTGCCGGAGAGAGGAGAGGTGACCACCTTACCGTCATAAAGGAAGCAGATGTTCATACTGCCGACCTCTTCCACGTACTTGCGATGCACCGCATCGAGCCAGAGCACCTGGTCGAACCCCTTGGCCGAGGCCTCCATCGAAGCCCGCAGACTGGCGGCGTAGTTGCCACCGGTCTTGGCTTCACCGGTGCCGCCGGGAGCGGAGCGGACGTACTCGTCGGAGATCCAGATTTTCACCGGATTGAAACCGCCGGCATAGTAGGCCGCCACCGGCGAAAGGATGATGTAGCAGAGGTATTTCTCGCTCGGCCGCACCCCCAGGTAGGGGTCGGTGGCGATCATGGTCGGGCGGATATAGAGGCTGGTCCCCTCGCTGCGCGGCACCCAGGCCTCTTCCAACCGCACCAGTTCTTCCAGCGCATGCAGGAAAAACGCCGGGTCGACCTCCGGCATGCACATGCGGGTGGCGCTGCGGTTGAAGCGGGCGATATTGTCTTCGGGCCGGTACAGGGCCAGCTTGCCGTCGGGACGGCGGAAGGCCTTGAGCCCTTCGAAAATCTCCTGGGCGTAGTGCAGCACCGCCGCTGCCGGGTCCATGGCGAAGGGGCCGTAAGGGATGATCCGGGCCGAATGCCAGCCGCGGCCGGCGTCATATTCCATGACGAACATCCGGTCGGTGAACTGTTTGCCGAAGGCGAGCTTCGATTCATCGGTGATGGGGGGCTTGGGCGCGGTCAGGGGGAGAATCTGGATATCCATGGGAAGCGGCCTCCGAGATAGCGAATTGGCATTGCACGAAGAATTTTTGTAGCACAGCCGATTCGCTCAGGCAAGGAGTTTCCCGGACAGAAAAACAGTGTTCCACTGACTTTTCTCTGCGGCCCGATCATGGTAAAAGGGATCAGCAAGCCCCCACCCCTTACCGCGCCGAGGCCCTCATGACCTATGAAGAACTCGAATCCGCCCGCCTGCGGCTGAACCTGCCGCAGCGCGCCAGCCTGGCCGAGATCCGCGCCCGCTACCGGGAACTGGTCAAACAGCATCATCCCGACCGCTCCCAGGGAAGCGAAGACGAGGCAATCCGCAGCATCAATCAGGCCTACCAGACCCTGCGCCGCTACTGCGACAACTACGCCTTCTGCCTCAGCCGTGAGGAGTTTCTGGAACAGAGTCCTGAGGAGCGCCTGCGGGCCCAGTTTGCCTACGACCCGGTCTGGGGCGGGCGGGAGCCGGCGGACAAGCAGTAACGGCAAACATTTGAAATGTATGCGAATTTAGCGAAAAAGGGGTCTGAGCCAGCGGCCCAGACCCCGTGTCGTTTTACGTCCCTAGCCGATGTGACTCAGCTCGTTGACGGTGAAGACCTCGACCGCGCCGTCGCTGGCGGCGAGATAGTCCTTCAGGTGCTGCGCCCCCATGTGCAGCTGCCACAGCTCGCGGGATTCCCAGTTCTCGTAGAACATAAAGCGCGCCGGATTCTCATTGTCCTGGTGCAGGTCGTACTGCAGGCAGCCGACTTCGGCACGGGTGACCGGGATCAGCTTTTCCAGCTCAGCCTTGACCAGATCGATCTTGTCGGCCTTGGCAATGATGTTCGCGACAATCGTCAGTTTCGCCATAGTTTTGTCTCCTCCTGTTTTTAAGATTCCTCCCGAAAAAAACCTAAAACCCCTCGAGAACAATCTTGCCGATCGATTTTCCGGATTCCAATTCCTCGTGCGCCGCCTTCAGGTTGGCCGCATTGATGGTGCCGAGATTCTTGCCGACGGTGGTCTGGAGGTAACCCTGGTCCGTCAGGTCCGCCACGCGGTTGAGCAGGCGGCTCTGCTCAATCATGTCCGCCGCTTGGAACATGGAGCGGGCGAACATGAACTCGATGTGCAGAGAGAGGCTCTTGAACTTCATCTTCATGACATCCAAGGGCTTGGCGGGGTCGTCAATCATGGCAATCCGGCCGAAGGGGGCCAGCAGCTCCACATAGCTCTCGAAATAGGCATCGGTGGCGTTCAAGCTGGCCACGTGGGTTAGCGGGCCGATGCCCAGAGCTTCGATCTGCGGCTGCAGGGGCTTGGTGTGGTCGACGACATGGTCCGCTCCGAGCTTCTTCACCCAGGCCTGGGAGCTTTCGCGGGAGGCGGTGGCGATGATCGTCGCACCGGTGATGGCGCGGACCAATTGCAGCAGAATCGAGCCGACGCCCCCCGCCGCACCGACCACCAGCAGCACCTCGGCGGATTTCTCCTTGGCCTCCGGAGATTGCTGCTTGAGCTCCAGGTGCTCAAACAGCAGCTCCCAGGCGGTGATGGCGGTCAACGGCAGCGCCGCGGCTTCGGCATCGGAGAGGCTTTTGGGCTTGAAACCAACCAGCCGCTCGTCGACCAACTGGAATTCGGCGTTGCTCCCCTGGCGGTTGAGATCGCCGGCGTAATAGACTTTGTCCCCCGGCTTGAATTGCGTCACCGCCTCGCCGGTCGCGACCACCTCGCCCACCGCGTCCCAGCCGATCACCTTGGTTTGACCTGCGGCGGGTGCGAAGCGCTGGCGAATCTTGTAGTCGACGGGATTGACGGCAATCGCCTTGACCCTGACCAGCAGGTCGCGGCCGGTGGCGATCGGTTGCGGCAGTTCGATGTCGATCAGGGCTTCCGGGTCGGTGAGGGGCAGAGACTTGGTATATCCAACAGCTTTCATGGTTTTCCTCCAGAGGGGTAATGGCCGGTCTATCTCCAGCCGGTTCGTCATTTGAGGCCATCATAACCCTTGACCTCTCGGGGATAAACAGGGCAACAATTGAAACATTATCAAAGGAGATTTGAGAATATGCTTCTGGAAGACCTGCAGGTGGTTCTCAAGGTGGCGCAATGCCGCAGCATCACCGCCGCCGCGACCCAGTTGGACATGCTGACCGCGACCGCCAGCGCCGCCGTCAAGCGGGTGGAGAATGCCCTGGGGGTGGAGCTGTTTATCCGCACCACGCGCAAGCTGCGGCTTTCCAGCGCGGGGGAGCGGTATATCCCCGATTGCAGCCAGGCCCTGCTCATGCTCGATCAGGCCAAGCAGAAAATGCAGGACGACCTGGATATGGTCGAAGGTGACCTGCGGATCGCCATGTCGTCGGACCTGGGACGCAACCTGGTGACGCCCTGGCTGGATGAATTCATCGACCTCTACCCGAAGGTCAGCCTGAGGGCGAATATCAGTGACAGTCTTATCGACTTTTATCGGGACTCGGTCGATATGGCCCTGCGCTACGGTTCTCCCAATGAAGCCGATCTCTACGGCTTCAAAATCTGCAATGTTCCGGGACTGCTCTGCGCCTCACCGGAGTATCTGGAAAAAAACGGCACTCCCGCCCATCCCCATGACCTGTCGTCCCACAATGGGTTATTTTACCAGCTTCACGACATGATTCACGATGTCTGGGAGTTCACCTGCCAAGGTCAGGCCTACAAGGTCAAAATGAGCGGCAACCGGGCCTCCAACGACGGCGATCTGGTCAGGCGCTGGTGCGTCGCCGGCAAAGGAGTGGCAGTGAAATCCTGCCTCGATATGGCTGCGGACCTGTTGGCGGGAAAGGTGGTCAGCGTCATGCCCGAGTTCAAACCTGCCGAGAAGGAGCTCTGGCTCATCTGCCCGAGCCGGCAACTGCTCACGCCGGCCACCCGGCGGCTCAGAGACATGTTCAAAAAGAAGACTTCGGAGATTTTGCAGCAGCTGGTTAATAAAGGGATTTTGGACGAAAGCGTTCTTGGGTAGAACGGGGAACAGCGCGAGGGGCAGATCACAACGACAACCAGCTGCAGCAAACACAAACGGCCGCTCCCACCAAGGGGAACGGCCGCTTCTGTTTTCCTGCTTGGTGAAAACGATCCGCCAACTCACCAGCCCAGTTCCTCGTCGCATTCATCGACCGGGGTCTTCATCCCTACAACAATCGATTCCTTCATGCCCGGAACAGCATGAAAAGAGAGTGTCTTCTGAAGCGCTCGCCAATCCTCCTCAGAAACCAGGACTGCATTGCCGCGCTTGCTGGTAATCTGAATCGGCTCATGCGATTCGGAAACATCATCGAGAAGTTTATAAAGGGTTTTCCTTGCATCTGTCGCGGTCACTGTCTTCATTACGCCCTCCCTTCAAGATACGTTAAGGCGTATGCTTGGCGGGATTTTTAGTCAACGGGGAATTTTGGTAAAGGTGATTAGCCTCTCTGCCTTCACGTCCCTATTTGTAATACATCAATTGTCGCGCCCAGGGGGCGACGGCCGCCTCCATCTGCCGACACTCCTGCTGCGAAAGCGGTGCCAACCGCGCCGCAGCAAGGTTCTGCTCCACCTGTTGCGGGTCGTCGCAGCCGACGACGAGGGTCGAAACCTCCTGCGCCAGGGCGTAGCGAATCCACGGCTCCGGCTCTCCCCACCCCGGCACCTGCAGCCCCAGCCCCCGGCAGAGCACCTTCATCCCGATCACTCCCATCTTGCGCCGCCGCGCCTCGGGCAGGACTGCCTCCGGAAAGCTGAGCCAAGCGGCCTCGGCCGGGTTGACCGGCATCAGCACCGTGTCGAAGTCGTAGAGTTCAAAAGCCTTGAGCAGAATCGCCGGGTCCTGATGACCGGTCACCCCGACGAAGCGCACCAACCCTTCCCGCTTCGCCCGGTCGAAGGCCTCGATGGCGCCGCCGGGTCCAAAAACTTCCGCCAAATCCTCCTCGCTGCGCAGATCATGCACCTGCCAGAGATCAAGCCAGTCGGTCTGCATGTTGGCCAGGGTGGTTTCGAGATGGAGCCGGGCGCCGGCGGCGGTGCGATCATGGGACTTGCTGGTAAGAAAGATCTCCCGCCGCCGCTCCCCCAGGGCCAGACCGTAGTATTCCTCGCTCCCCGAGTAGGCCCGGGCCGACTCGAAGTAGTTGACTCCCAGGTCCAGAGCTCGCGCGATAACGTTCCGAGCCTCACGCTCCCGGCCGAAGGTGCGCAGCACCCCCTCCCCGCCCAGCCCGAGACAAGTCACTTCAACGCCGGTTTTACCTAAGGTTCGCCTTGGAATCATATTCCACCCAATCCCTTCTTGCAAAGGCGCGCCCGTGGGTGCGCCCTTGTCACATGCAGAGGTGGCGACAAGCATGGTTAAAGATGAGGAACGTCCCCCGTTGGTTCCACTGGCCGAAAGGGATGATTTGAGGCAAGTTTAGCAGGGTCGGGGAGAAGTGCTTGAGCGCTTGCCAGGCAAAGCGGTCAGACTATTTAAAGACCTTGGCGGGTTTACGTTGACAGGAAGATTTTGACTGATTAAAACTGGTGCATAAATTTTGACTAAGGGGATTTTTTTTCAAAGAGCCAACTGCCAGAGTTAGAACCCAAAAGGTGCCTCGACCATGTTTGCAGGTATTGACTCTCAGTAAGGGATTATCTGATGTCAGAGTTTGACTATCAAAAACAAGCCCAAGATTACCACAGCAAGGCTCCCCTGATTATTTTGGGCAGCGGAGCATCGGCTGCACATGGAATGTCCGGAATGGGCGCTCTTTCGGCGCATTTGGTTGCGCATACTGACATTTCAGGACTATCTGCTGCGGAAAACAATGCTTGGGGGAAGTTCTGCCAGGTTTTGGTCGACGGCACAGATTTAGAATCAGCGCTCCATCAGGTCACTGTTACTGAAGTGCTTACTGCAAGAATTATTAAAGCAACCTGGACGCTCATCAACTTTGAAGACACTCAGATATTCCATAAAAGCCTTCAGAACAAAGCAATGTTTCCGTTGAGTCGGTTGCTTAGTCACATATTCAGAAGCAGTCTCAAGACCGTAAACATCGTTACTACAAATTATGACAGGCTGGCTGAGTACGCCTGTGACCAAGAAAGGGTCCACCATTACACAGGATTCACCCATGGGTTCTTTCGTCAATTGGCAGCACCAAATGAGATAACGGCTTCTCGGAAGGTGAATATCTGGAAAGTCCACGGATCTCTGGATTGGTTTCAGTCCCCCCTGGAAGATATCGTGGCGCTTTCATACATTTGCGACATACCCGATAATTATGATCCTCAGCTCGTAACTCCAGGAACTCAAAAATACCAACGAACACATCTAGAGCCTTACCGTTCAATTATTAACAATGCCGACAATGCAATTACCGCCGCCAACTCATACCTATGCGTTGGCTACGGTTTCAATGACGAGCACATTCAGCCGAAGTTGATGGTGAAATGCGTGCGTCAGAACACCCCTATCACTATTATTACCTACGCGCTCTCAGATGCCGCCAAAAGGCTAATCCTCGACAACAAGGCACAGAATTATCTAGCGATAGAGCGGGGAGCAACCAACAACCAATCAATAGTCTATTCCTCTCTAGACAAGAAGCCATTGATCGTCGAAAATAACATTTGGAGCCTTGAAGGCTACCTTTCACTCATTATTTAGGGAGATAATATGCCAATATTTAACTTCAAGGATGAAGAAGCGCTTGGAAAAGTAGCCTCTGTTGACACTTCGAACGTTATTATTGACGTTGAAAACGTTAACCAACTGAAAAGATTACAAGTAAACCATTTGACCGTCCTGCAAAGCAGCAGACCTGGCCAGCATCTCATCGGCCTTATTACTCAGGTCACTCGCAAGCGAAGCCTTGAGAATATCGCCAACGACGGCGTTAACGACCAGAGTTCTGAACTTAATCTGTGTCGTATCGCCCTTATTGGCACATTGCTGGACCGTGATGGAAAAAAGGAGAACGTCTTCCGCCGCACTCTGGAGAGCGTGCCTGAAATTGATGCCAACTGCTTCTCACTGGAAGGTGAAAACCTAACTGGATTTATGCGTACGCTCTCCAACGTGGCAGCCGATGGAAACTCGCTGACACTTGGCAAATACACACTGGACGAACATGCCATCGCATATCTAAACGGAAACAAGTTTTTCCAACGACATGCATTCATTGGCGGCAGCACTGGATCAGGGAAATCCTGGACGACAGCGAAAATCATTGAACAGATGGCGGGTCTCTCAACAGCAAACGCTATTGTTTTTGACCTTCATGGTGAGTACTCGCCATTAGTTGGAGAAGGCATTCAACACTTCAAGGTTGCCGGCCCCGCAGATGTCGAAGCTAAACGTACCATTGATGATGGCGTGCTTTACTTGCCCTATTGGCTACTCTCATATGAAGCGCTTGTATCCATGTTTGTTGACCGAAGCGACCAGAACGCGCCCAATCAAGCCATGATTATGGCACGCGAGATCAACCAGGCGAAGCGCAGGTACCTGGAAGATAATGGCCAGAAAGACATATTGAAACACTTCACTGTCGACAGCCCTGTTCCATTCCACCTCGATTTTTTAATGGGCAGATTAAATGAGATCAACGTTGAAATGGTCCCCGGAGCGAAGGCTGGAACTGAGAAACAGGGAGACTTCTTTGGGAAACTTGCTCGCATGATTTCTCGTCTTGAAAATAAAATCTCTGACAGACGCCTTGGCTTTATGTTTAATGGAGGCGGAGATATTCTTGATTTCGCCTGGCTGGAGAAATTCACTAATGCCGTACTCGGTAGCTCTTGCGAAAACGGTAAGGCAGGGATCAAAATTATAGATTTTTCCGAGGTTCCATCAGACGTCCTGCCGCTTATTGTCTCCCTTGTTGCACGCGTAACCTTTTCTGTTCAACAATGGACGCCCTCAGTACTGCGCCATCCTATTGCACTTCTATGTGACGAAGCGCACCTCTACATGCCACAAAGAAATATGGCTGATTCTGCCGATGATATTTCCTTGGATATTTTTGAACGTATTTCCAAAGAGGGCCGCAAGTATGGGGTCAGTCTTGTGGTGATAAGTCAGCGCCCGTCCGAAGTGAACAAAACTATGCTCAGCCAGTGCAGTAATTTCGTTTCTATGCGGCTAACAAACGCTGAGGACCAGGGCGTTATCAAGAGACTTTTGCCAGATAGTCTGGGCGGTTTCAGCGATATACTTCCGACCCTCGATACAGGCGAAGCCTTAGTTGTCGGTGACGCAAGTCTGCTTCCAAGCAGAATCAGAATCGATGAACCCAATCACAAGCCTAACAGTGGGACAGTTAACTTCTGGGACGAGTGGCAGAAACCTATCAAGGAAAAACGTCTAACGATTGCAGTGGACAATTGGCGGAAACAAAACATTCAATAGTTGCAAAGTTAACATTTTGCACAAAAAACCTGGGCGAATATCCGGCAATATCCGGGGTCGGACCAAGTCAACCAACGGTAATTGAAACAAATTATATCCATAAGGCTCGTCAGCAGAATCTGTGATTTATCTAAAAACTCGTTATAAATTATAATCAAAGTTGCTAACTTTTCTCGACACCGATGGAGATCATTTTGAAAATAAGAACAAGCATCATAATTTGCCTTGCTTTGCTATTTACCTTTCCGCTTCTTGCGGCCTGTGAGGCTACAGCTAAAAAAATTACCACAAATGCTCCTCAGAGGGTGGCTGTCGCGTCTGAGTGGCCTGAAAGCAACCCGCAATATTCCTATGAGGTGTTACTCGAAGAGTTCCTTATAAAATTTCCAGAAAAACCCAAAAGAATTTCCGTAATTGAAAACAGTCTTATCATCTTTAATGAAAATGGCAGTGTTATCCACCTTTCTCCAATCACAGCAGCAGATTTAGCCTCCACTGAGTTTCCAAATGGAATTACTGCTAATAGCAATATATCCGTCTCAATGGCTGGCCAAATTCCTTTTGAAAAGACCGTTAACGATCCTGTCCCTCAAAATCCGGAAGACATGGCAGTTTGGCAAGATGCAATGAAGAGCAAAAAGGAAATTTTTGGGGATTCAAATTTAGTACTCAAATCAGAGAAAAACGGTTTGAAAGCATATTTCTATGAGTCTCCCCTCCCCCCATTAGGAAACTATGCATCTATACATGACCTAAATAGGCCAAACTTTTACCTTCATATCGCAGGGCAAAATTTGTCATTCGAAGAATTTAAAAAATTGATTTGGTCGATTGAATTGAGAAAGTAAGGGAGAGGGAAATGGCTTTATCAGAAACAGAACAAAAAGACCTTCGTATTATTCTTGAAAATGTCTTTGGCTTCCAAACTGCGTCAAATTGGAAAATGAACGATAAAGTGCTAGGGGTAGTGGCCCAAATGTTTCAAGCAGCATCGTCCTGTTCTGAAGCAATAAACTATGTTCCCAGCCCAGGTGTCGTAGACAAAAATTATTTAAAAAGGCAATTACGTGATATTGCTCGCCGTGCTCAGAACGGAAAAAGAGACATGTACTCAATATGCTCATCCACTGGCTCAAGAATAAAATGGAAGACAGCTATTGAAATTGCAACCTGAATCCGTGCGAACTCTTCCCGGTTTCCAGTTTTCTCCTCCCGCGTGGGTGAAATCTGGCTCCGGGACATTGTTGAATTGAAAAATCGGCCCTCCGAGGGCCTCTGTCGGCTCCGATTGTTGGC
>Ga0209231_1000097_pt1 | contig 62945 bp, 73 predicted proteins | sample Deesub45470m_DNA_FD_188086 | JGI IMG/M metagenome (GOLD analysis project Ga0209231, IMG submission 188086) | Deep subsurface microbial communities from North Pacific Ocean - 450_OLKR46/470m Metagenome (SPAdes) (version 2) | ecosystem: Environmental > Terrestrial > Deep subsurface > Unclassified ... | reverse complement strand
GTCGTCGCGGGTGTGGTAATAGGCTTGCGATCCGCCGATGCGAACGGTTGCGTCGATGCGAGAGAACATCACTTCAAGCTCAACGTCGCGGGTTTCGGGATTGGTAATGATCGGGGCGGGCGCGGGATATTTGCCGTCCAGTCCCTCGACCTGATCGGCATTGAAAACCGTGTATCGTTTCAGAAACGGAATGGCGCGCTCGTCGTCCGTCTCGGAGTCCTTCACGACAAGCTTGTTAGCATAGACAACGGTGGTCCCCTTGCTGCCCTTCCGGACATTGCCGCCAAGCTCCAATGCCTGTTTGAAGGTCAGCCAATAGGGGGAGGCGAAGCCCTGACGCATGGCGCTGGCCCAAAGGCTGAGGACGTTGATCCCACGATAGGCGACCCCATTGTGCCGGAGCGGAATGGTCGGCCCACCGCTCCACGGCTTCACCCAAGGCTTGGTGCCCGCTTCGAGCATCGCAAGAATGTCGTCGGTGACGGCCTGATAAATGTCGATCCGGTTCGTTTCCTTAGCCATTTTCCTCACTCCTTTAGGCGAAGCCGCTGCCTGCGGCCTGCGGCTCTGACCCGCTGGCGAAGCGCGGGATGGGGAGGGGGGAGCAAAATCGATGGGAGTGGTGCGGGCGGCGCGACTAGGGAGGCCCCGGCGCGCGCGAGCGCGCCGGAACTGGCCGAACTTGTCGGGCAACCCGGTCCTGTCGATTATGCTTCGGGAACGAAAGGGCGGGTGCCCTTGGTGTTCCCCCGGTGGCAGCTGCCACCACTGACGGAGCGCGGCCCTGGGCCGCTCGATCCTATGTGGCAGCTGACAGACTACTAAGCGCGCGGCCCTGGCCGCTCATTTTGGCGGCGGCTTGCATGATTTTGTGCTGTTCGTCGCACCCATCGGGATTTTCTTCCTCAACAGGCGCATTCGCTAATCGCAAAGGCCGGGCGGTGGCAGCTGCCACCGCCCCCAAGTTTGCGGGGAGCGCGGGAGTGAAGCGCGCTCCCCGTGCCGTCATGCCGCTTGGCTTTCGCTATCGGCGGCATCGGGCAAGGCAGAGGGTCGAAGGGCGGGGGGCAGGATGCGCCGCCCCGCAAGGCGCTCGTTGACCGTCACGGCAAGGTCAGAGCGCTTCATGGTCTGGCAATTCTCTACAGCGTCGTTGCCGCAACCTTCGGCCAGCAGCTTCAAGAGCGTGGCCTTGCTAAGCTGGTCATAGAATACCTGATTAGGTTCCCACTTGTCGGCCATGTTGATCTGCGCGGCTCCGACGATCTGCGCCAGCTGGCGGTCGCGGTCGCTGTGGAACGAAAGGCTCGTGATCTGCGAGGCAACGCAGTAGGCCAGCAGCCGCAATTTCGCTTCGCTGTCCATCTGGCGCATGTCGTCCAGCGTGGGTGTTTCGGCCAAGCGGTCAAGATCGGCCCTTGCGATCTCGTCAATGTCGGCAATCGTGGAATGGCCCATGACCGCATCGTCAACATGGAAGCGGTTCTTCTCGGCGGTGATTTCGGCGGCTTGTTGCCACGAATAAGCGTTGCCGCGAACCTGCCCCAAGAGGCCCGTTAAGAGCACGTCCAGCGCCAGCTCCGGGTCGCTGGCAAGGGCTTCCCGAACCGCCATCGTGCGGATGCCGCCCAGCTGATCCATGACTTTCTGCGAGTAGTCGGGGCGAGGAGGCTTGGGGCCATCGGCGGCGGTGCCCTTGGCGGTGCGGGTGAACGCGACCTGTTCGATACCGTCATGGCCGATGAAGACGATAAGCGAGTGCTCGGCCTTCTGCTCGGCGGTGAAAACGCGGCAAGCCGATACGATAGCGTCCTGTTTGCGGGTCAGGGCGCGCAACTCGTCGTCATAGTCGTGATCGTCCTCGTCCACCTCGCTTTCCCGCTTGGCGATTGCCGCCTCGATCTCGACCAGCTGCGCGGTTTCTTCCTCGGTCGGATCGCGCTCGCCAGCGGGTTCCAGATGGCCGCGCATCCAGTAGGAATCAGGCCGGTAGAGCTGCCCTTCTGCATCGCGCCAGCCATCTTCGCGCGCCGCCTTGGCGATGGCGTCGAGCCGATCTTGCACAAGGTCCATGACAAGGCCCGCATCATCGCAATAGCGACGTTCTCCGAAAAGATCGGTGGTGAAGGTGCCGCCTGCGGCGCAATAGGCTTCCTCGCCTACAATGCGAAAATGCTTGTCGGTATCGGCAACCTTCTCCTGGGTGAGCATGGCGCGGATTTGGTGGGCGTTGTCGCCGGTGCGCTTGAAAACCTCAAGCTGGCGGTCCTGATCGTCGGTCAGCGCGAAAGCCTGCGCCGCGCCCATGCCGATTTCGTCTTTCTGGAAGGCTTTGAGAATGGTCGGGTGCAGCGCCGCCAGCTTCAACACGCGGCGGACATAGGCCGGGGAGACGCCGAACGATGCTGCAACATCGTCAACGTCCTTGCCGCTGTCGATGATCGCCCGATAGGCTGCGATGGCATCGGCGGGGTGCATGTCCTCGCGCTGCGCGTTCTCGGCAAGCGAGATTTCCAGCGCCTCGTCCTTGCTGCGGATTTCAACGGGAACCTCGAAAGTGCCGGGGATGGCCTTTGCCTTCTGCAACAGCTTCAAGGCCCGGTAGCGCCGCCCTCCGGCGCAAATCCTGATTTTGCCGTCTTCATCATAGCCGATCAGGTTTTGCAGCACGCCCCGCGCCTGAATGTCGGCGGCGAGGGCTTCGATTTCCTTGGGCTTCACCTTCCGCACGTTGAGGTCGGAAAGCGCCAGCTTGTTCAGTTGGATGGTCTGGATGGTCATTTTTCACTCCTTTAGGCGAAGCCGCTGCCTGCGGCCTGCGGCTCTGACCCGCTGGCGAAGCGCGGGATGGGGAGGGGGGAGCAAAATCGATGGGAGTGGTGCGGGCGGCGCGACTAGGGAGGCCCCGGCGCGCGCGAGCGCGCCGGAACTGGCCGAACTTGTCGGGCAACCCGGTCCTGTCGATTATGCTTCGGGAACGAAAGGGCGGGTGCCCTTGGTGTTCCCCCGGTGGCAGCTGCCACCACTGACGGAGCGCGGCCCTGGGCCGCTCAAACTATTGCGGTCGCTTTAAGAAGGAGAACCAGCGGCGGCGTGGGGGCTTTGCGACAATGGGAGGATCGATCTGATCTCCGCCAGCTTCATTCCAGAAGGCTTGCCAGCGTTCTGATTCAGCGCGGAGAGCTGCGGCGCGCTCATCAACCGCCCGCAAGCGTCTATGATAATCGTGAGGGGACCTGCTCATGAAAACGCTGTGAGCCTGATTGGATAATGGATGGTGGTGTTCCAGGGTTAATGCCGGAATTATCAACGCAAGGCATGGGGTTAGAGATCAAAGCCCGGAGAGCGCGAAGCACGCGGCGATCGAGCCAACCAGAGCGATCAGGAGAACGGGACGCCTCGGCGCTGCACTGACGGTGATGGTCGCGCCGGCGCAGGCCCATAGCAAGGTGGCGGCGGGACCGGCCCGGTAGATCAGGAAGCCGATATAGCTGTTCGGCAGGAACTGCGGATAATCGACAATCAGGCGTGCGACGATCCCGCCGCCTGCGAGAATGAGCGCGGCGATCAGCCATGCCGCGATTGCCTCGATGCGCGGCGATGCACTGTGCCTGGGCGCGGCCTGCATCGTCGTTCGCGTCGCATCATTCATGCTGATCTTCCCTTATAGCCCTGACCGTCACCCGAATGGGCGGAGACGGCTTTGCTGGCTCCGTGGAGCCGCGCGGCGCAGCCGTGTGGTGGAATAGGGCAGGTTCCCGGCTCCGATCATTTGCACTTGTTCGGCAGCTGGCCCCTCTCGATCGCCAGATTCCTCATCGCCTCGTAATCGACACCCCAAAGGCCTCGTCGCTCATCGGCAGCGTCTTTCATGAAACGGGCATAGGCCAGCCCTGAATGTTGCCTGTAATCAACGGCATATCCATGGCGTACCATCGTTGCCGAAACAGATGCCCCATTCGACCGAAACCGGCACGACAGGTTAGACCCGCCCCAGCTCGTCCGCCGCGTGTTGCATATCGGCTCGATCGTCAACTTTTCGTCCTGAAAATCGCTCGTGCAATCCATGCCGCCATTTTGCTTCACCAGCTCTTCCAAATAGAGCTGCGCTGCGATCTTGGGCACATTGCCCTTGCCGTCCTCATCCGGCGCATCAATTCCCGACAACCGCACCCGCTTTTTATCGAGCGTTTCGAGCGTATCGCCGTCGATAATGCGCGGGTTCTCGACATGGATTGAAACCGGCTCGCTATTCCTCGCCTGCATCTGATTGAACAGCGCGCCGAACGCGAAAACAGAGAGAATGGGCAACGCGATTTGCTGATTTCGCGGCCATTTTTTGAAACCTCGGATCAGCACCTGGCTCTCTCCTGAAGAATGTCGTTCCAGTCCATCGGCGCCGGGGCTGGCGGGAGGATGATTTTCAGTTCGCGGTCGTTGGCAGTGAGGTGGTCGCGCGCGTCCTCTATGGCCTGTGCGGCTTCCTGGCCGTGTTGCGAGTAGATGACGATTTTGCGGATGCGTTCGGGGATCGCGATCAGGCCATAGCGGCGAATGCCGCCAGCGCCCCACACCTTGAATTTCCCGTCACTAAGCTGGGTGACGGAAACGGCTTCCTCGAAGCCTTCCGCGAGGCGCAGAACATCGCCGGTTGGCTGGCCGCCGATCCGCATGGCGGCGTGTCGGACCAGGCCGAGCGTCAATTTCGCCTCGCGCAGCGCCGCATGGTAGCGTTTCTCGCCGGTTGCTGGATCGAGCAAGATCCGCTGCACGGCGATTATGCCTTCGTCGGCCTCGAACGGCACGAGAAGGGCAGGATGCTCTTCGCGGGCGTCGGGCGGACCAACGATGCAGCGCGGAGCGAAGCGGAGCTTGAGGCCGGTCGGGTCGATTGCGCGCGAACGCAGATAGCGTTCAGCCGCGGTGCCTGCGATCGGCACGGCGGAATCCCATAGTTGGAGGGCGAGCTTCCGGCGCGAGGGTTCGGGCGCGCGATCGACCGTTTCACCGCTCGTGTGGCGATTGATTTTGCGGCTGTTGAGCGCGGACCAGACGGCTTCCTGACTGCAACCGGCCCAACATTTGAATAGGACGGCCTTCTTGCCGGGGGTGACTTGGAGCGACGGATTGCGGTCGTTGTGGGCTGGACAGCAAACCATGCCATATGAGCCGCGCCAGTGGCCGCCCATATCCGCTACGATCTGACGTGCGCGTGCTTCGACGTCCATCTGCATCGAACTTCTTTCGTCAACGGTATCCCGACATTGGGATTTATACACATTTCACGATGGCGGGCAAACGGTCGGGATACATGCCAATATCGCGCATGGCCCGACTAGGGCCATTCAATATAAATATCTCCGCCGGTTATCTTCACTTGCGGATGACTCACGTTCTTTCGCCTCAATCGCTTGGCCCAGGCTGGCGAGAATGTCCGCCAGCTCGCGCTTGTCCCGCTCTTCGCGGGTTAGCTCCCATAGGGGCAGCTGATCCCTCATGCGCTCCATGTCGCGCGCCGCCTCGATCTGGCGATATTGTTCGCAAGCGGGGGCTGGATCGGCCGCGACGCCGCGACGGCGGCGAGCAGCGAAGATTTTCGAGAGGAAGGCGGGGAAGAGGAAGCGATAGGCGTTCGTGGCCTGCTTGATGCGCGGGCCAGCGCCTTGCGCTTCGTGGTCGGGAACCGGCTCGTAGCGCCTGAACCAGTCGATAATTCGCGCGTCTTTGAGACGCGAAAGCGCCTGAACGACGCAATTCTTGCTGAGGCCGGTTCCATCCATGATCGTGTGAAGACTGGGGAACAGCGCGCCAGTGCTATAGTCGATGACACGGGCCAGGAACTCGATGATCTGGATGCCGGCCTGTCCGATAGCTCCGTTGCGAATGCGCGGTGTGGTTGTCCGCCGCTGCGCGAGCGTTTGCCGCTCGTAGAGCTTTGCGGCTTCGATCATCTCGCGCATCTGGCGAGCATTGCGGATCGGTGTGTAAGCCTTGGCCCGCTTTTCGTGGCCTACGGCGATGCTGCCGGCCCAGACTTTGACGCGCGGTTTTTCGGCACGCGCAAGCAAGGCGCGGTCGATCGTGGCGAGGCCGGTGCTACGCAGCACGGCGCCTATGGAAGTGGTCATGCGGACCTCCCTTCGTCGGTCCCGCGAGGCCAAGCACCATCGCTCCCGAAAGCACGCTTTCGAGATTGACTTTCGCCGCAGCACCACCGATAAAGAGAGCCAAGTTAGAAGCGCTCACTTCGGTGGCACAAACAGCCCTCGCTCAGCCAAGCGAGGGTTTTTTGTTGTCCTGTCGCCTCGGGGAGCCACCCCGCACGCAACAGATGAATCGCCGACTCCAAGGCGGAATCAGCGCGTCATAACTGGCTCAAGTTTAAGGGGTTGGCAAGAATAAGCGTGCGCGCACGCTTATAACGCGCTCGTCACGCCAATTTGCGGTAGTGGCGCAGATAGTCGGGATATTCGATCCCGCGTGCCTTCAAGAGATTGATCGTCGCCTCTTCGACCAGGGCAGCAACGGACGTTTGTTCGCGCTCAGCGAGGTTCTTGATCTCGGCCGCCAGCTCGGGTTTCACCGATGCTGCGAGATTTCGCGTGTTGGCGCGGCTCGGCCGACGCCGGGGCAAAGGAACCGGGAGAAGAGGGTCTTCCTGTCTTTTCGGGCGCGCCATAGGTCTAGAACACAAGAGGTTGGTGTGGTGCCGGAATAAGCGTGTTGACACGCTTAATGGCTGTAATGTGGTTGCGCGGCAAGAGACGACAAGCCGGGTTGCCCTCGCCGTCAAAGCGAGGATAGACATATCCTAATCGGTAAAAGGGAATAAATCACGATGCCGCATAGCGACGATTGGCAGTATGATCCGATCCTTGAGCGCGAACTAACCACCCGCCGCCCTGCTGGGGGAATGATCCAAGCGGTCGAAATTGCGCAACTGCCGTCGAGTGAATGGATCATCAATGTCAAAGTATCGTGGCGTGGCGATAAGTGGCTGAATGTCTGCCTATTCGAGCAACCAACGCTTAAAACCTACAAGCGACTGTCAAGCGCTGTGCGGCATGTCGTGCTCGATTACGGATATGAGGATGACCATATCCGATTGGTTCCCGACAAACAATGCAGCAACAAATTGGCGTTTTAGGCTTCCCTTTCCCCCTCATCGTGATATGTGCATAAATCTCGATGACGAGGGAGAAAGCGATGAAAGCTTTTAATTTCGCGCTCGCGACCGCCTTGGTGGGGGCTGCGGTGCAATCGACCCCCGCTGTAGCGTCGGATAATACTTGGGCATGTGAGGTTGTGCTGTGCATCTCCAACCCGGGTGGTCCGACGCAATATCCAGCCTGTGTTCCACCGATAACGAAACTGTGGCGCGTGCTGGCTCTCGGCGGCAGCTTCCCGACATGCACGGGCGGGGGCATCGCCAAGACCAAATACAAGAAGCCGGATGATGGGAGGCCTGGTCGCTTGACGGTCACTTGGACTGACGGGCGGCAACAGACCTACTATCAGCCGCGCAACTGACCGGGAGCGGGAACGTGTTCCTCGAAACCGGGGCCGTTCTTTCGCTGGCGGCGCAATGCGCCCCAGCGGTAGCGCCGCATACGATCGCCGCGATCGTGGATGCGGAATCTTCGAACTATGTTTTTGCGATCAACGTCAACGGCGTGGCCAGTCAGCCTCGCCGTCCGCGTAATGAGGCTGAGGCCATCGCAACCGCGCGCTCCTATGTGGCTCGCGGCTACAGCGTGGATCTCGGCCTCGGCCAAATCAATTCACGCAACATGGGATGGCTCGGCCTAACGTGGGACACTGTTTTCAAGCAGTGCTCCAATATCGAAGCGGCAGGCCGGGTGCTCCTGTCCAATTTCCGTTCGGCCAAGACGGGGCGCACCCCGCAAGAGGCCCTTCGGGTCGCACTCAGCATGTATAACACAGGCTCTCAATCGAGAGGTTTCCGCAACGGCTATGTCGCCCGCGTGGAGAACGCAGGTCGCCGCGTCAGCGGTCGGCCTGCGACCGCAATCCCGACTGTCATCGTGGGCGATCAGCCCGCCAGCGCCGCCATGAGCGACACTGGCGCCGGTCGTGTGCCGGTGGAGCTGGCGGAAATCGCAGCGGAGAACATGGAGGCGGCTCCACCGCCTGCACCGCCTGCGTGGGATGTTTTCGGCCGCGCCCAACACGCGCGGATTGGTTCGTAAGGCGAAGATAGGAGTTATCGAATGTTTCGTATCTGGAAGATCAAGGCTGAATCCCGGCTCGATGCGCTGCTCGCGCGTCTCAAGCCCTCGCCGCTCATGGCGCGCGCGCTGCCCCTGTCGCTGCTGGCAAGCCTGCTCGTAGCGGAGCCGGCTTTTGCGCAGGCAAACTTTGAAGGCCTGGCCGACAACATTCTCGGCCTGCTGAGCAACGGTTTGCTCCGCACGCTTGCGATCATCGCGATCATCGTCGTTGGCCTTCTGTGGTTCCTCGGCCGCGCGTCGGTGCAGATGCTCGTCACGGTCGTAGTTGGCGTGGTGATCGTGTTCTCCGCGCCTTGGATCGTCGACACGATTACGGGGTGATCGGGGATGGACGGTCAGGAAGAAATGACAAAAGACCCGCTGTTCTTGGCCGTCACCCGCCCCGCTTTGTGGGCGGGTGTTCCCATTGAAGCGGGCGCGCTCATCATCATGGCGGGCGCAATCACGTTAGTTGGTTCGGGCAATCCTCTCTACGGCGGCGCGGCCGCCGTCGCGCTTTATGCGATGGCGCGGCTTATCGTTCGGCATGACGTGAACGCATTCCGGCTGATCTTCCTGTGGGGCCGGACCAAAGCGGCGAACCGGAACCGCGTCTTTTGGGGTGGATCGAGCTACACGCCGCTGCCGCTCTACGGAATCAAGCGAAAGGGATTTGGTCGTGGTGTTCGGTAAGAGCGCGCTCGCGGAGAAGGTGCCTTTTGACAAGGCCAAACGGGAGGAAATGCCCGAGAAATTCTTGCCGTATTCGCGGCATGTCAATGAGCATGTGGTCGCCCTCGATAACGGCGATCTGATGCTCATGCTCGAACTGGATGGACGGCCCTTTGAGACTTCGGACGTGCGCGATCTGAATGATTGGCACACGCGCCTCAACGGGGTCTGGCGCAATATCCATGACGAGCGGCTTTCGATCTGGACGCACATGTTGCGGATGCGCGTGCGCGACTATCCAGGCGGCACGTTCCGCTCGCATTTCGCCGCGAAGCTCGATCAAAAATACTATGAGCGGATGACGGCCGAACGCATGTTCCGCAACCGCTTCTTCATGACGGTCGTGATCCGCCCAACAGCAAACGCGACCGACAAGCTGATGGATTTCCTGCGCAAGAAGCAGGAGGACAAGAACGCCAATATCGCGGAAGCTCTAGAGCTGCTGGAAGACAAGGTGCGCGATCTGGAAAAGCTACTGCTGCGCGTTCGTCCGCGCCGTGTCGGCATCTATGAGCACCGGGGTCTCCTGTTCTCCGAACCGCTGGAAATATTGAACCAGGTGATGACCGGGCGCTATCGGCGCTGTCCTCTGGTCCGTGGCCGTCTCGGCTCGGCGCTCTATGCGAGCCGCGCCATCATCGGCGCTGAGACATTTGAGGTCCGCGACGCCGATCATTCGATGTTCGGCGGCATTTTCGGCATTCGCGAGTATCCGTCATCGACAACGCCGCGCCAGTTTGAATCGCTGCTTTCGGTCGATTTCAGCCTCGCCATAACGCAGTCGTTCACGTTCCTGTCGCGCACAGCGGCAACAGAACGGTTTCGGCTTCGCCAGACCCAAATGGCGAACGCCGGTGACAAGGCGATCAGCCAGATGGATGAGCTGATCGACGCGGCCGACGATTTGCAATCGAACCGCTTTGTGCTGGGGGACCATCATTTCACGCTGACGGTGTTCGCGGAAGATTTGAAGAAGCTGCGCGATAACATGTCGATCGCGCGCGCGGCGCTGGCCGATACGGGCATGGTCGCCGCCCGCGAAAGCGCGGCGCTGGAAGCTGCCTATTGGTCGCAGCTGGTCGGCAACTTCGCGTGGAGGGCGCGCCCCGCGCCGATCACGTCATATAATTTCTCGGCGTTCTCGCCCTTCCATACGTTCCCTGCAGGGCACGAGGACGGCAATCATTGGGGGCCTGCGGTCGCCTTGCTCAAGACAAGCGCTCGCAGCCCCTATTACTTCAATTTCCATTCGGCAGACCTGGGCCATTCGATGGTCATTGGTCCATCGGGCGGCGGTAAGACGGTGCTGGTCAACTTCCTGATGGCGCAGCTCGAAAAGTTCAACGCGCGCCATATCTTCATCGACAAGGATCAAGGCGCGGAAATTTTTGTCCGAGCCAGCGGCGGCACCTATCTCGCGCTGCGCAACGGGGAACCTACGGGCTTCGCTCCGCTCAAGGCGCTCGACAATACGGCTTCCCATCGCGCGTTCCTCGGTCGCTTCATCCGCCAGCTGGTGAAGCAAGAGGGGGCGCCGATCACGGTGCAGGAATCGCACCTGATCGACGATGGCATCGAAGCCGTGATGAAGCTGCCACGCGAGCAACGCTCGCTGTCGGCGCTGCGGACCATGCTCGGCATGTCGGACTCGGGCGGCGTCGGCGCGCGCCTAGTCAAGTGGACCTCCGAGGGGAACCTTGGCTGGGTTTTCGATAATGAGGAAGATTCCATGTCTCTCGAAGCCCGTTTCGTGGGCTTCGATATGACCGACTTCCTCGAAAACGCGGAAATCCGCACGCCGGTCATGCTCTACCTGTTCGAGCGGATAGACGCGCTCCTGACAGGCGAGCGCATGGTTATTGCGATTGACGAATTTTGGAAGGCGCTGGCCGATCCGGCGTTCACGGCATTCGCGCAGGATGGCCTCAAGACATACCGCAAGCGCAATGCGTTCCTCGTCTTTGCAACACAGTCGCCTGCGGACGCGCTGCGGTCCACGATCAGCCATTCGATCTTGGAGCAGGTCGCGACGAAAATCTTCCTGCCCAATCCGTTCGGCCAGCGCCGGGATTACATCGAAGGCTTCTCGCTCTCGGAGGCGGAATTTAAGCTGGTGCGCGAAGAGCTGTCGCCGGAAAGCCGCAAATTCCTCGTGAAGCAGGGCCATGACTCCGTTGTGGTCGGCCTGGATCTCATTGGCATGGACGATGAACTGGCCGTGCTGTCGGGCCGCGCTGAAACAACGGGCGTGGCCCGCGAAGTGATTGCCGAACTGGGCAATGATCCGAAGCTCTGGTTGCCGGAATTTCACCGGCGCCGGCGCCCAAGCTGAAAGGAGTGAGACTATGAAGCAGCTTATCTTGGCGGCTGTGTCGATCGGGAGCCTTGCGGCCGCGACGCCAGCCAGTGCGCAGGGTATCCCTGTGTTCGATAGCACGTCGGTGCTCAAGCATATCGAACAAATCCAGAAGACCATGCAGATGATCGAGCAAGGTCGCCAGCAGATTGCGGAAGCGCAGCAGCTCTACCAAGGGTTGAACCAGCTGACCGATGTTTCCTCGATCGCCAACCAGCTTAAGACAGATTCACTTCGCACCCTGGGCGTTGATGTGAACTCGCTCGAACGCATGGCGCGCGGCGATTTTGGCGGCGGCGGCAGCTACGGCGGGCGATCTGATGCGATCTATCAGGACATGCTCGAACGTCTCGGCGTATCCGCGAATGGCGATCAGACTGACGTTCGCTATCAGACAGCTCGCTCGATCGCGATGGACAAGGCCATGGCCGAAGGCATGGGCGAAGCGGCCACATCGCGCAGTGAGGGTCTGGAAGAGCTGCGCAATCGACTTGCGACCGCATCAACAGCCAAGGAAGTTGCTGACCTTCAAGCGCGCATCCAGCTCGAAAGCGCGTCGATGATGAACGACCAGCTCCGCGTCGAAGCGTTGGAGCGAGCGCGCAGAGCGGAGGCCGCGGCGCACACGGCCGAAGCTTTTGCGGACAGGTCGCGCAAACGCGATGAGCAGCGTGCGCGAGCGCGGGCGGCAGCTGGAATTTGACCATGAAGAAAATGGTCCTTCTTGCGATCAGCGCAGCCGGCTTGCTCGCCGGCTGCGAACGCGCGCCCACATTTCCCGAGATTTTAATGACCTATCATGACGTTGATTGGCTCAAAACTCATGAAGATCAGATTCCGGTGATCGTCGCTGAGTGCGACAAGATCGTGAACAGCGAACTCAAACAGTCGGACCTCCCCATGCCAGTGGCTCGCAATTGCGGAGGCATAAAGAACAAAATCGCCTCCATTGAAAGGTCGCGGAAACGTGATGAGCAGCGTGCGCGAGCACGGAAGGCAGCTGGAATGTAAGGCTGTAATAACAGCTTGAATTATATCTAATCGGAGCGGTCTGGTGGAATACGATCTATTTACGAATGCCTATCAGGGCTTCACCAACGAACTCAATTCGGTAGTTGTGTCCAACTATGCTGGGTTTGTTGGGTGGATCGCTGGACCGCTCCGCACTGGCATGATCATTTACATAATCCTGCTAGGCTACGCGATTATGCGCGGGGCCGTGCAATACCCCTTCCGCGAATATGTCTATCGCTCGCTTATGCTGGCCGCGCTCTATTATGCTGTGACAAACCTCTATGGAGCATCGCTCGCACAGATGATCGTGACCGGCCTGCCGCATGAGTTTGCCTCGATCGTAGGCGGCTCACCGGACGGCGTTGGTGGGTCTTTCGATGGGATGTGGGCGCGGGTCGATGATGCACTGCTCGCGATGCAGGATGCGACCGAGAAATACGCAGAGGAACACGCCTCACTGACTGATATTCCCGGCGCTGCGGCCGCAATTATGCTGTGTATCGGTGCCACTATCATCATTCTTTTGACAGCGATCGCGGCTCTGTTCGCACTGGCTGTCGGCTTTGTGATCGTGCTCTATGCGCTGTTTGCGCTCGCCTGTCTGGCGGTGGTCGGGCCGATCTTCGTAGCAGCGCTGCTGTTTGATTCCACCAGAAGCTACTTCTTCTCATGGCTCGGCAGCGTCCTCAACTTTCTGATGTTGTCGCTATTTGCGATGCTTCTTGTGCTCGTTGTGGCCAATGTCGCTGAATCGGCAACAGCAACATTCGATGGCGATTTTGACAACATCTGGAGCACCTGTATCCGGATCATCGCGTTCTACATTCTCGCCTGCTTTTTCTTCATCCAAATCCCCGGAATAGCTGCCTCACTTGGCGGCGGCGCGGCTGCAATGGTGACGCAGTTCGGCAACGCGGTGACGAAGGGTGGCGGGGCAGTTGCAACGGGCGCAGGGCACGCGGCCAGCGATGCCCGCGCCATGGGGGCCAGCATGGGGCGGGGCTTCTCGTCGGCGGTTCGCCGTTGGCGCAACCGAAACACAATCACCAGAGCTTGAGGGAACGAATATGCGCAAGTTGCTTGGACTCGGAATCTGCCTGGCGCTGGCGGCCTGCGCAGGTCAGCCCGTCAAAAAGCCAGCCAAATGTGAGGGGCCGATGCGGCCTGCAAATCCGCATGGGCTTACCCTCCCCACAATCCCGGATCAGGCCGCACAGCGAACCGCGCCGGCAAATGTGGACGTGTTCAATCAGGGTGCACCGGCAACGCCGGACGCGGCCCCGGCAGACCCCTCCACTCCGGGCAATGAACAGTCGGACGCATCGCGGGCGGTCGAAGTGCCGCGTCTAAGCGCCTCGCTGCGCGGCCCGATCTACTCGAATTGCTGAGGTGTTACGATGGCAGTTGGTATTCCAAAGGACGAGCTGAAAGCCTATTTTGAAGAGGCTGCAAGCTGGGAACGTGACAAGCTTGCGGCGGCCGAGCGCTCCAAAAAGCTGGCGTGGGTCGTCGCTGGCGTTGCTGGCGCCCTGGCGACTGCTGGCGTTGTGGCCGTTGCAGCCCTGACGCCTCTAAAAACGGTCGAGCCATATGTTATCACGGTGGACCGTAACACGGGCGAGGCGTCGATCGCCGCCAAGCTCCACGGTGACGCGACGATCACCTATGACGAGGCGGTCCGTAAGTATTTCCTCGCTACCTATGTCCGCTATCGCGAAGGCTGGATAGCGGCCGCTCGCGAAGAATATTTCGATGCGGTCATGGTCATGTCGGCGCGGCCCGAACAGGATCGGTGGTCACGCTTCTACAAGACCGACAATCCCCAAAGTCCGCAAAACATCCTTGCGAACCGCACTGATGTTTTTGTCGAAATCAAGCGGGTGTCGTTCCTGGGCGGCAACGTCGCGCAGGTCTATTTCACTAAGGAATCTGTGACCGGCTCGAACTCGACCAAAACCGATGCCGTCGCGACCATCAAATACAAGGTCGATGGCACGCCGAGCAAGGAAGTGGACCGCTTCAAGAATCCGCTTGGCTATCAGGTCGAGAGCTATCGCGCTGACGTGGAGGTGCCCCAATGACCGTGTTGAAGTGGAGCGCCCCGTTTGCGCTCGCGATCGCGCTAGCTGCGTCGCCGGCGATGGCCGAAGAAACGCCTCATGCGACGGTGCTCGATCACCGGGTTCGTGAAGCGAACTACAATGATCGGCAAGTCTATGAGATTCCGGGTGTATTCCGCATCGCCACGGAAATCGTCTTCGCCAAGGATGAAGTAGTCGAGCATGTGGCGTTGGGCGATACCGTGTCTTGGGAAGTCGCACCGGCTGCCAATTCGCTTTTCATCAAACCGCGCGAGCGCGCGGGTCGCACGAACCTGACAGTCATAACCCGTTCACGCTACGGCCCGCGCAGCTACCGCTTCGCTCTGTCGCCAACGCAGCGCGGCAGCGGCTTCTATACGGTCGTTTTCCGCTATCCTGAACAGGAAGCGGCCGAGGCGCAGGCGCAAGCCGCAATGGCCCAGCTGGCCCAGCTGAAAGCCTTGGAACGCGGCGCGGTGAAGTCCGCGCTCGATATTGGCGTGCTGGAAGGCACACGCAACGCCGATTACATCATGCAAGGATCGACGGCCATCCAGCCCTCCGAAGTGTCTGACAATGGACAGTTCACCGTGATGCGCTTCCCCAACCAGCGTGAATTGCCGGCGTTCTTCGTCGTCAATCCTGATGGATCGGAAGCCATCGCCTCCTTCGATGTGCGCGATGAATATGTGGTGCTGCACGGGGTTTACAGGACAATCCGGCTGCGCCGGGGCCTCGAAGTGCTCTGCATCCACAATCAGAAAACCGACTATTACGGGCGCGATCCCAAAACTGACACGGCCTCTGGCCTAGTCGAGCGAACCACGGGGGTTCAATAAAATGGCTGCGAACGATCATGACAACGCGCCGCATGGCGACAACATCATCTCGCAGGGCGAGACGGTCGAAAACCGGCCCCTCGCGTCTGAGCCGGTGCCCGATCCCGAAGATATTGAGCGGCAAAGCGAGCGCCAGGCGAAGATTGCCGCTCTGCCGAACAGGTCGATCGACCCCAAAAAGGCGGTCGTTCTCGCGGCGGTTGCCTGCGGCGCGATCGTTCTCGGTTTCAGCACAATCGACGCGATGCGGAGCGATCCAACCGAAAAGGCCGAGAAAGCGGAAAAGCCGGATGAAAGGCAGCTCGCCAACTACGATCCCAAGTCGATCATAGCGCCCACGCTTGCCGATGCGCCAAATGATCCGAACGCGCCGGTGCCCATGACGGAAGTGCCGGCGCTTGATGGAAGCCAAGCGCCCCGCACGGGCGGCGCGAATGGCCGCCCCCAAAAGTCTGAGGGGCAAGTCATCGCTGAGGCCCAACGCCGCGCCGGGATCATGGCTTATGGTGGCGAAAACGGCGGCGGGGTCGGTGGAGCGGTGGCAGCTGCCACCGGCCTGCCCATGGGCGGCGGCACAGGAGCACAGGGCGCGCAGTTGATTGGTGCGTCGGCCGATGGTGATGGGCAAGGTGGATCGCGCCGGACAAATCTCGAAAACATGCGCCAAACCTCGCAAATTGATCGGGTGTCAGGCCGCGACATTGGCAACCGCGATATGCTGATCCTCGCAGGGTCGTTCATTCCGTGCGTGCTGCAAACGGCGATGGATTCCAGTCAGCCCGGATATGTCAGCTGCATCATTCCCCGCGACATTTATTCGGACAACGGCCGCGTCGTCCTGCTGGAAAAGGGAACGCGCGTCTTGGGCGAATATCAAACCGGCGTCCAGCGCGGCAAATATCGTCTCTTTGCGGTATGGAACCGCGCGGTTACGCCTCGCGGCGTGGCGATCGACGTAGGTTCGCCCGCCAGCGACGCGCTTGGCCGTTCAGGTATGGCAGGCGGCGTGAAGAACTTCTTTTGGGAACGCTTCGGGGCCGCGCTGTTGTTCAGCTCGCTCAACGATGCCGCCTCGATCGCCGCCTCGGAAGTCTCCGACGCCGATAATGTCACGCGGGTTCCCAGCCAAGCGTCGGACACGATCTTGCGGGACACGATACAGATTCAGCCGGTGCTTCGCATCAATCAGGGCGCGGAAGTGGGGATTATGGTCGCTCGCGACTTCGATTTCTCCAACATCTACGGCCTGCGGCTGAGGCGCGGCCAGTGAGCAATACGGCTGTCCTCGAAAACGCCCTGCTGCCGCTGCGTCCTCTTCTTGCGCGTGAGGACGTAACGGAGCTGGTGATTAACAAGGCTGGCGAAGCGGCGATTGAAACGCGCAATGGATGGTCCTGGGAGACATTGCCTGACCTCAATGAAAAGTCGCTGCTCGCGCTCGCGCGGGCAGCGGCGGCTTTCACGCATCAGGACATAAGCCAGTCCACGCCGATCTGCTCCACAATCCTCCCCAGCGGTGAGCGCGTGCAGCTGGTTGTGCCGCCTGCTGTCCCTGCCGGCACCGTGTCCATCACCATCCGCAAACCGTCATCGGTGACGTTGACGATGGAGGACTTCGAGCGCGGTGGGCTGTTTAGCGAGACAAAGATCGCAACTAGGCAAGTCTCGCCGCTCGATGTTGAATTGCGCGATCTGCTCGACGCAGGAAAGCACGTCGAATTTTTCCAAAAGGCGGTCCAAGGCCGCAAGAATATCCTGATTTCGGGCGCTACCGGCTCGGGAAAGACGACGCTCTCTAAAGGGCTGATCCAGCTCATTCCGCCGCATGAGCGGCTGCTGACGATCGAAGACACGCGCGAATTGGTCGTTCCGCATCGCAACGTGGTCCACATGCTCTACGCGAAGGACAAGCAGGGCACCGCGAAAATCTCTGCAAAGGATCTTCTGGAATCGGCCCTGCGTATGCGGCCTGACCGGATACTGTTGCAGGAGCTGCGCGACGGCACCGCGTTCTTCTATCTCCGCAACGTCAACTCAGGCCATCCCGGCTCGATCACGACGATCCATGCGGACTCGGCCGAACTCGCGTTCGAACAGCTGACATTGCTGGTCAAGGAAAGCGAGGGCGGCGCCGATCTGGCCCGTGACGACATTCGCAGCCTGCTCAAGCTGCTGGTTGATGTGGTCGTGCAGACCAAGAAGGTCGAAGGCCGCTTTCGCGTGACGGAGATATATTTTGATCCAGAAAACAGGCTCTAACAGGCTCGCACTGGCCCTCGTCCTCCTTCCGATCACGCTCCTGCTGATCGGCCTGCTGACCGGCACGGTGGCGTGGTTCTTCCTTAAGATGCCCGCCGCGGCTTATGATCCGCTCACGCTCCCCGGCTTCTTCTGGTATTACCGGCATGATCCTGTCGTGACCGAAGCGCTTTGGCGAGCCGCGGTCATAGGCGTGCCGTTGCCGGTGTTGCTCATGGCGATCGTCCTGCGGCCGAAAAAGAACCTTCACGGTGAAGCTCGTTTCGCGCGCGAAGGTGAAATCCGCAAGGCGGGCCTTCGCGCGAAAAAGGGCATTGTGCTCGGCCGCTTCCGCAATGGCTTTTTCCGCAACGGCTTTCTCATGGTGGGTAAGATGGAGCATGTATTGCTCGAAGCCCCTACCGGATCGGGCAAGGGCGTCGGCATCGTCATTCCCAATCTGTTGCAATGGCCGGATTCGGTTGTCGTGCTCGATATTAAGCGTGAGAACTACGAAATCACGGCGGGTTTCCGCCGCAAAGGCGGCCAAAAGGTTGTCCTGTTCAACCCTACGGACAGGGAAGGCCGCACGGCCCGCTACAACCCGCTCAGCTACATCAACAGGTCCGACCCGATTGAGGTCCTGGTCGAATTGCAGAAGATCGCCACGATGCTCTTCGTGCCTCCGGAAAAGGGCGAGGCGTTCTGGACGGAATCAGCCCGCACGGCATTTGTCGGCATTGCATCGTGGATCGCGGCCAAGCCTGAACGTCCCTTCTCGTTTGGCGAGATCTACCGGACCATCACGATGCCAGGGATGAAGGCATTCTTCGCCAAGGAAGCCGGCGATGGTGCGCTATCGGAAGGGTGCCGCGCTGCGTTGAGCGATTTTACGTCCAGCGCTGACAACACATTCACCGGCATTATCCAGACCGTCACCTCCAAGCTCAATCTCTGGATCAATCCGATTGTCGATCGCGCGACTGCCGAAAGCGACTTTTCCCTGACGGACCTTCGCCGCATCCCGACCTCGATCTATCTCGGCGTTTCGCCGGATGAACTCGATAGGGTCGCGCCGCTCTACAATCTGTTTTTCCAACAGCTGATCGACCTCAACACGCGGCAACTGCCCGACGATAGCGAAAAGCTGTCCGTGCTGCTCATTCTGGACGAATTTGCGCGGCTCGGCCGCGCCCAGGTCATTGCAAATGCGTTCTCCTATGTGCGCGGCTATGGGCTTCGTCTGCTTCCCGTCATCCAGTCACGCTCCCAGCTGCGAAATGTCTATGGGGAGCATGGCGCGGACGAAATCGTATCAAACTGCGGGGTCGAAATTGCCTTCACGCCCAAGGAACTGCGGGTCGCAAAGGAACTGTCCGAACGCCTCGGTTATCTCGGTCAGGATGCGGAAAGCCGGTCCCTGACGATACATGGATTGCTCGCCAATCGAAGCAAGACAATCTCCGAACAGCGGCGCGCACTGATGCTCCCTCAAGAGCTGATGCAGCTGCCCGAAGACGATATTCTCGTCATCCGGGGCGGTATCCCCGTCATTCGCGGGAAGAAAATTCGCTACTTCAAGGATGCCGTGTTCCGCTCGCGCTTGACGCCTGCGCCGAAAGTGCCGGCGCTGCCCAAGCCGATCGCCCCGATCGCGACCATCGATGATCTGAGCGATGAAGAGCTGGCGGCTTTCAACGATTATTCCGCACTGGCCGATGACCAGGTGCAGGACATTCCCGAAGACGTTCTCGCCCTCGATCGCGACATGCCGAACCTGACAGTGAAGGACGGCAGCATGGCTTTCGATGAAATCGACTTCGACGACATTATTGGTCCCGACCCGACAAAAGAGGAGTGGGAAGGCCAGCGCCGGGATCTAGTTCTAAGTGAAGGAGAAGAATATGGCCGATGATGACACAAGCCAGCGCGGTGCATCTGAGCCACGCCCTTTCGAAGTTCGCGGCGGACCGGGGAACAGCAAACAGTCGTTCGCTACTCTTCCCGATGCGATGCAGGCTTACGTCAAGGCGGACAATGGCGATCATTCGCTGACGATGCAGAAAGGTGGCAAAACTGCTTGGCTAGCATCCACGGACTGGCAGAACGATGGCTCAACGCCGGTGGGGCAATACTTAAGCCCTGCTATTAGGGACTATCATAGCGCCGTAAAACGCGGGGCGCCTGCCGCTGAATTGGAGCCCCGCGAGCGCGCCGCGCTGGCCGATGTTGAGGCTTGGCCTCGGACGGTAAAGCGCGAAGCGGCACCATCGGCCCCGGCCGACAAGGCGCTGAATATTGTTGAGGGCGAACGGTCGAAGGCGGAAAAATCAGAGCCTGCGCCCTCCCGCGCCGACGCTCCGTCGAAGACGGCGAACCAAGACAAGAAGGTCGAGGATACAACCTTGGCCCTTCCGGCGCAGATCGAACGCAAATATCTGCGCGTAGGCGACGATCTGTTTCGGAGCGGCCGCGATGAAAAGCCCGATATGTCGATCAAGGGACAAGATGGCATTCGGATCAACAAGGACCATGCGATTGGCGATGCGGTCGCCATTGCGAAGCATAATGGCTGGCAGTCGATCCGTGTTCATGGCAGCGATGATTTCAAGAAGGCGGTCTATCTGGAAGCCGCCCGCGCCGGTGTCGCCGTCAAAGACTTCGAGCCTTCTCCCCAGCTGAAGCTTGAGGGAGAAAGACTGGCGGCGCGTGACAAGGCGCGCGAAGCTCAAGACCCTACGAAAAGAGCGAGCATGGCAAAGCAAGACCCTACCGAGTCTCGCGCAGCGGCCGAGCAATTCCGCCGTAACTCCCACCGCGAGAATGCGACCGATCCGCAATTCAAGGCCGCGCAGTCGCACGTCCTGGCGGCCTCAATCGAAGCTAAAACGCGCTTTCCCAAAAAGGAGGATCAGGCGCGCTACATCGAGAACGCGAAGGAAACGGTGGCCAAGCGGATTGAGAACGGCGGACCGATTCCTGCGGCCCGTTTCGAGCAACAGCGCCAGAACGAGGCTACCCGCATAGCGCGCGAGGATTTGACGCTTCGCCAGCAGGAGCGGAAGCCGTCCCGCTCGCGCTAAGTGCATGGCACATGCCTTTTGGAAACAGGAAACCGCACGATGAACATTCCCCGGTCTGATCCGGTGCCATCGAGAGGCGTGTCCGATCTCGATCGTCACATTGAAACCTTGCTTCGCGTGATTCATTCCAGAAACCTCGCTTGGTCTGATCTAAGCGAAGTGGGTAAACAGGTGGAACGCCCTCTGACGGACGTTGAGCAATTGCTTACAAATGTGGGCGACGACGCCCATGAAATCACCCTTGCTACCGAGACGATCATAACAGCTCTCAAGCTGCAACGTGATGCGCTCGCGATCCAAAGCTCTCGCCGTAGAACACGCTTCGGCTCGATGCTTCTGCTCTTGATCCCCGTGTTCTTCGTAGGTTTGATGATTGGCACATCATACGGGATAGATGAAGGTCGGGCGCGGGAGCGTGAAGCCTTAAAGTATCCGGTCCTACCCCAGCTGTCCGTAGATCGTGACAGGCTCAAAACTGACGGAAGGTAGAGCGGTGGCAGCTGCCACCGCTTGCGATCTCTTGATGGGCTATGGCTTCATGAGGCACGATGAAGAAATCTGACAGGGCAAAGAAACATACCGCCAAGGTAATCGAGGCGGCTGCACGCGCCCATGAAGCTCTCGACTATTTCAGCGGCAACGTCACAAATCCGTTCGATGAGCTAACATGGCCCAGCATTGCCGAAGGTTATCTTCTAGTCGCGCAGAAGGCGGTATCAGACGCCTTGGTCGCTTTGGAACGTGCAAACAGCGTTGGTTGGACCAAGCACGGCAAGTAGGCGTCACCTCAAGGTTTGTTCGCCAGACAACGATTTCTCGGACATAAGCGGAACATGGGCTACGCTACACGCTTCAACCGCGCCATTGGCTCGTTGAGTGGGTGGAATTCACCTGCTGGAAGTCGCCTGGCCTGCTCCCAGAGGTAATCGCCGGTCAGACTGATGTGCGCCCAGCCCATCGGAGAAAGGTGCGCAAGCAGTGCCGCATCGAACGTCGTGCCGACAGCGTTGAGGTGCTGGGCGGCCCGGTCGAGATAGACCGTGTTCCAGTAGGAAATCGCCGCAATCAGCAGGTTCAGCCCAGATGGCCCCTGTGCATTATTCGGCCACAGATTCACGGTAGGCGAGCTTGAGGGACGTCGGCGCCAGCTTCTCTGCCAGGGATTGCGCTACGTAAGCCGTCGCGGCCACACAAAAAGGCCGGCACAACGGCCGGCCATAGTTTTAGGAGAGGATGCCTGAAAGGCATCCTCATGCTGCACCTGCGAGCAGCCGTGCGCAATACAAATCCGCAGGCACCGTTGGTGAAGGCGGCTCCAGTGTCTATCAGGCGGCCAGCATGTCCTTCATCGTTGCGGGGTCAAGCCGTCACCGGCGCAGTTCTTCGATCCCGAGTTCCTGCCATATCCACCCGAAGTCGTACGTCGCCATCGGATCATCGATGTCAGCGTGTCTCCCACTGAGATTTTCGAGATGTTTTAGCCACGTGGCGAGTTGGTCGCGTCCGGCCTTGCTGCCGGCGCATTGTCGCGGCGTTTTGTCGCCGAGCATCGGGACAGGCTCATCGAGGAGTGTCCGGTATTGACGATCGAGCATGCCGTGGACAAGCGGGGTGGCGACCTCGACCGGGATGTCCGGTGCCGGCTCCGACACGGTTCGTCCTTCCTGACGCGCAGCCATCGCCTGTTCGATCGTCTCGATCTCGGTCAAAGGTGTTCCCACCAGGGCGCCGAGCGCCTGGGTGACGAGTGCAACGCCGCGTTCTGCACGTTCGGCCGAGGTGACGGAGAGGATCAGAGCGCGGCCCTTGAGTTCCAGATTCCCAAGCACCGGCGTGCCGTCTTCCATTGACACACCCCACGCCATCTGGCCGGTGCCTTTCTTGCCCTGTTTTGTTCTGGTGCCGAGCCAGTTCCAGAAATGTGACGTTTCCCGCTGCAGGGCGGGCACGGTATCGAGGCGGTCGCCGATGAGTGCCTGCGTCGTCCCCCGCGTGAACGGAAAACGGACACGGTGGAAAACAACCTCCTCGCCATCGGCGTTATGCAGCGTGGGGATGGCGACAGGCTCGAGCATCCTGGGCAAGATGTCGAACAGCCAGACCATCGAGATGAGCGGCGCCAGGTCGCGCAGTTGATCATCGTCGATCACTAGTTTCGCGCGCGGGCCGCGCTTGCCCTGTCCCAGGCGCAATGCCTCGAGAAGGGCGCTGGTGGCTTCCGCTGTAAAGGACAGCAGGCCGCCTGCCAGGATCCTATGCCCGCTCACCGGAATGATGCGCACGCCGATCCGATCCCACGGGCCCAGCGTCCTGGACGCGGTGCGCTCGCGGACCTGGACGGGATCACCGCCCCGGATCAGATCTCGCGCGAGGAAGCCGACGCCGGGCTCGATCGCGCTGACTTCATAGACGCTCATGACGGAGGTCTTCAGCGCGCGCATGTAGAGCTTGTTGGGGCCGGCCTCGTTCCATCCGCGGCGCTTGAGATATTCGTCCACGATGTTGCGGCCATCGGGCTCGAAGACGCGGGTCACCAGGTCCTCGAACGCGCAGCCCCACAAGGTCATGGCCCAGTGATCCCCGATGATGCCGGGCAGTTCGTCGGAATCGATGTCGAACTGCGTGAGAACCGGCCCCAGATGATCGTCGAGCGCGTCATGCAGGTCGTCGGCCCACTCGGGCCGTGTCGCGAACTTCATCAGCCCGGTCAGGTCGTGGCCGCGTTTCATGCCGGTAGCTCCATAGTCTGTCGGTGCGCGGCGACGATGCGCGAAACGGTCGGCTCGCTGACATGATAGAGCCGCGCCATCTCGGCGCCGGATTTTCGTCCGGAGATGACGGACTCCGCGATCTCGCGCCGTTGCTTTTCGCCGAGTTTGCGCCGGCGTCCGCCGATCCGCCCTTCGGCGCGCGCCTGGGCGAGGCCGGCGGAGGTGCGCTCGCGGATCATGGCGCGCTCGAACTCGGCGAAGCTCCCGACCATCTGCATCATCATGCGACCTGCGGCCGTGGTGGTGTCAATCGCCTCGGTCAGCGAGCGGAAGCCCGCGCCCGCCGCCTCGATCCGCTCCATAATGTGCAGCAGATCCTTGAGGCTGCGCGATAGCCGGTCGAGTTTCCAGACGACGACGACGTCACTGTCGCGTAACTGGCCGATCATCTCCAGGAGCTTTGGCCGGTCCCAGCGCCCGCCACTGGCAATTTCCTCGAACACGCGCCTGCACCCAGCCGCGTCGAGGGCGCGGCGCTGGGCGGCGTTCGACTGCTCGTCACCCTTCGACACCCGCGCATAGCCGATCAGATAGGGTGCCCTGGTCAAATCCTGCCTTTCACAAACGGCCGTATCCGGAGGTGGAAACAGGATGCACCAATTTCCGCAGCCTTGGGCCTTTCACAATCCTCTTTCATTAAGCGGGCAAAAGGCAAGAGGTTTTTGAAGGATGAAACATGCCCGCACGTATTCCGATGACCCAGCGGCAGCGCGCCGCATTGCTTGCTTTGCCCGACAGCGAGGCGGCGGTGGTGCGACACTATGGCCTCGATGCCGAGGACCTTGCTGCAATCGGCACCGCGCGCACTCCGGCAACCCGGTTGAGCTACGCCCTGCAACTCTGTTGCCTCCGCTTTCCGGGGCGGCATCTGCACGCAGGCGAGCTGTTGCCTGCGATCATGCTCGACCATATCGCCGAGCAGGTCGGGGTGGATGCAGGCGCCATCGCCGACTTCGCGCGGCGAGCGCCGACCCGCTACGATCAGCTTGCCGCCATCAAGGCGCGCTTCGGCTTCACCGATCTGAGCCGGCCAGCGCGCGGTATCATGATGACCTGGCTGGAAATCGAAGCCATGCCCATCGTGGACGGGCGTATTCTGCTCGATCGACTGCTCGACGAGCTGCGCACGCGGCGCATCGTTATCCCCGGCATCAGCGTAGTCGAGCGGATGGCGGCCGAGGCGATGCTGCGGGTGGAAACCGATCTGGTCGCTGCAATCCATGATAAACTCGATGCGGATATGCGTCAGCGCCTCGATACGCTGGTCGATGAGAAGGTGCATGATCGACAGAGCCGCTTGTCGTGGCTGCGCGAACCACAGCCCCGCGTCGCGTCAGCCTCGCTCGCCGAAATCCTTGAGAAGGTCGCTCTGATCCGCAGGACCGGAATTTCCTGTGTTCCGGTCGATCCCCTGCACGAGCCACGCATGACGCAGTTCGCCCGCGAAGGCGTGCGCTATACCGCCCAGGCCTTCCAACAGATGCGCGCCTCCCGCAGGCGGGTCATCCTGCTTGCTACGCTGCGCGAGATGGAAGCCACGCTTACCGACGCGGCGATCGCCATGTTCGGCGCCTTGATGGGACGCGCTCACCTTCGTGCCCGCAAACGCCTGGAACAGGGAATCGCGATTTCGGGACGCGAAGGCCGTGACCGACTGATGCGCATCGCCACCGTGCTGGAAACAGTTAGCCGGGTAGCACGCACCGGTGAAGATATCGGCGCGGCCCTCAGGGATATCGTGCCTCTCGACATGCTCGATGCCGATGCCGCGATCATCCGTCGTACCGCGGCACCTCACAGGGACGATGTGTTGAGCGAGATCGCAGCCGAATACCGGACCTTCAAACGAATAGGACCTCTATTCCTGCAAACGCTCGATTTCCACGGCCGGGCCGGCACCGCGGCGTTGCGCAATGCGATGACGGTCCTGTCGGATCTTGATGGCGACTGGCGCAAGCCGCTCCCTGCCGACGTTCCGCTCGGTCATGTCGAGCGGCGCTGGCACCGCCATGTCGTGGTCGCCGGCAAGATCGACCGGACGCATTAGGAGATGGCCACCTACGGGGCGCTCGCCAATGCACTGGCATCGGGTGATATCTGGGTGCCGAGGTCACGGCTGCACAGGTTGCTGGACGTGCTGCTCGCGCCATCAAGTGGCGCAGCGCTGCAACCGGTGTTCTCGCTCGGTGATCCACACGCATGGCTCGATCAGCGCGCCGCGCAACTCGACAAAGCCTTGTGCGACGTCGCCCAGAATCTGGCCGGACGTGATGCTGCCCTGTTCGCTGGCGAGCGATTGCGCTTCCCCAAGGAACTGAAGGACGATGATGCCGGGCACGACGAAGGACGGCATCTGACGCTTGCCTGCTACGGTATGCTGCCTGCCACGCGTATCACCGACGTGCTGTCGCAGGTCGAACGATGGACCGGCTTCACCCAGCACTTCGGGCACGTCTCGACCGGGTTGCCGCCTGGCGATGAGCAGGCCTTCCTCGCCACTCTGATTGCCGAAGCGACCAATCTTGGGCTGTCGCGCATGGCCGAGGTATGCGGCGCAGGGTCACGCCGCGCGCTGCTGCGCATGCAGACATGGCACATGCGCGAGGAAACCTTTCGGGCGGCGCTCGCCTGTCTGACCGACGCCATCCACGCCGAGCCGATCGCCGCCTGGTTTGGGCAAGGACACCGGGCTTCCGCGGATGGCCAGGCCTTCTACCTGGGCGGGCCGGGCGAAGCCGGCGGAGCGGTCAACGCCCATTATGGTCGCGACCCAGTGGTCAAGATCTACACCACCATCACCGACCGCTACGCGCCGCTGCACCAGACGGTGATCGCCGGCACGGCAGGAGAAGCCATCCATGCGCTCGATGGGCTCCTCGGCCATGACAGCAACGCCGATCTGACCGCACTGCACGTCGATGGAGGCGGCGTTTCCGACATCGTGTTCGCAACGATGCATCTCCTCGGGCTCGATTTCGAGCCGCGCATTCCTCGCCTGTCCGACCGGCGCCTCTACGCATTCGAACCTTCGAAGCGCTATGGCAGGCTTGCGCCACTGTTCGGTCACAGGCTCAACCGGGATCTGATCGTCAGCCACTGGCCGGATATCGAACGCGTCATCGGCGCGATGCGTGATCGCACCGTTACGCCCTCGCTGATCCTCAAAAAGCTATCCGCCTACCGCCAGCAGAACAGCCTCGCCGCGGCGCTCCGCGAGGTAGGACGGATCGAGCGCACGCTGTTCACGTTGCGCTGGTTCGACGATCCGGCGCTACGCCGCACGGTCACCGCCGAGTTGAACAAGGGCGAGGCGCGCAACAGCCTGGCGCGAGCGGTCGCCTTCCATCGGCTCGGTCGCTTTCGCGACCGTGGCTTGGAGAACCAGCAAACCCGCGCGGCTGCCCTCAACCTCGTCACCGCAGCGATCATCCTGTTCAACTGTCGCTATCTTGGGCACGCCGTCGAAGAAATGCGCCGCCGCGGAAGCCAGATCGATCCGGCTATGCTGTCTCGGCTCTCACCATTGGGTTGGGATCGCATCAATCTCACCGGCGATTATGTCTGGTCCGATCACCTCGATCTCGACGCCAATGGCCTCATGCCGCTGCTCATAAAACCGCTACCGTGAATCTATGTCCGCATAATGCACAGGGGCCGACAAGGACATATTGATCTACTGCATCTCGCAGCTCGTCGCGAAGATGAACAAGGGCGAGGAACCTAGCCGCACGGTGCGCCTGCAAGCCTATGACTTGCTCGTCGCCACCAACCGGCAAACCAGCGGCGAAGGCTATCGACTGATGGCCGACGCCCTCACCCGCCTGCGCGGAACGACCGTGCGGACCAACATTCAAACGGGCGGTGTCGAGGAAACACGGATTTTCGGCCTGATCGAAGAGGCCAGGATCACACGCAAGACGTTCGATGGCCGGATGCTCGATCTCGAAATCACCCTGTCGGATTGGGTCTATCGCTCGGTCATCAGCAAGAACGTCCTGACGCTTCACCGCGACTATTTCCGGCTCCGCAAGCCGTTCGAGCGACGCATGTATGAGCTGGCGCGCAAGCATTGCGGCGTGAAGGACGAATGGAAGATTGGCCTGGAACTGCTCCAAAAGAAATGCGGCTCGAACAGCCCGCTCCGGGTGTTCCGGGCCTTGGTCAAGAAGGTCTGCGAGCATGACGCCGATCACGGCCATTTCCCCGACTAGGCGGTGACGATGGATGATGACGTGATACTCTTCCGCAACCGCTCGGGCCTCAAGGGCAAGCCCGATCCGGTCGCCGTCGCCGACGATGCGCCCTATATCGATCCGGAAACCATGCACGACGCCAAGGGCGCTGCGCCAGGCTATGACGTTTACGCGCTTTATGACGAATGGGTGTCGTGGTGGCACGACATGGGTAAGCCCGAACTGAAAAGCCCCCGCGCCGCCTTCCTCGGCTTCTGCAAGAAGCGGCACGAACGCAAGCCGTTGCGTTGATTCCTATGCGAGCAAAGGGGACATGTTCACATGCTGGCATGTTTGCATGTGAACATGCTTACTTGCCTACAGGACTTTCCCCCATCTTGCGGAGCCAGTCGTTGAACGCCTCGGCCATCGCGTCCTGCAAGCTCATGCTGTGCTTGCGGGCGGTCATGTGCATGGCGAACGACATTTCCGGGCTGAAATAGCCGGTCATGGCTTTCTTACCCTGACGGCTCGGCGCAACTGGGCTGCTGCTCGAACTGCTGCCGGTGCCTGCGTCAGTGCTGCGGGCGATCGACGTGGCCGCCCTCCCCTCCGGCTCGGCCGTCGCCGGCGCGGCCTCGCGATCCCGCAATGCAAGCAATGATCCTTTCCGGCTGCTCATGCGCTGGCCCTCCGCCTCCTGAATGCTGGCATGTTTACATGTTCACATGCCCACTTGTAAAGCTGGCGCACCTCATCGGCTGCCTTGCCGTTCGGCTCGATCTCCATCACGGTTTTCCCCTCGGTTGCCGCATGGCGGAACGCGGCGCGATCGGCGACATGCAGCGGGCAGGCGTCCAGCCCGTAACCCTGCACGAGCTGTGCCGCCTCGTCATACATGCGTGGCGCGGTCGGGCTTCCTGCCGTGAAGATCACGAAAGCGGGCTTGCCGCGCATCTTCACAAGGCTGGCCGTGGTCTTGATCGCGGCTAGGTCGAACGCGCTCGGCCGACAAGGGATCAACACTAGGTCGGCCGCCTCGACGGCGGCGCTGGCGGCGCTGTCGGCATGGGGTGGGGTGTCTATCACGATGAACGCCGCGCCCTGTGCCGTCGCCTGCTCGATCTTGGCGGCGAGGCGAGGGGGCGCGCTGTCGATCACGACCGGGGGCGCGTCCTGCCGCCATGCCGCCCATTGGCTCGCCGTCGCCTGCGGGTCGAGGTCGATCACCAGCGCGGTATGCCCGGAATCCTCGGCGGCTGCGGCCAGGTGCAAGGCAAGGGTGGTCTTGCCCGCGCCCCCCTTCTGGCTGATGATCGCGATTGTTGGCATGTGAATATCCTTACATGAACGCATGTTTGCATGTGGTCATAGCGCAAGCGGCTATCGGATGAAAGGGCAGGGCGTCTAGCCGTCCTCGCCGCCCTCATTCTCGCTGTCATCGTCCAGCGGCTCATGGCTCATCTGGCCGTGATTCTCGATCGGGCAAAGCGGCGCTCCGGCCTGCTCAAGCCATTTGCGCGCGGTCCTCACGGTATAGCCGCACGTCGCGCACTCGCATTTCAGCATCCGGGTTTTCTGCTTCTTAGGCGCGGTCGACTCCCCGTCCGTGTCGAGACGGGCATGGGGGAGGGGGCCAACATCGGCGAGGATCGGCGCGATGGCCGCAAGGAACGCCTCGCCGGGGATGGTGGCACGCATCGGCCCGACAAGGCCAAGGGCGACCCGTTTAAACGCCTTCCCATGCCCTGCCGAGATGCCGACGGCGGCATGGACAAGCTCATGCGCGAGGATGGCCGCGATCTGCGCCGGCATGGCGTCGGGCGCGTGCGCGAGGTCCGGGCGGATGAAGATTTCAAAATGCCCGTCCGCGCTAAGTCGGTTGTCCCAGCACTCGCCGATCGCCTTGCCCTTCGCGCCTCTGCTGGTGAAGCCGATCGCCACGCGGACGCGATCGGGCAGGGGGGCATCCAGCCCCTTGAACAGCGGGGCCACGCCCGCCGCCACCCGGTTGAGCCAGCTTTCGCGATTGTCCTGCGTCATGCCTTCTACTCCCTTCAAATCGCCCTTCGGGGCGATGGCCTCTCGCCATCGCTCCCGAGTTCGCGCGGAGCAGCCGGCGAGAGAGGGGGGCAGCGGGAATCGACGGGGTGGTGCGGGCGCAGGGAGCGAAGCGACTGAGCCTCGGCCCGTCTATTCCCGTTGCGGGGGAGAGGTGGCCGGGACCGCCTTTCCCCCCGAAAGAACATCGACGCCGGCGAACGCCGGCACATCGCCGGCGAGATCTGCGCAGCGATCTCGCTCCCGCCATGTGGATCGTCACCTTGGGCCAAGACCGCTTGTGGGCTTGGGGAGCCCAGCGACTAGAGCCAAGGTGCCGTGCAGCGGCAGGCGCATGATCGTCGCGCCATTGCCAAAATCGGATTCTGTGACTACATTAGGACTACGTTTTCAAAAGGAAATCCCAATGGCTGTTTCCGACACCTATGTCCGCGCCAGGATCGACAATACGACGAAGGAACGCGCCACCGCCGCGCTGGGCGCGATGGGGCTTTCGATCTCCGACGCTATCCGGCTGCTGATGCTGCGTATCGCCGATGAACGGCGCTTGCCTTTCGAGGTCAAGGTTCCGAACGCCGCGACACGCGAGGCAATGGCAGAGCTGGCGGCGGGGAAGGGGACCAAGTTCGCCAGCGTCGAGGCGCTGATGGCGGACCTTCATGCGGACGATTGATCGTTCGACCCGGTTCAAGCGCGACTACAAGCGGGAATCGAAGGGCCGGCATCGAGCGACCCTCGATGCCGATCTTCTGCCCGTCCTGGCCGCGCTCGCGACCGACACGCCGCTTGATCCCAATTATCGCGACCATGATCTGAGCGGCGATTGGGCGGGCTATCGCGATTGCCACGTCAAGCCCGACCTGGTGCTGATCTACGCCAAGCCCGACGACGAAACGCTGCGCCTCGCGCGCCTTGGATCGCATAGCGAGGTATTCGGATAGATGCCGCATATGCGGGCGCTCTTCATCCGTCACGGCGAATCCACCGGCAATGCCGGCGTGCCGTGTCACGATCTCGGGTCGATCGAGCTAACGGAGCGCGGCCACGAACAAGCGCGCCAGGTCGCGGCGAGCTGGACGCAAGCGCCCGCGCTCGTCGTCACGTCGCCCTATACCCGGACTCAGCAGACGGCCGCGCCGACGATCGCGCGCTTTCCCGGCGTGCCGGTCGAAGTGTGGCCGATCGAAGAGTTCACCTATCTACAACCGGCGCGCTGGAACGGCACGCGCAGCGCCGAACGGATGCCGCACCTCGAACACTATTGGAGCGAGGCCGATCCGGACTATTGCGACGGGGAAGGGGCGGAGAGCTTCGCCACCCTACTCCGGCGCTGCGAGGCGGCGCTTGCCCGCCTTGCCGCCATGCCGCCCGCCTCGCTGGTCTATGTCTTCGGGCATAGACAGTTCATCCAGGCCGCGCGCGCGATCGTCGCCGACGCTCATCTGGACGAACGGGCTAAGATGCGCGCGTTCTGGCGCAAGGGCGAGCCGCCCGCGATCAGCAACGCGGAGCGGGTAGGGTTCCACTGGCAGGATGGCCGCTGGGAATGTGCGCCGCCGGTCGCCGCCTAGATCGACACCAGAAGGGGCCGGGGGGCGGCGCTCATCTCCCCTGTAGCCGCGAAATCGTCGCCTGGCTGACGTTGAACAGGGCCGCGACCGTGCGCTGCGTATCGCCGGCGTCGAGCTTGCGCCGCGCCTCGGCCTGCTGGTGCGGGGTTAGGGCGCTCTTGCGGCCGAACTTGACCCCGCGTGCCTTGGCCTGGGCGCGGCCTACGCTGGTGCGCTCCTTGATCCGCTGGCGCTCGTAGCTTGCCGCGACCCCCAGCACCGCGATCACGACCTCGGCGAGTTGCGATGTCGTGTCCAGCATCGGCTCCGCGATCGAGCGGAAGCCGGCACCGGCCTCTTTGACCGCGTGAAGGATGTTCAACAGGTCGCGCGTGTTGCGGGCGAGGCGATCGGTCGCCGTCACCATCAACACGTCGCCGGGATCGAGCGCGCCGATCGCGCGCTTGAGCTGCGGCCGCTCGGCCGACGCGCCGCTGATCTTCTCGCGGTAGATTTTCGTGCAGCCCGCCGCCTCAAGCTGGGCGAGCTGCTGAGCCAGGTCCTGGCCGTTGGTCGAGACGCGCGCATAGCCGTAAATCATGGCGCGATTCTGCATCAGATTTTTGCATCAGGGAAGGGCGCGGAAAGGCTCTGTTGCAAAGATTGGCGGCAGTCAGAGGTAGGCTGTCGCTCTGCGCCGATCAGGCGGCTGCTGCGAAATGGTGGTTGAGCATGCCCATGGCCTCCGTCAGCGCCGAGGGCCCAATGCCAAAAGCTCTCTCCACAAGGCGCACCTCGCCCCTGATGCCGGGCTGCAGGCACCAGGGGCGAGCCTGTCCTTTGCGCAGGGCTCGCATGACTTCGAATCCCTTGATCGTGGCATAGGCCGTGGGGATCGATTTGAAACCGCGCACGGGACCATGAGGAAGTGTGGGGCATTCACGCTGCGGCGGCCCGGCCGGAGGCGGTATTGTCGTTGGCCAGGCCTGGATACCATCGCTCAAACAAAGGTCGTAACGTGCCATCGAGGGCACGGGTGCGCGTTTGCAGGAGCAGGTGGGCGCCGCGCCGGGTCCACTGCATTTGTTGGCGCTTGGCGAAACGCTTGCTAACCACGGCGTTGACGGTGCTTTCAGCCATTGCGGACGAGATGCGCTCACCGACCCGGAACCGCTCGCCATAGTTGATGAGACTGCCTGCGTTCGATCTGATGTAGGCCGCAAACTCCTGCGCCGAGCGGGTGAACCTGGCCAGATGCAGGTAGTCCAGCTCGAGCGCCTTGGCATCATCCCGCAGATCATCGGCGTGCTGCCGGGCGCGATGTCCGTTGCCATGCCACAGCAGCCACTTGATCCGCTCCAACTCGCGCAGCAGGCGTGCCCCCTCTTTCTCATCATGGTGGGCAACCCCGCGAGCATATTGCTCCAATACCGTCAGGCGCATGGCGATGTGGAACCAGTCGAGGACGTGCTCGGCTTCCGGCGTGATCAGTTCGGTCAAGGCACGCACCTCTTCGCCGCCATCGGTCAGGAAGGTAACGTCCTGGTTGGCTTGCAGCCCTTGTTGCCGGAGGAGGTCGAACAGCCGACGTTTGGGCTTGCGATCGTAGCCGTGGACCAAGCCGATATAACGGGGATCACGATCATCCGGGATGGATCGCCCGACAATCAGCTCGAAGTTTGCCTTCCGCTGATCCCAGTCCCGGACGTATCCTCCATCGAGCCCCACGACGATGCGGCCTTCGGGTATCGGAAGTGCGGCCCACTGCGCCGGGCAGCCATCAATGAAGCACTTCTTCTCGTCTCCCAGTTCGGCTTCGGCCCGCTCCGCCACCTGCAAGACATGCTGTCGCACCGTTGTTGCGTTCGCGCCCGACGCGATCGGCAGCACATCGGCGAGCAGACCGGCCGCGGCAGCGTAGGGGACCAGCGATGCCCAGCGGGCCTCCAGATACAGCCGCTCCGGCGCGACGTGACCGCGCATGAGATCGCGCAACGGTGATACGGTTGCGGGACTTCCGCCATCCTGGCACGCGCAGCGGTACAGGCGAGGACTGGCAAGCGGCACATCGCCATAGAGGGTGCGGAACAGCATGGGATAGCTGCCCTTGCGCCGTCGGCGCGCACCGCATGCATTGCAGCATCGGTGCTGGCGGGTCCAGGCGTCGACCTGGGTCTGGACTATCCGACGCTGGACGGCGGCGAGCAACGCCTTGCCCTCTGTCATGAGGAGACCGATGTCCTCGGCGCGCTCGGTCGTCTTATCGAACGCGGCGACTTCCTCGGCCGCCATCGTGGCGCCGTCATCGGTGGTGATCTGGAGCAGGACGCTGACGCGCATGAAACCTCCGATGCTGAAATCAACGGGCGAGCTTTCCACAAGGATCGGAGTGGAAAACTCGGGTGGGCCAGCAGGGCCGACACTGCCCGATCCTGACACATTCGCTGCCTCGAGGCAGCATCAGTTTGCACTCCGAATAATTTAGTGCAAGCTGAGCCATGACCGCCATCGCTCGTGCCGCTGCCGCCATCGCCACCGTACTCGTCCGCGAGGGCGTCGATTACGCGCAAAGCAAAGCCGTGTTCAAAGTTGCCAGGGCGCGGGCGGGGCTGCACGCTTCGCCCGAGCGCCGCGGTGGAGTCGACCGGTTGACGGTCGAGGAAGAATTGCGTTTCCTCGACCAGGCCTATTCCCGCAACGGCAAGACCGGGCTGATGCTGCAAACCCTGCTCGAGACCGGCGCCCGCGCGTCCGAGGTGGTGCAGCTCAGGGTCGAGGACGTGAGCCTCGTGGAGCGCGTCGTCACGATCCGACAAGGCAAGGGCGGCAAGCGCCGCGAAGTGCCAATTCGGCGCGATCTGGCGCAATTGCTCCGCCTGCATATAGGCACCCGTCGGGCTGGCCCCCTGTTCGTCAGCCGCCAGCAGGGATCGGGTCCGGTACCCTACACCCTGACACGCCAGCGCGTCGGTCAGGTCGTCCGCGCCGTTGCGACATCCGCCGGGATCAGCAAGCGGGTCTATCCGCATCTGCTGCGCCACACCGTGGCAACCCGCCTGCTCGCGCTCGGCATGGACATTACCGACCTGCAACGGTTTCTTGGTCACGAGAACATCACGACCACCCGACATTATGCCGAAACAACGGCGGCCACGCTGCAGCGCCGGTTTGATCGGTTGACCGATCCTGCCGCTCACACGCTGGTGACCAACATCCAACAGCAGCGCGGCGACGATGCCGCGCTGCTCGCCGCCGATCTCCTGGCGCGGCGGCGCGCCGAGCAGGTCAGCACTGCTGGTGCATAAGCAGCAGATGCTCGTCTTTCCGAAGCCGGGCATTGACCGTGCGGCGCACGAACGCCGCACCCCGTGCATGCTCGCGGGCTTTGCTGCGCTCGACCGCAACCTCAAGCCGCCAGCGTGTGTCCTGATCGTTCAGCATTTGCGGCCGGTTCTCCAGTACCACTTCGTTCAGGATCTCGGCCATGGTCTGCAGATCTTCCAAGGCCTCCCACGATGAGGCATCATCCAGGCCAGCCAGATACCCTCGCGGACCGCCGCAATCCTCGGGCGGGCATGGCCCGTCGCCGGCAGCGCAGATCGGATACATCTTGCCTGGCGACCTGCCGAGGCGGTTTTCCTCGATCCTGACTTCGTGCCGCCACGGAAGGTTGAGATCATAATCATACGTGAACCGGGCGCCCTTGCGCAGTTCCAGCGATGCCAGCGTCACGTCGGGCGAGGAAGCCGAAAGCTCCCACGAACCATAGCACCGCGAGCGCAGACGGAACTGGTAAAGGTGAATGCCCTCCCATCCCATCGCCACCTGGATCACGCCGTGCAACTCACGCAAGGTGCAGGTGTCTGAAACCTGCACCCGACGCCATACCATTGGGCTGATCCCCAACAGCCACAGCTTGATCTGAATGATCCCGGGCGCGCCCGCCTCTTCGGCCTCTGGATCAGCGGCGCGTTGGGTCGATGTTGCTGGTCTGGCCACTAGCCCTGCATAGCGCGCTGACACCTACTCCGCCACCATTGCCCCACACTTCCTCATGGTCCCGGCGGCCACGCCCGGCCGCAAGCTCGGCTATGCGATCGTCGGGCTGGGTTCTTACGCCACCAAGCAGATCATGCCCGCCTTCGCCGGATGCGACCATGCCCGGATCAGCGCCTTGGTCAGCGGTACCCCGGCCAAGCTGGAACAATATGGCGCGCAATATGGCGTGCCCAAGACGCATCACTACAGCTATGAGACGTTCGACCGCATCGCCGACAATCCCGATATCGACGCGGTCTACGTGATCCTACCCAACAGCATGCACGCCGAATATACGATCCGCGCGGCGCGGGCGGGCAAGCATGTCATGTGCGAAAAGCCGATGGCGATATCGGTCGCCGAATGCGAGGCGATGATCGCGGCCTGTCGAACGGCGGGCAAGAAGCTGATGATTGGCTATCGATCGCGCTTCGAACCGCATAACCAGCTGGCAATCGAACTGGCGCACGGCGGGCATGTCGGGCCGACGCGGATCATCACCGCCGAACATGGCTTCCCCATCCAGCCGGGCCAATGGCGGCTGGATAAGCCCCTGTCGGGCGGTGGATCATTGATGGATATTGGCATCTACAGCCTCAATGCCGTGCGCTATCTGACCGGTGAGGAGCCGGTGGACGTCATGGCGATCGAATCGACCGACCGCGCCGACCCGCGCTTTCGCACGGTGGACGACCGCATCACCTTCCTGCTGCGCTTTCCGTCGGGGATCGAGGCAACCTGCGTGTCCAGCTATAGCTCCGCCCACAACAGCTATCGCGTGATCGGCACCCAAGGGTGGATAGATATGGAACCCGCCACCCCCTATAGCGGCCATGCGATGCGCATCCGCAAAGACGGAAAAGTCACCGACCGCACCCTGCCGCCATCACCCAAGACGCAATTTGCGGGCCAGCTCGACCATCTGGCGCAAGCCGTGCTGAACGGCACGCCCGTCATCGTACCCGGCGAAGAAGGCCTCGCTGACCTCCGCGTCATCGAAGCCATCTACCGCTCCGCCGCGAGGGCCGCCGGGTGCGTTTGCAGGCATGAGGGAAAGGGGTAGGTTGGGAACTGGCGGGTTTCGGTTGGGATTGGGTAATAGTCACTATGGCTCATGTTGCTGGAGCCATCCACAGCGCCTCGTGCGGAAAGGGCAGCCGGACGCTAGCTGCGAATTTTTTGCCATCGATCTCGACGGCTCCCTTTTCTTTACGGCTTGCTAGAAACGTCCGCAAAGCTGGTAGTTCAGTCGATGATATAAAAAGGCTGTATGAGTCACCTCGCTTGCGAGTGACAGGATCATCTAGGCCCGGCCAGCGCTTCGGCCAAACGATGGATCGATTAGGAGCATATTCGTAGGGCCATATCATAACCTCAACTTTATCTGGCAACCAAGCTTGAGCTGTGGAGGGTCGGAAGCCTCGAAGCTGATCAAAGGCTTTTGTAATCGCTGTCGGCACTTTTTCACGCACCGATTCATCATCCAGCGACCCATAAACCGAAATATAAAACGGCTCCTTGTTCCCGTAGACGAGCAGCGTGTTTTCGGGCTGATCCGTGGCACTGGCTGCATAATAGCCACCTGCGAGCGCTGCCAATTCAGGATTTGAGAAATCTGCAATCAAGTCTGCCTGTTGATTCTGATCTAGTTTTGTTGACGCGAAACCGACTTTAGTTCGAAAGATTGCGGTTCCATCGCTGTAAAGAACGAAGGCAGGCGAGTCAGAGCCGACCACCGGAAGCCAAGGGTCGGACGTCAGCAGGACAATCAAGGGATGTGGTGTTCGGGAGGCTTGGGCCGCAGCAAGCGCTACCGGCCGATGAAAGAAGGCGGCTTCCGTTTGGTCGGCTTTGACGAGGATCTTGTTTTGGGAGCCTGCCCCCTTATCGCATGCAGCTATCAACAAAATGACCGCTGCCAGCGCCAAGTGAATAAGTGGTGTTCGCCTCATCAGCGAAAGATGAACGAGTGACTGCTTTCAGGCAAGCTACGGTGGAGAGGGAAGGTCAGCCTTTGGTCGTCAACGGATATGCAAAAAACTTGCCTCGCTGCGGCTCGGCAAGTTTTTCTCCCCCTCCCGCAGGCGGGAGGGGGTTGGGGGGTGGGCCAGCGCAACGGTCGAAAAAGGCCACCCGCCCATCCCCAACACCACTACCCCAAGGCCAATCCCCAATCCCCTATCCACCCCCTTCCAATGTAGGATTTTCTCTGGTCTATCCTTAGCGATGCGCCAGTCCTCTGCCCGCTCCACGCCGCCCTCCACCGCCCCGCCCCCGTCGCGTCGGTGGCGCGGACAGGGCGCGTCGCTGTCGCGTCCGTGTCGCGTCGTCGGGACGTTGCCATGGCTTTCCCGGTACAATTCGGGCCAATTCGCCCCAAAATTGGACCCTGCAACGGTGTGTATTTCCCCCTGTCACCCTCAACACCCAAAATCCCCGCTCGGCCTACCGCTTTGCCTTTGGCGCGGAAGCCGCTAAAGCGCGATGCCATGACACAACCCGCTCCCAAAGACTGGATAATGGGCATTTCGCCCTACATCCCCGGTAAATCCGCCGCTGACGATGGCCGCCCGCTGATCAAGCTGTCGGCCAATGAAAATCCGCTTGGCACAGGGGCGGCCGCGCGGGCTGCGCTGGTCGCGGCGACCGCCGACCTCGCCAGCTATCCCGATCCCGCCGCGACCCGGTTGCGCGAGGCGATCGGTGCGGTGCATGAGCTGGACCCGGCGCAGATCATCTATGGCACCGGCTCCGACGAACTGTTGCATATCGCCGCCTCCGCTTATGCCGGGCCGGGCGATGAAATCCTCTATGTGCGCTATGGCTTTGCGGTCTACGACATCGCCGCCCGCCGGGTCGGTGCGACCCCGGTGATCGCGCCGGACAAAGATTATGCGACCGACGTGGATGCACTGCTGGCGGCGGTGACGGACAAGACCAAGGTCGTGTTCCTCGCCAACCCCAACAATCCCACCGGCACGATGACCGGCCGCGAAGAGATTGCGCGGCTGCATGCGGGCCTGCGCCCCGACATATTGCTGGTGCTGGACCAGGCCTATGCCGAATATCTCGACGCGGGCGAGGATGATGGCGGCCTGGAGCTGGCGAAGAGTGCCACCAACATATTGGTCACGCGCACCTTCTCGAAAATCTATGGTCTTGCGGCCGAGCGTATCGGCTGGGGCTATGCCTGCCCGGCGATCATCGAAATTCTCCACCGTATCCGCGCGCCGTTCAACGTGACGACGGCGGGACAGGCCGCCGCCATCGCCGCGATCAACGACAGTGGCTGGGTCGAATCGAGCCGGACGCATAATGCGCGCTGGCGCGAATGGCTGGCGGACGAAGTCGGTGCCCTGTCCAACCACGGCCTGCGCGTGGTGCCGAGCAAGACCAATTTCCTGCTGATCCTGTTCGATGGCAAGCTGACCGCCGAGGCCGCGATGAAGGGTCTGTGGGACGAGGGCTATGCCACCCGCTGGCTGCCCGGCCAGGGGCTGCCCAACGGCCTGCGCATCACCATCGGCACGAAGGCGCAGACCCGCGCCGTCGCCGCCAAGCTGCGCGCCATGGCGGAAGCGGCCTGATAGGATGCTGCCTTTCGCTCGCGTCACCATCATCGGCCTGGGGCTGATCGGCTCCTCGCTCGCCCGCGCGATCCGGGCGAACATGCCCACCGTGCGCGTGACCGGGCATGACGCCGACCCGCAGGTGCGCGAAACCGCGCGGCGCATCGACCTGTGCGACGATGTCACCGACACGGCGGGCGCGTCGGTGACCGACGCCGATCTGGTGATCTTATGCGTGCCCGTCCGCGCGATGGGCGCGGTCGCGGCCGAGATTGCCGACGATCTGCCCGCCGATGCGATCGTCAGCGATGTGGGATCGTGCAAGGCCGACGTGCTGGCACAGCTCGCCGCCGCGCTGCCGGGGCGGACGATCATCCCGGCGCATCCCGTCGCGGGAACCGAAAATAGCGGGCCGGAAGCGGGCTTTGCGACATTGTTCAAGGGCCGCTGGTGCATCGTCACGCCCCCGGCCGATGCCGATCCGGCCGCGGTCGAGCGAGTCGCCGAATTGTGGCGGCGGGTCGGGGCGGATGTCGAATTGATGGACCCGGCGCATCATGACCTGGTGCTGGCGGTAACCAGCCATTTGCCGCATCTTATCGCCTACACCATCGTCGGCACGGCGAGTGACCTGGAAAATGTCACCCAGTCCGAAGTGATCAAATATTCGGCCGGCGGCTTTCGCGACTTCACCCGGATCGCGGCGTCGGACCCGACCATGTGGCGTGACGTGTTCCTGGCGAACAAGGATGCGGTGCTGGAAATGCTGCAGCGTTTTTCGGAGGATCTATCCGCGTTGCAGCGGGCGATCCGCTGGAATGACGGCGACGCTTTGTTCAACCTCTTCACCCACACCCGCGACATTCGCCGCTCGATCATCGAACAGGGGCAGGATGACGCGAAGCCGGATTTCGGCCGCGCTCACTGAGACAAAGCGGATGGCGGGTTCAGCGCGTTGATCGCGGCATGGACACGGGTTTCGGCCTCGCGCCGGTCGAGGCCGGTCGGGACGATCTCCCCCACCTTATAGGTGATGGTGCCCGATCGTTTGAGGAATTTGCCGCGCGGCGACACCCGGCCGCTGTCGATCGCAATCGGCACGACGGGCAGGCCGAGCAGGACATAGAGACCCGCAAAACCGGCCTTGAGCGGTGGCGCTTCGCCATGAGGGACGCGGGTGCCTTCGGGGAAGACGCACACCGCCCGCCCCTGCGCATTGGCCTCCCGCGCGGCGGCGCGCAGCACTCGCATGGCGCTCGCCCCGCCGCTGCGCTCGATGGGGATGAGGCCATAGCGCTGGGCGACGCGGCCCCACAGCGGAATGTCGAGCAATTCCCGCTTGGCGACGACGGCGGGGCGATCGAACAGGCAGAGCATGTCGATCGTTTCGAACATCGATTCATGCTTGACGATATAGAGATAGGGACCAAGCGGCAGGTCGCCGACGACCTTGACCTTCTGCCCCAGCAGCCAATGCGCGCACAGGCGATGGAAGCGGCTCCACCCCGTCCCGATCCGCAGCACTGCCTCGGTACTGAACGACCCCAGCAGCAGGGCCGCCAGCACGAAGAACAGGCTGCCGGAATAGAAGACCAGCGTGAAGGCGAGCGAGCGGATCGCGGTGAGCATGAGCAGATATGCGCCTTTGTCAGATGCCGAGCAGCGCAGCCCCGCGCCGCAGCAGATATTTATTATATTCGCGCACCAATATCGTCAGGCTAGGGCGGCTGGGCACCGCGTCATAGACGATCGCGACCCGCTCCGGCAACGCCTGCCGCAACTCCAGCGCGGCGCGGCGCATATGCCAGTCGGTGGTGATGAGGCGCACGGTCTTGTAATCGCGCCGTTCCAGCCAGCGCGCGGTCTCGATCGCGTTGGAGCGCGTGTCGATCGCTTCGCGGCCAAGCGTGATGCAGCAGGCGAACAGCGCTTCGGGCGTATCATATTCGGCCGCCAGTTCGCCCGGACGCACGGAGCGGTCGACCCCGGAGATCAGCATCCGCTTGGCGGTATCGGCCTGCAGCAGGGCGATGCCCCGGTCGATCCGCCCGGCCCCGCCGGTCAGGACGACGATGGCGTCCGTCGGGCGGCTGTCGAGCGGCTGGGGCAGCAGCACCGCGAACCAGATGAAGCCCAGCATCCAGCCCAGCATGCTGACGGCCAGCAGCCGAACGATCACAGCGCGCGGCCCAGCGCGCGCAGCACGGTCCAGCGCGCGGTGAGAACGGCGAGGAGGACACCCGCCACCGGCAGCAGCGCGAGCAGCGCCCAGCCGGTCCCATCCAGCGCCACCGCCCCCAGCAGATCGGAGCCGGTCGCATCGAGGCGCAGGCCGATGACGAGAAGGGTGGCAACCGCGAAGGCAAAGCCCAGCACGCCGCCCAACAGCGCGTCGAGGCCGATGCGCCATTGGAACAGCCGGGCAATCTGCACATCGGTCGATCCCATCAGGTGCAGCACGTCGATCGTCCCGCGATGGCTGTCATGCGCGGCGCGCGCCGCCAGCACGACTACTGCGCCGGTCGCGACCGTCATCAGCACGACGACGCCGACCGCCAGCCAGCCGAGCGCCGTCAAAAGTCCGGCAAGCGGCAGCAGGAACGCGGCATGGGGTTCGATCCGCAGGCTGGGCGCAATGCTGCCGAGCAGGCGGCGCAACCGATCGACCTTTGCCTCCGTCGCGCCTGGGGTGAGCGTCACGTCGATCAGCGCGGGCACCGGCAGGTCGGCACTGGCGGCATCTTCGCCGAGCCAAGGGCGCAGCTGGTCGGCGAGCGCGGCGGGATCGACCGGGGTTGCGGCGCGCACTTCGCTCGCCTGGCGCAGCGCCTGGAGCGTGCGGGCGGCGAGCTGGTCGCGCACGGCGGCGTCAGCCTCCACCACCTGCACGCTGGCGCGTCCGGCAAGGTCCGCGCTCATCGCCTGGACAGCGGCGCCCAGCGCCAGCCCGGCGGCGGCGGACAGGACGGTCAGGAACATCATGATGGCGATGATCCAGGGCATGGGTCCGGCGAGCCGTCCGCCCGGCAGCAGGCGATGGCGCGCGGCGGCGGACGCGCGGCGGCTGGCGCGCGAACTGCTCATTCGGCCTGCCGGGACCGGGCCGGATAGCGCAGCGATCCGGTGGGATCGGCGAGCCGCCCCTTGTCCAGCCGCATCATCTGCGCGCCGGTGACCTGGCTCATCAGCGGCAGGTCGTGGGTCGCGACAACGATGGTGGTGCCAAGACGATTGAGCGCTTCGAACAGGGTCAGCAGCCGCCGCGCCATGTCCGCATCGACGTTGCCGGTCGGTTCGTCGGCGACAAGGATTTCGGGACGGCCGATCACGGCGCGGGCAATGGCAACCCTCTGCTGCTCCCCGCCCGACAGGGTGGCAGGCCGTGCCTGGCCGCGATCGCCAAGGCCGACCCAGCTCAACATTTCGGCGACCGGCGCGTCGATCTCCTTCTCCTCCATCCCCGCGACGCGGAGCGGGAGGGCGATATTGTCATAGGCCGATAGATGCGGGACGAGGCGGAAATCCTGAAACACCACGCCGATGCGGCGGCGGAAGCCGGGCAGGCGAGTGCGCGGCAGGGTGACGACATCTTCGCCGAACAGGCGGATGACGCCGCGGCTGGGCCGCTGAGCGAGATAAAGGAGTTTGAGCAGCGACGTCTTGCCCGCGCCCGACGCGCCGGTCAGGAAATAAAATCCACCGGCCGCCAGCGAAAAGCTGACGTCCGACAGGGTTTCACTGTCCAGACCATAGCGCAGGCCGACATTTTCGAACTGGACGATGGCCGTCATTTCAGATTGATGGCGCGTCATGCGCTCCCTGCTTCCCCGGAAGCCCCGCCATGGCACAGCGGGCAGGTCGCCGTAAAGCCCGCGCCGGGAAAAGGGGCGAGTCGTGCGGCTGGATGACAGAGGTGTGACGTCCGCGATGCTTGCTGCTTGCGCGCGAGTCCCTGCCATGCCTATGAAGCGTCATGATCCTGCTATGTCCCCATTGTGCGACACGCTATGTCGTGCCGGACAGCGCCGTCGGCCCGAATGGCCGCCAGGTGCGGTGTGCCGCCTGCAAGCATAGCTGGTTCCAGGAACCGGCCATCCTGCCCCGACGGGCGGACGAGCCAGCGGATGCCGCGCCGCCGCCGGCGGTAGTGCCGCCATCGCCGGAACCAGCGCCCGTTGCCCCGCCGGTCGAGGCGGTTCCAGACACGCAGGCCGCCGAGCCGGTTGCGCCGGAGCCTTCGGCACCCGCGAACAACCGCTTCGACGACATCTATGCCGGTGCGCCCGTCAGCCGGGTGGAGGAAAGCGAACCCGCGCCGGCCGCGCCGGTCAAGCGCCGCCGCAATGTCCTCAAATTATGGACCTACGCCGCCGTCGCCTTTGCCCTGATCGTGGCAGCGGCGGGCGGCGCGCTTTATTATTTCGGCCCGCCGGGATGGGCGGTCAGCATGGGACTGGTCGCCGAAGAGGGCGATCCCGACCTGCTATTCTATCTTTCCAAACCTGCCGAACGGCGCAAGCTGCCGACGGGCGAGGAATATTTTGCCTTTGGTGCGCGGATCGTGAACAGCGGGACGCAGGCGTTGCCGGTGCCGCCGGTGCTGGTGCAGTTGCGCGACCAGCAGAACCGGCTGGTGTTCAGTTGGACCACCAAGGCCGACAAGGCCCGGTTGAAGCCCGGCGAAGAAGCGTCGATCAACGAGAGTCGGATCGACATTCCCAAAAATGCCGAGAATTTGTCGCTAACTTTTGTGCAATAGGGCATCCTGCCATAAACTGTCATTGCCGCGCAGGCGGCAATCCATCTCCTACCCTGTCGGCAGACGAGATGTTGGGAGATGTCGAAGAGAGGCGCGTGACTCTCTTCGACCCGCCTTCGCGGGGTGACAAGGTTTTTTCAGGGGTAGCTTACCGTTTTGGGTCGGCCTTGTGGGATGGGGATGAACTCCTGATCGTCGCCGGGGATGAGGGGGAAGCGGAGGGCTTCCCAGTCTTCGCGGGCCTGCATCAGCCGGTCGGGGCGGGATGAGACGAAATTCCACCAGACATGGCGGGGCGAGGTGAAGGCTTCGCCGCCGCACAGCATCACGCGGCCGCCATCGACGCTCATCAGCGTGGCGCGGGTGCCGGGGCGCAGGACGTAGAGCGTCTGCGGCGTGAGCATCATGCCGTCGAGCGCGGCATCACCGCCGGAGACATAGATGGCGCGTTCATCGGCCGATGGGTCGATCGGGATGCGGCCGCCGGGCGAAAGCTGAATGTCGGCATAGATGGTCTGCGCATAGGTGGTGACCGGCGAGGTTTCGCCCCAGAGCGACCCCATGATGACGCGCGCGCGGACGAGGCCGTCCTCGATCACCGGCAGGCCGGCTTCGCCGACATGTTCGAAGGCCGGGTCCATTTCCTCCAGCGCGTCGGGCAAAGCCAGCCAAGTCTGGATCGCGGATAATTTGGAGGCCTTGGCCCGTTCGTCGTCGGAGGAGCGTTCGCTATGGACGATGCCCTTGCCTGCCGTCATCAGGTTGATCGCGCCCGCTTCGATGAGTTGCTCGGTGCCCAGCGAATCGCGGTGGAGGAAGGCGCCTTCATACATATAGGTGACGGTCGACAGGTTGATGTGCGGATGCGGGCGCACGTCGATGCCATGGCCTGCATCCAGCTTTGCCGGGCCAGCCTGATCGAAGAAGATGAAGGGGCCGACCATCGTGCGTCCCTTGCTTGGCAGCGAACGGTGGACCTTGAAATCGCCCAGATTATGGGTGGTGGGCGCGATGCTTTGCAGGATGAGATCGTCCAGGGTCATCAGGCTTCTCCGGGGGCGCGGGCCTTGATCGCCAGCGCGTGGACTTTATCGCGCAGCAGATCGGCCAGCGCGGCGTTGATGAGACGCTGACGCGCGACGCGGCTTTGCCCGGTGAAGCGATCAGCGACGATGTCGACGGTGAAATGGCTTTCGCCCGACCCGTCATGCCCGGCATGGCCGCGATGCTTTTCGCTGTCGTCGATCACGGCGAGCTGTTGCGGGTTCAGGGCGTCGCGCAGCCGCGCTTCGATTTCGGTGGCCACGGGGCCTTTCAGAATCTGGGTCATGTCCCCTATATAAACGCTTTGCCGCGTCATGCATCAGGACAAGTTTGTCGACCGACCCTTTCTCGAACCGCCGTTTCAACCGCTTTCATGGCCGGGTGGAAGGCGACCGCCCCTGTGCGGCGCCCGGATGCCCGGAACCCGGCGAATTCCGCGCGCCCCCGGTGGAAGGCAGCGCGCGACCGGGCGACGAGGGGCCGCGCTGGCGCTGGTTCTGCCTCGACCATGTCAAGGCGTTCAACCAGGGCTATAATTTCTTCACCGGCATGACGCCCGACGAGATCGCGGCGGCGCAGCGCCCCTATGCCGGGTGGGAGCGGGAGACGCGCGCCTTTTCCGCCAATGCGCATAGTCCTTCGCCCAAATGGGCCGATTTCGTCGATCCGCTCGACGCGATCGGCGCGAAGTTCAAGGAACGGATGGCCAAGGCGCGCGCCGATGCGCAGGTGCGGCAGGATGGCCAATTTCTGTCCGCCGAAGATCGCAAGGCCTTGGGCGTCATGGGGCTGGGCATCGACACCGACCGCAAGGCGCTGCGGACGCGCTATACCCAATTGCTGCGCCGCTATCACCCCGACCATAATGGCGGCGACCGCAGCCATGAGGGCGCTTTGCAGGGCGTGATCCAGGCCTATGCCCATTTGCGCAAGGCGGCGGTTTTCGCTTAGCTTCGCATATTTCCCGCTGTTTTCGATATTTTCGTTCGCTTACTCGTAATTTTATTGCGCCACCTCTTTCCTGCTCCTTTTGTGCTTTTAGCGATCCGCTGCCTTGTAGGACAGAGGCTATTGCGGCTGATGACCCCGCGAGCCTTGCGGGCACAGGGCGCGGCTGTCATAGCGCGCAGCCCCCTTCCCCGGAGATGAACCATGCAGGATGTGCCGCGCGCGCTGGGCCTAGATTTCGGCACGACCAACAGCGTCGTTGCCATCGCGACCGGCCAGCAGTCGGATCTGGTGGACTTTGTCGGCGATCAAGCGACCGGCGCGGTGTTTCGATCGGCCTTGTGCTTCTGGCATGAGGAAGGGGCCAAAGGCGGATTGGCGCATGAGGCGGGGCCATGGGCGATCGCCGAATATATGGAATATCCCGAAGACAGCCGTTTCCTCCAGTCGTTCAAGTCGGTAGCCGCCAGCCCGATTTTCGAGAGCGCCAATGTGTTTGAAAAGCGATTCCGGTTCGAGGAGTTGGGCGCGATGTTCCTGGACCGGATGGTCGGCCATGCAGGCGGCGCGCTGGCGACGCGGCCGGAGCGGATCGTGGTGGGTCGGCCGGTGGAATATGCCGGATCGCGCCCCGACGAAGCGCTGGCGCGCAAACGCTATGACGCGATGTTCGCCGGGTTCGGCACCGACATCCATTATGTCTATGAACCGCTCGGCGCGGCGTTCAGCTATGCCAGCCGCCTGACCGAACCCGCGACGATTTTGGTCGCCGATTTCGGCGGCGGCACCAGCGATTTTTCGATCGTGCGGGTCGAAGCGCCCGGCGCGGCGCGACGTTGCGTGCCGCTGGGGTCGGCGGGCATCGGTATAGCGGGCGACCGGTTCGATTATCGGATCATGGACCATCTGGTGCTGCCGATGCTGGGCAAGGGCGGCAGTTATCAGTCGTTCGGCAAGACATTGGAGATACCGCGCAGCCATTTCGCCGATTTCGCCGACTGGTCGCGCCTGGCGCTGATGCGCAACCGGCGGACGATGGACGAACTGGCGCGGCTCAAGAAAGCGGCGACCGACCCGGCGGCGATCGGGCGGATGATCACCGTGATCGAGAAAGAATTGGGCTATCCGCTCTATGATGCGGTGGGGTCGCTCAAGCGCGCCTTGTCCGACGCGGACAGTGCGACCTTCCGCTTTTCGGGCGGGGGGCTGGAGATAGAGCGGCAAGTGCAGCGGCGCGATTTCGAGGCGTGGATCGCGCCCGACATTGCGCGGATCGAGGCGACGGTGGACGCGGCGCTGGCCAAGGCGGGCGTGACGCCCGATGCGATCGACCGGCTGTTCCTGACCGGCGGATCATCACTGATCCCGGCCATTCGCGCGATCTTCCGCAAGCGCTTTGGCGAGGCCCGGATTGCGAGCGGCGGCGAGCTGACCTCCATCGCCCATGGGCTGGCGTTGATCGGACAGGAAGCCAATCTGGCCGAATGGGCCGCTTGATCCGCGTGGGTCCAGCCCCCATTGTCTCGACATCGCCTTCCTGGATCGGTTAGGGCTGGCATGACTCGCAGGAAGATGATGACCCGATGAACGATATTTCCAACGTCCAGCCCGATACCCGCGCCGAAACGCTGCTGGATGCCCCCGATCGGTTTGTGAACGCGCGCGATATGTTCGGCATCGACGTCGACATGCAGATCCCGGCCTTTTCCCAGGCCGACGAGCGCGTGCCCGACCTTGATCCCGCTTATGTGTTCGATCCCGACACCACGCTGGCGATCCTGGCGGGCTTTGCGTTCAATCGCCGCGTCATGGTGCAGGGCTATCATGGCACCGGCAAGTCGAGCCATATCGAGCAGGTCGCCGCGCGCCTGAAATGGCCGTGCATCCGCATCAATCTGGACGCGCATATCAGCCGTATCGACCTGGTCGGCCGCGACGCCATCGTCCTGAAGGAAGGCCAGCAGGTGACCGAGTTCAAGGAAGGGCTGCTGCCCTGGGCCTTGCAGCGGCCGGTCGCCCTGGTGTTCGACGAGTATGATGCAGGCCGTCCCGACGTGATGTTCGTGATCCAGCGCGTGCTGGAAACCGATGGCAAGATGACCTTGCTCGACCAGAATCGCGTGATCCGGCCCAACCCCTATTTCCGCCTGTTCGCGACCGCCAATACGGTGGGCCTGGGCGATACGACGGGCCTTTATCATGGCACGCAGCAGATCAACCAGGGTCAGATGGACCGCTGGAACCTGGTCGTGGCGCTCAACTATCTGCCCGCCGCGACCGAGGCGCAGGTGGTTTTGGCCAAGTCCGGCGAATATGATCATGAGGGCGGCCGCAAGGAAGTCGAGAATATGATCAAGGTTGCCGAACTGACGCGGCAGGGCTTCATCAACGGCGATATTTCGACCGTGATGTCGCCGCGCACGGTGATCAGTTGGGCGCAGAATGCGCTGATCTTCAAGAATGTCGGCTTCGCCTTCCGCCTGAGCTTCCTCAACAAATGCGACGAGGCGGAACGGGCACTGGTGGCGGAATATTATCAGCGCGTGTTCGGCAAGGATCTGCCCGAAAGCGTGGCCGGTCGGGCCGCCTGATGATCGTCGTCGAGCGGATCGCGCCGGACGGGACGGCGCACAAGATCAGCATTCGCGGGCATGAGATCGTTGCCGACATGGCGGCGCCCGATGGTGCGGATGAAGGCCCCGACCCGCATGACCTCTATGATGCGGCGCTCGGCACCTGCAAGGCGATGACGATGCTATGGTATGCGCAGCGCAATGCCATTCCGGTCGAGGGCATCCATGTCGGCGTGATCCGCGATGCGAGCGAGGAGCGCAAGGGCCTCTACAAGCTGACCACGCGCATCGCGCTGACCGGGCCGTTGACTGACGAGCAGCATGAGAAGCTGATCGCGGTCGCGGCGAAATGCCCGATCCACAAGTTGATGGCGCAAGTCGAAACACAGATCGAGACGATCGCCGTGCCGCGCACCGGCGACCCGGAAGGCTGATGACCGAACGCTCCCCCATCGATGCTTTCAAGGATGTGCTGTCCGGCACGGCGCGGTCGATTGCGCGTGATGCCGAGGTGGAGGTGGGCTTTACCGCCGATGCGCCGCATGTGGCGGGCAAGGCGATCAAGGTGCCGACGCCGGGGCGGAATCTGCCCGCCGATCAGGTGGCGCTGGCGCGGGGCTTTGCCGACGCCAATGCGCTGAAGCTGCGCTATCATAATGCGAAGATTCACGGGTCTTCAGCGCCGGGCGAGGCGGTGGCGCGGGCGGTGTTCGATGCGGTCGAGCAGGCGCGGGTCGAGGCGATCGGGTCGCGGGCGATGGCGGGGGTACGCGCCAACCTCAACCATGCGCTCGACATGCGGCTGAAATCCGATGCCATCCGTCGAGCGCGGTCGGCCGACGAGGTGCCCTTGTCCACCGCGCTGGCGCTCAAGGTGCGCGAACGGCTGACAGGACAGGCGATCCCCAAGGATGTCGCGGCGGGCGTGGCGATGGTCGATCAGTGGATCGAGGACAAGGCCGGGCATGATCTGGATGCGCTGGCGCTGGCGATTGATGACCAGCGGGCGTTCCAGAAGCTGACCACGGCGATGCTCGAACATCTGCAACTGATCGATGCCGATGTGCCGCCGGATCTGGACGAACCCGAAGCGCAGGATGAGGGCGAAGATCAGGAGGATCAGTCCGAGGACGGCGATAGCGGGCAGGACGAGTCCGGCGACAGCGATGTGAATGCCGAGGCGCGCGCCGAGGACCAGGGCGGCGACACCGAAGAGGGCGAAACCGACTATAGCGACGAGTTCGAGGCCGACAGCGATGCGGGCGCGGACGATATGGGCGAGGAAGGCATGATGCCGGTCCGCCCCAATCGGCCCATGTCCGACCTGCCGCCGGGGTTCGATTACAAAGCCTATACGCTCAAGCATGACGAGATCGTCACGCCCGACGAATTGTGCGACGAAGATGAACTGGTGCGGTTGCGCGGCTTCCTCGACCAGCAACTCGTCAGTTTGCAGGGGGCGGTGACGAAGCTCGCCAACCGGCTGCAACGGCGGCTAATGGCGCAGCAGTCGCGGTCGTGGGATTTCGACCAGGATGAGGGGATGCTGGACGCGGCGCGGCTGGCGCGGGTCATCATCGATCCCACCCGGTCGCTGACTTACAAGATCGAGCGCGATACCGAGTTTCGCGATACGGTGGTGACGCTGTTGATCGACAATTCAGGTTCGATGCGCGGGCGGCCGATCAGCATCGCGGCGATCAGCGCCGACATCATGGCGCGCACGCTGGAGCGGTGCGGGGTCAAGACCGAGATATTGGGCTTTACCACGCGGGCGTGGAAGGGCGGGCAGGCGCGCGAGGAATGGCTGGCGGCCGGCCGTCCGCCGATGCCGGGGCGCCTCAACGACCTGCGCCACATCGTCTACAAGAAGGCGGATGATCCATGGCGGCGGGCGCGCAAGAATCTGGGCCTGATGATGCGCGAAGGGCTGCTCAAGGAAAATATCGACGGCGAAGCGTTGCTGTGGGCGCATAGCCGATTGATCGCGCGCCATGAGGAACGGCGCATCTTGATGGTGATTTCGGATGGCGCGCCCGTCGATGATTCGACCCTGTCGGTCAACAGCGGCACCTATCTGGAACGGCATTTGCGGCAGGTGATCGACTGGATCGAGAATCGCTCGCCGGTGCAACTGGTCGCGATCGGCATCGGCCATGATGTGACGCGCTATTATAAGCGTGCGGTGACGATCATGGATGCCGAGCAATTGGGCGGGACCATGGTGGAGCAACTCGCCGGGTTGTTCGATGAAGATTGAGGACGAGCCGCCGGTTTTTGTCGAACGGGAATATGTGTGCGCCGGCCAGCCGATGGTCGTGCGGTTTTATCAGCCTACACAACAGCCCACCGAAGAGTATAAGTGCGAATATGAGATCAGGTGGCCAGAACGCACAAGGCGCAGGCACGCATATGGCGCTGATAGCATCCAAGCGCTGATCCTTGCCATGAATATCGTGCACGTCGAACTCACCATCAGTGATCATTACAAGGCTGGCCAGTTGACCTATTTCAGCACGTCAGACCTCGGTCTGCCCGTGCTTGATGACAACGTATGAGCGTCGCCTTTCGCCGTGAGGGCGATGACGAGCATATGGAGCCCAAGTTCGAGCTGCCGCTGCCGCCTGGTCCCAATTGGGTGACGGCGCGGGGGCTGCGGCTGACGCAGGAGATGGCGGCGACGCTGGAGGCGGTCGATATCGAAGCGATGGAGGAAGAGGCCGCCAAGAAGCATAAGCGGCTGTTGCGCTATTGGCGGACAAGGCGGGCTACCGCGCAATTGCAGCCGGTGGCTGATGGCGAAACCGTCGGCTTTGGGTGCCGGGTGACCTATCGCCTGAACGGGCGGGACAAGAGCGTCATGATCGTCGGCGATGACGAGGCCGATCCAGCCGATGGGCGGATCAGTTTCTCCTCGCCGCTGGCACGCGCGATGATGGACGCGGGCGTTGGCGAGACGGTCGATTTTGCCGGGAAGGCGGACGCGATCGAGATCTTGGCGATCGCGCCGATCACGGAAGAATAAGGTCGAAGCGCGCAAGGGACATGCCCCGTGCGCGCTCCGATAAGCCTGCTGTTACGCGCCGCGGCCTGCTTCGAACAGGAACCAGGCGCGCTGTTCGGCCTGGTCGGTCCAGTCATCGACAACGCCTTCGGTGGCATTGTCGCCTGCTTCGGCCGCCGCTGCCTTCACGACGCGGAAGGCTTCGACCAGCGCCAGATTGTCGTCGCGCAATTCCTTGAGCATGTCGGCCGGACTGACGAAATCGGCGTCATTGTCCTTGAGGCTCTGGTGACGCGAAATGTCGCCGATCGAGCGCAGGGTGACATTGCCGGTCTTGCGCACGCGCTCGGCGATCAGGTCGGTCGTGGCCAGGATTTCGGCGGCCTGCTCGTCGAACATCAGATGATAGTCGCGGAAATGCGGGCCGGAGACGTGCCAGTGGAAATTCTTGGTCTTGAGGTAGAGCGCATAGCTGTCCGCGAGCGCACCGTTCAGCGCCTGCGCGACGGACTTGGTCTCGTTGCTCTTAAGGTCGGTCGGGGTCTTGAGATCGGGGGCTGTCATGGATGTGCTCCTGTTTCGCGAAATGGTTTCGAACATATAATGATCGGCGCTCCATAAGGTGCCACCAAAAAACGCGATCAGCCTTATGAAAGAAAACGATCAGAGCAGGCCGAGCGCCGTAATCGCCATGATGCCGCCCGTCAGCAGCAGGATCGCCGCCCCCGCGCCGCGAATGAGGCGCACAGGGATGGACGCCAGCAGGCGGTCGCGCAGCAGGACGATGGGCACCAGCGCCGCGATGACGCCGATCGCGCCGCCGATTGCGGCCAGCGCCGGGTCGCCCGTGCGGGTGGCGATGCCCAGGATGAGGAATTGCGGTCCGTCGCCGAAACCCAGGATGAAAAGGCCAAGCGCGGTCGTCAGGAACGCGCCGGTCGGCCAGCCGGTGAGCGTGTCGGGCGCCTTCACCCGCCACAGCAGCCCGGCCCCCAGGAACAGCACCGACAGCGCGAGGAAGAGCAGCCGGGCATCCGCGCCCAGCATCGGGCCGATCCATGCTCCGGCGAAGGCGGAGATCAGTGCATTGGCGGTGGCAGCGACGATGATCCCGGCGATGACCGCGCCATTGCGGTCATAGCGCGTCGCCAAAGCGAGAATGAGCAACTGGCTCTTGTCGCCGATTTCGCCGAGCAGGCAGCCAAGAAGAGCAAGCAGCAGGGCGTCCATCAGCGGCGGTCGTTCAGGCGCGCAGCGCGATAGGCGGCGTGGCGCGGGCGACAGGCGGCATCATGGTGGCGACCGGCCTCTCAGTCGCGATCGCGTCGCGCATCAGGTCGAGATAGGACAGCACCACCGGGCCGAGGCCATGGAGCGACAGGGCCGATTCGAGCGTGCCCGCCAGCCCTTCGACTTCATCGAGGTGAAAGGCGCGGGCGATATGCCGGATCTGGTCGACCTCGTCATGCAGGCGCACCACGGACACATGGCCGCGTTCGCTCGCAATCCCGTCGACCCGGCGCATCAGGTCCGCCAATATGGCCAGCATCGGATCATGTCGCATGGGAAGCCTTCCCTCTTCTTGCCCCGATGGCGATCATGCGCTTATGGGGTTAAGGCCGCGTAAACCGGCATGGCGGCGGGCGACGATCATGGCCCAGCCTTGACATCAACCCGAATCTGCCCCAAGGGCGGGCGCTGAAACGGGGCAGCCCTCCTCGACACGCTTGGGGGGACGCTTTTTCTTTTACATGATTCGACCAGGGATTTTGGGCCATGGCCAAGCCAGCAACTGTCAAGATTCGCCTCGTCAGCACGGCTGACACCGGCTTCTTCTACGTCACCAAGAAGAACCCGCGCACCAAGACCGAGAAGTTCAGCTTCAAGAAATATGACCCCGTCGTGCGCAAGCATGTCGAGTTCAAGGAAGCCAAGATCAAGTAAGCCGCTGCGGACTTCTGGTCCGCACGCCTGATCGCTTTTTGTTACAGCAAAAGGCCCGTCCCTTAGGGGAACGGGCCTTTTGCTGTTGGTTTGGTGAGCGAGTAGAGGGGACGGGATACCATCGCGCCATAAGGCTGACTCATGCGCGCTGTTCCCTGGCGAAGGCCGGGGTCCAGTTCTGACCGTGGGACTGGACCCCGGCCTTCGCCGGGGAACAGCAAGCTATAGGTTCCCGTCAATGCACCTTGGTATGATCGACACGTCCCCAATCCAATGCCCCTCCCCCCGAAGGGGAAGGGGCTTGTCCGATCTTAGTTGCCGACGGGCTTGGCGTCCGTGCGACGCACGACGATGGTCGAGGAGCGCGGCTGTTGCCCAGCCACCGGCCAATTGCCGGTCGGATGCTGGATGTTCACGAAGAAGGTCTTGAGGTCCGGCGTGTAGGCGATGCCGGTGATTTCGCAACCGGTTGGCCCCACCAGGAAGCGGGTCGACTTCTTCGTGGTCTGATCGACATAATACATCGCATTATTGCCGAACACCGATGTCGTCGAACTGCTGGTGCTGGCGTCGGTCTGCACCCACAAGCGACCCTTGGGATCGATCCGCAGGCCGTCGGGGCTGGAGAAGGGATCGCCGTTGATGTCGCCCTTCAGATTGGCCTCGGCCAGGGTCGGGCTGCCCGCGAGCAGGAAGATTTCCCAGGTGAACTTCATGGCGAGCGGCGAATTGCCCTCTTCCTTGAACTTGATGATGTGGCCATGGCGATTGGTCGCGCGCGGATTGGCCGCATCGGTGGTGACACGGCGGCTATTGTTGGTCAGCGTGACGAAGACGGCGCTGTTGTCGGGGGCAACCGTGATCCATTCGGGACGATCCATGACCGTACCGCCCGCAACGCGCGCCGCCGACTGGCAGTTGACCAGCACCTGCGCCTGATTGGCGAAATTGACGGTGGACGGTGCCGGGGGAGTGGCAAACTGGCTGACATCGCCAGGGTCAGACGCGCCGACGACCAGGCCGTTCTGGCCCCAGGTCAGCGCACGCCATTCCCCCGAACCGTCGGCGTTGAAGCGCGCGACATAGAGCGTGCCATTGTCCAGCAGGTCGACATTGTTGGCCCGGTTGGCCGTGGAAAAGGCGCGATCGGGGATGAATTTATAGATGCAGCCCGGCGTCGAATCGTCGCCCATGTAAATGGCGACGCGGCTGTCGCTATTGGCCATATAGGCCGTGTTTTCATGGCTGAAACGACCAAGCGCGGTGCGCTTCGTCGGGGCGGCCAGTTCCTGATAGGGGTCGATTTCGACCACCCAGCCATAGTCATTTTCGGGCTGGGTCGGATCAAGATAATTGTCGGTGGTTTCTTCGCAGGTGAGGTAGGTGCCCCAGGGGGTACGGCCCGACGCGCAGTTGTTCAGCATGCCCTTGACCTGACCCGACAGCAGACCCGAAGCGGGGCCGCCGACGCGGTAAAGGTCATTGCCGGTATAGCGCTTGTTGAAGCGCGAGCCCGCCTTGACCGACCATTTGCCGTCGCTGCCCTTGGCGATTTCAACGACCGAAATACCGACGGCCGACAGAGCGAGCGCCTTCTGGTCAGCGGTTGCGGTCGCGGCATCATAGCTGCCGCCCATCAGGATGTTGAAGTCGGGATATTCGTGGTTCAGCGCCAGCAGGCCGCCTGCGTTCGCATCCGTACCCGACAGTTCGAAATATTCCATGCCGTCATGGTTGCCGCCAGCCCATTTCTCGGCATCGGCAGGCGTCGGGAAATTGCCCGAATAGGGGGTGCCGGTTTCGACCGAATCGCCAGCCTTCAGCAGCACGTCGACGGTGTAGCCCGTGGGCACCGTGACGGTGTCGTTCTGATTGGCGGCGACGCCCGCGAAGGTGATGGCGTAGCTGTCGGTCGGGGTGGGCGTTGGGGTCGGCGTGGGCGTCGGGGTTGGCGTCGCCGAATCATTGTCGTCATCGCCGCAGGCCGCCAGCGTGCCCAGCATCGGCAAGATCGACAAGCCCATCAGGCCGTTCTTGAGGATCGTGCGGCGGGCCGGATTGGCGGCGACGATCGCCTCCAGGCTGTTGTCGCCCATGGCGATGGTCGGCTGCGCGTCGCGGAAAGGCGCGCGCGCTTCGTCGGTCAGATGAGACATTAGGAATTTACCCCTGCGCTGTGACAGGCTGTCGGCCGGCGGCCGCGCCCTTGACCCAGGGAATTGGCAGAGAAGGATGACGTGTCGGGGGCGTCACGAAGTAGTAGTGATGAATTTTGTATGACAAAACAGCGACGTGTCGGACCCGTCTATTACAATAGCGCGCTGACCTGCGCAATGAAGCGCAGCACCGAGATCGGCTTGGACACATAGGCCTGCGCCCCTGCCGCGCGAATCCGGTCCTCGTCGCCCTTTCCGGCATAGGCGGTCACCGCCATGATCGGCACGGCGGCGAGGCGCGCGTCGGCTTTCAAGGAAATGATCAGGTCCAGGCCGCTGACATGGGGCAAGTGAATGTCGGTGATGACGAGGTCGGGTAGGAAGGCCTGCGCCTGCGCCAGGACGTCGCGCCCGTCGCGCAGCGGCAGCACGTCATAGTCATGCGCCCGCAGCAGATCGCAAAAAAGTTTGAGATTGAGTTCGTTGTCCTCGACAACGAGCACGCGCTTTGCCACCAGTCACCCACGATTTTAACGATCATCCCAAGGCAAGCACGCCGTCAACGCGGCTTTCCCGTAGAGAAACACCCATGCGACCCGACCAACCGAATGGCAAGCAGGATAGCGTTAACGACGCGATGACGCTGGCGCTGATGGCGCTGGGCTGGACGCTGGCGGAGGAATCGCGGGCGGACCGGTTGCTGGCGCTGACCGGGATCGACGTGGAAACCTTGCGCGCGGGCGTGGGCGATCCGGCGATCATGGCGGCCATCCTCGCCTTTCTGGCCAATCATGAGCCGGACCTGATCGCCTGTGCCCAGGCGATCGACACCACACCCGCCGCGCTGATCGCGGCGCAGGAGATTTTGAGCCGATGACCCGCCCCCTGATCATCACCGATTGCGACGAGGTGCTGTTGCACATGGTCGTGCCGCTGCGCGCCTGGCTGGATGAGACCCATGCCGTGGATTTCGACATGCGCGAACGCGGCTTTGCCGAAGCGCTGCGCCACAAGGATAGTGGCCTGGTGCTGGAGCGCGAGCATGTCTGGCAATTGCTGATCGCCTTTTTCGACACGGAAATGCATCGGCAATCGCCGATCGCGGGCGCAGTCGAGGCCTTGGGGCGACTGGCGCAAGTCGCCGACATCGAGGTGTTGACCAATATCGGCGAACGCCATCACCAGCAGCGCGTCGAACAACTCGCTGCCTATGGCCTGAACATGCCGGTCCACTGGAATAACGGGCCGAAAGGTCGCCCGCTCGCCCGCATCGTGGCGGCGCGTGCGCCCAGCGTCGCGCTGTTCATCGACGACCTGGCCGAACATCATGAATCGGTCGCGCGGCATGCGCCCGATGTGTGGCGGCTGCACTTTGTCGGCGAGCCGGATATCGCCGCCGACGTGCCCGACGCCCCCCATGCCCATGCCCGGATCGACAATTGGGTCGCGGCCGAAGCCTGGATCATGGACCGGCTGGCCCAGGGTCCGGCCCCCCTTCCCCTTATCCCCACTGATGGAGCCTTATCATGAGCATCGACGCCCGCCTTGCCGAACTCGGCATCACCCTGCCCCAGGCCGCCACCCCGGTCGCCGCCTATGTGTCGAGCGTGGAAGCAGGCGGCATGTTGCATATTTCCGGGCAGATTTCGCTGGCGCCCGATGGCCTGATGACCGGACGGCTGGGTGAAGACCGCGACCTCGACTATGGCGTCGCTGCGGCGCGCATCTGTGGCCTCAACCTGATCGCTCAGATGAAGGCAGCGCTCGGCAGCCTCGACCGGGTCGAGCGCGTCGTGAAGCTGGGTGCCTTCATCAGCAGCGCGCCGTCCTTCACCGACCAGCCCAAGGTCGCCAATGGCGCGTCCGAACTGATGGTCGATGTGTTCGGCGACGCGGGCAAGCATGCGCGCAGCGCCGTGGGCGTGCCCGTGCTGCCGCTCGGCGCAGTCGTCGAAATCGACGCGATCGTCCTTGTCCGGGCGGCCTGATCGACAAAGTTTATGGTCGTGCCTGCCCTTGCGTAATGGCGGGCACGACCCAATTTTCCATTGCGTGACCTGTAAAGCCCGGCAAGATCATCTGGAAGCGCAACCATGACGGACTGGGTGGCGCGTATCGCCGCAGGCGTCGCCGAATTGTCGCGCGACCAGTGGGATGCCTGCGCCGGATCGGCCAACCCCTTCGTCAGTTGGGATTTCCTAACCGCGCTGGAACGATCGGGCAGCGTGGGAGAAGGGACCGGGTGGCAGCCCTTGCCGCTAGTCATCGATGGACCGGACGGGCGGATTGCCGCCGCTGTGCCAGCCTATGGCAAAAGCCATAGTCAGGGCGAATATGTGTTCGACCATGGCTGGGCCGATGCCTGGGAACGGGCCGGTGGACGCTATTATCCCAAGATCCAGATCGCCGCGCCTTTCTCGCCAGTGCCCGGCCCCCGGTTGCTGCTGCGTGACGAGGCCTTTGCCCCGGCGTTGATTGCCGGGGTGGAAACGCTGGTGGAGCGCAACAGCCTGTCATCGGCGCACGCGACCTTTGTGGAGGCCGATCAGGTGCCGCTGTTCGAAGCGGCAGGCTGGTTGATTCGCGAAGACAGTCAGTTTCACTGGACCAATCGCGGCTATGGCAATTTCGGCGATTTCCTGGCCGACCTGTCGAGCGAGAAGCGCAAGAATATCCGCAAGGAGCGGGCGCGGGCGGTCGCGGGGCTGGAGATCGTCCATCTGACCGGCGGTGCGCTCACCGAAGCCCATTGGGACATATTCTGGGATTTCTATCAGGATACCGGCGCGCGCAAATGGGGGACGCCCTACCTCACGCGATCTTTCTTCTCGCTGCTGAGCGAGACGATGGCGGACAAGGTGCTGCTGGTGCTGGCGTTGCGCGAGGGGCGGGCGATTGCGGGCGCGCTCAACCTGATCGGGAGCGATGCGCTCTATGGCCGCTATTGGGGGTGCAGCGAGGATGTCCCCAACCTGCATTTCGAACTATGCTATTATCAGGCGATCGACATCGCCATATCGCGCGGGCTCAAGCGCGTGGAGGCAGGCGCGCAGGGCGGGCACAAGCTGGCGCGGGGCTATGCGCCGGAACCTACTTGGTCAGCCCATCATATCCCCAATCCCGGTTTCCGCCGCGCGGTCGCGGATTTCCTGGCCGCCGAACGGGCGGGCGTGCAGCAGGATCGCCAATGGCTGGCGGAGCGAACGCCGTTCAGGAAAGGGTAGCGGTCAGGCGACGCCGATCTGTGTCGTCACCATCCAGGCGCGGGCCTGACGCTGCGCTTCGGCAATCTGGCGCGCGGTCATTTCTTCCGCGATTTCGGCGCGCATCGATTGGCCTTCTTCGCTGCCGCGTAGGGCGGCAAGGTTGAACCATTTATGGGCTTCGACAAGATCGACCGGCATGCCGCCGGTGCCGCAGCTATAGGCGACACCCAGGTCGAAACAGGCTTCTGCCGATCCGCTCGTCGCGTGCGACAGGCGGCTTTCCATCAGAAACTGCGCGCTCTTGCTACTATTGCCCATAATGTTCTTCCCCTTGCCCAGCTAATTCAATGGATCGACCCTGCGGTTTTTCATTGCGGGCAGGTTGGACCAGCATCCGATAAAAAATGGTTAATGCCTGCGGCGTGATTTCCTGCGAATGGCCCAAGGAACCGGGCGTAGTAGGGTTAATGCTGCCGGAGGCGAGCGTCAGGAAGAGACAGATAAGGGGTGGCGTCGTTTGGCCTTCATCCCCATAGCCATGCCATGGCCCAATCGTCCCCCCAGCCCGCAACGCCGGGCGAAAAGCAGATCGGTTTCCGCGAGTTCGTGCTGCTATGCGCGTGCCTGATGGCGATGAACGCGCTGTCGACTGACCCGATGCTGCCCGCTTTGCCCGCGATCAGTCTCGACCTGGCGATCCCGCAGCCCAATGACCGGCAACTGATCATCAGCCTCTATTTTCTGGGGTTGGGCCTTGGCTCCCTGTTGTTCGGCGTCCTGTCCGACCGATTCGGGCGCAAAAGCGTGTTGGGATGGTCGATGGCATTGTTCATCATGGCATCGATCGCCTGCGCGGTGGCACCGAGTTTCACCATGCTGCTCGTCGGCCGCACCTGCGCGGGCTTCTTTGCAGGCGCCAGTCGAGTCGTCACCGTCGGTATCGTGCGCGACCGGTTCAAGGGCGACGCCATGGCGCGGGTCATGTCGTTGATCTTCGCGGTGTTCATGCTGATCCCGGTGATGGCACCGAGTTTCGGTCAGGCGATCTTGTGGATTGCGCCGTGGCGCTGGATCTTCTGGGCGCTGGCGATCCAGGCGAGCCTGATCCTGTTGTGGATGCTGATCCGCATGCCCGAAACGCTGCACCCCGATAACCGGATGCGGATCACCCCGCGCACATTATGGACAACGGTCGGCATGGTGATGCGGACGCGCAGCTCGATCGGCTATATGCTGGCGAGCGGCGTGGTGATGGGGGGGCTCATCGGCTTCATCCTGTCGGTGCAGCAGATTTTCTTCGACATTTTCGACGCAGAGGGCTTTTTCCCGATCGGCTTTGCGCTGATCGCGGGATCGATGGGGGTAGGGAGCCTGATCAACAGCCGCCTGGTGTCGCGATTCGGGGCGCGCCGGCTAAGCCAGGGCGCACTGATCATCTTCATCCTGATCGCGCTCGTGCATAGCGGCGTGATCTGGGCTGGGCGTGAAACTTTGGTCACCTTCATGGTGCTGCAGGCGATGACGATGATGACGGTCGCCTTCACGGCGTCCAATTTCAGCGCCATTTCGATGGAGCCCTTCTCCAAGGGGGCGGGCATTGCCTCGTCCTTTCAGGCTTTTCTCACGACGGCCTTGTCGAGCGCGCTGGGCACGATCGTCGGCCAGGCGTTCAATGGCACCACCTTGCCGCTAACGCTGGGCCTGCTGGTGTTTGGCAGCTTGTCCTTCCTGATCGTCGTTTGGGCCGAGCGCGGCAAGATGTTCACGCGGCCCAATATGAGCAGCCTGCGCGACATCGAGTTCAAGGCGCTGCATTGAACCTTTGAAGCCAACAGCACATGGACGGACAGGCACAAAAAAAGGGGCGGTTTCCCGCCCCTTTTTCGTTGGTCGATCAGGCGTCCTGCCCACCCGGCGTATGCGCGCCGGGTAGCGGCGGCACGGGTTGGGGCGGGATGCCCGCATCATGCTCCGGCACATCCCCATCATTACCGCGTCCGACATGACTGCGGCTGCGGCTGTAGGCGAAATAGACGATGAGGCCGAGGGTAGCCCAGCCGACGAACATCAGCTTGGTTTCGACACCCAGGCTCCAGAACAGATACATGCAGCCCGCAATCGCTACCGGCGCCGTGAACAGGATCGCCGGGGTGCGGAACGGGCGGGCACGATTGGGGTCGGTCCGGCGCAGCATCATCACCGCGATCGACACGGCGGCAAAGGCGAAGAGCGTACCGGAGTTGGAGATGTCCGCCAATATGCCGACCGGGAAGAAGGCCGCGAACAGCGCCACGAAGACGCCGGTCATGATCGTGATGACATAAGGCGTCTTGTAGGTCGGGTGAACCTTCGAGAACATCGCAGGCAACAGCCCGTCACGGCTCATGACGAAGAAGATGCGGGTCTGGCCGAACATCATCATCAGGATGACCGACGGCAAAGCGAGGCCTGCGGCCAGGCCGAGCAGGTTGCCGATTTGCGGCCAGCCGATTTCACGCAAGGTCCAGGCGAGTGCTTCCTTCGAGCAGGTGACCGCTTCCGTGCCAGCGGCGGCCAGGGCGGCGCATTGCGCCGACAGGGCGGTCGATCCGGGCGCGAGAGCGATTCCGCCCTGGGCGATCGGAATGCCTGCTTCGGTGACGGGCTGCGCGCCCACCGTGCCGATGACGCCAGCGGCGACCAGCATGTAGAAGATGGTGCAGATGGCGAGCGAGCCGATCAGGCCGATCGGCATGTTACGCTGCGGGTTCTTGGTTTCTTCGGCAGCGGTGGAGACGGCGTCGAAACCGACATAGGCGAAGAAGATCGAGGCCGCCGCAGCCGATATGCCGGAGAAGCCGAGCGGAGCGAATGGCGTGAATTTTTCCATGTTCATGACCGGCAGGGCCAGCACGATGAACAGGGTCAGCGCGGCGACCTTGATCAACACCAGCACGGCATTGACCGACGCGCTCTCCTTGGTGCCGATGACCAGCAGCCAGGTGACGAGGCCGGCGATCAGCATGGCAGGCAGGTTGACCATGCCGCCATCAAAGGGCCCGCGCGTCAGGAGATCAGGGATATCCATCGCGAATGTATGTTCGATTAGGCCGACGACATAGCCGGACCAGCCCACCGATACCGCGCCTGCCGCGACGGCATATTCCAGGATCAAGGCCCAACCGACCATCCAGGCGATCAACTCGCCCATGACGGCATAGCTATAGGTGTAGGCGGAGCCGGAGACCGGCACCATGGCGGCCATTTCGGCATAGCAGAGCGCTGCCACGGCGCAGACGAAACCGGCGATGACGAAGCTGAGCATCATGCCCGGTCCCGCCTTTTGCGCGGCTTCGGCCGTCAGCACGAAAATGCCGGTGCCGATCACGGCGCCAATGCCCAACATCGTCAGCTGGAATGCACCCAGCGACCGATGCAGCGATTTCTTCTCGGCCGTCGCCAATATGGCGTCGAGAGATTTTACCCGCCCGAATATCATCAATGAAACCCTTTTATCGATATCTTGCCTGGGCGGTCGGTGGCCCCGTCCCCCTATGCTCTGATAGGGGAGACTATCGCCTAAATCGTCCCGCGCAAGTATGTTGCGTGGCGATGACATGAATGTCGGCAGTGAATAAGGGGAACAGCGTGGTTGAATTGATCCGGGCGCGGAGTTTGGCAGACCTTCCGCACGGCTTCGCTGGTCGGCGCGGCGGCTGTTCGACGGGGCTCTATGCCGGCGCGAATGTCGGGCTTGGATCGGATGATGATCCTGCCCTCGTGCGGCGCAATCGCGATCTGGTGCGGGACGCGGTTCTGCCGGGATCGACGCTGATGACGGTGCATCAGGTTCATTCAGCGGACGTAGTGACGGTTGACGCGGGGGTAGCAGATGACGCTCGGCCTGCCGCCGATGCGCTTGTGACCGACAGGCCTGGGCTGTTGCTGGGCATATTGACGGCGGATTGCGTGCCGGTGCTGTTTGCCGATTCTGAGGCAGGCGTGGTGGGGGCTGCGCATGCCGGATGGAAGGGCGCCATTGGCGGCGTAACCGACCGGACGATTGCGGCGATGGAGACGTTAGGCGCTGGCAGGGACGCGATCGTTGCGGCGATCGGGCCGTGTATTGGCCGGGCCTCCTATGAGGTGACCGATGCCTTTGCGCTGCGGTTCGAGGCGGAGGACGGGGCGAACGAGCGTTTCTTTTCGGAAGGGCGTGCGGGACATCGCCAGTTCGACATTGCGGCCTATGTCGCAGCGCGCGTGGCGGGCGCTGGCGTTGGTCGGGTCGAACTGCTGGACGAAGATACGTATAGCCAGGCTGATCGTTTTTTCAGCTATCGGCGGTCGTGCCATCTCGGCGAGGCGAATTATGGCCGTCAGCTATCGGTGATTGGTTTGGGTTTGTGATGAGGGCTAGACGCAAAAAAGCCCGCCATTGAGGGGCGGGCATATTGTGTGCGTTGTTTTTGGTTGCGGGAGTAGGATTTGAACCTACGACCTTCAGGTTATGAGCCTGACGAGCTACCGGGCTGCTCCATCCCGCGACACGTGGTTGCCCCTTGGTTTTGGGGTAACGCAAAAAAGGCGGCTTTGG
>Ga0209231_1000096_pt1 | contig 63083 bp, 56 predicted proteins | sample Deesub45470m_DNA_FD_188086 | JGI IMG/M metagenome (GOLD analysis project Ga0209231, IMG submission 188086) | Deep subsurface microbial communities from North Pacific Ocean - 450_OLKR46/470m Metagenome (SPAdes) (version 2) | ecosystem: Environmental > Terrestrial > Deep subsurface > Unclassified ... | reverse complement strand
CTGAAGCTAATTTTATTAAAGAAGTAGATGAATTGGAAAAAATGTTAAGTTTTTATTCAGATAAAATTTTAGGCTTAAATAAAGAACTTAGAAATATTGATAATGCTATAATTGAAGCTAAAAAATTAGACAGTGTTAAATTAAATAATGAAGATGCTGCTATTTTAAAGGTGCTTGTTTCAATAGAGCAACAACTAGAAAAGCCTTTACTTTTTGAATATGTTGTTGGAGGAATAGGTTGGAGTCCGTTTTACGAAATTGAAGTTGAAAACTCATCAAGCAAACAAATAGAGCTAAAATATATAGCTAAGATTATGAGTCAAACTGGTGAAAATTGGGAAAATATAACTCTTCAACTATCATCTGCATTTCCTTTAGAAAACCCAACAAAGCTCCCAAAACCTCAAGAACCATGGGTGTTAAATTATCAAACATATCAAAACAATATTAAACAAACAGATAATTTGATGCAAAATAATCAGCAAATAGCTAAATTAGAAGGTGTTGATTATCAGGATATTTTTGTACCATCGTTTTTGAAATTAAGAACGTTGAAAGGAAAGTTTGCTATAAAATCTAATAGCACGGTTTTTTCTTTTCCAATCATGAATATTTCATTGCCTGCCGAATATTCATTTTATGCTTATCCTAGCTTAGATAATGAAGTTTATCTTGTTGCAAAAGTTGCTGAGTGGGATACATTAGGTTTAGTAGATGGTGTTGCAAATGTTACGTATAATAAAAATTCTGTAGGTAAAACTATATTGAAGTTTAGCGATTTTTCTGATACGTTGTTACTTTCTGTTGGTAAAGACAATAGCATTTATTTTAAAAGAGCTGAAATTGAAAATAAGAAATATGCTAAAGAAGTAACGTTTGGCAAAAAGAAAAAAATAACATTTGCTTATGAATTTCAATTAAAAAACAATAATCAACATGATGTTGTTATTGAGTTTTTTGAACAAGTGCCTATTTCTCAAACTAAAACAACTAATGTTATTTTAGAACAATTGTCAGAAGGTGTTCATGATGAAGAACAAGGGGAAATTAGTTGGAAAATTAACCTGTCTCCTAGCAAAATTGTAAAAAAACAATTGATTTATACTGTTGAATACGAGGGGGGGAGTTTTAGTTTCTCAAAACGTAAGTCTGCAAGGTTTAGAACAATCAGTTCACCAAGTTTTTAATAATATGTTCCTAAAAATAATTATTTTTTTAGTTGTCAATTTTGCTGCATTAGGTATTGGTAGTTACTTTACAAGTACTGCGGTTACTGCCGAGTGGTATCAAAACTTAAATAAAGCACTTTGGACACCTCCGGGTTGGTTTTTTGGCTTCGCTTGGACAAGCATTATGATTTTTTTTGCGGTTTTTATGGCTTATGCGTGGCAATTCAACACAAACCGAAACCTACTAATAGCTTTATTTGTACTACAATGGATATTAAATGTAGCTTGGAACCCAATATTTTTTAAGTACCACCAAGTTGCATTTGGATTATTTATCATTGTATTGCTTACGGTACTGATGGGCTATTTCTTTTTTGCGTATCTTCCTCACTTAAAAGCTAAAACTTTGTTGGTGTTACCTTATTTTATTTGGCTGCTCGTAGCCACATCGCTTAATGCTTATATTTTGGTTAAGAATTAAGTCTTTTTTCTTTATCTGTTATGTTTGGTAATTTTGCCACATGGTAAAAGTAAAATATCTATTTTCACTTATAATTATTTTTTTATTTTCTCATGTAGTTGTCGGACAAGTACTCAACATTGAGCGATTACGTTTAGAAAAAGATACCGCAACTTCCTTTAAAAGTAAAATTACTGCCGGAATGAATATCTATAACAGAAGTTCGGCAGCCAACGAGCCTGTAAATCTTTTCGGATACAATATAGATGTAAATACTTTGTATTATCCGGGTAAACATGCTTTTATGGGCTTGGCAAAATTCGATTATTTAAAAGTTAATAATGAGGATTTTTTAAATTTCGGTTTTGTGCATTTTAGAGTCAATTATTTCAGAAAGAAAACCATCAACTTCGAAAATTTTATTCAATATTCTTACGATAACTTTAGAGGTTTACATCCACGTCTGTTAGGAGGAGGTGGAATTAGATGGAATACGTTTAAAAGTAAATCGTTGAGTTTAGTAATAGGAATAGGAGCTTTGTATGAATACGAAAAATGGAAGCATCCAGAAACCAATCAAACCATTGAAATAGCCTTGGTAAAATCATCTAATTATATTTCTTTTCGTTGGACAGCCAATGAAAATGTAGATATCAATTTTGTAGGCTATTACCAAACCGGATATGATAGCGATATTTCTGCTTTTAGAAACAGAACAAATGCCTCCTTAATTTTAAATACAAAGATTGCCAAAAGAATATCTTTTGCTAATTCCTTCGACATTTCTTACGAACATAAACCCATAGTGCCAATAATTAAAACTATTTACACCTTTAAAACAGGCTTATCTATAGACTTGTAAGTTGTTGATGAAAAGGGTTAACCACATAGTGACATAGATTTTTAATTGTTTTAAAAAGTTGCACCAAAGTTTCATATAGCTTGTCCGTCTTTGACGGACAAAAATACTTTGTGAAGCTATATTTTTCTTATAATGTTATCTTTTCTATGTTTCTATGTGGTTTCACAAGTATTTGAAAACAAAAATCACCTTAAATAAGCTTATTTTTTAGTCAAAAAATTAAGTAGTTTTGACATTCAAGAGTATATACGATGTATAAATAAAATTAATAGATGAAAATATCAGGATCTATCTATTCGGATAATAAAAGACCTTTAAAAGAAACCATTGCAGATTTAGAAGCTCATCAGGTAGATTTATTGCATGTGGATTGTAATGACAATCCATCTGTTTTTGATGATATTGCTGACATCAGAACATGGTGTAAACTCCCCATAGACTTACACATTATTACCAAAACTCCCGAAAAGTATTTTGATTTATTAAGAAAATATCCTGTAGAATATCTTACTTTTCAGTACGAAGAATTGCCTGCAGATTTTAAAATGCCTACTGACATTAAAGGACAAAAAGGTTTAGCGATAATTACGCCTACTGATGTTGATGCTTTTGATAAGTTTAGCGATTTTGATTTCATTCTGATAATGGCAACTATTCCAGGGCAAAGTGGAGGTGTTTTTGATCCTATCAACTTTAAAAAAATCAGAAAGTTTAAACAAAAATACCCTAATAAAAATGTGCATGTTGATGGTGGTGTAAATGGAGAAGTTTCTTTTATTTTAAGAAATATGGGGGTACATACTTCTGTTTCCGGTAGTTTTTTGTTTAAAGCCGCTAGTGTCGGACAAGCATTAATGGATTTAACCAAGCGAGAAATAGTTTCTCTTTTTAAGATAAAGGACTTTATGATTCCTCGAGAAGAATGTCCGGTTATAGATATGTCTGAACTTACACTTAAAAATATTTTGGAACAAATAACTTTCGGAAAGCTAGGAGTAACTTTAGTAGAGAACAATAAAAAATTTGAAGGAATAATTTCCAACGCAGATTTAAGAAGAACCTTATTAGAAAATTTAGACAAAATTGAAGGGATGGATACGCAGGAAATGATTAATAAAACACCTGTAACTATTTTAGATACAGCAACAGTAGATAATATGTTGAATTTAGTAAGAGAACAATCTTTTCCGGTGATGTATCTTCCTGTGCTAAATGCTGAAGGAAATGCCGTTGGAATTATTACTTTTGTGAACTTGATAAAAGGAGAAATATGATTATTCATTTAAATAAAGATATTACAGCTGCAACAGCTAGTCAGTTAGCTGAAAAAATTAAAGCTTTTCACATTCATTCTCAAGATAGAGAAGTATTAATTACTTCATCATCTGTAAAGGAAGTACCCAACGAAGTAGCTGCTTTTACCGAAAAACATTGGGTGTTTGAGAACGATATGCAACTTGCATCAAGAGCTTATAGAAATGAAACTCGTGAAGTAAAAATTGGTAACGTTACCATTGGTGGAAACTCCAACAATACCTTGTTGATTGGCGGACCATGTTCGGTAGAATCTGAAGAGCAAATTCAACAAAGTGCAGCATTGTTAAAATCGCTTAATTTAACCACATTAAGAGGCGGTTGCTACAAACCAAGAACAAGCCCATATAGTTTTCAAGGGTTGGGGTTGGAAGGATTAAAACTATTAGTTAAAATGCGTGAACAACATGGTTTGGCGGTTATTACCGAAGTTAGAGATGCTACGCATGTTGATGAAGTGATAGAACACAGTGATGTGATTCAAATTGGAGCCAAAGCCATGTACGACCAAGGTATTTTGCGTGCATGTGCTAAAACGCGTAAGCCTGTTTTATTAAAAAGAGGTTTCGGAACAACATTACAAGAATTTGTTCAGGCAGCAGAGTTTATGCTCTCTGGAGGAAATGAAAACGTTATTTTGTGTGAAAGAGGCATACGTACTTTTGAAACAAAAACACGTTTTACTTTAGATTTATGTGGAGTAGCTTATTTACAAGAATACACTAACCTGCCTATTATTTTAGACCCAAGTCATGCCTTAGGTTATCGCTATGGAATAGAACGTTTGTCTAAAGCTTGTGTGGCCATGGGAATTGATGGTTTATTGGTAGAAGCTCACCCAAACCCTGCTGTTGCTAAGTCGGATGCTTCACAGCAATTAACACACGAATCTTTTTCGGCATTAAAATCGGCCATAGAACCAGTGGCAAATAGTGTTGGCTATAAAATTATATAATTATAAATGCAAACCCTTACTCAAAATATCACTTCATTTTTAGCACGAGAAAAAAAATCATTGAATGATTTTTGTGCTGAACATGCTATTGCAAACATCAATGAATTGTCCTTGGGCGATTTACAATTGTTTTGCACCAACAATCAGTTAGATTTTGAAAACATGCTTACTAGACCAATGTTTGTTGATAGGTCTAAAATGAAAGACATTAAATTATTGATTTTAGATGTAGATGGTGTTATGACTGATGCGGGAATGTTTTTTACAGAAAACGGAGACCAGTTTAAAAAATATAATGCTAAAGATGGAATGGCAATAATGGCATTGCCTAAAGTTGGAGTTGAAGCAGGTATTATTTCATCGGGATACAAATTGGAAGTGGTAAAATCTCGAGCTGAATTATTAAATATTAAACACCTTTATGTTGGTCAAGAACCTAAGCTAGAAATTCTTAACCAATGGTGTAAAAAGCTAAACATTACGCTTGCAGAAGTAGCCATTATTGGTGATGATATTAATGATTTACCCGTAATGAGAGCTATTGGCTTTAGTGCTTGTCCAGCCGATGCAGTTCTAAAAGTAAAAGAAACCGTTGACTTAGTTTTACAAACTAAAGGAGGCGATGGCTGTGTTAGAGAATTTATAGACTTTTATTTGTTGGATGAACCATTAACTAAGTAAATTTAATGCAAAATAACGAAGGCAATCCGGAATTACTCATAGAGTTGGTTAGAATGCAAATGCCTTTTGGAAAGTACAAAGGGCGACTCATTTGCGATTTACCTTCATTTTATTTAGAGTGGTTTCAACGAGAAGGATTTCCCAAAGGTAAATTAGGCGTTTTATTAGAAACCATGCACGAAATAAGATTAAATGGCTTAGAACATTTGTTAGTTCCTTTAAGGAGGAAGTAAAAAAGTACTTCTAATAACCCTCATTGCGAACAGAGTGAAGCACCACTAAGTAGCATCAATACATTAATTTAAAATAAAAAAGTATTGATAATCTGTTTAAAAGAAACTCCAAATAAAAAGATTACTTCGGTCGTACCTCCCTCGTAATGACGATAAAATTTAGGAGCTATAAGTTGAAAATCTCGAATTTCTAATTTATTTCCCAACAAGCAGCACAAACACTTTTTTCAATTTCATTTTCAATAGTATCAGGAAGTTGATGAAAAAAATCGATACCTGTAATTTTTTCAACACTATCAACGCTTACAATAAAGTTGCTTAATGGAAACGATGATTTTTCATTAGGCAAAATAAAGCCTATCGCTTTTGTTGAATTGCTTTTATATTCTAAAACCACTTTGTAATAATATTTCGGAATGCTCACCTTATTTTCTCCAATGGTGGGTAAACTGTCTTCTAAAATAGGACCTGTAACTACATATATGGTATCGTATAGTTTAGCCCAATCTCTAACTTGTTCTTCTAATTTTTTCCAAATACCTCTGTTAAAACTAGGTGTTTGCGGACTCATGTTACTGTAGAAAAATGAGCAACTCATAGCATCTGCCGACCATGACAAATCTCCTGCTGGAGCTAAATGTCCTCTATCAAAACCAGAGCCTTTGTAGTCGGTTGATGTAGCTGAACCGGTAAGTACTTTTGGATCAGGTCTGAAATCGTCTGTTCTATCCACTTTTTTCAACGTTTCTGCTTTTGTAAATTCATAAGCCACCCATTTGGCTTGTTCGTGCATTTCGCTATATACCAAATGAAAGCCTGAATGTTCAATGATTACTTCATCATCAACAAGACTAGGAAGTTCTAACAACTTTATTTTAATAAAATGATTTGCCGTAACACTAAGCGTGTTGTTGGTAATTGTCAAAGTGTCCTTAGCAGATAAAGTGGTTAAAGTATCTTGATTTACAGCTACTATTGTTGAGCTTGTGTTGTTATCTCTTATTGTATCATCTAGATGATTATCAAAAGCAAACCAAACAAATGAAAGTAAGATAACAATCAAAATAATGGACAAAATGACAATTGTCTTTTTCAAAAAAATATAGTTTGTTAGTATAAATAATTTATTTTACTCACCCCAAGTTATCTTGCGATAACTTTTCCCCTCTCTTTAAAGAGAGGGGTTAGGGGAGAGTCGCTTACAATTATTGAAATTGCCCTCTAAATTTATATTAAGATAAAAGTTGTCCTATCCAAAAACCACCTTAATTTATCCCACCTTTACCACAAAATAGTTTTTTTTACCTCTTTGTAAAAGCAAGTATTTATTATTGATTAAAAATGAAGAGTCAACCACAGTATTCTCATCAACTTTACTTTTGTTTACACTGATGGAATTTTCTTTTAATGCTCTTCTGGCTTCACCATTAGAGGCTAAAAAGTTAGTTTGATTTGCCAATAATTCAATAATAGGAATACCGCTGTTAAAACTGCTTTCAGTAATTGCTGTTTGAGGAACCCCTTCAAAAACTGCATTGAATAAATCTTCAGGCAATTTTTTTAATCCCTCAACCGCTTCATCACCTGTTTTAAAAAGAATTTCAGAAGCATTTACAGCTGCATCATAATCTTCTTGAGAATGAACCCTAACGGTAATATCTTCAGCCAATGCTTTTTGTAAAATACGTAAGTGTGGTGCTTGTTGATGTTCGTTAATAAGAGCATCAATAGTAGCTTTATCTTTTAAGGTGAAAATTTTGATATAAGCAGCGGCATCTTCATCAGAGCAGTTTATCCAAAACTGGTAAAATTTGTATGGAGAAGTTTTTTTAGCATCTAAAAAAATATTTCCTTCAGCAGTTTTTCCAAATTTAGTTCCGTCAGCTTTTTTTATTAGCGGAGTAGTAACAGCAAAAGCTTCATTTCCAGATTTTCTTCTAATTAGTTCAGTTCCGGTAACAATATTTCCCCATTGGTCGGAACCACCTAATTGAACTTTACAATTTTTGTGTTCATTTAACCAATAAAAATCATATCCTTGAACCAATTGGTAAGAAAACTCAGTAAAAGATAATCCTGTTTCTAGTCGGGTTTTTACAGAATCTTTAGCCATCATATAATTGATAGAAATGTGTTTACCCACATCTCTGATAAACTCTAAAAACGACATATTTTTAAACCAATCATAGTTATTTACTAATTCAGCAGCATTTTCGCCACTATCAAAGTTTAAGAATTTTCTTAATTGTTTTTCTATGGAAGCAACATTATGAAAAAGTGTTTCTTCATCTAATAAATTTCTTTCTGCAGATTTTCCTGAAGGATCGCCTACCATTCCTGTCGCTCCACCAACTAAAGCTACAGGCTTATGTCCGCAATTTTGCAAGTGAAGTAATATCATTACCTGAACTAAATTTCCTACACCTAAAGAATCTGATGTTGGGTCAAACCCAATATAAGCAGCAGTTACTTCTTTGTTAAATTGTTCTTCAGTTCCCGGCATCATGTCGTGAATCATTCCTCGCCACTTTAGTTCTTCAATAAAATTCATAAGCAAAAGTTTGTTTTTTTAAGGAGACAAATTTAGTAATAAAACTAACTCATTAACCTCATTTAACGTTTTTCGGACAAAAGTCTAAAAAACGGATTGTATCTTTGCAAAAAATTAATTGAAATCTCTTTGAAAACGAAAACCTTAAAAAAGAACAAAGTAAATGTAATTACATTGGGTTGTTCTAAAAACTTATTCGACTCGGAAGTAGCGATGACACAGCTTAAAGCCAATGGTTTTGAAGTGGAGCACGAAGCTGAACAAGACGATTCTGAAATTGTTATCATCAATACTTGTGGATTTATAGATAATGCCAAGCAAGAATCGATAGACACCATTTTGCGATATGCCGAAGCTAAAAAAGAAGGTCTGGTAGATAAACTATACGTTACCGGATGTCTTTCCGAACGTTATAGAGATTCTCTTGAAAAAGAAATTACCGAAGTAGATGCATACTTTGGTACGAAAGAATTACCAAGATTATTAAAGACCCTAAAAGCCGATTACAAACATGAGTTAATTGGCGAAAGAATTATTACTACGCCCAATCACTATGCCTATTTAAAAATTTCAGAGGGCTGCGATAGAGCTTGTTCTTTTTGTGCTATTCCTTTAATGAGAGGAAAACACGAATCAGTACCGATAGAACAATTAGTGGAACAAGCTAAAAACCTAGCCAAACAAGGCGTTAAAGAGTTGATTTTAATTGCTCAGGAACTTACTTTTTATGGGTTGGATATTTATAAGGAAAGAAGATTGTCAGATTTGCTGAATGCCTTGTCGGAAGTAGAAGGAATTGAATGGATAAGATTACATTACGCTTATCCAACAGGTTTTCCGATAGATATTATTGAAACCATGAAAAGCAATCCGAAAGTATGTAATTACCTAGATATTCCTTTGCAACATGCATCAAACAACATGTTAAAAGCTATGAGGAGAGGAGCTACTAGAGAAAAAACTACCCAGTTGATAAAAGATATCAGAACTATTATTCCTGAAATTACCATAAGAACTACCTTTATTGTTGGTTTTCCGGGTGAGACGCAAGAAGATATTGAAGAAATGAAAGCTTGGATACAAGAAATGCAGTTTGATAGATTGGGCGTATTTACTTATTCACATGAAGAAGATACCCATGCTTATCAGTATGAAGATACACTTACGGATGAAGAAAAAGAAGCTCGTGCAGAAGAAGTGATGGCGGTACAACAACAAATTTCGCTTAATTTAAATGAAAAGAAAGTAGGTAAGACGTTTAAAGTACTTTTTGATAGAATGGAAGGCGGTTATTTTGTTGGAAGAACAGAATTTGATTCTCCTGAAGTAGATAACGAAGTGTTGGTAGATGCCGCTGAGCATTATGTGAGAATAGGAGGTTTTGCCAATGTTAAAATAACGTCTGCCGGAGATTTTGATTTGTATGGGGAGGTGGTTTAATGTTCTAATTTTTTAATATAACAATGTACCAATTGTTTAATTTGAAGTTAGATTTTAATTAAATGTCAACCGTGAACTGATAAACTGTTAACTAAATGAACAAACAAACAATACCATATTCACAAACAACATTTTTTTCTTCATTAATCAATGATTATTTGGCTAGTGAGGAAAAGTTACATCCTTTTATTAATCAAAACTGTTCACTTCAAGCTTTTGCCGATGCCATTGCTGAACGTAAACAAACTATCATTAACCGAGAGTTGCTGGCTAAACAACTTCAACATCAACACAAAGATTTACCATTAAGTGATGCTGTTACAGCAAACATAGAGCAATTAAAAAATAGCAACTGTTTTACCATTACTACCGGACATCAACTCAATTTATTTACTGGTCCGTTATATTTTATTTATAAAATTATATCGGTAATAAATTTGGCTAAAACGCTTAAAGCTACTTATCCCGAAAACGATTTTGTTCCTGTCTATTGGGTGGCAACAGAAGATCATGATTTTGAGGAAATCAATCATTTTAACTTGTTTAATGAAAGGTTATCCATACAAAAAGAAGCAGGAGAAGATGGAGCGGTTGGTAGATTAAGTTTAACGAATGCTCCACAAGTAGCTCAACAATTAGAGGAATTGCTTGGCGATAGAAATGGTGGCGATAAAATTGTGGCATTATTCAAACAGTTCTATACCATTGAGAATAATTTTACACAGGCAACAAAAGCCTTGGTCAACCATTTGTTTGGCGAATACGGTTTAGTAATTATTGATGGCGATGATGCTGAATTGAAAAAAAGCATGATTCCTTATTTTGAGCAAGAATTAGTAGAGCAAAAGAATCACCAATTTATAGAAGAAACTACGCAGCAATTAACCGATTTAGGGTATAAAAGTCAGGTTACACCACGAGAAATTAATTTGTTTTATTTGGACAACAACCTACGAGAACGCATTGTTGTTGAAGATAAACAATACAAGGTATTGAACACCAATTTAAGTTTTACCAAAGAACAAATGCTTACGGAATTAAACAATCATCCCGAAAAATTTAGTCCGAATGTAGTAATGCGACCACTGTACCAAGAAGTGATTTTACCTAATTTGGCTTACATTGGCGGAGGAGGAGAACTGGCATATTGGTTTCAGCTAAAAGCCATGTTTAATGCGAACAACGTGTTTTTTCCAACATTAATATTGAGGAACTCTGTTTTGATTATAGATGCAGGAAGCACTAAAAAAATGCAAAAATTAGGCTTGGAAGTTCCACAGTTGTTTGAAGATACAGAAGAACTCATTAAAGAATACGTTACCCAACATGCCGATATTAATTTAGCACTTTCGCAACAAAAAGAGCAACTTGCTAAATTGTACGAAACTATTGAAAACAAAGCTATTCAGCTGGATAAAACATTGCAAACAGTTGTAAATGCTGAACTTCAGAAAGCTACCAATGGTATTAATAATATTGAAGCTCGTCTGCTTAAGGCAGAAAAACAACGTGAGGAAGTTGCTGTAAACCAAATCAGGAGCATAAAAGATAAACTTTTTCCAAATGGTGGTTTGCAAGAGCGACACGATAATATGAGTTCCTTATTACTTTTCTACGGAATGGATATTATTCCAACATTAATGCAGCACCTTCATCCACTAGATAAAGAGTTTGTGGTGTTGATGGACAAATAAATAAGCCAACCATATTTTCAATTAGATGGTGCTGTTCTCTTAATTCTTAATGAACTTTTTAGTTGTAGTTTGTTTGTTCGTGCGAATATTAATCAAATAAACGCCACGAGACAAATCACTAACATTTAATTTATTGGTTGTTGGTGTAATGGTTTTTATGGTTTTACCTGTAATGTCGTAAATAATAACTTCATCAATAGGAGTGTTTCCATTTTCTATCATCATAAAATCATTTACTGGATTAGGATAAATTAAAAGAGCAGTTGAGTTTTGCTCAGTAATTCCAACAGTAGAATTATAATAAATAGAATCACAATAAGAATCATTACATCCACCATTGTTTGCAACTGTTAAACAAACATTGTAACTTCCTGATGCAGTATATTGATGTGTTGGATTTTGTAAAGTAGAAGTGTTACCATCATCAAAATCCCAAAACCAAGTCGTTATTGGTGATAGAGGGAAAGTACTTTGGTCTGAAAAATTGAACAAACCTAATCCATTATTGGTATGAGTGAAAGTAGAAGTAGGAAAGTCATGTACAGTTATTGGAGAAAATCCCATAAAAGTACAGCCATGAGAGGTGGTTACAATATAAGTTACCATATAAGTATTAGGTTGAAAATAAGTGTACATTACAGGAGAAGGACCAACATGAGAATTACCATCACCAAAATCCCAAAACTCACTAACGACAACATTGCCCGTTCCACTTCCCGGACTATTCATTCCAAAAAAGGTAACAACATCGCCTGAACAGACATCGGTAGGAGCAGATATAGTGGCAAAACCATCATTTTCACACGCTAAGGGAATGTAAATTAGCATTACACTTGTTCCCGTATCTAATCCTCCACAGCCATTTACTTTGGGGTAAATATCTACAAAAACGCGATAGTGATAACCTCCGGGAAGAGAATCAAAGATGGTAGAATCTTGCCAACCACCCAACGTTCCTAAGGGAAATGAATTGTTTTGTTCTTCTATTTTATAGAAAACAGAATCTGCGGTGGTTGTAACATGCAATTCTAATAAACCAGAATCGGGATTATTAGTAGAATCGGCTTCTACCGTTACAGAATCTATGTTAAAAACAGGAGGAGTTGGTGGATTAGTAGAAAAATTATAATAAATGGTATCTCCGCTTGAGTTGGCAATGGTTAACTGAAAAGTATCCTGACATAGTTGAGAATAGTTGGTAATTCCTGTTGAAGAAACATTGTTTACGGGTGTTGTATTCGCAGGGTGTGAACCTGTTAATGAAAAAGTATAGGGGGCAACACCTCCGGAAACTTCTATATACAAACTACCATAAGGATTGGGTAATGGGTTATTGCCAATACTGTCGCAATCTAAACAAGTGGTTACAACACTTGAGGAATCAATACTGATTTGAGCATTTAAATTGATTGCTAATACAATTACTAAAAGTAGTGTTAAAATTTTTTGCATCGTTTTTTTTTAATTTTATTAATAGAATAAGCACTAAGACTTTGTTTTTTTATTTTAGTTGCTTTGTGAAGGTAATAAAAGTGAACTAGATGAACTAATTAACATATTAAAAATTTCAGACTTTCTTTTCTTTTGCCCATTCAGTTAAGTGAATTTGTCATATCGATCGAAATTTTACAAGCTGAGGAACGAAGCTTAGTAAAATGAAGCTAGAGATATCTTGTAAGTTAGGATATGGAATTTTAAATTGACTATATAGGATAATAAATAAGAAGATATTTCGACTGCATTTTTCTATTCCTTATCCTTCGGAATGAAAAATATTGCTCAATATGACAAGTACATCTTTTAAAAAAAAGTGTCTTTGCGGTTAAAATAGATTTAACAATACTCAAACGTACAAAACACAAAATTCTGAGAGGTATCAAAAGGAGTAGGATGGTCGATATAAAAACTTTCTACTAATTTAAAATGTTGGTTAAAAGTACTGGTAAGGCTTTCTTTAGAGTATTGTTGAATTTCAATGCCGCTGCATTTTTTAGGGCCATTTTCAGAAAAAGTAGCAATGGTCACCTTACCATTTTTGCTTACTGCATTGTTTACCAAATTAAGGTAGCTTTCAACATCTTTTTTATCGGTTAAAAAATGAAAAACAGCTCTGTCGTGCCAATAATCGTACTTTTCTGTTGGATTAAAAAGTGTAACATCTTCAACAATCCATTTTACCTTGTTGGCTTTCTCTCCTAATCTTTCTTTTGCTCTGTTTATAGCTGCTTCAGAAATATCTAATACTGTAATATTGGTGTAACCCAACGTTAATAAATTATCTACTAAAAAGCTATCGCCACCACCAACATCAATAATAGCAGCATTTTTATCTTTAACGTGTTTGGTAATTTGTTCTAAGGAGGTTTCGGGAGTTGGTTGGTACCAGCTTACTTCATCTAATTGCTTAGAAGTATAAATCTTTTGCCAATGTTCTTTTTTGTCCATCTGTGTTTAATTTTTTACAAATTTCAGCACTTGCTGGTGATTTGCTGTACGAATAGTTAAAAAATAAATTCCCGCAGGAAGCGATTTAATAGCAATACGATTAGTGAAATTATCAGTTTTTTCAATTAGTATTTTTCCGCTAATATCAGTAATAAAAAAAGTGCTTTTTTTATTAGCAGGTAACCCAACTATTGTAAGTTGTTCTTTAGCAGGATTGGGATAAATAGCGAAATCAGCTGTATTGTTAAGTTCGTTTACAGTAAGTGCATCAGTATTAAATTGCGTTTGAGCAGCATCGGCATTTTGCTGAAGATGTAACAGGCTATCTCCTGCTAACAAAGCAAAAGCCACTATATGTTTACCACCTGGAGTAATCGAAAAGTTATCAGCACTAATAACATGAGCTACATCATCACCATTAAAACCACCTGCCAATAAATTATTGGTGCTAAGTGAGGTGTATTTTTCTAAGGTAGTAAAACCATCATTAATGTTCATGCTGCTGCCACTTCCATTTACATCTATTGCATGTGCTACTAGATTGTCGGTGGTTAAGAGTTTTATTCCTGCATACAAAGAATCAGTATCAACAGCATACACAAAACCCAATTTTCTGCTGAGGTCTGTTCCTGCTTTGTTTACACTTGGTTGGAGAATATCCCAATCGGCAAAAATACCTGCATAAACATTGTTTAGTGTTGTCCCACTTTGGTTTTCAATTTCATAAACAACAATTACAAAATGGTCGTTGGGAGAAGTTGGATAAGCATAAGAAAGTTGTTTAATACTAACTTGTAAAGGGTTTGGTGATTGCAAATCATCCATAAAACCAACTAAATCTAATGCTGAAACATAAGGTGGATTATAAGCTACATTAAAAATGCTTCCAAAATCTTGGTCGAAACCACTTGCTCCCCTAATAGGGTCTGAAACCCTTGAAGAGCCATCAGTAATCATAAAACCTGCTTCGTAGAGCAATTGTTTGCCTTTATAAATAAAGCCCCTACCAACATTGTTGTTATTGTCGTTAAAACCAATTTTACCTTTACTGGTAATGGTAGTACTAATAAGGTTTTCCTCCAAATGGATATAATCCGGATTGATAAGCAAGCTGAAATAATGGTTGTAAGAAAAAGTGCCGTTGCTTATAGTTGCCTGAAATAAAATACTTTCGTTGAGGTTAGCTCCCGAAAGGATTTCTACTGTAAATGGTTGGGCATAATTGCTGGCAGTATCAAGCATGTTTAAGTTGGGGAAACTGCTTACGTTATTAATAATATTTACAAAAGGTGAGGAAGAACTGAGTGTTACACTAATACCATTAATAGGATTTAAAAAATTGGTCAACTCAGTAATAATACGAAGTGTATCGCCATTTACAAATATATTATTGTTGTTGTCGGTGATGTTTTTGTTGGTAATATCTGCAAACTGAGCAGCAGTGTTGTTTAAAGCATCAAAAAGATTTAATCTGCCTGTACCAAGTTTATTGATGTAAGATGGGTTTTGCGTACTGATATCATCTGTAGTAGCTTTTAGTTGGGCAGCCACTTGTTGGGCGGTATAGCTAGGAAATTCATTTTTTACAATTGCAGCAGCAGCAGCAGCTATAGGGGCAGCCATAGAAGTTCCGCTGTTAGTACCGTAGTTGTTGCCAACGGTGGTAAAAATCACTTCTCCCGGAGCTGCAATATCAATATGGTAACCATAATTGGAATTGCTTTTTCTGATGTCATTTTGGTCGGTAGCCGCAATATTTAGCACACCATCATAACTTGCAGGATAAAAAGGTGTTTCTAAATTGTCATTTCCTGCTGCGGCAACCACCAAACAACCTTGGTTTATCTGAGCATATTTAATAATATCCTCCTGAAAGCGACTGTTTTCATAGCTTCCCCAAGAGCAATTAATGATAAAACAACCGTGATCTGCGGCATAAACGACTCCTTGATAAGCGTGCGTTAAAAATCCCGCAGCATTAGAAATTTTTACAGGCAAAAATGTAGTGTTGAAGCCTACTCCTGCAATTCCGGTAGTGTTGTTAGTGGCAGCAGCAGCAATTCCTGTTACCGCTACTCCGTGAGAGGTAGATTCGAAAAGAGCATTGTTGTCGTTCATTCCCAAATCCCAACCGTAGTAATTATCAATGTAGCCGTCATTATCATCATCAACTCCATTTATAGGGTCGGCATAATTAATTTTTATTTTTGAAATTAAATCAGGATGTGCTGGTTCCCAACCAGTATCAGTAATACCAATGGTTATAGAAGTGTCTCCCTGATTGATGTTCCACGCATTAAAAGCATCAATTAAACCAAGGTAATATTGTTGAGAAAGCAGCGTGTCATTAGGAGTAAAAGTCAATTCGGGTAAGTAATAAGGTTCCACATACTCCATTATTTTAGAGGCTGCGATTCGCTGTATAGCGGTTTCAATATTAACTAACTGAGAATTAAAAGTGAGTTGGTAAATCAGCGATAAATCAATAAAATTGGGATGGTCTTCTTTAGTTTTTCCAGGAAATACTTTTTGAAGCGTTGTTGTTCCTAATAGAGAGCTAACTTTAGTAAATTGTGGGTGATTGATTTTATCATTAAAACAAACATTTCTGTACTGTTCTTTAACCTTAAAAATAAGGGTATTATTTAGTTGGTTATTTTTTTGTGCATAAGCATTAAAGCTTAACAGCCATAAGAATAGTAAGGATAAAATATATAATCTTTTGCTAAACATTCAGTTTGTTTTAGGAATGTAAATTTAAGAAAATAACATGAATGTAGGAGAAGTTAGTAAAAGTCGATTATTTTCTTTTTTCTTTATTGAAAGAGTTACAAAGGAAACATCTTTAGCGTCATTCTCGAAATTTTCAAGGGACGCAGAAAATTGTCGGGAATCTTATTTGTTTTTTAGCCTTTCTTTTGTCTTGAAACAAAAGAAAAATTTTCAAAAGTTGGGTTACTATTTTGAATGTCATATCGAACAAGATTTTACGAGTTGAGGAACGAAACCCACTAAAATGAAGTTGAGATATCTTGTTACTTAGGAATTGTGGATTTAAATTGAATGTAGAAGTCAATAAAAAAGAAGATTCATCACTTCACTTTTCTATTCCTCATACTTCGGAATGAAAACTTTTGTTCAGAATGACATTACTGATGGGCTTTGTATGGTGGCAATAGGTTGGGGAGGGAATTGGTTTGTGTGTTGGATACTCCTCCCCTTCGGGGAGGTTGTGAGGGGCTTTTGGTTTAGGGGGCTTCTTTTTACTCCACCCACAATACCAACCCTTTTAGGTATTCACCTTCGGGATGGAAAATGTTTACTGGATGGTCGGCAGGTTGAGACAAATGATACAATACCCTAACATTTCTTTGTGAGCTAATGGCTGCTGCCATAATGGTATCGTAAAATAACTTTCTGTTAATTACCTGAGAACAAGAAAAAGTGAATAATAATCCACCAGATTTCATGTTTTTCAGTGCCATTTCATTTAGTCTTTTATAACCCTGGACGGCTTTGTGCATAGACTTTCTGTGTTTAGCATAAGCAGGAGGGTCCAACACAATGATGTCGTAAATTTCTTTATTTTCTTTTAAGAAAGTAAGCGTATCAGAAACAAAAGATTGATGGTTAGTAAGTTGGTTAAGTTCAATATTTTTATCGGTTAGCTCAATTGCTTTTTTAGAACTATCAACAGAATGAACCGCTTTGGCTCCATTTTTTAGAGCGGCAACAGAAAAACCACCTGAATAACAAAAAGTATTCAACACTAATTTGTCTTTAGCTAATTCGCCCAACAATTTTCTATTTTCTCTTTGGTCGATAAAAAAACCTGTTTTTTGTCCTTCAACCCAATCTAAATGGTAGTTGCAATCGTATTCTGTGCCAATTAATGTTGGACTTTCAGCTTGATATAAATATCCATTTTCAATTTTCAGGTCAGTTTGTTTTTCAAGTGTTTCAGCACTTTTATCGTAAATGGCTAATAACTTTTTGCTATAAATTTTTTGTAAAGCTGCAACAAGTTGTGGTTTAGCAAAATGCATTCCTGCCGAATGAGATTGAATAACTGCTGTACCATTATAAAAATCGATGATTAATCCAGGCAGTTGGTCGCCTTCAGCATGCGCTAATCGGTAGATGTTGGTAGCAGGGTTTTCGGTTAATCCCATTGCTTTTCTCATTTCAAAAGCATTGTTTAATTTTTTAAACCAAAAATCATCATCAATAGGCTCTTGCGTAAAACTTATTATCCTAACGGCAATAGTTCCATCTTGAAAATGTCCTGTGGCTAGGAAATTATTGTTTTTATCAAAAACATTTACCAACTGACCATCAGTAAGTGGTTGGGGTGGGGTAGTATCCACAACAATTTTTTGTATAGCTCCCGAAAATACCCAAGGGTGCTTTCTTTCAACAGATTTTTCTTTGTCTTTTTTGAGGATTACCGAAGGATAGTTCATGGAATAAATTTAGGCTTTTTGGAAAGCTACCATTTTTAAAGCAGTTATAGCAGCTTCATCGCCTTTATTGCCATGTTTTCCACCAGAGCGATCTATGGCTTGTTGCATGGTATTATCGGTAAGTACACCAAAAATAACCGGTTTGTTGTACTTTAGCGCTACATCTTTAATTCCTAAAGCGGTGGCATTACAAACAAAGTCGAAATGTTTGGTTTCTCCCTGAATAACGCTTCCTAAGCAAATTACAGCATCTAATGTAGTTTTTTCTAGTAGTGTTTGAGCACCTAAAGGCAATTCGAAACTTCCGGGAACATATTGAATAACAATATTTTCTTTAGCAACATGATGTTTTAAAAGGGTATTGTACGCTCCGTTTAGTAAGCCTTGTGTAATTTGTTCGTTCCACTCGGCAACAACAATAGCTATTCTCATGCTAGCACCATCAGGAATGGATGTAGCGTCATAATCTGATAAGTTTTTGTTAACAGTTGCCATATTTATTAGATTGGAGATTAGAAATTGGAGATTTCTTATTTTTCGCTCATCGTTTCAGCTCTAGCGATGTATTTTTCTACATCTCTGGCTTCAGGAGATTCAGCAAAATCTTTTTTAATCTCTTTGTATTTTTTTACTGCATTAGCATAGTCGCCTAAAGTTTCATAAGCTATACCTGCTTTAAATAAATAAATAGGAGAAGTAAGTTTATTGCTATTTTTAGCAGCTGCTTTTTCGTAATAATCTACTGCATTTTCAATATCATTTAATTCCATGTATGAATCGCCAATAGCACCTAAAGCAACAGCACTAATAATTACATCATCAGAGCTAAATTCTTTTAATTCATAAATAGCATCTTCAAACATTCCCATATTTCTGTAAGCAATACCTAAATAATAGTGTGCTAAGTTGGCAGATTTTGTACCGCTGTAAGTTTCAACGATTTCAATAAATCCCATGTTTGTTCCGCCATCGCCATTAATAGCTAGGTTTAACGAATCTCTTTCGAACTGTTGTTCAGCCCAAAACATATTTTCTTGTGCTTCAGATTCTATTGGTGGAAGGTAAACTTTATAGTAAAAAGCAAAAGCTGCAATTACCAATATTATTGCACCTAATGCAACGGTAATAGGCATTTTATTATTTTCTACAAAGTTCTCGGTTTTACTGTAAACCTCTTGAACATCAACAATTACTTCCGAATTTTCGTCTTTCTTTTTTGCCATTTTGTTTTCTTGTTTTTTATAGGGTTGCAAAAATAGTTTTTTTAATCAAAATAATAACGATTTGCTCAATTTTATCTTTTCAGGGTGAAAATATATTGGATTAATAATCTTAGAATTAAAGGATTTTTCTTACTAACTCCTAATAGCTACCTATCTAATCTAAAACCTACTATCCCCATCTAACATTCTTCCTAAACCACCTAAAATACTTCCTTCGCCTTTGCTTTTTCCGCCATAACTTGGTGCTGAAGCTAATACTCTATCGGCTAATCTGCTAAAAGGTAAGGACTGAATCCAAACTTTACCAGGACCAGAAAGCTGAGCGAAAAAGAAGCCTTCGCCACCAAACAAGGTGTTTTTAATGCCACCAACAAATTTAATGTCGTAATTAATGGTTTGGGTAAATCCTACAATACAACCAGTATCCACGTTAAGCACTTCACCGGGTTGTAAATCTCTTTCTATGATAGTTCCTCCAGCATGCATAAATGCTCTTCCGTCACCTTCTAATTTTTGCATGATAAAACCTTCTCCACCAAAAAATCCAGTGCCTAATTTTTTCTGAAATTCAATACCAACAGCTACTCCTTTAGCTGCACACAAAAAAGCATCTTTCTGACAAATAATTTTACCATTATAAGCTCTTAAATCAATAGGAACAATTTTTCCCGGATAAGGAGCAGCAAAAGTGGCATGTCTTTTATCAATTCCCTGATTGGTGTAGGTAGTCATAAATAAACTTTCGCCTGTTAATACTCTTTTTCCTGCCGAAAATAGTTTGTCCATTAGTCCTTGGTTTTTACTGCTGCCATCACCAAAAATAGTTTCCATTTTAATATTGGAATCCATATACATTAAACTTCCAGCTTCGGCAATAACTGTTTCTTGTGGATCTAGTTCTATTTCTACACATTGCATGTCATCGCCAAATATTTTATAATCAATTTCGTGTGCGTTCATGGTTTTAAGTTTTAAATTGAATAATTTTCCTGTGAAATAATAATTTTATAAAATGTCACAGGTAATCTCCGTATAATTTTTTCATTTGTTTCTGTAATTTTACAAATAAAAAAAATATGTCGATTTGAAAGACAAAAATAATAGAATTAACTTCACAAACTAATTATTAAAATGAAACTTATTTCTTGGAATGTAAATGGCATTAGAGCCATCGTTAAAAAGAATTTTTTTGAATTTATTGATGAATATCAGCCTGATGTATTGTGTTTGCAAGAAACCAAAGCTCAAGATGACCAAGTGCAAGAAGCTTTAGCAGAATTAAAAGGCTACTATATTTATTCTAATTCTGCCGAAAAGAAAGGATATTCGGGAACAGCTATTTTAACTAAAAAACAACCGTTAAATATATTTTTTGATATTAACCAAACAGAACATGATAAAGAAGGGCGGGTTACTACTGCTGAGTTTGATGATTTTTATTTGGTAACGGTGTATGTTCCCAATTCTAAAACAGATTTATCTAGACTAGGCGACAGACAAAATTGGGATGCTCTTTTTCTTAACTTTTTGAAAGAATTAGAAAGCAAAAAGCCCGTAATTGTTTGTGGAGATTTTAATGTGGCTCACAAAGCGATAGATTTAGCTCGTCCTACTGCTAATTACAACAAAAGTGCTGGTTATACACAACAAGAGATTGACGGAATGACCAACTTTGTAAATGCAGGATTGGTAGATACTTTCAGGTATTTTTATCCTGAAAAAAAAGACATGTATAGCTGGTGGAGTTATAGGGGAGGAGCTCGTTTTAAGAATGTAGGCTGGAGGATAGATTATTTTTTGGTTAGTCAAACCTTTTTGCCAAAGGTTAAAGCAGCAACCATACACATGGAAGTTGATGGTTCAGACCATTGTCCGGTAAGTATTGAGATTTAAAGTAGGTGTTAGAGATTAGAAATTAGAGATTTTAGAAGATGGAAGCTGGAAGACCGAAGACGGAAGAATTATAGACTGAGAACTGAAGACTGAACAATTTATTAAAAAAATAGCGTCTCTGCGTCTTTGCGAGAAAAAATGAAAAATGTATAAACAAAAAGCTCCAAAGGAGCGAAATTTAATAGAGATGACTGAAGGTCATTGATAAAAATGAAATAAAAAAATGTTGCAACCATCTATTCCATTAGCAGAACGACTTAGACCCAATTCTTTTGAGAATTATGTGGGACAAAAGCACCTTGTTGCTGAAGGAAGTACCTTGCGTAAGCTGATAGAGATGGGAACTATTCCTTCTATGATTTTTTGGGGACCGCCCGGAGTAGGAAAAACAACATTAGCTAACATTATTGCTCAATATGCCAAACGACCTTTTTATACGCTTAGTGCGATTAATTCAGGAGTAGCAGCGGTAAGAGAGGTAATAGATAAAGCTAAATCGCAACAGTTTTTTGGTACGAATCATCCGATATTGTTTATTGATGAGATTCACAGATTTAGCAAGTCGCAGCAAGATTCTTTGTTGGGAGCAGTAGAAAAAGGCATCATTACATTGATTGGAGCAACAACAGAGAATCCCTCATTTGAAGTCATTTCAGCACTTTTATCGCGTTGTCAAGTTTATATTTTAAAAGAGCAAACCAAAGAAGATTTGTTGGAATTAATAGACATTGCACTTACACAAGATGAATACCTCAAAAAAAGAAAGATAAACATTAAAGAATACGAAACGCTGTTACAATTATCTGGAGGAGATGCCAGAAAATTACTCAACACGCTTGAAATCGTTGTAAACAGTTTGCCTGATGATAAAACTCCTATCACCAATGATTTGGTGATGGACATTATTCAGCAAAATTTAGTGCGTTACGATAAAACCGGTGATCAACATTACGATATTATTTCTGCCTTTATTAAATCTATTAGAGGCAGTGACCCCAATGCAGCGGTTTATTGGCTTGCCAGAATGTTAGAAGGAGGCGAAGACCCTAAATTTATTGCGAGAAGGTTATTGATTTTATCCTCTGAAGATATTGGAAATGCAAATCCTACAGCTTTAGTAATTGCCAATAATTGTTTTCAGGCAGTAAATGCAATTGGCATGCCCGAATCAAGAATTATTTTATCGCAGACAGCTATTTATTTAGCTACATCAGCTAAAAGTAATGCCTCTTATATGGCAATAAATGAAGCTCAAGCATTGGTGCAAAAAACAGGAAATTTGTCTGTTCCGCTACATATAAGAAACGCCCCGACAAAATTGATGAAAGAAGTAGGCTACGGAAAAAACTATATGTATTCGCATAATTATGAAGGCAATTTCGCTCAACAAGAGTACCTGCCCGATGATATTAAAAACACCAAGTTTTATGAACCGGGTAATAATGCTAAAGAAAGTAGCATTAGGAATTTCCTTAAAGAAAATTGGAAAGATAAGTATCGGTATTAGTGTATTTATAGGGGCTCTTAATTAAAATGTAATGATTATGATTAAACTACTTTGTTATGAAAATAATACAACTAAAAGGTATACACAAATTAGCAAAAACAAAATAGATTAATGTTAATTGATAAATCATACTATTTCTCTCATAAAGACACAAAGACTCATATAAAAATTAAAGGAGATAATGAAAAACCAATAATCTTATACTTACATGGTGGCCCAGGGGGAGATTGTGCCCCATTTATTTATCATTATGGAGAATTAATAGAACAAGATTATTTAATGGTTTATTGGGATCAAAGAGGTTCTGGTTTATCTGATAAATATTTGGATGAACAAAATATTTCTTTTGACCTCTTTATAAGCGACCTACACGATATTATAATACACCTAAAAGAAAATTACAAGACCAGTCATTTAATATTGCTTGGAACATCTTGGGGAGCTTCTTTAGGGTTAATGTATTTGACTAAATATCAAGGCATAGTAGATGCTTTGATTTGTATTGGAGGCTTGGCTTCCGTTTCATTAGCAATGGAAGGACTAATTTCTTATGAAAAGAAGTTCATAAAAAGTCAACTTATTGATGAGAAGAATTCAATTCGTAAAAAAGAATTACAAAAGCTGCTTCAGAATATAAATCTTGTTGATTCATCCTATTCAAACTGGGATTGGGAAGCAATGCAAATGGTAAAACATTTAATTCCCGAAAAATTAAAAATAAATGTGTTTCAAATAGATTCATCAATAGAATATATTCCTGATAATGTTTATAAGTCTCTTGGGTATGATTTACAGAGTAATAATGGTAGAAAGATTAATAAACTCTTTTGGGAAAAAGAAGAGTTCAAAAATATGAATTTTTTAACCCTCTTATCCAAAATTAGTGACCCCGTAAATATCATTCAGGGTGAATTTGATCTAATTGCTGGTATTAAACAAGCAAAAACTATTTATAATAATCTATCTCTTCATTCCGATAAAAAAGAACTTACAATAATTCCAAAGGAGGGGCATCGTATATTAAAAAAGAAAACAGAATTAATACAAACAATTAATTCCTTTATAAGTAAACAACTCTTACTGACATAATATAAGTTAGTCTAGGTAAGAGTTAAAACACAGCATTAATAACCCCCAATTTTGATTTTTTCAAACAAAAAAAATTCACTTTTCATCAAAAACACACGATTTTCGACAAATTTTCCCATCTTAAGAGAAGAAAAATGTAGCAAAAAACACTCTTTTTTTACCCCTCAAAAAAATAATTTAAAATTATTCTTATTGAAAATCAATTAATTAACATTTTTTATACTACTTTGTATTGCATAGTATTTGTTTTTGTATATATCTTTGCAATGTAAGTTAATTTGTATAACATTTAAAAAAAGATAAAATGAAAAAAGTAATAATTGTAGCCATGTTTTTAATGAGTAGTATCTTAATAACTACTAAAGCAAATGCTACCACCATCAAGAATGACGATAACAGTTGTTTGTTAGAAGATAAATTAGAAAATAACTTAAAATTGCCAGAAAGTTTAAAAAAGCAATCTAACAGTGGAGTGGTAAAAGTAGATTTTAAAATAAATGCCAACCGCCAAATTGAAGTATTAAACATTTCAGGAAACAAAAAAGAAGTTACGGCTTATGTAAAACAACAATTGGAATTGTTGGGAGAAGATATTTGTGTACTCGAAAAAGGTATTGTTTACCACATTAACATAAAAATTAAAATAGTTTAACATATGAACATAGAAAACACACAGGCTCAGATGAGAAAGGGAGTGCTAGAATATTGCATTCTTTCTATTCTCAACAACGGAGAAGCCTATCCATCAGAGATAATTGAGCAGCTTAAGCAAGGTAAATTAATAGTGGTAGAGGGAACGCTTTATCCGCTTTTAACTCGACTAAAAAATGCCGAGTTGCTTTCTTATCGTTGGGAGGAATCTACCTCAGGACCACCCAGAAAGTATTATCAACTTACTGATAAAGGTAAAAAATTCTTAGAAGAATTAGCAACAACTTGGGATGACCTTGTAGCTGCTGTAGAAATTACCAGAAAACCAACTAAAAAATAAAAACAAACTTTCAAAACGACAATCATGAACCAAACATTAACAATAAACATAAGTGGAATAGTTTTTCATATAGAAGTGGATGCTTATGAAGCACTTAAAGTCTATTTAAGCACCATTAAAAGCTATTTCAATAATTCTGAAGAGCGTGAAGAAATCATGCTTGATATAGAAGCCAGAGTGGCAGAAATTTTTGCTGAAGCTCAAAATGATAAAAACCAGGTAATTGTAATGGCAGATGTAAATAAAGTAATTGCCATTATGGGAGAACCTGAGCAGTATTTAACAGATGAAGAGGAAGAAATTCCTACTCAAAAAACGCACAGAAAAAGAGAGGATAAAAAACTTTTTAGAGACCCTGATGATAGAGTTTTAGGTGGTGTTGCTTCCGGATTAGGAGCTTACATTGGCTTAGATACTGTTTGGGTTCGACTATTTTTTGTTGCTGCATTTTTTATGGGTTTTGGTATTCTAACCTACATTATTTTATGGATAGTAATGCCTGAAGCTAAAACCACTGCCGAAAAATTAAAAATGCGTGGAGAACCTATCAACATTAAAAATATTGGTAAAGCTTTTGAATCTGAAGCTCAAAAAGTGGGTGAGAAACTACAAAATGTTGATACTAACAAGTTTTCATCAAAAGCAGGAACAGTATTAGAGAATATTGTAATGGCAATTGCCAGTTTCTTTACAGCTGTTTTCAATATTTTTGGAAAAGTGTTGGGTATTGCTTTCTTGTTTGTAGGAACTTTTATGTTGGTAGTTTTATTGGCACTACTTTTTGGTTCTACAGCCATATTTTCAATTTCTAATGATGGCGTTTATTCCATGGCATCGCAAGATTTTTTTAATTTGATTTTTATAAATCAAGACCAATTTTATTTGGCATCTATAGCTGTATTTTTATTAATTGGTGTGCCTGTAATAGGTTTAATTTTTCTGTCTATCAGAATGTTGTTTAAGGTTAGATCTCACTACAGTGTTGGATTAACCTTTGTAGGATTGTTGGTAGTAGGAACAATTTTAGTCTTTATGGTAGGAACGAGGTTAGCTGTAGAAATGTCTGCCGAAGAAGAGTTTGAAAAAACAGAAATTATTTCGCCTGATTTTAACACTTATGTAATTAAAACCAACATTACAGAAATGCCTGGTCAAGGTGTTCTGGAAGATAAATTTACCAGTATTTCTATTGAAGGAGATATGATGTATCAGCGATTTGTGGAACTTTCTGTTGAAAGAAGTAAAAATGACAGCATGATGATAACCACTAATTTTTCTTCGCACGGAAAAAGTCCGAAAGATGCGCTGAACAAAGCTAAAGCGATTAACTATGTTCATCAGCTTAACGATTCGATATTATTTTTTCCTGATTATTTAGCTACCAATAAAGAACATAAGATTAGAGGTCAGCAAGTAGAGATTACGGTGTACTTACCACTTTATCAAAGCATTTATTTAGATAAATCTACCAAAGAGCTAATTTATGATGTAGATAATTTTACCAACACCTATGATAAGAAAATGGTTGGTAGAAAATGGGTGATGTTAGAGCAAGGGTTAACATGTTTAGATTGTAATGACATTGAAGGCATTACTTCTAAAGAATTGGAAGAGCTAAAAGCTTTAAAAATGGTGGAGACAGTAATAGAATAATTGTTAAGCTATAAAAAATGCGGTGGTTTTTAATGTGAAAGTTTACACCGTAATTAAAACTGCATGGAAGATATTATCTGAAATGCAGTTTTTTTATTTGAGTTGATCGAGTAAAAATTTGTAACTTATTATTATGACTCACCCCAAAGTCATCTTGCGATAACTTTTCCCCTCTCTTTAAAGAGAGGGGGTTAGGGGGAGAGTTTAAAATAAACTGTATACAAATAAGATATACTCTTTTTCTGTATTAAAATCTATGTTACTATGTGGTTTTAGAGTTGATTTTATCCTTCAAAAGTAAAAGAAAGCAAAAACATCTTAGAACGCAATTGACCAATAGGAGTAGAGAGTGCAGTGCCATCATCTTCTAATAGGTTGAAAAATCCGTACGACATTTTTAGTTCTATTCCAAATTTAAAATACTGCAAGTAAAAGTCTGTTCCAAAACCTATTTGTCCTACAATATCATCTCGTTTTAGTTTTACAATAATATCACTTAGTTTGGTAGAAAAATTATCGGCATCGGCATTAGAAGCTAAATCTAAGGTATAAGCAGCACCGCCAATGATATAAGCACTAAAATTATTTAGTCGGGCAGATTTATATTTAATGTTTAAGGGGAAATTAATTAAGGTAGATTCAATGTCTTTTTGATAGGTTTCAATACCATTCATGGTTTCAAAAGTGTAAATTAAACTTCTGGAAGAGAAAGCTAAGTTAGGCGTAAACCTTAAACCTAAATAATCGCCCATGTGTAATTCTGAAATAATCCCTAAGTTAAAACCTGGTGCAGTTTTAGGCTCTAAAATCATTAAAGAATCGTTGGTAGCTAAATCTATCTGTTCTCTTTTAACCACAAAATTGGCAATGTTATAGCCTAATAAAAAACCAAAATGCATAAAGCGTTTCTCAAACTTAGGCAAGTTTTTGGTGTGCTCTCTTTTGTTGTATGTCTGTGCATCAGCATCAACAAAACAAAGGGTAAAAAGTAGAATTAATATGATTTTTATAGATTTCACTCGTTTCGTTGTTGTAATTGGGTAAACATAACGGAATCTTATCAAAATTATTTGCTTGCCTTGTAAATTGTTGCTATTCCAAATAAAAGGGTGGTTGCTTTTGCATTTTTATATCCTATTTTTGTGAGTAGCTGTACAAAATCCTCTCCATCAGGAAAAGCATACACCGACTCAGGTAAATAGGTGTAAGCAGCAGTGTCTTTAGAAACCATTTTTCCTATTCCCGGAAGGATTTTATTGAAGTAAAAATTATATAATTGTTTTATCGGAAATTTTCTTGGTTTAGAAAACTCTAAAATTATTCCTATGCCGTTTGGTTTTAGCACACGCAACATTTCTGTCAAGCCTTTTTCTAAATTCTCAAAATTTCTAACACCAAAAGCAACGGTATAAGCATCAAAATAAGCAGCCTCAAATCGTAAGTTTTCAGAATCGCCAAGTTCTAAGCTAATGATGTTGTCAACGCCTTTTTTCTTAATTTTTTCCTTGCCCACATTTAACATTCCTTCAGAAATGTCTATTCCAATAATTTCGTCAGGATTTAATTTTAACGCTTCAATAGCAAAATCGGCAGTTCCTGTAGCAATATCCAATATTTTTTTAGGCTGATGAGGAGCCAACATTCTCACCGCTTTTTTTCTCCAAAGAATATCAATACCCAACGATAAAAAATGATTTAAAAAATCATATTTATGCGAGATATTGTTGAACATGGTAGCCACCTGCTCTTTTTTTGTGGTTTGTTTTTCTTTGTAAGGAATAACGGTCATTCAGCTAAGTGGTTTAAGGTTTCTTTTAATAAAATAGATTTATCTATAGGTACAACGCCAACTTTTTCGCAAACCAATCCTCCGGCAAGGTTGGCAATTTGAGCAATAACTTCATTAGGCTGTTTTAAAGCTAAACATAATGAAGCTACACTAATTACAGTATCTCCAGCACCTGAAACATCTGCTATATTTCTAATATGAGCAGGAATATGTTGGTGTGAAGTAGTATTGAAAATTAACATTCCTTGTTCCGACAAAGTAATTAAAGTAGCAGTAGGATGCAGTTGTTCGTGTAATAATTTTAATGCATTAATAATGCTGTTGATGTCCGAAGTTTTAATATCTAAATTCAATCCTTCTCTTAGTTCTTTAAGGTTGGGTTTAAACAAGGTAACATTTTTATAGGCTAAAAAGTTTTTCTTTTTCGGATCTACAGTAGTAGGAATATTTTTATCGTTACAAAGTTTCACCACTTTTTCAATAAGAGTAGGTGTAATAACCCCTTTGTCGTAATCTTCAAAGATAACTACATCTATTTTTTCGGTGGTAATGATGTTTTTTATAACATCAAAAAGTGCATTGCTTTCTTGGTTGTTGAGTGGTGTTTCCGTTTCAGAATCAACTCGTAACAATTGGTGGTTGTTGCCAATTACTCTGGTTTTAACGGTGGTTACTCTATTATCGAGCTTAATTAATCCTTTAGCAGTAAGTTGCGAAGAGGTGAGCAGATGTTCAAAAGCAGCACCATCTTCATCCTTACCTATGGCAGAACACAAAATAGGATTACCACCCAATGCTTGTACATTAAGGGCTACATTGGCAGCACCTCCCAAGCGATTTTCTCTTTTCTCCACTGCCACAATAGGCACAGGAGCTTCAGGAGAAATGCGGTCAACTTTGCCAAAATAATAGGCATCTATCATTACATCACCAATGATTAATACATTGAGTTGGTTAAAATCATCAAATAACTGATGTATATCTTTTTGATTTATTGATGGTTGCTTCATGAAACTTCTTGGTAGCGTTTAACTGCAAAGAAACGCAAAAAGTTAGGTATTTTGTATATGTAGGACAGGAAAATGAAGAAATCTGAAAAATAGTTTAAAGCTTTCATTATCCTAAATGTCATTTCGAACAAAATTTTACAAGTTGAGGAACGAAACTTAGTAAAATGCAGCTAGAGAGATCTTTTGATTTAGATAGCAGAAATATCTTTAATAAATCGTATTATCGATTATTCTCCATACATTGCTAAAGTCGATATAAAAGGTTCTGTAAACATTATATTCTAATTCAAACGAACTCAGATTTACCTTTTTAAAAATCTTTTTAACCAGTCTCTTACATTTTCCTCTTTCAATTTTGTCTTCAATATACCATGAAAGACCGTCTCGAAGTTTCATTTTGTCTATTGGATGTGTCCATATCTTCTTAAGTTTTCCGTTTTTGCCAAAAGTCAGATTATAGCTGTAACAGGAAAAATCCGCTGTGTCAAACGTTGTTTCAAGGCTATCAAGTTTGAAGTTTAAATAATTATCTATAGTATCTTTAATTGATTTTAAATAGTCTCGTTTTGGTTTGCTCTTCTCGAATGCTAATGATTGTTTTTTGCTCATTATATATATCATCACAAATCCATTTTTAGAATAAGTTTTTCCTTTTTCTAACTTGGATTCAAATTCAGAATATTTAGTTTGTAAATCGAGAATTTGACCAATTGTGTCGTACATTGTCTTTATCGCAGTTACATAATTTATTGAATCATTTTGATGCCAATGACAAGTGTATTCTGAGAACTGAAAATAATTTTGAGTCTTATAAGAAAAATTTATTCCACCACAATGTAACCTACCAAAATTCCATCCTTCAATTAGGGTATCAGTAGGTGTTGAATAAAACTTTTGATTTAATATCATTTTACCAACTTTAGTTGCACTATCCGTGTTCAATTTAATTCTCTCATAAATGTAACAATTGGCTTTTAAATCTTTTCCGAAATCAGTTTTAGTGTCTTTGTATTGGGTAATTGAATTTATTAATTCACCTAAAAAAACTTCTCCATTTTTACTATAGATATTAACTATCTGTCCATCTCGTTGATGTCGAAAATGATACTTGTACATTGAATTCTCGATGGGTTCAACCTTAAAGTAAAATTCATTGAGTTCTGATTGAGAATTACTTCTCCATGAATGTTCATCAGACAGTTTAACTGATTGTAATTCATTCTGTGAATATGAATTTAATCCAATTAAAATTGATAATATGAGTAATGCCGTTTTCTTCATTTTAAATTAGCGTCAAGTTGTATATAGGTATAACTCTATCAAACCTTTACAACCATACTTAGGTAGATAGTCTGATTCCACCAAACATACAAAAAATACTTTAAAAACCTTTGAAAAATAACTCTCTACAATTTTTCTTTAAATAAAAACTTTTTTTGTAGGGTTTGCTGCGGTTTGTAGGTGTAGTAAACAAAACCATCTTTAATTTTTATTTTAGATACAAATTGATGCTGTAATTGAAAAGTGTCGGCTACTTTGCCCGTGTTGGTATTAATTTGTTTCAATAAATAATATCCTTGCTTTATAAATAGGGCATAAACCGTTCCGTTAAGCTCGTCCATTAACAATTGTTTTTTCCATTTCCCATTGCTTTTTTCTTGGTGGTAAGCTATGGTAATGCTATCTGTTAGCAAGGTATCTTGTGTATATTTCCAAATAAAATTATCGTAATGATCGAAAATGAGTAAGGTATCGTTATTTACAAATAAAGGAGCATAAACAGGGTCGTATAAAAAGTTGCGAGAAAACCCAGTCATCATTGCGGCAATATCGTGTTTGTCGTAATTTTTATAACGCTTAGCCATACGTTTGGCAAATTGTCGTTGGGCATTATTCAAATCATGGTATTCATATAAATATTGCCATTCCATATCATGATGAACAACCTCTTTTATCACACTTATAGACGTATCTTGTGTGTTATAAGCATAGTATTTAAATTTGGGGAAATCTCGCATAAAATCAGAGAAAATAAGAGAATTTCCGGTGCTGTCAACAATGGGTTTAATCATTTGGTAAAAATCTTCCAGCGGTAATTTATAAAGCGTGAAGTTGTAGCCAATAATTTCTATGCGATAAATGGCATCATTGCAAATAAGGTTAATGTTTCCGAGGTAATCGGTGTAAAGTTCTTTTGGCGGACAAGGAATAAAATGTGAAGCTAAAATTTCTTCATTTTCATCAACCAAATACAGTTTACTGTCTTTATCAGGATTTTTTTCATAAGCAATAAAAACAAATTTATCTTGATGAAATTCGTAATCTAAAATATTTATTTCTACACTTTTAAAAACAGGAATAGGCTCATTGCTACTGGTAATTTCTACAGGTTTTAAAGCTACTACTTTTTGCTCTAAGGTAATGTTGAGGTAAATGCTATCGGTGTTATTGGTAATTACTTCGTAGTGGGTGTTGTAAGAAGTGTGCGAAATTACCAAAGTAGTAAATTGCTGATGTTGAAAACGAATTTCAAACTCGCCTTTATTGTTGGTACGACTAATAATGTTTTGATGGTGTACTTTAACGTGTACATTTTCTATGGCTTGTTGAGTGGTTTTATCAAGGATTTTCCCGCTAACTTTTACTTGCTCTTGTGCAAACAAGGTCGCCATTGGCAGTGTAATAATGAAAATGAAAATTCGGATAACTAACTTCATAAATGCAATTTTACATCAAAGTTGATGCAATTAAAAGTCAAATTCCATAAAAATGGAAATAATTTTTTCTTCCTTGACGAAGTGCTGTGGAAATTAGGTTTTGGATATTAGGCTGGACTCCTTGTCTTCGCTTTGCTACGCAAGGAGAGGGATGTCTGTTTTGCTTTCCCTGACGAAGTGCAACGAAGATCAGGGATCCAGTTTTCGTAAAATTAGAATACTGGGATATTAGGCTAAACTCCTTGTCTCCGCTATGCTACGCAAGGAGAGGAGTGTTTGTTTTGCTTTCCCTGACGAAGTGCAACGAAGATCAGGGATCCAGTTTTCGTAAAGTTAGAATACTGTGATATTAGGCTAAACTCCTTGTATCCGCTACGCTTCGTAAGGAGAATGGGTAAACAAATCTAATCCTTAGAAATAACACAATACATGGCGGTAGTAAAAAAATCTCTGAAGTGAGGAATATTCATTATTCCCGGTAGTACTCTGGTTTTTAGCTTAAACTTAATTTCGTAGTTGGGGTTAACCATGAAATAGGTTTTTTTATCTATTTTATAGTTACAATTCTTTACAATTCTCTCAAATCTACTGATAGAAATTCCTGTGTCTTTAATTTCTAGTAAGGAGTCTATCGTTTGCTGACTTTCGCCAAACATTTTAAGGATGCCAACATACAAAAAGTTGGGTAGCAAATGGAAATAAGGTAATTTACTAAGGTAGCGGCTTCTACAAATTTGTTGATGTCCGCCAAAAGGCATGCGCCAAGGAGGGAATGCAAAAAATACTTTTCCTTTAGGAGATAAAAATTGTTTGAGATTTTCTAAAAAAACTTCCTGATTAGGAATGTGCTCAATGGTATCTCTCATAATAATCAAATCGAACTGGGGATAATCAGCAGGATTTACCTTGTAAATATCTTCGGCAATAAAAGTAGCAAGTTGTTTATTAGGATGATTCTCAAAAAACTTTTTAGCATTTTCTATTTTGTTAACAGCAAGGTCGATACCAATAATTTTACAGCCTAAGTCTAAAAAAGGAAGTAAATTACCACCTTCGCCACAACCAATTTCTGCAACAGTAGTTTCGGGAGAAATATCCATTAAACCTTTTAAATAAGGAATAACATAGTTGGTAGTAGTAAAAACTTGTTCGTTAAAATACCTTTCTCTATTTGTATGTCTGTCGTGCATAATGGCTAAAATGAGGCTCAAAAATAACTCAATTTATTAGATTCAATCCATTTTTTGGGAATAAATGTATGGAATAAACTAATTTTGTTTCCATGACAATAAAAGAACGCTACCAACATTTTATAGACTATTTTAGTAAACATCAGCCTATTGCCGAAACAGAGTTAAACTATAGCAATCCTTATGAATTATTAGTGGCGGTAATACTTTCTGCACAATGTACCGACAAGCGAGTAAACATTGTTACAAAAGATTTGTTTGAACGTTTTCCTAATGCCAATGAGTTAGCTATTGCCGATGTAGAAGAAGTTTTTGAGTACATAAGAAGTATAAGTTACCCAAATAATAAAGCCAAACACATTGTAGGGATGGCGAACATGTTGGTGAATGATTTTAATAATGTTGTTCCATCAGATATAGATGAATTACAAAAAATGCCAGGAGTGGGGAGGAAAACAGCCAATGTTATTGCTAGTGTTATCTACAATAAACCAGCTATGGCGGTAGATACACATGTTTTTAGAGTTGCCGAAAGGTTAGGATTAACAACAAATGCAAAAACTCCATTAGCAGCTGAAAAACAATTGGTAAAACATTTACCCGAAGAGGTTATTCCTATTGCTCACCATTGGTTAATCCTGCACGGAAGATATATTTGTATTGCTCGTAAACCCAAATGCGATAAATGCGAAATCACTCATTTTTGTAAGTATTATAAGAAATTAGAGATTGATGGTTAGAAGTCGGAAGTCCGAAGATTGAAGACTGAAAACGAAGATTAACCGCTAAGACGCTTAAGGTTTACGCAAAGTTCGCGAAAGTTGTTAAGTGTTTAAAAGTTCAAAGTTTAGAAAATTTTCATTATGACGAAGACTGACCTTTGATTAATTTAGCCAGTTTTCTTGTGGTTACAATTTAACGTGGGCTTGTAGTAATCAATCCTTGAACTGTAAAAGAACAAAAGAGAGAAGGCAATAGTCCCTTTTACTTAGTAACTAAAAGCAAAACAGTTTCAGGGCTTGGGTTGTGTGGCAAATTTAACCGCTTAGAAAACCATAAATTTATCAGAAGTCTTGATTTTTTGTTTTATCTGTCTATTTTTCTATTTTATTAAATTAGTCAGATATAACTCGCTAATAATCTTATTCTTACTTAAAAATATTAGTTTTAGCTCGTTTCTTTTGTATCAAGACAAAAGAAAGGCAAACTAAATTAAACCGTAAAGATCATTAATTAGAAATTAGAAATTAGAAATTAGAAATTAGAAATTGAAGATTGAGAACATTAACTAAACTCATAAACTTTTAACCTTTTAAACTAAACTTCTCAACCACTTATAATAAAATTTAACCATTGATGTATTTTGTGATAAATGAAGTAGGAATAATTCTTATTTTCGCTGAATAGATTTCAAATATTAATGAATAATAACTATACTATGAAGAAAATTTTAATATCAACAGCCCTGTGTTTAGCTGTGATTACAGGAGTTAACGCGCAGGCAAACAAAATTAAATTTGAGCAATTTAAGCTAGATAATGGCTTAAATGTAATTTTACATCAAGACAAATCAACACCAATTGTTGCAGTTACTGTTTTGTACCATGTAGGCTCTAAAAATGAAGACCCAAGCAGAACAGGTTTTGCCCACTTTTTCGAACATTTATTGTTTGAAGGTTCTGAAAATATTGGCAGAGGAGAATACATGAAAATGGTAAGTTCTAACGGAGGTTTATTAAATGCTAATACCTCTTTCGACAGAACTTTTTACTTTGAAATTTTGCCTTCTAACCAATTAGAATTGGGTTTGTGGATGGAAGCAGAAAGAATGTTACACGCTAAAATTGATGAAACAGGTGTGGAAACGCAAAGAGAAGTAGTAAAAGAAGAGTACAGACAATCTTTTGAAAACAGACCTTACGGTTCTTTTTTAATGGAAATGTTTGGAAGAGCTTTTGAAGAACATCCTTACCAATGGGTGCCAATAGGTTCGTTAGAGCATTTAAATCAAGCAAAAATTGAAGAGTTTAGAGATTTTTACAAAATGTGGTATGTGCCTAACAATGCTACCTTATCTATTGCTGGAGATTTTGACATTAAACAAGCAAAACAATGGATAAACAAGTATTTTTCTGAAATTCCTAAAGGAACAAAGAAAATTGAAAGACCAACAATAGTTGAACCAATTAAAAACAAAGAAATTAGAGATACCGTTTATGATAATGTTCAGTTACCAGCAGTAATGATGGGTTACCATACACCTGCTCAAGGAACACCAGATGCTTATGCAGTAGAAATGTTAGCTCAAATTCTTTCTCAAGGAAATAGCTCTAGAATGCAAAAAAGTATAGTTGATGAACAACAAAAAGCCTTATTTGTAGGTGCTTTTCCTTTCCCAACAGAAGATCCGGGATTATCATTAATGTTTGGAATAGCCAATATGGGCGTTGCAATAGATGAGTTGGAAGCAGCAATTGATAAAGAAGTTGAAAAAGTGCAGAATGAATTAATTTCTGAAGAAGAATTCCAAAAAATGAAAAACCAAATTGAAAGCGATATGGTTTCTAAAAATGCAAAAGTAGAAGGAATTGCTGAAAATTTAGCTAACTATCATGTATATTATGGCGATGCCAACTTAATCAATACAGAAATTGACAGATACATGAAAGTAACTCGTGAAGATTTAAAACGTGTGGCTAACAAATATTTCAGAAAAGATAATAGAGTGGTTTTACATTATTTACCTAAAGAAAAATAATTAATAGCTAAAATCATTAACTAATCAAAACAATTAAAAAGATAGACATGAAAAAATTAAGCATATATATTTTATCATTAACAATGATTACCGGTGCTTTTGCACAGAAACTAGACAGAAGTAAAGTACCTGCTCCTGCTCCTGCACCAAAAATTAATTTAAGCCAGCCGGCAACATTTACGTTACCAAACGGATTAAAAGTATTTGTGGTTGAAAATCATAAATTGCCTAAAGTGGCTTTTTCATTAAGCTTAGATGTTGATCCTGTTTTAGAAGGCGATATGAAAGGTTATGTTGACATTACTGGACAGTTGTTAGAAAGAGGAACAACCAACAGAACCAAGCAACAATTAGATGAAGAAATCGATTTTATTGGTGCTACATTAAGCACTTCTGCAAATGGTGTTTATGCTTCATCACTAAAAAAACACCAAGCTAAGATTTTAGAAATTCTTTCTGATGTGGTGTTAAATTCAGACTTTAAACAAGAAGAACTGGATAAGCTTAAAACGCAAACTATTTCAGGTATTGCATCATCTAAAGATGATCCGGATGCTATTGCAGCAAATGTTAGATCAGTATTGGTTTACGGTAAAAAACATCCTTACGGAGAAATTACTACCGAAGAAACGGTTGAAAATGTTACCTTAGAAGCTTGTCAAAATTATTACAAAACTTATTTCAGACCAAATGTTTCTTACTTAGCAGTTGTTGGAGATGTGAGCGTTAAAGAAATTCAACCATTAATTGAAAAGTATTTTGCTGCTTGGGAAAAAGCCGATGTGCCAGTAAATAAATACAAAATGCCTACATCACCAAAACAAACAGAAGTAGCTTTTGTACATAAAGAAGGAGCTTCTCAGTCGGTAATTAATATTACTTACCCTGTAAATCTTAAAAAAAGTAATCCAGATGTTGTTAAAACAAGAATTCTTAATTCTATTTTAGGAGGAAGTGCTACAGCAAGATTATTTATGAACTTAAGAGAGAAACATGGTTATACTTATGGAGCTTATTCTACGTTAAGTGCTGATGAATTAGTAGGTTATTTTAATGCCAATGCAAAAGTGAGAAACGATGTTACTGATAGCGCGTTAACTCAGTTTATGGTAGAATTAAATAGAATTGCTGATGAAAAAGTTGCTGCTGATGAATTACAAGGAATGAAAAATTACGCATCAGGAATTTTTGCTTATACCTTACAAGACCCACAAACCATTGCTCGTTTTGCCATAGAAACTGAAAAATATAAATTACCTGCAGATTATTACGCTACTTACATGGAGCAAATTGCAGCAGTAACTATTGATGATGTGAAAGAAATGGCTGAGAAATACATCACTCCAAACAATGCAATTATTTTAGTAGTTGGAAACAAAAACATTGCTGATAAGCTTGTTGAGTTTGATGTTGACCAAAAAGTTAGCTACTATGATATTTATGGAAATGATTATGTTGAAGCATTAAAACCTGCTCCAGAAGGAGTAACTGCTGAAACCGTTATGAATAAATATATAGAATCTAAATACGGAATGCCTAAAGGTAAAAAATTAGATAAAAAGCTAAAGAAAATTAAAGACATTACCGTAAGAATGGATGCTACTATTCAAGGACAATCTATTAATGTTACTCGTTACCAAAAAGCACCAAATAAGTTTGCTAATGCAATCACTATGGGAACAATGGTTATTCAGAAACAAACCTTTAATGGAACTACAGGAAAATCTTCTGGTATGCAAGGTAATGAAGATATTACTGGAGATGATTTAGAAGATTTAAAACTAAGTTCTATAATGTTTTTAGATGCTAAATATGCCGACCATGGAATTACTTATGAATTATTAGGTATAGAACCAATTAATGGCGAAGATGCTTATAAAATGGTTCAAACTAAACCAAATGGTGAAACAGAAACAGAATGGTTTAGTGTAGCTTCAGGATTAAAAGTAAAATCGATGTCTGTTCAAGAAAATGATGAAATGCCTGAACCAATTACAGTTGTTACAGAGCTTTCTGACTATAAAGAAGTAAACGGAATTATGTTCGCTCATAAAACCAAACAAGTTTTTGGTCCACAAACTTTAGACATGACGGTAACGGCAGTTGAAATAAACACTAAATTAGGTGACGAAGTATTTGAATAATAAATAGTTCAATTAATAGATAATAGTTTAAAAATTCCCATAATTTTATGGGAATTTTTATATCTGTTAAATTATAGCATAAATGCGAATTACGAGAAGGAAGATTGTAGGGTTTTTTATTATAAGTGTTGTTGCTTTAGTGTTATTAGTAACCTTTAGCAATATGGTAATTATTAATTCTACAAAAGCTGCTATTCATAATCAGATAGAAGGTTTTCCTGAGGATTATCCTGTAGCCTTATTGCTTGGTACAAGTGAATACACCATTAAAGGAAGAACAAATTTGTTCTTCAAATATCGTATTGAAGCTGCTGCAGCACTTTATCACAATAAAAAAGTAAAACATATTATTGTAAGTGGCGATAATAGTTTGTTGGAATACAATGAACCACGACAAATGTTTAAAGCCTTAGTGAAATTAGGTATTCCTGATAGTGCTATTACTTTAGATTTTGCAGGTTTCAGAACCTTAGATTCTGTAGTTAGGTGTAAAGAAGTTTTTGGACAAAATAATTTTGTCATCATCTCCCAGCGTTTTCACGTGGAAAGAGCTTTATTTATTGCCAATAAATTTAATATTAATGCAATTGCCTATGCTGCCCAAAACCCACCCGAAAAATATGCTTTTAAAACTCAATTGAGAGAGTATTTAGCCAAAACACTTGCCGTAATAGATGTATATATTCTTAACACCAAACCTAAATTTTTAGGAGAAAAAGAAAATGTTTCTTTTTAATACCTCAATACAAAATTTTCCTTACTTAAATCTGTGTTGAACAACACAATTCCAAAAGCAAATACATCAATGGTAGTAGTAACTTTAGGATGTTTTTTTATTTCTTCCCAAGCAGCTTTCATTTCATCCGACCAATAAATATCATCGAAAATAAACACACTTTTAACGGAAGTCTTTTCTACACACTTATTAAAATAGGAGAGGGTAGCAGCTTTTGTATGGTTGCCATCAAAATAGACAAAATCTAACGTTTCATGTTGAGAAATGATTGTTGGCAAAGCATTTTCAAAACTATCATTGTAAATTTTAATGTTGTTGTAGCCAATTTTCTTAAAATTTATTTTCGCAATTTTAGTGATGTTAGGACAACCCTCTATAGTATGCACGATACATTTTGAATTGTGAGCAGCCAAATACATGGTGCTAATCCCAACCGATGTTCCTATTTCTATAATGGATGATGGTTTAAACCTATTGGCTAATCGAAATAATAACTGTCCGTATTTTGCAGGCTTAGAAGAAAATTTAGTGATGTTGGCAATTCTTCTTTCTGTTGATGAATGAACTTTTGAACCCGCTCCCAAATCTGTTACGTTAATCTTTTGTTTACTCAGTAAAAGCATGGCTCTTATAGATTCAATATCATCAAAACAATAATATTTTTGATCATCTTTAATAATCTGAGTGTAAAGCTCAAAAACAAATGGAGACTGAATACCATGCTCATTCTTAGATTTTAAGAGAAAGCCAAGATAGTTAAAAAGCAACTTCAGTTTGTTCATGCTTCAAAATTATACAATATCTATTGCTAACAATAGTTTTGAGTGAGAAAAAACGGTTTTTAGGTTCAAAGTTTAAGGTTTGAAGTTTAACCATTAACTATTTTTTGCGTCCTTGCGTCTTTGCGAGAGAATTTTCTTTAGTTAATGTTTAAACTTACTTATTAAATGTGAGCATAAAATAGTAGAGCGATTAAAAATAAATTCATAGATTTGAACATCAAATTTCAAACATCAACATGAACATCGCAATAATAGGCTACGGCAAAATGGGACAAGTAATTGAAAGAATTGCTTTAGAAAGAGGACATCAGGTAACCTTAAAAATTACGGTGGATAATGCAGCAGATTTAAACCCTGCGAATTTAAAAGATGTAGATGTAGCTATTGAGTTTACTACTCCCGAAAATGCGGTAAAATCTATTTCCACTTGTTTGGAAAACAACGTACCTATTGTGGTTGGAACAACAGGTTGGTACCATCAATTTGATGCCGTAAAACAAAAATGCTCTCAACACCAAGGAACCTTGTTGTACGCCACCAATTGCAGTGTGGGCGTTAATTTATTTTTTAAATTGAATGAGCAGTTAGCAAAACTGATGAATAATCACCCTGATTATGAAGTGAAAATGGATGAAGTGCACCATACTCAAAAACTAGATATTCCTAGTGGTACTGCAATAACCTTAGCAGAAGGTATTATTACTAATTTGGATGCCAAAACAAAATGGGGAATACAACCATCGGCAGATAAAAGTGAGTTGTTTATTGAAGCCCACAGAACTGAAAATGTTCCAGGAACCCATCAAGTAACGTATTCCTCTGCTATAGATGATATTGAAATAAAACATACTGCTCATAACAGAGAAGGTTTTGCTCAAGGAGCAGTTATTGCAGCTGAGTTTATTCATAATAAGAAGGGGATATTTACCATGCAAGATGCGTTATTTAGTTAAATAAATTGCACAATGACTCTAAATGAAAAAGAAAAAATAAAAGCTTTAATTCAAAAGTATAATCCCATACTTAAGGAGTCTATTGAAATTGCGTTGGTGGAAGATTTATTTAACCTAATTATTGTCAACAGAGACGATACAGATTTTGAGTTGAAAGATTTGCTAAAGAACAAAAAACAACTTAAAAAGTTTGTGATGAAAGAATTCATTCAGTTGAATAACAAACTACTTACCTCCGAGTTAAAACACATGGACGAACCTAAATTTAAGCTCACCAAAAGAGATAATCAAATTAATTTGAAGCTGTAAGGAGCAGTTGTCATTTCGAACGAAATTTTACATCCGCCTAAGGCGGATAGTATAAAATGAAGTTAGAGAAACGTAAGTTCAGCGAAGCTAAATCTTGTAAGTTCAAACCCAAAAACTTCATCACTTAAAAGATTCTTAGTTGGATTTGATATTTTTATTAATGGCTTTTTTTTCGCCTTTAAAGTCTTCTACATCTTTATCAACTGGACTGCCAAACAAAATCTGCCATGCCATTTTAGGAGATTTGGCACGTCTTAAATCTTTAAAAATAGCTACCCACTCATGAAAAACAAGATAAACCGGATTATAAGAATTAACAGGTTTGGTAATCCCGTAAATCGGTTGCTCTTCCTCTTGTTGAAAGGTATTAAAAATTCTATCCCAAATAATTAAAGTAGAACCGTAATTTTTGTCAATATACTTTTCGTTGATAGAATGGTGAACCCGGTGATGTGATGGTGTTGTGAATATATATTCAATAGGTTTTGGAAGCTTTTTGATTAATTCGGTATGTATCCAAAATTGGTATAAAACTTCTAATTGATGCACAATTAAAAACACCAAAGGATGAAAACCCATTAAAATGACAGGTAAGAAAAAGATGATTTTTAAATTTTGTGTCCATGATAAGCGGAAAGATACCGAAAAATTATAATGCACTGAAGAATGGTGAACCACATGAGTTGACCACCAAAAACGTTGCTCGTGAGCCATACGATGTGCCCAATATCTAAAAAAATCGAGAGCGAAAAAACACAATATAAACGACCACCAAGTGAAAGGAATCTGTAAAGGAGAAAGGTTGTAAAAAAACAAAAAGAATATAAAAACGCCAACTTTCATAAATCCATTTAGAGCGACATTAATCAAACCAATAGATAGAGAAGCTAAAAAGTCTTTACCCGAATAAAGTTGTAAATTTCTTTTTCTGCTAAGATAGAACTCCAAACCCACAAAGAAAAACATCAAAGGTGCTACAAACCAGATAATTGTTGTGAAATCGTAATTTTGAAGATCCTCTAAAGTTAAAGTTTCTTTCAACATAATTTTTTTTTAAACAAAACTACAAATCCTATAATGTTTAAGCTAATGGCTTGTGAGAAAATAAAGCCTTAAAGATTGTAATTAAAATAAACTAATTCTTTCTGTATGTAAATTAGTTAAGGTTGTAGTTGAGAATTAAAGTTTTGTTGCAAGTTACGAATTATTATTTAAAGCTGATATTTTAAGAATAAGAGGCTTACTTTAAATGACACCAAAAAGAAAATGTACAGTCAATTTGAATGTCATTTCGAACGAAACTTAGTAAAATGAAGCTTGAGACATCTTCTTAGTCAATATATAAAATAAAACACCTCAAACTTCAAACATCGAACCTGAAAATTTTATACTATTTTTGGAAATCTAATATGAATTAAGTGAAATCGGTTTCTAAAAAATGGATGTACTTTTTGTTGGCAATTATATTGGCAGTAGTTGGCTATTGGTTAGTACCTTCAGAAGCTAATCCTAAAGCCCCAATAATGGCAGCAATAGTTATTGTTATGGCTGTCTGCTGGATTTTTGAAGTCTTACCTATTGCTGTAACTTCTTTGTTTCCCATGTTTTTGTTTCCGCTTTTTGGCATTTTAGATGCAAAAGATACTGCTGTATTTTATGGTAAAGAAATTATTTTTCTTTTTCTCGGAGGGTTAATGTTGGCTCAAGGTATTCAGCAATCTAATCTGCATCAGCGATTAGCATTGAGAATTGTTAGTGTTATAGGCAGCAAACCTGCTCATCTTATTTTAGGATTTATGATCACCACCGCTTTTTTAAGCATGTGGATATCCAACACTGCCACAGTAATGGTAATGATGCCTATAGGCATTTCGATTATTGAAGAATTAAAAACGAGCATCACCAACCATAATAAAAAATTGATCAGTCGTTTTGCCGTTGCCCTAATGCTGTGTATAGCTTATGCAGCCGATATTGGCGGAATGGCAACAGTTATTGGCACCATGCCCAACATGATTTTTATAGAAATGTACCAAACTATTTTTCCCGATAAAGCAGCCATTGGTTTTACACAATGGATGATGATGGGCTTACCAATTGCGATTACTTTTATCATTACAGGTTGGTTATTGCTTACCAAAATAATATATAGAATGCCCAAAGACAATTTGTTGAAGAGTAACGATGTGGTAAAAAGTCAGTTGCACGGATTAGGGAAAATTACTAGAGATGAAGCACTATCGGGATTGGTATTTTTTATGGCTGCCGTTTTATGGATAACAGGTTCAGATTTACGCTTGTCTGAAACCATTACCATACAAGGTTGGCGAACTGTTTTTGGATTAGAAATGACAACTGATGCCACCATAGCCATTGCCGCAGCAACGTTGTTGTTTCTTATTCCTTCAAAACAAAGACAAGGAGAAATGTTGTTAAAATGGAGTCACGTACACAGTTTGCCATGGGGAGTTTTGTTGCTTTTCGGTGGAGGTTTTGCCATTGCAGGCGGTTTTTCATCATCAGGTTTATCGGATGTAGTAGGGAATCTTTTTGCACAAATGACTTATTCCTCTCCGCTAGTGATGGTTGTAGTAGTTTGTGTAGTACTTACCTTACTTACAGAAGTAACCTCCAATACAGCAACTACCAATTTGGTGTTACCCATTTTAGCACAAGCGAGTATAGCATTAGATATAGAACCTATTTTATTGATGATTCCCGCAACACTTTCGGCAAGTTGTGCTTTTATGATGCCTGTTGCATCACCCACCCAAGCCATTATTTTTGGTTCGGGCTATGTAAAAATAAAACAAATGATACGGGCAGGAATTTTATTTAATTTGTTGGGAGTTATCATTGTTACAACTGTGTTTATGTTGTTGTCTAAATTTGTTTTTGGAGTATAGATAAAAGTACTTAGGAATACTTAGAAGTACTTATAAATTTAGAAGTTAGTCTTTTGAGGTTAAATTAGAGGTTTGAAGTTATGGGATAAAATTAGCGTCTTTGCGGTTAAAGAAAACTCTGTGCCTTTGCTGTTATATAAAAAATTATATCTAAAATCACTTTAATTAAATTTCTAAAAAAGTATTTTTGAGAATTAAATAAAAAAGCACAAAAAAATGGCAAAAAAGATAGATTTAGAATTCAGTAAAAATGAAGATGTCAATCGACTTTCGGTATCAGATTTAAACAGAAAGTTAGAAAAAGTTTATTTGGGTGGAGGAAAGAAAAAAATTGAATCGCACCATGCTAAAGGTAAACTTACTGCCAGAGAAAGAATTGATTATTTATTGGATAAAAAATCGCCAAGAATAGAAATTGGTGCTTTTGCCGGAGAAGGAATGTATGAAGAACAAGGTGGTTGCCCTTCGGGTGGAGTGGTTGGTATGATGGGCTACGTTAGCGGAAAACAATGTTTGGTGGTAGCTAATGATGCTACTGTAAAAGCAGGAGCTTGGTTTCCTATAGCTGCCAAAAAAAATCTACGTTTTCAGGAAATTGCCATGGAAAACAAATTGCCTATTATTTATTTAGTAGATAGTGCAGGCGTTTTCTTGCCTATGCAAGATGAAATTTTCCCCGATAAAGAACATTTTGGTAGAATATTTAGAAACAACGCCATTATGTCTTCAGAGGGAATTATACAAATAGCAGCGATTATGGGTAGTTGTGTTGCCGGAGGAGCTTATTTACCTATTATGAGCGATGAAGCTATGATAGTGGACAAAACAGGTTCTATCTTTTTAGCAGGTTCTTACTTGGTAAAAGCAGCTATTGGTGAAAGTATAGATAACGAAACATTAGGTGGAGCTACAACACACTGCGAAATTTCAGGAGTAACCGACTATAAATGTAAGGATGACCAGGATTGTTTAGACAGGATTAAAAACATCATGGATAAAATTGGTGATTACGACAAAGCAGGATTTAACAGAGTGAAACCAACTCAACCTAAATTAGACCCAAAAGAAATTTACGGCATTTTACCCGATACACGCGAAAAACCTTATGATGTAAGAGAAATTATAAAACGTTTGGTAGATAATTCAGAATTTGAAGAGTACAAAGATGCTTACGGACAAACAATTGTTTGCGGCTATGCTCGAATTGAAGGTTGGTCGGTAGGAATTGTTGCCAACCAGCGTATGGTAGTAAAATCTAAAAAAGGAGAAATGCAGTTTGGTGGAGTTATTTATTCCGATTCGGCAGATAAGGCAGCACGTTTTATTATGAACTGTAACCAAAAGAAAATTCCGTTGGTATTTTTGCAAGATGTAAGCGGTTTTATGGTAGGCTCACGTTCTGAGCATGGTGGAATTATTAAAGATGGAGCTAAAATGGTAGCCGCTCAGGCAAACTCTGTTGTTCCTAAGTTTACTATTATTATGGGGAACTCTTATGGAGCAGGAAATTATGCCATGTGCGGCAAAGCTTATGATCCAAGACTAATTGTAGCTTGGACTTCGGCCCAATTGGCGGTAATGAGTGGTGCTTCGGCTGCAAAAACCTTATTGCAAATTGAAGTAGCTTCATTAAAAGCGAAGGGCGAAAAAGAAATTACCAAGGAAAAAGAAGATGAATTATATAACAGAATTAAAGATAGGTATGACGAGCAAATTTCGCCTTACTATGCCGCAGCACGACTTTGGACAGATGCCATCATCGATCCAAAGGACACCAGAAAATGGATTTCTATGGGAATAGAAGCAGCCGACCACGCTCCAATTACTAAAAGATATAATGTTGGGGTGATACAGACGTAGAAGAGTAGTTAGGAGTTAAGAGTGCCTTGAGTACTTATAAGTACTTAGGAGTTAAGGATTAAGAGTTGATAGTGCCTTGAATACTTAGGAGTACTTATAAGTTAAGGAGTTGTTGAAAAAAAATATAATTAAAATGAATAATAAAGAATTTAGCAAATTATTAGAAATTCGTACGAGAAAATTTGCTGTTCAAGTCATAAAATTATCTACTCTTCTACCAAATTCTCCTGAAGGCTTGGTATTAAGAAACCAACTTACTAAATCAGGAACAAGCATTGGAGCAAATTACCGAGAGGCAAATAGATCAAGAAGCCCTGCCGATTTTTATAATAAAATAAAAATAAGTGAAACAGAAGCTAGCGAGACTGTTTATTGGTTAGAAATTATTGAAGAATTGAATTGGATTGACAAAAATAATTTTAAACTTGTTTACGATGAATCAAATGAATTATTAGCAATTTTCACATCAATTAAAAACAGTTTAAAAACTAAATAACTTAACTCCTAACTTATAAGTAATCAAGGCACTTATAAGTATTCCTAAATACTTACACATGAAAAAAACCGGTTCACTTTTAAAAATGAAAACGCAACTTCAGGATGAGGTACAATACCATTTACCTGTGGGAGAGGAGTTTGTCTATCTTAATGAGTTAATAGGTCAAACTATTAAGTTGACTTATGAAAATGCGATTTACTGCATAAAATGTGGACGAAAAACGGTAAAATCGTTTAATCAAGGTTTTTGCTACCCTTGTTTTAGAGATGCTCCCGAAGCTGCTGATTGGATTATTCATCCCGAAAAATCACAAGCACATTTAGGTATTGAAGATAGAGATTTAGCATACGAACAAGCTGCACAATTGCAGCCGCATATTGTTTATTTATCACTTACAAGTGGAATTAAAGTGGGAGTAACCCGACATACACAAGTTCCCACCAGATGGATAGATCAAGGAGCTTCACAAGCAATAAAATTAGCAGAAACACCTAATCGTTACTTAGCAGGAATGATAGAAGTTAGTTTGAAGCAACACTTGGACGACAAAACCAATTGGCAACAAATGCTTAAAAATTTGCAGCCCAATATTGATTTAATTGCCGAAAGAGATAAGGTAGGGATGTTGGTTGATGAAGCGTATCACGAGTATCTCCTTCCTGAAAGTGAAATTGTTCACATGAATTTTCCTGTTTTACATTATCCTGTAAAAGTAAAAAGTATAGGTTTCGAGAAAGTTCCCGAGTACGAAGGAAAATTAGTGGGTATTAAAGGACAATACCTGATGTTTGAAAATGGCATTGTACTCAACATCAGAAAATACGCAGGTTTTGTTGTCAGCATAGAAGTTTAAACCTCATTTTTATCGTATTTATTGTTGCTTGTCTTACGTAGTTCTGCGTAATAAAATTTGTTATTTTTCTTTATCAATTTACGTAATTCACATCTTTTTTTATGTTTTTAAATGTCAGTATTTTGTATAGTTCAAAAGAATTAAAATAGTGATAATTTAAAAATATAAAGACATGAAAACAATAATTACATTTTTAGTAGTAATTTTTATCGCCATAAATGGGTTTGGTCAGATAGAATTTAAAGGCTATATATTAAATGAAAAAGGTAAAAAATTAAATAATGTGGAGATTAAATTATATGAAGAGAACTCCCTTATCCATGCCGATTTTATTACGAATAAATTTGCTTATAACTTGTGGATAAACAGATATTATACAATAGAACTGTCAAAAGAAGGCTACTTTACTAAGAGGATAGTCTTTTCTACGTTAGCAAGTGTTTATTATGCAGATCCATTTGAATGCGACATAGAATTAATTAAAAAATCGGATGATATAGATGATTCAGATTTTGATTTTCCTGTTGCAATTGTTGAGTATAAACAATACCAAGGAGGCTTTCATTACAACATTATCAAAAATAATGGAATAGAAAAAGAAGAGCAATTAATTACTCAGCAAGAAGAATAATTAATCTCTTAGTTCTTCAGGAATAATACAAACTGGAATAGGATTCATTTTGTGCTGATTAGCTGCATTTAGTTTTTTGTAGATAGTCAGTACTTCCTTTTGTCTATTAGTTAGATTAGTTTCTGTTGAATTAGTATTCACGAAATCCATTGCCCATTCTAATTCCGGGTAAGTGGCTCCTATTTGTTCTTCATCGGTTCTTTCATCACCCCAAAGTCCGTCAGTTGGTGGAGCAACCATAATCTCATTATTTACACCTAAAAACTCTCCCAATGCATACACTTCTGTTTTTGTTAAATCTGCAATGGGACTAATATCTACGCCACCATCACCATATTTAGTATAGAATCCTACACCAAAATCTTCAATTTTATTGCCAGTACCCACTACTAAAAAACCATTTTTTTGAGCGTGGTAATAAAGTGCTGTCATTCGCATTCTAGCTCTTAGGTTCACTAAAGCCAATGCTTCCGATTCATTGTCTTTATTAGTAGAAAGAGTTTTTAAAAAACTATCGAAAATAGGAGTGAGATCAGTTTGTAAGTTAGTTACATTATTAAACTTCGATTTTAATTGCTCAATATGTTTATGCCCTCTATTTACTTGTTTTACATGTTGATAAATGGGCATTTCTAAGCATAAAACTGGCAGTTTGGTAAGGGCTGCTAAGCTAGAAGTTACAGCAGAATCTATTCCTCCTGAAATACCAACAACAAAACCTTTAGCATGTGCTTTCTCTGCATATTGTTTCAACCAATTAACAATATGGGTAACCGTTTTTTCAGAATTAATCATGCTCAGGTGTTAAAAATAGATGCCTAAATCTAAAGAAAAGTAATTAAGATTAGCGTTGGCTGATTTGTTCTTATAGTTTGGAGTTCCATCTGCGTTATAAATAGGAGCTCCATTTCCATCTAGATTAACAAGTTTATTGTCTAATGTATTTATGAAACCATTATTGAAAGTGATACCAAACATTACGGCAGTATTCCCGGAAATGCTGTATTCTGCACCAATGCCAATTACTAACCAAGCATTAAAAAATTTAATATCGTCTTTAATATCTACATCACTTTTAGAAATTCCACCGCTTACATTTTTGTAGTCAAAATCACCGTTGGAACTATAGTTAAATCCTGTCTTTACACCAAAGTTTCCATAATAAGTCATGTAACCGATTTCGTTGGTTCTTAATTTCAACGTAAGTGGAATTTCAATGTATTTTAGGCTGTAAGATTGGTCAATTTGTGTAAATGAATAAACATTATTATCTGCATCATGAAAATGATCAAAATAGCTAAGGTTTCCTCCTAACTTATTAAGAGTTAATCCTGTTGAAAATAAATAGTTTTTAGCTAAGAAAAATTCAGCAGATAATCCGTAAGAAAAACCTAAGGAAGAACCATTTTTTTCATAACCATCAGAAGAAGGGTTTAACCAAGCAATATTAGGTGAGAAATGCAAACCAAATCTAAACTTTCTAAGTTCATCTTCTTGTGCAGAAAGGTTGGAAATAATTCCCAGAAATACTATTAAAGTAAGTAACTTTGCTTTTTTCATTTTCTTTAGCTTAAGAGTTAATATTGAATTACAAATTTATACAAATATTATAAGATTAATCCAGCATGTATCAAATAATAAAAAACAGGAGTCTTTTTAGCATTTATTTTGTTGCAATATTAATGGTTTTTAACCTATCGTCATGCTCAGAAAATCCTTTAGATATTGATGTTTCACATGTTGAATTGGAATTAGAAGTGAAAGCTTTTGAAAAAGAGTTGTTTCAAAAACAAGAAAAAATGACCAATGATGAAATTGATGCGATAGCTCAAAACTATCAACCTTTTTTTGATGATTTTACCAACCAAATTATCAATATTGGAGATGCCAGAAGAGGTGATTTTAATTTTCAGTTAAATGCTTTTAGAACCGACCCCGGAATTAGAGATGTTTATGCTGATGTACAAAAACAATTTGCTGATTTTTCGCCTTATCAAAAAGAACTAACAAATGCTTTCAAGCATTATAAATACTACTTTCCTAATGAAAAAGTGCCAACTATTATTACCTATGTTTCGGGCTTTAATTATGCCATTGCCTCAGGAAAAGATTATTTAGGAATTGGCTTAGATATGTTTTTAGGAAGTGATTATAAAGCCTATGCTCAGTTAGGTTTGCCTCAATACAAAAGTATGCTGATGTCTCAAGAATATTTGGTACCAAGTGTTTTGTTGGGGTGGGTTTCTACAGAATTTGAAATGCCCATTACTCAGCCAAATTTAATGGAAGAAATGATACATCAGGGAAAAATAATTTATATGTTGGATGCCCTAATTCCTAATGAAAAAGACGCTAAAAAAATTAATTATTCTCAAGAACAATTCGATTGGTGCGAAAATAATAAACAAGAAATTTGGTTTTATTTTATGGATAACGAATTGCTCTACACCAAAGAAAACAGTCAAATTATAAAGTTTATGGGAGAAGCTCCTTTTACTCAGGGTTTTCCTGAAGGTTCACCTGGAAGAATAGGACATTATTTAGGGTGGCAAATTGTAACAGCCTACATGGAAAAAAATCCAGAAGTAACCATTCCTGAGTTAATGCAAGAGAAAGACCATCAAAAAATACTGACGAAATCAAAATACAAACCTTAATATCTACATATGAAACAATCTGAAATAAACATTAAAGTAAGTTTAGATGAAAATCATGTTCCACAAAAAATTACTTGGAACTCTAAAGACGACATGCAAGATGCTTCTAGCGAATGCAAAGCTTTTATGATGAGCCTTTGGGATGCCAAAGAAAATAATACCTTGCGTATAGATTTATGGACTAAAGAAATGATGATTGATGAAATGAAACACTTCTTTTTTCAAAGTATGATTACCATGAGTGATACTTACGAAAGGGCAACAAGCGATACAGCTACAGCTGAAGAAATTAGAGAATTTGCCAAAAAAATGGGTGAAAAAATATTAGCTCAAAACTAAATTTATGATTAACAACAACTTAATACAAAAATACAACATTGCTGGACCACGATATACCAGCTACCCTACGGTACCTTTTTGGAACGAAGAAGGAATTGCTTACAACGATTGGATAAGCACCATGAAACGTGCTTTCGATGAGTCTAATGCTACAGAAGGAATAAGCTTGTACATTCATTTACCATTTTGCGAAAAACTATGTACTTTTTGTGGTTGCCACAAGCGAATTACTAAGCAACACGGTGTTGAAGAACCTTATATTGATACGGTTTTAAAAGAGTGGGAATTGTATTGTGATGTGTTGCAAGAAAAGCCACGCATAAAAGAAATACATTTGGGTGGCGGAACACCTACATTTTTTAGTCCTGAAAACTTGGCTAAATTGATAAATGGAATTTTAGAACGTGCCGAAAAATGCGAAGAATATGAATTTAGTTTTGAAGGACATCCCAATAATACTACTTATGAGCATTTAGAAACTTTATACAACCTAGGCTTTAAGCGTTGCAGTTTTGGCGTGCAAGATTATGATGAAAAAGTACAAAAAACCATTAATAGAATTCAGCCTTACGAAAAAGTTGAAGCAGCAACGCTAAATGCTCGCAAAATAGGCTACAATTCTATTAGTCACGATTTAGTTTTCGGCTTGCCGCACCAAACCAAAGAGGGAATTATTGATACCATTAATAAAACTAAAATATTAAAGCCCGACAGAATTGCTTTTTACAGTTATGCCCATGTGCCTTGGATTAAAGGAGTAGGGCAGAGAGGCTACGATGAAAACGATTTGCCAACAGCCGAAGAAAAAAGAGTGTTGTACGAAACCGGTAAGCAATTATTAGGCGATTTGGGTTATGTAGAAATTGGAATGGATCATTTTGCATTGCCAACGGACAGTATGCATAAAGCCATGGAAAATAAAAGCCTACACCGAAACTTCATGGGTTATACAGCCTCTAAAACGCAGTTGATGATAGGCTTGGGAATGAGTTCTATTAGTGATTCGTGGTACAGTTTTGCTCAAAATTTAAAAACGGTTGAGGAATATCAAGAGACAGTAAATAAAGGGATAATTCCAATTTTTAGAGGACATTTATTGTCGGATGAAGATTTAATTATCAGGAAACATATTTTAAATATTATGTGTCATTTTGAAACATCTTGGGAAGATGAAGCAATGCAGTTTCCGGAGTTGGAAGCTTGTATTGAAAGATTGAAAGAAATGGAAAGTGATGGATTGGTGGTTTTTACCGAAAATGGACTTCAACTACCCGAAAAAGCTCGACCATTTGTTAGAAATGTGTGTATGGCCTTCGATTTACATTTAATTAGAAAGCAGCCAACGACAAGAATTTTCTCTATGACCATCTAAAAAATAAGAAATGAACGCTTTAGAAGAAGTTGAAAAACAAGGTTTTGTTACGGCAGAAATAGCTAAAGAAAAAAAGCTGACTGAAGAAATTGCACGATTAAAAAAAGAAAAAAATGCAGTTATTTTGGCACATTATTACCAGCAAGAAGAAATTCAGGATATTGCTGATTACATTGGTGATAGCTTAGGATTAGCACAAGAAGCAGCTAAAACCGATGCGGATGTAATTCTTTTTTCGGGGGTACATTTTATGGGCGAAACCGCTAAAATTTTAAACCCTAGCAAGAAAGTAATTATTCCCGATTTAAATGCGGGTTGCTCCTTGGCAGATTCAGCACCAACAGATAAATTTGAAGCCTTTTTAAAACAATATCCCGACCATACGGTAATCAGTTATATTAATTGCTCGGCAGAAATAAAAGCACTGAGCGATATTATTTGTACCTCCTCTAATGCCGTTAAAATTGTAGATAGTCTGCCAAAAGATGCTAAGATAATTTTTGCTCCCGACATTAATTTAGGGAAATACGTGCAGAAGAAAACTGGACGTGAAATGGTACTGTGGGATGGAGCTTGTGAGGTGCATATTGAAATTTCTGCTGATAAATTGAAATTGCTACAAGGAAAATATCCTAATGCTAAACTGATTGCTCATCCTGAATGTCAGGAAGTGGTGCTGAACTATGCAGATTTTGTTGGCTCTACAACTGCGTTATTAAAATTTGTTGAAGAAGATGATGCAACGGAATTTATTGTAGCTACAGAAGTTGGAATTATCCATAAAATGAAACAAGCAGTACCGCATAAAAAATTAATTCCTGCTCCGGCAGTAACTAATAATACTTGTGCTTGTAGCGAATGTCCTTACATGAAGCTAAACACATTAGAAAAAATTTATGCCAGTTTGGTTCACCTGCAACCCGAAATTTTTGTACCAGAAGAAACCAGACTAAAAGCTCTAAAATCGGTAAACAGAATGTTGGAGTTGAGTTAGAGTTTTTTGAATAATTTTTTAAATTAAGAGAATGATTATTTTTCAAAACACAAAGCCAATTTCTTTCATGTCGTATTCGTGTAGTTTGTTTTCAAGGATGAGTTGTAACTTCCCGGAGGGAGTAACACCGTTAATTATGCCTAAAACTTTCTGGTTGTTAATGAGGTAAGTCCTTTCGGTGTTATAACCTAATAGATGATTGAGGTAATCGTTATTTATTTGTTGGAGTTTGCCAGCTTTAAGTTGTAAATAGCGTTTTTCAATAAAAAATAACAATTGATTTAACAACTGATTCAAATCGTAGCTTTTATTGGTGATAAGCTGTAAAGAAGTGGCTTGTTGTAAGTGTTCATTAAAAACAGTTTGGTTAATGTTTATACCAATTCCGGCAATACAAAACTCAATTTTTGAATTTTTTAATGTGTTTTCCAACAACATTCCTGCAATTTTTTTACTGCCAACATAAATATCATTCGGCCATTTTATGTAGGTGTTTTTTATGCCTAAATCTGTTAAAAAATCTAAAATGCCCAATGCACAAATTTTGCTTAATAGAAACTGTTCGTTAACTAATAAATTGGGTTTTAGCACGATTGAAAAAGTAAGGTTTTTATTAGGAGTAGTTTCCCAAATGCTTCCTCTTTGTCCTTTTCCATTGGTTTGATTATCAGTATATATAGCCATTCCGTCTGTAATAATTTCAGGACTATTTTTAATTAAAGCAGCAGCATAAACATTGGTAGAATCCACTTCTGCTAATCGAACAATTTTACTTCCTAAAAACAAGCAATTATACATAATGTTCAAAATTAACTAAATAGTTTGTGCTAATGCTTAACTAACAAATTTTTATAAATTGAATTACTTCAATAGGAAATCTGTAACTTTGCCACTTAAAAATTTATTATAAAAATTAATGGCAAAAGTAAAAAAGTTAGATGATACGCAACTCCTTGTGGATGTTATAATTAAAGGATTGCAAGATGTGAAGGGAGAAGACATAGTTAGTATAGACATGCGAAAATTAGATAATGCAGTAACCGCATATTTTGTAATTTGTACAGGAACATCTAATACGCACGTAGCTGCATTAGGAAGTTCAGTAGAAAGAGAGGTAAGAAAAACATTGAAAGATAGAGCATGGCATACCGAAGGTTATCGAAATGCAGAATGGGTTTTATTGGATTATATCAATGTGGTAGTACACATTTTCCAAAAAGAACAAAGAGATTTTTATAACCTAGAAGGATTGTGGGCAGATGCAGAAATAACTCAAGTAAAACAAGCTTAAATAAATGTATTGAATGGAAAATAACAATAATAAAAAAGGGAATATCCCTCCTAAAAATAACAAAACCCCGAATAAAAAACCGTTTAGTTTCTATTGGATTTATGCCATTGTTGGTATAGTACTCTTATCACTTCAATTATTAAATTGGAGCGGAGGCTCTTCTGTTATTACCGAAGCTGAATTTCAGGAAATGGTAATGCAAGGAGATGTTGAACAGGTTGTGGTAGTAAAAAACAAAGGCGTTGCTAGAGTTACACTTACTCAAGAAGCTTTATCTAAAGAAGAGCACGCTAAAAAAATAAAAAGCAATAATTTTAACAGCGGCAATAAAGGACCACATTATACTTTCGAGTTTAACTCCTTAGATAATTTTGATAAAGATTTGAAACAGTGGTCGGATGAAAAAGGTTTGAAATATAAAACCGTTACCGAAGAAGATTGGCTAGGAGGCATAATAGGCTTTATTTTACCGATATTAATTATTGTTGGAATATGGATGTTTTTGATGAAAAGAATGTCTGGCGGTGGCGGCCCGGGTGGACAAATATTTAACATTGGGAAATCTAAAGCTCAGTTATTTGATAAAGAAAAAAGTGTTAAAGTAACCTTTGAAGATGTTGCCGGATTAGAAGGAGCAAAAGAAGAAGTGCAAGAAATTGTTGACTTTTTGAAGAAACCCGAAAAATATACAGAATTAGGAGCAAAAATTCCTAAAGGTGCTTTATTGGTAGGTCCTCCTGGAACAGGAAAAACCTTGTTGGCAAGAGCAGTAGCAGGAGAAGCTAAAGTACCATTTTTCTCACTTTCAGGTTCTGATTTTGTTGAAATGTTTGTTGGTGTTGGAGCGTCAAGAGTAAGAGATTTGTTTAAGCAAGCAAAAGAAAAAGCACCATCAATTATTTTTATTGATGAGATAGATGCTATCGGTCGTTCAAGAGGGAAAGGAATGGCTCAAGGAGCAAATGATGAAAGAGAAAATACCTTAAATCAGTTGCTTACGGAGATGGATGGTTTTGGAACCAATACAGGAGTTATTGTATTGGCAGCAACCAATAGAGCTGATGTGTTAGATAGAGCTTTAGTCAGACCGGGACGTTTTGACAGACAAATTCATGTTGATTTACCTGAACTGCACGAAAGAGAGGAAATATTTAAAGTTCACTTAAAACCGTTAAAAATTGATGAAACCGTTGATAGATTCTTTTTAGCAAAACAAACTCCCGGATTTTCAGGAGCTGATATCGCTAATATTTGTAATGAAGCAGCCTTAATTGCTGCAAGAAAGCAAAAGAAAGTAATTAATAAACAAGATTTCTTAGATGCAGTTGATAGAGTTGTTGGTGGTTTAGAAAAGAAAAACAAAATTATTTCTGACCACGAAAGAAAAACTATTGCTTACCACGAAGCCGGTCATGCTGCAGTAAGTTGGTTGGTAAAATACGCATCACCTTTGGTAAAAGTAACTATTATTCCTAGAGGTAGATCGTTGGGAGCGGCTTGGTATTTACCAGAAGAAAGACAAATAACCACTACAGAACAATTAAAAGATGAAATGTGTGCTGCTTTAGGTGGTAGAGCTGCAGAGCAAGTAATTTTTGGAAAAGTTTCTACAGGTGCATTGAGTGATTTAGAAAAAATTACCAAACAAGCTTATGCAATGATTAGTATTTATGGCTTAAGTGAAAAATTAGGAAACATAAGTTATTACGATTCTACAGGTCAGTCAGATTATTCTTTTTCTAAACCTTATTCTGAGAAAACAGCTCAGTTGATAGATGATGAAGTAAGTAAACTTATTGAAGAATCTTATGCAAGAACAGTTAAAATTCTTACTGAAAATAAAGATAAGTTGACTCAATTGGCTGATATTTTATTAGAAAAAGAAGTAATTTTTAGAGACGATTTAGAAGTAATATTTGGAAAGAGTGCTTTTGAAGAAGAGCTAAAAGAGGAGAAGAAAAGTTCTAAGAAAAAAAATCAAGAAGAAGTTAAGGATAACAAAGAAGAAGTTGTTTCTGAGACTGTTCAACCAGAAGAAACGAAAACTGAAAAGAAAGACGATAACATAGATACAGCTTAAAGCTAAAAGTGGATGCAAAAAGATTGGGTTTTGATATACACAACAACAAATAATAATAGTGCTCAAATTGTAAAATCTGTTTTAGGCAGTGAAGGAATTAATGCAGTTGTTGTCAATAAAAGAGATTCAATGCATTTGCACCTTAATAATGCTTCGGTTGAAGTGTATGTTAAGTCTGATGATGCGATAAAAGCAGTAAATATTATCAATAAAAACGAATTATAACCAAATGTTACAACGAACCATAACCGGATTTTTGTTTGTGTTGGTGTTAATTACCCCCATTTATTTTGGAGCGTATTCTACCTTGTTTTTATTTATGATTATTGTGTTGCTGGGTATTGATGAATTTTTTGCCTTAGTAAAGAAAAATAAAATCGTAAACCCTCAAAATTTTCAAGGGGTTATTACCGGACTAACCTCTTTTGTGTTGTTGGCTTTTGCCGCTCAACAAATAATAGAAATAAAATACACCTTGTATCTTATTCCATTGTTCTTTTTAACCTTTATTATAGAGCTTTACCGTAAAAAAGAATATGCTTTTATAAACATCGCTTATACTTTACTAGGTGTTATTTATGTTTCTTTTCCATTGGCAATGTTGTATCATTTAGGGTTTTATCAGGAAAATCAGTTTACATCAACGTTTAGTTTTCAAATCATTATTGGCTTTTTCATATTATTATGGTCGAGCGATACAGGTGCTTATTTAGCAGGAAGATTTTTCGGAAAACATAAACTTTTTGAAAGAATTTCACCTAAAAAAACGTGGGAAGGAAGCATAGGAGGAGGAGTATTATCCTTAGTTGCAGCTTATGTCATCAGCTTGTTCTTTCATAATATTGAATTAAAAGATTGGATGATATTGGCAATAATTACTGTAGTTTTTGGTGGTTTAGGCGATTTAGTAGAATCTATGCACAAAAGAAACTTAAATGTTAAAGATTCAGGAAATTTACTTCCGGGTCATGGTGGTATTTTAGACCGATTTGATGGCTTGTTTATGGCTGTTCCATTTATATATACTTACTTAGTTATAGTAGCTAATTAAGTATATTTTCAAATAATTTTCAAATAATTTTAAAATCATATTTTTACTTCATTATTAACGAATAAAAACTATAAATAGCTACATATGAAAATTATTGATGAATTCAAATCATTTGCCGTTAAAGGGAATGTAATTGATATGGCTGTCGGTATTATTATCGGAGCAGCTTTCGGAAAAATTGTAACATCATTTGTAAACGATGTGATAATGCCACCGATAGGAATTTTAATAGGAGGAGTTAAATTTTCTTCCTTAAAAATTGTATTGAAAGAAGCTGTTGGAGAAACTCCTGCCATTGCTATAAACTATGGTAATTTTCTTCAAGTAACGTTTGATTTTTTAATTATTGCTCTTTCCATTTTTATGGTGATAAAAGCAATGAATGCTGCTAAGAAAAAAGAAGAAGCTAAGCCAGCAGCACTGGCAGCACCAACCAAAGAAGAAGTGTTGTTAACAGAAATTAGAGACTTATTGAAAAAATGAGTTGGTTAATACTTGTAATAGCAGGTTTATTTGAAGTCGCATTTGCTTTTTGTTTAGGAAAGGTAAAAACAAGCGATGGTACAACCGCTACCCTATGGTTTGTTGCTTTTTTACTATGTCTTTTTATAAGCATGTTCCTATTGGTAAAAGCTACTCAGCATTTACCAATAGGAACTGCCTATGCTGTTTGGACAGGTATAGGAGCTGTTGGAACTGTTTTAGTAGGAATGGTATTTTTTAAAGAACCAACCGATTTTTGGAGACTCTTTTTTATCACTACACTTATTATGTCTATTATTGGACTTAAGTTGGTAACGAAATGAGTTCAACGTTGCTGTTCGTTTATGAATACTTAAAGTACTCATAAGTATTCCTAAATACTCTTTTCAAACCGTCATTGCGAAGTTTAGCGTAGGAATGAGTGTTGGAGCTGAAGCAATCTTTTTAATTAATAGGACACAGATAAAACGGATTCAGCGAATTTTTACGGAAAAACCTTAACCTTTACCGTCATTCCCGAAATTTTGGAGTGCAACGGAAAAATTATTGGGAATCTGTTTAATTGGACTTTTCTTGATTAACAACAACACAGTAAAAAAAACACCTAAAATAGTTGCTTAATTTATGAGCTACTTTTATAAACAGTTCCTCAAATGGTTAACACAACATAAAAATCTTTGTTAAAAAATTGTTCGTTTTAATTTTTTTTAGCGGTTAAAAAAGCATTCTCTTTTGGTAACTTTATCCTCTCACTTTTTTAGCATCAGTTGTCATGTTTTTAATATTCGATACAGAAACCACAGGCTTACCCCGCGACTATAATGCACCCGTTTCCGATTCGGACAATTGGCCCAGAATGGTGCAGCTGGCTTGGCAACTGCACGATGATACGGGTAAATTAATTACAGCCAAAAATTACATTATCAAACCCGTTGGTTTTGATATTCCTATTGCCGTAGCTAATGTGCATGGCATTACCACCGAAAGAGCCTTGGCAGATGGTGAGGATTTGCAATTTGTATTGGAAGAGTTTCAAAAAGATTTGCAACAAACCACCTACAACGTAGGACATAACATTGAGTTTGATGTCAACATTGTTGGAGCAGAATTTTACAGACTTTCCATAGCGAATAATTTAGCAGATAAAAAGTCGCTCGACACCATGAAATCCAGTGTGGATTTTTGTGCTATTCCTGGTGGAAGAGGTGGAGGATATAAATATCCTAGGTTAACGGATTTACATATAAAACTTTTTAATAAAGACTTTGGAGATGCTCATGATGCGGCTTATGATGTAGATGCAACAGCTCGTTGTTTCTTTGAATTGCTTAAGCTTAGAGTAATTCATCCCAAAGAAATTACCAATCAGGAAATTGTTTACGAAGCTCCTAAATTAGCAGAAGCCAATTTTGCTAAAAAAGCTACGGATACTTCGGCTGAGGATGTTTTAAAAACGACTACTCCCATATCTTCGGAGTTGGAAGCCTTGGATTTTGTGCATCTTCACAATCATTCCGAGTTTTCTATTCTTCAATCTACAACAAAAGTTGCCGGATTGGTAAAAAAAGCCAAAGAATTAGGAATGAATGCCGTTGCTTTAACAGATCATGGCAACATGATGGCAACATTTCATTTTGTTAGAGAAGCGCATAAAGAAGGCATAAAACCTATTGTTGGTTGTGAGTTTAACCTTTGTGTAAGTAGAAAAGATAAAAACCTAAAAGACAATGGTTTTCAAACCGTTTTAATTGCAAAAAACGAAAAAGGCTACCATAATTTGGTAAAGTTGGCATCTTATGCCAATACTGAAGGGTTTTATTATGTTCCTAGAATTGATAGAGAAATTTTACTAGAATATAAAGACAACCTTATTGCGTTAACAGGAGGGATTTGGGGAGAAGTTCCTAATAAAATACTTTTTGAAGGAACAAAACAAGCCGAAGAAGCTTTTGTTTGGTGGAAAACCAATTTTGGTGATGATTTTTATGTAGAAATTAATCGTCATGGTGTACAAGAAGAAGAAGCGGTAAATAAAGTATTGCTCGATTTTGCTAAAAAATACGATGTAAAACAGATTGCTACCAACAATACCTATTATTTAGATAAAATAGATGCAGTTTCGCAAGATGTGTTGTTGTGTATTGGTGGCGGAAATAAAGTTTCTCAGCCTAAAAAATATATTGGAGCAAAAGGTAGAGAGTTTAGGTTTGGTTTTCCGAATGACGAATATTATTTTAAGTCGCAAGACGAAATGAAACAGCTTTTTGCTGACCTGCCTGATGCTATTTTAAACACCGTTGAGGTAGCCGATAAAGTAGAACCTTTTAAGCTAGAGCGGGATGTATTGCTTCCTAAATTCGATATTCCTGAAGAATTTAAAGACCCTAAAGATGAGGAAGACCCAAGTTTAAAAATTGGAGAAAATGCTTATCTCCGCCATATTACTTACGAAGGAGCAAAAGAACGCTACGAGGAAATTACTGAGGAGCTTAGAGAAAGAATAGATTTTGAGTTAGGTGTTATTAAAAATACCGGTTATCCAGGATATTTTTTAATTGTAGAAGATTTTATTAGAGAAGCCCGTAGAATGGGAGTTTCTGTCGGGCCGGGTAGAGGTTCTGCTGCAGGTTCGGTGGTAGCATATTGTACAAAAATTACCAATATAGATCCTATAAAGTACGATTTGCTTTTTGAGCGTTTCTTAAATCCCGACCGTATTTCTATGCCCGATATTGATATTGATTTTGATGATGAAGGCAGGCAGTTGGTAATGGATTATGTAATTAAGAAATATGGTAAAAGTCAGGTAGCACAAATTATAACTTACGGTAAAATGGCAGCGAAATCTGCTATTAGAGATACTGCGAGAGTATTTGACTTGCCGCTTTCAGAAGCTAATTTATTAGCCAAATTATTACCAAAAGTTATTCCTGGAAAGTGGAGTATAGATAGGTTTTTAAAAGAAAATGAAGAGGAAATAAAAAAAGTGCTTCGTAGCGATGAAGCAGAACGAATGAAGCAGTTTTTGAGTTATTCAGAAAGTAATCCTGCTGCATCAAAAACCATACATCAGGCTAAAATTGTTGAAGGAGCGTTAAGAAATACAGGGATACATGCTTGTGGAGTAATTATTACTCCTGATGACATTACTAATTTTGTACCTATTGCCATAGCCAAAGATTCGGAAATGGCATGTACGCAATTCGATAACTCGGTAGCGGAAGATGCAGGTTTATTAAAAATGGACTTCTTAGGACTTAAAACTCTAACGTTAATTAAAGACGCGTGTAAAATCATTAAAGATAAACATGGTATTGAGTTAGACCCCGAGCAATTTGATATTGAAGATGAAAAAACCTATGAACTTTTTCAGAAAGGAGCTACCAACGGTATATTTCAGTATGAGTCGGATGGTATGCAAAAGTATCTTAAGGATTTAAAACCTACCGTTTTTGCAGATTTAATTGCGATGAATGCACTTTATCGCCCCGGACCGATAGAGTATATCCCTTCTTTTGTGAAGAGGAAACATGGGGAGGAAGAAGTGATTTATGATCTTCCTGAAATGGAGGAATACTTAAAAGAAACTTACGGAATTACGGTTTATCAGGAGCAGGTAATGTTGCTTTCCCAAAAATTAGCCGATTTTACTAAAGGTGAAGCCGATATGCTTAGAAAAGCTATGGGTAAAAAGCAAATTGCAGTGCTCGATAAAATGAAGCCTCAATTTATTGAACAAGCTAAAGAAAAAGGTCATCCAGAAGATAAATTAGAAAAAATTTGGAAAGATTGGGAAGCTTTTGCTGCCTATGCATTTAACAAATCTCACTCTACTTGTTATGCTTGGATAGCTTTCCAAACCGCTTATTTAAAAGCCCATTATCCTGCCGAGTACATGGCATCTGTGTTAAGTAACAACATGAACAATATTGATCAGGTTACTTTTTTTATGGATGAGTGTAAACGCATGAAGCTTAAAGTACTTGGTCCTGATGTAAACGAATCGGTATATAAATTTACAGTAAACGCCAAAGGAGAAATACGTTTTGGATTAGGTGCTATTAAAGGCGTTGGAGAAAGAGCGGTAGAATGTATTATTGAAGAAAGAAAAAAGAACGGTGCTTATTCTTCTATTTTTGATTTAACAAAAAGAATAGATTTAAGAGCAGCCAATAAAAAAACCTTAGAAAGTTTAGCATTGGCAGGAGCTTTCGATTCGTTTCCGAATACGCATAGAGCTCAATATTTTGCCGAGTACGATACTAAAGGTACTTTTTTAGAAATGGCTATAAAATTTGGAAATAAATTTCAGGATAATGCCAACTCTGCTCAAGTATCTATGTTTGATATGGTGGAGGCTGAAGAAGAAGTTGACGAGCCTCAATTACCACATTGCGAAGAATGGAGTACCCTTAAAAAACTTAATGCCGAAAAAGAAGTAGTTGGGATTTTTATTTCTGGACATCCCTTAGATGATTTTAAGTTAGAAATGCAAAGCTTTTGCCGAGGAAATTTAAGTGATGTTAAAAATACACTAGAAAATAAAGGAAAAGAATTAGCCATTGCTGGAATTTGTACAGGAGCAGAAGAAAGAATGACTAAAAATGGAAAACCTTTTGGTATTCTTAAAGTGGAAGATTATGAAGGTTCGCATGATTTCTTTGTTTTTGGTGAAGAATATGTAAAACACAAGCCTTATTTTTTTGAAGGACAATATTTATTTATTAAAGGAAAAATTCAGCCTAGACAATGGGCAAAAGATGATAATGATGTAGAGTTTAAGATTGCTAGCATTCAGCTGCTTTCTGAAGTGAGAGAGAAAAGAACCAAAAGAGTAATTATTTCTTTAACCAATAAAACATTAACCACAGAATTGTTTGAAGAAATTGAAGCAATCATTGAGCAACATCAAGGCAATGTGCCTTTTAGGTTAATGGTGCAAGATGATGAACATGGAGTGGTAAATATGAATTCCAGGACTAAAAAAGTAGAAGTATCTAATGAATTTTTAGAAAAGTTAGATAGTTTATATCAAATTAAGTATAAAATTTCGGAA